>ENA-OUQF01000878-OUQF01000878.1-human-gut-metagenome-genome-assembly--contig:-NODE-878-length-20312-cov-4.316977_pt1 | contig 20312 bp, 21 predicted proteins | sample MGYA00237947_ERZ548826 | MGnify/ENA primary metagenome ERZ548826 (study PRJEB26490, sample SAMN05194701) | human gut metagenome | biome: terrestrial biome; feature: human-associated habitat; material... | reverse complement strand
AAAAAACAAAAATCACTCGAAAATCCATCTCTGTCAGGTGCGAAGCAGTTTTGCCGGAGCAGAAATGTGGCCAGACGATGAAAAGGCCGCCGAGAATACTTGCTGTATTGTCAAGGGCTTTGAAGAAGTATGGGCGCATTTCTGCCCGCCAAAACCGTATTTGCCCTTGTCAACCGATACTAATGAGTATAAAGTAAACCGCATCCGGACAGCCGAGAATATCGGCTGTCCGGAATTTTTTCACGTTCAGAGCCGCGTGAATCATTTTCCGTTATTTTTTTGTTGTATAAACTAAAATGTTACAGCGCTATATGACGGCCTTCGTAGAATTACATAATTATAATAAACTTACAATTATGTAAACTTAGGAGGACTACATATGGCAACTGAGGGAGGAAAACTGTTTGCCGGACGGATACCGCGAGGCAAGCTTGACCCGCGCTTCGGCACGGCGCTGCGCTGCGGCGGATATATGCTGGCGGGCTTCGTGACGGCCTGCGCGCGGGTGCTGGCATCGGGCGCGCCGTTCGGTATGGCCTTTGTGGCTGCCGCGGGGCCGGGCATAAAGGGCGTGTTCGCGCTCGCGGGGGCGGCGTTGGGATATCTGCTGAGCGGCGGCATCGACTGGGGGATACGCTACATCGCCGCTGCCGTGCTGGTGTACACTGTAGGCTTTGTGTTTCAGGAGCTGGAATTTTATAAACGCGGTCTGTTCATGCCTGCGATTGCAGGGCTGGTCATGGCGCTGACCGGATTTCTGGGCAGCTTCTCCGCAAAGCCCGACGAGATACCCCTCGCGGCGAAGCTCGTGCTTGAGACATCGCTCGCTTTCGGCGGCTGCTACTTTTTCCGCGAGGCGCTCTCGACCGCGCCGCGCAGGAGCGAGACGGATGAGCTGCGCCACAGCTCCGCGCTGCTCATCTCCGCCGCCTGCGTGCTGATAGCGGTGGGGCGGATAGAGCTGTTCGGCCTCGTGTCGGTCGGCCGCTGGGCGGCGCTGCTGCTGGTAATGGCCTCGGCCATGCAGGGCGGGATGCTGACCGGCGCCGCCGTCGGCACGGTCATGGGCATCGCCATGGACATCTCGCACGGCGGCGCGCCGTTTTATACGATGGTGTTCGCGTTTTCGGGGCTGCTCGCCGGTGTGTTCGGCAAGCACGGACGGATACTCTTCACGCTGTCGTTTCTGGTCGCGAACGCGATCGCGGTGATCTGCGCTTGGGACTCGGACAGATACCTTGGCGCATTGCTGGAATGTTTCTGCGCGGCGGTCGTGTTTGTGCTGCTGCCGACGCAGCTGCTGACCCACGTGGGCGTGATACTCCAGCGCATGGAGCGCGGCAGCGGCGAGACGAACCTGCGCCGTTACGTCGCCGGACATGTGCGTGAGCTGGGCGACGCGTACGCAGAGCTGTTCGAGGTCGTGCGGCGGAATATCGAGGAGCCGTATAACGACGAGAACATCGCGCGGATATTTGACCGCGCCGCGGACCAGGTCTGCGTCAAGTGCAAGTTCAAAAACCGCTGCTGGAACGCGGAATATGTCGATACGCTGTCGGCCATGAACGACGCCTCGTGCGCCATGCAGGAGCACGGAAGCCTTGAAAACACCGACTTCCCAGGCTTCTTCCGCGAGAAGTGCGTGAGCCTGATGCCTTTTGTCGCGGCGGTGAACGGCGAGCTGCGCGCGATGGCGTACCGGCGGCAGCTTCAGGCGAAGCTGTCCGAAAACCGCAGTGCGGCGTGGGGGCAGTATCAGGACATGGCCGCCATGCTCGGGCGCATCGCGGCGGAGCTGGGCAGCGTGAACGGCGCAGATCCCCTGGCCGAGCGCAGATTGCAGCGCTACCTGAAGAGTCTGGATATCGACGCCGAGACCGCCGTATACCGCGACGGGCGCGGCCGGCTGCGCGTCAGCATCGAGAGCGGGCGGCTCAGTCCGCTGACCGGACTTGACGACTGGCTCGAAAAGCTGTCGGCGGTTGTAGGGGTACGGCTGTGCCTGCCGAACGAGCTTCCGGACGGCTGCTCATGCATGACGCTGCTTGAGGCGGAGCCGCTGGCGGTGTCCGTCGGCATCGCTGCGCTGAAAAAGCGCGGGGAGAAGGTGAGCGGAGATCGCGGCAGCTATTTCAAAACCGACTCCGGCGTGCTCTGCGTCATCCTCTCCGACGGCATGGGCACCGGCAGCGAGGCCGCCAAGGAGAGCGCAGAGATAGTCGGCATACTCGAAAAGTTCCTGCGCTCCGGCGCAGACCCCGCCGTCGCCATGAAGCTCCTCAACTCCGTTATGCTCCTGCGCGGCGGGGACGACAGCTGGGGCTACGCCACGGTCGATCTTATGTGCGTCGATCTCTTCTCCGGCGAGACCTGCTTTTATAAATACGGCGCCGCGCCGTCATACGTGATGAACAGCGGGCGCATCCGGAGGATAAAGGGCGAGACGCTGGCCGCGGGGCTGAACCTCGGCGACGGGGAAGCGCCCGATCTCGTGCGGATGCGGCTGCGCCCCGGCTCTACGGCGGTCATTGCCTCGGACGGCGTGATAGTTGACGAGGACGACGGCTGGCTGAAAACGCTGCTCCAGAAGAGCGGCGAGGACATGAAGTCGCTTGCAAAGGCCACGCTCAAGGAGGCCGAGCAGCAGTACGGCGCGGAGGACGACATGACGGTCGTGACGGTGCGCGTGGAGGAGCGCGTATGAGGCCGGGGCTGCGCTGGCGGCTCGCCGATCTGGGCAGAGCGTTCAAAGATGCGCTGTTTGCCTCTCCGGAGGGTGCGCAGCCCATGGAGCCGCTGCGCGGAACGGCGCGGCGCGTGATAGTCGTTCCGTCGCCTGACCCGCGCGTCTTTGAGCAGGCGGTGTTCATAGTCAGCGACGATTATCTGCATACCCCGGGGAAGAGCCAGACAGAGCTTCTGCGCCGTGCGCGGGAGGCGGCGGGGAAGTACGCATCGGAGCATCTGCCGCCGAGACGGGCGAGGCCGCAGCTCGTCCCGATGCTGACTGCGGCCACTGCGGCAGTGCTCCTGACGCTGACGCTCCTTATGCTCACCGGACATATTTAGGCGCAAAGATTCCCCCGAAGCAAAGCCTTGCTCTGCTTCGGGGGATCATTGCGTTCGGTTATATCAGCAGCCGCAGCTTCCGCCGCATCCGCAGCCGCCGTCATCGGCGCTGCCGCATCCGCCGCCGCAGCCGCCACCGCAGCCACCACCGCAGCCGCCGCCGCATCCGCCGCCGTCGAATTCGGGGGAGATGGACAGCAGACCGCTCACGAGCATGTCGGCCGCCATGTCAGCGCCGCCGCAGTAGCCCAGCACGGGCACGATGCCTGCGCTCAGCAGCAGAGCGCGGGCTTCATCGCCCATCTGGCTGACGATGACCGCGTCAACGTCGTTCTCGCGCATGAGGTCGGCCATCGCCTGATGACCGTGCCGGTCAGTGCAGTCGATGAGCTTCTTGACGCAGGAATCGACATTGGTGTCCTGATAATCGTATATCGCAAAGCACTCGGCGTGGCTGAAATGCTCGCCTATCTGACCGTTATTGTATGCAACAGCTACTTTCATTTATTGCCTCTCCTCTCAATGACGTCGGCAATGCCGGAGATGTTCCCGCCGTCCACGGACTCAACCTCGCCTGCATCGACCATTGCAGCGATGACGGGATCGATCGGCAGACGCGCGGTGTTCTCGATGCCGAATTCTTTAGCGACCTTGTCCACCTTGCTCTCGCCGAATATCGCGTGCTCCTTGCCGCAGTCCGGGCATTTGTAGTAGGACATGTTCTCGACGATGCCGAGCACGGGCACGTTCATGAGCTTGGCCATGTTCACGGCCTTGGCGACGATCATGCTCACCAGATCCTGCGGGGTGGTGACGATGACAACGCCGTCAATGGGCAGGGATTGGAACACGGTCAGCGGCACGTCGCCGGTTCCGGGAGGCATATCGACGAACATGTAGTCCACATCCGTCCAGAGCACGTCCGTCCAGAACTGGGTGACGACGCCGGCGATGACGGGGCCGCGCCACACGACAGGCTCGGTCTCGTTTTCGAGAATGAGGTTTATAGACATGACCTGAAGGCCGGTGTGCGTCGTGACGGGGAGGAGATACTCCTCGGTGCCGCGGGCATGCTCGGTGATGCCGAAGGCCTTCGGGATGGAGGGGCCGGTGATGTCTGCGTCGAGAACGGCCGCATTGTAGCCGCGGCGCTGCATCTCGGAGGCGAGCAGGCTAGTGACAAGGGATTTGCCGACGCCACCCTTGCCGCTCACAACGCCGATTACCTTCTTGACGCTGGAACCCTCGTGAAGTGCCTTGCGGAAGGACTCCGCGCTGCGCTCGCTGCAGCTCTCGCCGCAGGTTGAACAATCATGTGTGCAATCGCTCATTTGAAATACATACCTTTCTTTTTTTTATAGTTGTGTCCCAATCAGTGGCAAACTATAATTTTTATTTTTTGATAATTTTCCGCACCGCGCGGACAAGATACATCGCCGCGACGCCGGTGAATACGCCGGTGATGATACCGGAGGCGGCGAGCACCGGAGCGTAATAGAGCAGCCCTGGGGTTTTGACGATGAGCGCGCAGGCCATAAGCTGCCCCGCGTTGTGCGCGACGGCGGCCGCCGCGCTGACTACCCAGATAAGCTTTTCCGGAAAGCGCCCGACCAGCAGGCACATCACGATATACGCCAGCACGCCGCCGGAGATGCTGTATATCAGCGCGGCGGGGCTGCCGGTGAACATCGCGCCCATGATTATCCTCAGCAGCAGGACGATACCGGCTTCTTTCTTGCCGAGCAGGAGCATGGCCGTGAGCGTGATGATGTTCGACAAGCCGAGCTTTACGCCGGGTATCGGCACGGGCGCGGGTATCTGCGCTTCGATAACAAATATCGTCAACGCCATGGCTGTCAGCAGCGCCATGAACGCGAGCCTTTTCGTCTTAGCCATCTATCGCGTCTCCATAAATCTCTATCACGAGTCTGTGCGGCATACACACTATCGGCACGCCCGCCGTCGTCAGCTTGCCCTGACGGACGCATATCCCATCAGGGCAGTCGGCCTCGGTGACGGATATCGCGCCCGGCTCAACATGCACGGTGTTGTGCCCGTAGACGGTGTCGATGTCGATGTCGTAGGCCTCCGTGACACGGCTGAGATCGACGGTCTGAAGAAGCTCACCGTCCACGCTTATCCGCGCGACGGAGCCTTCAGGCGCGAACAGCTTCAGCGCAATAAAAGCGCCGGCACATACGACAAAAACCAACGCCAGTATAAGTATCCACATTTTCTTCTTATCTTTAAACATATACCCATTTTAAGATGTTCCGGTTAAAATGTCAATGCCCCCTTTGCGGCGCTCAGCCGCGGCGGCAATTGCGGCTTGAATATGCCGCTCGGGTCTGGTACAATATAGAAGAAATCCCGGCGTTTATGAGGTGAATCAAATGATAGATATACATTGCCATATGCTGCCCGGAGTGGACGATGGCTCCGACTCAATGGATACGTCGCTGCTGATGGCGTCGATGGCGGCGGAGAGCGGGGTGGAGACTGTGATAGTCACTCCGCATTGCAATATCCCCGGCGAGGCGGCAAATTATCCGTCACGGGAGCTGCTGGGCAGGTTCATGGCACTGCGCGAGACCATCGACGCGGCGAAGATACCGCTGCGCATCCTTGCGGGCGCGGAGGTGTTCTGCACGGCGGACATCGCGGAGCTTATCCGCGCGAAGAAGCTGTTGACGCTTGCGAGCAGCCGCTACATACTGGTGGAGTTTGCGTTCAATGAGGACTCGATAGAGATGAATTCCTGCCTGGAGCAGATCTTCGCCGAGGGGCTGACGCCGGTCATCGCGCATCCGGAGCGGTACAATGCTGTCCAGCGGGACAGGACGCTGCCTGAGCGATGGTTTGCGTCGGGCTATGTGCTGCAGGTCAATAAGGACAGCATTTTCGGCGGACTCGGCCAGCGCGCCAAGCGCACTGCGGAGTTTATTCTGAGTCAGGGGCTGGCGCACATCGCGGCGAGCGACGCGCACAGCACCTATTCCCGCAATCCCGAACTTGCCCGCCTGCACGAGCATATAAGTCTGAACTATTCCGAGGACTACGCGCAGATACTGCTGGAGGAGAACCCGAAGCGTATAATAGAAAATAAGCCCATGCTGCGTGCGTGATGCGCGGGGGGATGTTGGCTGTGGTGTATACTTTCTTTTGCACCCTGCTCGTATCGTTACTCTGGCGACCCCTTTCCCCAGTGTGCGCACTTGTGACTGTCTCGCTGCGGCTCAGTCACGGCGCGGCTTTGACATTCCACCGGCATGTCATTCACTACCGCGCCGCCGTTGCACTACCCTAAAATAGGCAGCGCTTCGCGGCAAAGATTTGGGACTGGAGCGTTGGTTTGCGCCGCACCCACTTGGCTCCCCTCTTAGGGGAGCTGTCGCGCAGCGACTGAGGGGTCGCCAATGTATAGAAAATTGCCAATATGAAAAAGAAAAGACAATATAAAGACCAGCACTGTCATTCCGAGACCAGTTCGCAAACTTAAGTGAGCATCCAAATCTTTGATTTGGCTAATGCGAACTTACACCTCAGGCGGGTCGTGGCAATCCGCATCCCCTTTACACAGCATAAAAACGCACTGCTGTCTCAAAGAGAAACGGATTGCCACGTCGCTTCGCTCCTCGCAATGACAGAGGTCTCCTATATGTGGCCTTTTCTTTTTCCAACTGGCAATCTCTGTACACTGGTGACGTTGCCTTAAGAATCGCCCCTCTTTATCAAAAACGCCAAGTACAGCGGATACGTATAGAACGACAGGACAATTGCAGCCACAAGGACTGCCAACGTGCCAACCAGCCAAGCGGCATCGTCTGACATGCCGGAGAAAATCAGCCGCGCGACAATATATGATGCTGCACCAACGGCAATATATGAAACAGTTCGGTCAGTGCGGCTCGCTTTAGGCGCTGCAGTTCCCCGCAGTTTTCTTCCTACGGAAATCCAAGATACGCCCGAACAAAGCGCCACTATCGCTATGGAAACCAGATATACAACGAACGGGCTTACCTCAGCAAAATGCTCTCTGACCAGCCACGCCAAAATAACGGCAAAAAGGACAGCAAGGTATGCAATCACGCTTCCGCCATAGAAAAGCGCTCCGCGCAATTCCGTGCTGCTGCGGCAAAAACGCCAATATAAAACCAGAAACAAGACAGAAATTCCTGCCGCCAAACACAAAATGACTGTTGAAAATCTGGTGACCATCACCATAAGGCCGTTCAGCAGCAGTACAAGAACCATACTGTTGTTCTGCCACTTGCTCTGTATGAGATTTTTCGTAAATGGCTTGGAGTCTATGTAGTCCAGTATTGCGTCCTCACTCATGTTATCATCCGCGTCCTTTCAAATTTTCTCGAACAAACAAGAATAAATATAGAAACAAAACTAAATAGGAAATCGCAATCAATAAGGAATTAAGTCTTTCTGTTTAAATACACCGAAATCGGAACACTCGCGCCATTCCAATAGTCTATCGCCATGTTCAAATGCTTAGTCAGCAGCTCTTTATATTTGCTAGGCCGAAGCTCCCTGCGGAAGATACGGTCAAAATCGTCAATTACAATAAGGAGACTCGAAAATCTCAGCCACTCCAAATCTCTTATGCAGTCATCAAGTGCCGCCCAGTTCCAGCCGAAATAGCTTGGAAAGCGCATAGCTGCTGAAATTTCTTTGTAGAAATCTTCAAGCGTCCTGCATAGATTTCCCCGTATAAGAGCTACATATGCGCCGTTCTCTTCGGCCTCGCACATTATCGTATATAGCTGTTCGTCGGTATACGAAGTTTCTTGCAGCGTAAAACTCCCTCCTATTCTTCCCATTATCTCTCACATCGAGAGTACCAAATACTGCCGCGCGTGTCAACATTTTTAGCCCCGCGGGCAAAAGCTCCCCGCCGCGAAGCGCTTCGCGGCGGGGAGCTGCATCATATTCAATTATCCCACAGGACGCCGCGCTTATAATCCTCAAAGAACCTGACGAAGGTATCGAACAGCTCCTTGGTCTCGCCGTGCAGACCGGTCTCCCGATGGTAATATGCGCAGACGCTCTCCGCGTCGGGCAGGTACGGCAGCGGGAAGATATCAATATTCCTCATATAATCGCGCTGAAGCTCCGGCGCGAGCATATCCCAGAACAGCTTTGAATAGATAAACACGCCGAGCCCGCCGTTCGCAAGTTGGAACGCGTTTTCGATATTCGTCAGCTCGCAGATGAACTGCGGGTTGATATCATAATACTTCAGATAGCTCGACAGCGCGCGCCCGCCGGAGGACTGGCGCGGTATCTTTATAAACGGCGCGCTCTCAAAATAGCTGAGGTCTGCGCCCTCGGCAAACTCCGCGCGCACCAGCTCGTAATTTTCACCGGCAAGCTCGCGCATTATCTGCTTCGGCACGACCAAAAGCTGATCCTTCTGGCACAGCGGCACGATCTCATAATTATCCGGCGTACTGCCCAGCGTCCCGATGACTAGGTCGACCCCGTCGTGCGACACGGCCTTTTGCAGCACCTCCGGCGATTCCTCGCTGAAGCGCACATAGGTGTCCTCATGCTCATGGAGATAGCGCGGCAGCACATGCGGCAGAATCGCGCGCGCGACCGTGTGCTCGATGCCGACATGCACGGCGTGCGAGCCGGCGAGGCTCTTGCTGGAGTTCTCCTCATACTGCCGCTTCAGCTGAAGTATGCCCTTCGCGGTCTGCAAAAACTGCCTGCCGTCCTGAGTAAGCACAAGGGGGCGGCTGCGGACGAACAGCGAGGTGTCCAGCTCCTCCTCAAGCTTCGCTATCTGCTTGCTCAGCGACTGCTGCGATATGAACAGGTGCTTCGCCGCCTCCGAAAAGCTCTTCTCCTCGGCAACGGCTATAAAGCTTTTGAGTATCGTAAAATCCATTTTCATTCCCCGACCGCCGGTTTCTTACGCTCCGGCGGTCTTTTTCATCCGTTTTCGGGACGAGTATATCACTCCGCCTGTCAATAGTCAAACTCGCACCTGTGCATATTTAAGGGCGCGGAATCGCCCGAAAAACGGTATGTTTCTGCATAAATCGGCGCAAAATTCGTTAAAAATTCATCATTATTCAAAACTTCCGGTGCAGTCCTATCTCTTTTGCACAAAGCACCCCCGAAAAAGTTTGCTTTTTTAATGCAAATAGTAAATTCAGCAATTTACTATTGCAAAGTTAAACTTTTGGTTGTATTATATACGCACACGAGGGCGTAATGCAGGGCATGGGCTGCTAAATAATTATACATCTCTCCGCGCCTGAGCGACATATTACGGAGGTAAACAAAATGAAAAAATTTATTGCTATGCTGTTTGTTGTATGTATAGTCTTCTCGCTGTGCGCCTGCGGAAGCAGCGGCGGCAGCGGCGAAAGTCTGACCTTTGCTACCGGCGGTGAATCCGGCACCTATTACGCCTTCGGCAGCGTTCTGGCTCAGTACGTCTCCAACAATACCGACATCAAAATCACCGCGGTCGTCGGCAACGGCTCTCAGGCCAACGTTGAAGACCTCGACTCCGGCGCCGTGCAGCTCGGCTTCTGCCAGTCCGACGTTATGAGCTACGCCTACTCCGGCACCAACCTCTTCGCCGAGTCCGGCGCAGTCGACAGCTTCTCCGTCGCGGCGGCGCTGTACATGGAGCAGGTCCAGATCGTCACCACCAACCCCGACATCAAGACCGTTGAGGATCTCAAGGGCAAGACCGTTTCCATCGGCGCTCTCGGCTCCGGCGTTTACTTCAACGCAGTCGACGTGCTCGGCGTGTACGGCATAGACGCAGAGAAGGACATCACCCCCGTTTACCAGAGCTTCGGCGACAGCGCCGAGAGCCTGAAGGACGGCAAGATCGACGCGGCATTCATCGTCGCCGGCGCACCCACCACCGCCATCACCGACCTTGCGACCGCCGGCAGCGTCTACCTCGTCAGCATCGACGACGAGCACATGGACACCCTGCTCGCCTCCTCCCCCTACTACGCGCGCAGCACCATCTCCGCTGATACCTACGGCACTCCCGACGACGTCCAGACCGTCGCCGTTGCAGCAGTCGTCCTCGTCCGCGACGATGTCTCCGCGGATGCGGTCTACAAGTTCGTTTCCACCATCTTTGAAAACTCCGGCAGCATCCAGCACGGCAAGGCCGAGGAGCTGAGCGTTGAGTTCGGTTCTTCCATCACCGCCGTTCCCTACCACCCCGGCGCAGCGAAGTACTTCGCCGAGAAGGGCATCGAGGTTGCCACCAAGTAATTTAAATCAGGCAAGTTAAATTTAAAGAATCGCTGCGGCGTCCGCAAGGATGCCGCAGCATGAATAATTTATATCCACGTAAAAAACACGTTAATTTTGAGAGGAGCGGATCACATGTCTATTTTCAAGAAAAATCCCGGAGGGAGCGCGGCGGAAGCTCAGGCCGAAGCCCAGCGCGAAGAAGGATCCGCTCTTGACGCAGAGACCCTGATGCGTAAGTTCGACAAGGAGTCGAACACCCGTATATGGGAGGGCACGCCCGCAATAATCGTGCGGATCATAGTGGTCGCGTTTTCGCTCTACTGCATTTGGTCTACGCTGTTCAGCGTGGCGGCGCTCGAGAAGCGGCTGACCATGTTCATGGCGCTCGTCACCATAATGGGCTACCTGACCTACCCCGCCAGCCGTCACCATGTACGCCACAATTATATTCCGTGGTACGATTTCGTGCTGATGGCCGTCGGCGCGGGCTGCTTCCTGTTCTTCTGCCTGAAGTACGACTCGCTCGTAAAGGTCCTGACCAGTGCGTCCAAAATGACCCCGACCTTCACGATAATCGGCATCGTCGGCCTGCTGTGCCTGATGGAGCTGTGCCGCCGCTGCGTCGGCATCCCGATCCTCTGCGTCGCGGGCGTGCTGCTTGTCTACACCTTCAGCACCGGCATGGGCGTCGAGCGCGTGCTCTACACCCTGTTCTACACCACCGGCGGCGTCCTCGGCACTCCCGTACAGGTCTGCGCAAAGTACATCGTTGTGTTCATCATCTTCGGCGCGTTCCTTGAGCGCACCGGCATCGCCGAGTTCTTCATCAAGCTTGCAAATTCCCTCGTCGGCGGCTTCTCCGGCGGCCCCGCCAAGGTTGCGGTCATCTCCTCCGCGCTCTGCGGCATGGTCTCCGGCTCTTCCGTCGGCAACACCGTCACCACCGGCTCCGTCACCATCCCCATGATGAAAGAGACCGGCTACAAGCCGGAATTTGCCGGTGCCGTCGAGGCTGCGGCCTCCACCGGCGGCCAGATAATGCCCCCGATCATGGGCGCCGCCGCGTTCCTGATGGCGGAGTACATGAACGTCACCTACGCCGAGGTCGCGCTGCGCGCCATTCTCCCCGCGGTGCTGTACTTCACCGGCATCTTCGTCGCCGTCCACCTTGAGGCCAAGAAGCTCGGCCTCAAGGGCATCCCGCGCAATGAGCTGCCAAAGTTTTCGAAGCTGCTCAGCAAGATATACCTCCTGCTGCCGCTGGTCGTCCTCGTCTGGCTCGTCACCACTGGCACCCGCACCATGGCCTACTCCGCCACCATCGCTATCCTCGTCGCCATCGTCGTCAGCATCATCGACCGCGACGACCCGATAACCTTCGGCCGCATCCTTGAAGCGCTCGAAGCCGGCGGCAAGGGCACCATTACCGTCGCCGTTGCCTGCTCCATGGCGGGCGTCATCTCCGGCTGCATCACCGCGACCGGCCTCGCCTCCAAGATGATCTCTGCGGTCGTTTCCATCAGCAGCAGCGTCACCGTCATCGACCCGACGATGGTCGCCCTGTTTCTGACCATGATCTGCTGCATCATCCTCGGCATGGGCGTCCCTACCACCGCAAACTACTGCATCATGGCCTCCACCTGCGCGCCGATACTCATTACAATCGGTGTCCCCAAGATCGCGGCGCACTTCTTCGTGTTCTACTTCGGCATCGTCGCCGACATCACTCCCCCCGTCGCGCTGGCAGCCTACGCAGGCGCGGCCATCGCCAAGGGCAATCCGATGAAGACCGGCGTCAACGCAACCAAGCTTGCGATCGGCGCGTTCATCGTCCCGTACATCTTCTGCATGAACCCCGCGATGCTGCTCATCGATGTGTCCGCGCTGTCGATAATCCAGATCGTCATTACCTCGTTCCTCGGCATCTTCGGCGTCGCGGCCGCGATAAACGGCCATCTCCTGCGCAGGATGCACCCCATCACGCGCATAGCGGCGGCCGCAGGCGGACTTCTGATGATGGATCCCACGCTCATCACCGATATCATCGGTCTGGTGCTGCTGGGCGGCGTGTTTGCATGGCAGTATTTCAGCAGGAAGAAAGCCGCAGCCGCAGTATAAAAAGGCATGAAAAAAGCTGTTTCCAAATTGGAAACAGCTTTTTTATTTTGAGGGAGAGATAATACGCAGCAAGCAAATCACTTGTCCCGCTTCATCTCCGCGAGAGCATAATTCGTGTACTCCGGATCGTTCGTGACATCCTTGATGAGCTTGATGCAATCAGGGAAATGTATCTCCTCCCCGTCATGGCTCAACTCGATCTCAAGCACCGCACGGTCATCCCAGAAGGGGTAGACGTCGATATCGAAATACTGATTCTCATTTATAAGATAGTAGCGCTGCTTCTCCAGCGGGCGGAGCGAGGGATCGGCCAGCTTCAGCAGCTCCGTGTATTCGTCCTCGGTCAGGCGCTTCTCGTTTTCGACGATCTCGCCTCCGGCGCGGCGCTGCTCGGTCTTATAATAGATATAATGCCCGTCCAGTCCGCGGCGGCGGATATCGGTGGTGCCGTCGCCCGTCCCGCAGAGATAGGTCTGCACGATATCAACCCGTTTGCAGGCGGGCATCGACTCAAGCTGCGCAATGTCCGGATGCTCGACAAGGAACTTCAGGCGGCTGCGCTTCGGCCCCTGCTCGCCCAGAAACGCGGCGATCTCGTCTATCAGCCTCAGCAGCTTATTTTCATAGTCGGTCGAATTATCTATGATGCGCAGGTACGGGTGCCCCGCCCACGCGGAGATCAGCCCGTCGTCCAGCCGCGCCGCCTCCTCGGCGGATTCCGTGCGCGCGCGGTTGTTGTCAAGCGTGTAGTATTTCTCCGCGCCGATTGCCGCCGTCACCATGTGGAACACCGCGTCGTAGCTGTCGCGCATGTCTATCTCGTTCATGCCGAGGATGTTCAGCACCTGCTCATACTCCTCGGGGGACATGTAGGGCTTGTTGTCGAGCGTACCGCGGTCGCAGACGATGAGCACCTTGTCCGTGTGCATCCCGCGTGCTACGTCCTCATATACCTGCTCCTTGGCAAGCTGGAGCCGGTACTGCGCGAGCTGATAATCGAGGTTGCAGCCGCAGGCGTCATAAGTCACGCCGCCGCATATAAGCTCCGTGCAGGTCTCCGGAATAAACAGCACCGTGTAGCCCTTCATGGAAAACGCGTTCTGTATCCAGCTCTGCGCCGTGGTTTTTCCCGCGCATGGGCCGCCGGTTATCACAATTTTTGTTATCTCCATCTTTCCTCCGATGCTGTGACAGTGTATATTTCTTAATGTCTCAAATTTGATTATACCTAAATCCTTGGCCTTTTACAAGCATAGGAGAATTTTTAACACATTCCCCCGCGCCGCAGGCGACGCCGCGCTCTGACAAATTGTACGAATTTCAGATTTATTCCGCCATGTTTTCTCTTTATTTGTTTAAACTGCAATATTGACTTTCGGCATTCACAAGACTACAATAGCACCATCAATTTTGAGAGTACAGCGAAAGGATATGCACCATGTTTCATTTTTCCAATGCAAAAGTGAATACTTGCTGCAATTCCTCCGTGCCCTGCACAGAGGCTGATTCCTGCTGCTCTCGTTCTCAGGAAAACAACGTTCTCGCTCTTACCATGGACGCCATTATTATGGCGTCCATTTTTGTCGTCATAATATCCATAATTATGGGCCTGCGTCTTAGCGCGCTGGTCATACTTAGCGTAATTATTATTTCCATTATTATTTCCTCGCCAGTCCCACTTGGTCTGAAGCGTCACCGCTGTTGATTTATTTCTGATACAACGAAGCGGCTTCGCCAAGTGGCGGAGCCGCTTTTTTGTATATATATTCCACGTTTTAAGGAGAATGCAAAATGAAAAAGAGATTTGTATGTATGTTCCTCGCGCTCGCAATGCTGTTTGCGCTGGCCGCTTGCGGCAACAGCAGCACCCCTGCAGCATCCGATAACAGCTCCGCCTCCGACGGCAGCTCCGACACCATAAAGCTCGGCGGCATCGGCGCCCTGACCGGCGGCTATGCAAACTACGGCCTGTCCGTCCAGCACGGCGCACAGCTCGCCGTTGACGAGATCAATGCCGCCGGCGGCGTGAACGGCAAGCAGCTTGAGCTGAACTTCCAGGATTCCCAGGGCGATCCCGAAAGCGCCGTCAGCGCTTACGGCAAGCTGATGGACTGGGGCATGGACGTTTCTCTGGGCTGCGTTATGTCCGGTGAAACCGCGTCCGTCGTCGCAGCCGCCAAGGAAGACGACGTCCTGCTTCTCACTCCCTCCGGCTCCTCCGACTCCTGCCTCAGCGGCAACGACAAGGCCTTCCGCATCTGCTTCTATGATTCCTACCAGGGCACCGCAGCCGCCAACTACCTGAGCGAGAAGAACCTGGCCACCGAAGTTGGTGTCCTGTACCAGAGTGACAGCGACTACTCCACCGGCCTGTACAGCTCCTTCGTCGCCGAGTGCGCTGATCTCGGCATCAACATCGTCGAGACCCAGACCTTCACCGCCTCCACCAGCACCGACTTCTCCACTCAGGTCAACGCACTTGTCGATTCCGGCGTCAAGGTCGTTTTCATCCCCTTCTACGCTGAAGAAGCTTCCACCTTCCTGACTCAGGCCAAGGGCAAGTTCGCCGATGACGTTTACTTCTTCGGCGCCGACGGTCTTGACGGCATCCTCGGCAAGGTCGAGCAGGATGTCACCATCGCAAACAATGTTCTGATGCTCACCCCCTTCGCAGCTGACTCCACCGAAGAGAACGTCCAGTCCTTCGTCAAGGCTTACGAGGCTGCCTACGGCGCAACTCCCGACCAGTTCGCAGCTGACGCATACGACGCAGTGTACGTCATCAAGGCCGCAGTCGAGAAGGCCGGCAGCACCTCCGGCGCAGCTCTCGCGGCAGTTATGCCTGAGCTTGAAGTCACCGGCGTAACCGGCACCATGACCTGGAGCGCCGACGGCAACACCAACAAGAACGCCAGCGCCATCCTCTACTTTGACGGCGTGGGCAGCGTCTTCGGTAACTGATAAAATCCGCTACATCTCATCCTCCATATAATATATTCCCCAACTCCGGCGAGGCCGGAAAACAAGCCCCTATGTCCTCCGGGTATCCGCCCGGAGGATGGGCGCTGTAAAGGAAGACCGATATGACTCATTTTATTCAAACTCTGATAAGCGGCCTGAGCTTGGGCAGCATATACGCGCTCATCGCTCTGGGCTATACAATGGTGTACGGCATCGCCAAAATGCTTAACTTCGCGCACGGTGACATCATCATGATCGGCGCGTACGCGGGCATAGTTACTGTCAATCAGCTTGGCCTGCCTCCGATAGTCGCGGTCATCGTCAGCGTCGTGATCTGCGCGGGGCTTGGTATGCTGATCGAATTTCTGGCCTATAAGCCTCTGCGTCAGGCGCCGCCGCTGAGCGTGCTCATCACCGCCATCGGCGTCAGCTACCTGCTGCAGAACCTCGCCCTGATAATCTTCGGCTCCCAGCAGAAGGCCTACCCCAGCCTCATCGAGCTCTCCAGCTTCACTATCGGAGGGGTCACGGTGGACGGCATCTCCGTCCTGACCCTGCTGATGACGGCGCTGATCATGGTAGTGCTTAGCTTCTTCATCAACAAGACCAAGCTCGGCAAGGCGATGCGCGCCGTGTCGGAGGACAAGAACGCCGCGTCCCTCATGGGCATCAGCGTCAACCGCACCATCACCCTCACCTTCGCCATCGGCTCCGCGCTCGCGGCCTTCGCAAGCATTTTCTACGGCATGTCCTATGTCTACATCAAGCCCACCACCGGCGCGATGCCCGGCATCAAGGCCTTCACGGCCGCAGTTTTCGGCGGCATCGGCTCAATCCCCGGCGCAATGCTCGGCGGCATCCTGCTCGGCATGATCGAGCAGTTCTCAAAGACCTATATCTCCACGCTCTGGGCCGACGCCATTGTGTTCGGCGTTCTGGTTCTGGTGCTGGTCGTCAAGCCCACCGGCCTGCTGGGCAAAAATATTAACGAGAAGGTGTAACGATGAAGAAAAAAGTTAAGCTCAATCATGACGTCGTCACCTTCGCGCTCGTCGTCCTGCTCTATGCCGTTGTCGCGTTTCTGCTTTACAGCGGCAGTCTCACTCGCCAGATAGCCAATATGCTCATCCCGATCTCGGTGTACATTGTCCTCGCGGTGTCGCTGAACCTTGTCGTCGGCCTGCTGGGCGAGCTGTCCCTCGGCCACGGCGGCTTCCTGTCGGTCGGTCTGTTCTCCGGCTGTCTGGTTGCTATCGCGCTGTCCTCCACGGCGCTGCCGCTCTATGTGCGCTTGCCGCTGTCGATGATAGTCGGCGGCCTAGTTGCGATGGTGTTCGGCTTCATCGTCGGCCTTCCCGCGCTGCGCCTCAAGGGCGATTATCTTGCGATCGTTACTCTGGCCTGCGGCGAGATCATCAAGAATATCATCACGAACCTTGACATCACTGGCGGCGCGCTCGGCCTCAACACCGGCGCGATCTACTCCAACGCCAAAACGCTGCTCCCCTACGCGGCAGTGCTGGTGCTGCTGACGGTGCTGGTCATGATGAACCTCAAGCACTCGAAGCACGGCCGCGCCATCATGGCCATCCGCGACAACCGCATCGCGGCGGAGTCCATCGGCATCAACGTCACCTACTTCAAGCTCGCAGTGTTCATGCTCTCGGCCTTCTTCGCCGGAGCCGCCGGAACCCTCTACGGCCACTTCTTCGCAAACGTCAAGGCCGCGTCCTTCGACTATAACATGTCCATCGAAATTCTTGTCATCGTCGTCCTCGGCGGCATGGGCAGCGTCCCCGGCTCCATCATCGCGGCGATAGTGCTCCAGCTTCTACCGGAGCTTATGCGCGAGTTTGCCGATTACCGCATGCTGCTCTACGCGATAGTCCTCATCCTCGTCATGCTGGCCACCAACGACCCGCGTATGCGCGAATTCTTTGAGCGGCTGCGCCCGTCAAACCTCGTGAGAAAGCTTGCCGCAAAGAACAAAAAGGAGGCGCAGACAGATGACTAACAAGACCAAACTCGTCACCGTCACGCCGCGCGTCGCCATGCTCACCGAGCGCGACGTCGGCAAGACTCCCGTGCTCGAATGCATCGACCTCGGCATCAGCTTCGGCGGCCTGAAGGCGGTCGACAACTTCAATATAACCATCGGCCGCACCGAGATTACCGGCCTTATCGGACCGAACGGTGCCGGTAAAACCACCGTTTTCAACCTGCTCACCAGCGTGTACCAGCCCACCCACGGAACCATCCTGCTCGACGGCAAGGACATCCACGGCATGAGTACCGCGCAGATAAACCACGCCGGTATCGCGCGCACCTTCCAGAACATCCGTCTGTTCTCCAACCTCACCGTTGAGGAGAACATCACGGTCGCGATGGGGCCGCAGATCAAATACGGCCTCGCGAGCAGCATCCTGCACCTGCCCCCATACCGTTGGGAGGAGCGCGTCGCGCACGAGCGCGCGATGGAGCTGCTAAGCATCTTCCACATGGAGGACATTGCAAACGCGCAGGCTGGCAGCCTGCCCTACGGCGCGCAGCGCCGCCTTGAGATTCTCCGCGCGCTGGCGACAAACCCCAGTCTGCTGCTGCTCGACGAGCCTGCCGCTGGCATGAACCCCTCCGAGACCGCGGAGCTGACCGACAACATTCTCGCCATCCGCGACACCTTCAAGATCGCGGTTCTGCTCATTGAGCACGACATGAACCTTGTCATGAACATCTGCGAAGGCATCGCGGTGCTCAACTTCGGCAAGCTCATCGCCAAGGGCAGCGCGGAGGACATCCAGAACAGTCCCGAGGTCATCGAAGCCTACCTCGGCCGGAAGAAGGAGGCGTGAACATGGGAGTAATGCTTAAAGTAAACGATCTGCACGTCTATTACGGCAGCATCCACGCCGTCAAGGGTGTGTCCTTCGAGGTAAACGAGGGCGAGGTCGTCACGCTCATCGGCGCAAACGGCGCCGGTAAGTCCACCGTTCTGAACACCGTCTCCGGTCTGCTGCATCCCCGCGCTGGCAGCATCGAATTTGAGGGCACAGATCTCAAGGGCGTGCCCCCGCACAAGATCCTCTCCAGAGGTCTTGCGCAGGTTCCGGAAGGGCGGCACGTATTTTTGCAGATGACCGTTGAGGAGAACCTGGAGATGGGCGCATACACGCAGCCGAAATCCGGTATCGCCGACGGCATAGCCGATGTCTACCGCCGCTTCCCCCGTCTGGAGGAGCGCCGCAAGCAGACCGCCGGTACTCTCTCCGGCGGTGAGCAGCAGATGCTGGCCATGGGACGCGCGCTCATGTCGAAGCCGAAGCTGCTGATGCTGGATGAGCCGTCGATGGGTCTTGCGCCCATTCTCGTCGAGCAGATATTCGATATTGTCGGTAGGCTTGGTCCAGTCTGCCGACATCCAGCCGTTCTTGGCAGAACCGTAAACTACAGGGAAGTCGAGCTGGTCTTCTGTAGCATCGAGGTCGCACATCAGGTCGAACACCATCTCGTACACCTCTTCAGGGCGACAGTTAGGCTTATCTACCTTATTAACAACGACGATAGGCTTCAGTCCGAGCTGCAATGCCTTCTGGAGCACGAAACGGGTCTGAGGCATCGGACCCTCGAAAGCATCGACGAGGAGGAGGCATCCGTCTGCCATGTTGAGCACGCGCTCAACCTCACCACCGAAGTCAGAGTGTCCAGGAGTATCAAGAATATTAATTTTAGTACCTTTCCAATTGATGGAAACGTTTTTAGAAAGAATTGTGATACCCCTCTCACGTTCGAGGTCGTTAGCATCAAGCACTTCGCCACTGTTATCCTGACCGTCGCGGAAAAGCTTTCCAGCGAGCATCATCTTGTCTACGAGAGTTGTCTTGCCATGGTCGACATGGGCAATAACTGCTATGTTTCTAATGTCTTGCATTGTATATAATGTATAAATCAGGTGCAAAATTACAAAAAAATATTGTATACTCTTGCCATAATAAGAAAAAAGTTGTAACTTTGCATCCGCATTTGTGCAAACATTATTAATTATTTACAAAAAAGCTATGTATTTAGACAAGGCAAAAAAAGAAGAGATCTTTAGCAAGTACGGAAAGTCTAACTCTGATACTGGTTCAGCTGAGAGCCAGATAGCATTGTTCTCATACCGTATTTCCCATTTGACGGAACATCTTAAGAAGAACCGTAAAGATTATACTACCGCACGTTCTTTGACACAGCTGGTAGGAAAGCGCCGCGCATTGCTTAACTATCTGTACGACCGCGACATCAATCGCTACCGTGCAATCATCAAGGCCCTCGGCCTCCGTAAGTAATCCGCACAAAGGAAACAAGGTCCCGCGTACTCAAAGAGAACGCGGGATTTTTTTTGTATTTATACTACTTGTCTGAAAAAAAAGTAGTAACTTTGCAGAAGTTTTTTAAGGTATATAAAATGCAAGATATTAGAAACATTGCGATTATCGCCCATGTCGACCATGGAAAGACCACGCTTGTCGACAAGATGATGTTGGCGGGCAAGCTGTTCCGTGACGGCCAGGATAACAGTGGCCAGGTTTTGGACTCCAACGACCTGGAACGCGAACGAGGAATAACTATCCTTTCCAAGAACGTTTCAATCAACTGGAAAGGCACAAAAATCAATATTATTGACACCCCGGGTCACTCCGATTTCGGTGGTGAGGTAGAGCGCGTGCTCAACATGGCAGACGGTTGTATTCTGCTTGTTGACGCATTCGAAGGACCGATGCCGCAGACACGCTTCGTGCTGCAGAAGGCGCTTCAGATCGGTCTGAAGCCGATCGTTGTTGTGAACAAGGTTGACAAGCCCAACTGCCGCCCTGAGGAAGTGTACGAAATGGTGTTCGACCTCTGTCTCTTATACACATCTGACGCTGCCGACGATATGC
>ENA-OUQF01000877-OUQF01000877.1-human-gut-metagenome-genome-assembly--contig:-NODE-877-length-20314-cov-5.461178_pt1 | contig 20314 bp, 15 predicted proteins | sample MGYA00237947_ERZ548826 | MGnify/ENA primary metagenome ERZ548826 (study PRJEB26490, sample SAMN05194701) | human gut metagenome | biome: terrestrial biome; feature: human-associated habitat; material... | reverse complement strand
TTGCGGGAGAGGTCAAGGTGTTCCCGACAACTGATGATGTGAACAGATTCGATTATCTCAAGGAAGTTATTTTGGACACCGGAAGAGAGAAGCTTGATCTCACTGTAGCCGGAGTAAAGTATTTTAAGAATATGGTTATCCTTAAATTTAAGGGTATTGATAATATCAATGATGTAGAAAAATACAGAGGTTGTTCTCTTTGGGTTACGAGGGAGAATGCCGTTGAACTTGAAGAAGATGAGTACTTTGTGTGCGATATGATTGGTCTCAAGGTTATGACCGACGAGGGCGAGGAGCTTGGAGAGCTCACCGATGTCATCCAGACGGGTGCCAATGATGTATATGCCGTCAAGACCAAGGAGGGCAAGGAAATTCTGCTTCCTGCCATCGCGGACTGCGTGCTCAATGTCGGTGTATCCGGCCCGGGCGTTGTACATTCTGCCATTCAGCGCGCCGGTACCGAGTGTTCCATGAATGAAATCGCGGATATCATCAAGAAAACGGCATTTAAGATCACCCGTATGGGTCAGCTCGTCGGCTCGATTGCATCCGAGCGCCTGAACGTTCCGTTTGGCATTGTCGACCTGTCTCTGGCACCGACGCCGGCAGTCGGTGACTCGGTTGCTCGTATTCTGGAAGAAGTCGGTCTGGAGTGCTGCGGTACCCACGGCACTACAGCCATTTTGGCTATGCTCAACGACGCTGTCAAAAAGGGCGGCGTGATGGCATCCAGCTCCGTCGGCGGACTTTCCGGTGCGTTTATTCCCGTCAGCGAGGATGAGGGCATGATCGCCGCGGCCTCCTCCGGTGCGCTGACGCTCGACAAGCTCGAGGCCATGACCTGCGTGTGCTCGGTCGGGCTCGACATGATCGCCGTCCCCGGCGACACGAGCGCCGAGACCATCGCCGCCATCATCGCGGACGAGGCCGCCATCGGCATGGTCAACACCAAAACCACCGCTGTGCGCATCATTCCCGCGCCCGGCTGCAAGGTCGGCGACACGGTGGAGTTCGGCGGGCTGCTCGGCTCCGCGCCGGTGCAGGCCGTACACCCCTATTCCAGCGCGGACTTCATCGCCCGCGGCGGGCGTATCCCCGCGCCGCTGCACAGCCTGAAAAACTGAAGCCCCCATCCTGTCAAAAAACGGACGCTGCTTTTTTCGCAGCGTCCGTTTTCACTTTCATGTATCAGCGCGCAAGGTCCTTCAAATGGCTCAGGCGCTCGAGCGCGGTGTTGAGCGTTTCATCCTTCTTGGCAAAATGCAGACGGATAATGTGGTTCACGTCCTCGTCGAAGAACGAGCTTCCCGGCACGGCGCCCACGCCGATCTTCTGCGCCATTTCCACGCAGAAGTCCACGTCGGACTGCCCCTTCTTCAGGAACGGGGAAATGTCCGCCAGCACGAAGTAGGTGCCCTGCGGGTCGGTGAAGGGAATGCCGAGCTCCTTCATGCCGCCGGTGAAGAGCGCCTTCATGTGCGCGTAGTGCGCGCCGAACTCCTCGTAGTAGCTCATGGGCATATCCAGCCCGACGACAGCAGCCTCCATCAGCGGCGAGGGCGCGCCGACGGTGTTGAAGTCGTGGTACTGCTTGATGCGGTCCATGATCGGCTGCGGCGCGAGGGCGTAGCCCAGACGCCAGCCGGTGACGGAATAGGTCTTGGACAGGCTCGAGCAGCAGACCGTGCGCTCGCGCATCCCGGGGAGCGTACTCATGTAGGTGTGCTTGTGACCCTCGTAGACGATGTGCTCGTAGACCTCGTCCATGATGGCGTAAACGTCATATCGGATGCAGAGATCCGCGATGAGTTTGAGCTCGTCGTAGGTAAAGACCTTGCCGCTCGGGTTCGAGGGGTTGCAGATCAAAATTGCCTTGGGATGCTGACGGAAGGCGTCCTCCAGCACCTCCGGATCGAAGCCGAAGGCCGGCGGCACGAGCGGCACGAACACCGGCTCGCAGCCCGCCATGATGGTCTGGGCGCGGTAATTCTCAAAGTAGGGAGAGAACATCACGATCTTGTCGCCCGGATTCGTGAGGGCAAAAATGGTGTCCACCATTGCCTCGGTCGAGCCGATGGTCACGACCATCTCGGTCTCGGGATCGTATTTCATGCCCATGAAGCGCTCACACTTACGCGAGAGCGCCTGACGGAAGTTCGGCGCGCCCATCGTGATGGGATACTGGTGCGGACCGAGCCGGCTGACCTCCTCCAGTCGGTCGGTCATCGCCTTGGGCGGGTCAAAGTCAGGAAAGCCCTGCGCCAGGTTGATTGCGCCGCAGTCGATGCTGATGCGCGTCATCCGTCGGATGACGGAGTCGGTAAAATGCTCGTTTCTTCTGCTCAGTTCCTGCATGGTATCACTGCTCCCTTTCTCATCTGTCCGTGTCGGCAGAGCCTGCGTCCTTCCCGCCCGCGCACTTTTTATAATAGCGAAACTTTAACACTTCTACTCAATAAAGTCAATCGCCCTTTTGTACAAAATCAAGGCAAACGCGCTGCCGCGTCCCATGCACTCCGCGGCAGCCGCTTCCTCAGATGCCGAAAAGCGGCAGCAGAAATACGCCCAGCAGCGCAAGGATCAGCAGCGGGACGGCGAAGGCCGTCAGCCCCGCGATGAGCAGCGCAGCCAGGATGACCGGAAGGCCGACGCCGAACAGGATCGTCTTGGTCAGTCCCCAGGTGACGCTGAGCGTCAATGCCACGAGCTTTACGGTCAGAACGACCATTCCGATGATAAACAATGTGAGAATACCATGACCCCCTTTTTTCTCTGTTTCAGGGCGTCATTATAGTCCTCCACCGTCCGGTCGTCAACCATTTTTATCAATTATTCAAAAATTCTTCAAAAAGGAAACGCAGAGCGGCACCGTTTCGGTACTGCTCTGCGTTTTGGCCTCCGTTGGCTCCCGTCTCAGCGGAGCCGCCCGTCACCGCCCATGAGAGCAGTCATCTCCTCGATGCGGTCGAGCGGGAATGGCGGCTCGCACAGCGGCTTCATGGCGATGCTCATGAGCTTCATCGGGTTGTCGTCCGCCGCCACGCGGTTGGAGCTGAGCACCCCGCAGCGCTTGCAGCGGTGGATGATAGCCCATTCGCCGCCTCTGCGCACCCAAACAGCCACCGGCTCCATGATGCCGCCGCAGTCGGACGCCCGGTCGCCGGGCTCGATGTCGACGTGCAGGCTGGAAAGGCAGTTCGGACAGTGGTTGCGGTGGTCGCTGCCGGCGTTCTGCGGCGTGCAGAGCCGGCCGCAGACCTTGCAGGTGAAGGTATCGTTGCAGGCATGCGTCTTGTAGTAGCCTTTTTCAAAGGTCTTGCGTTTGTTTTCGCGGTTCATGGTATTTCCTCCGGAAGAAAGATCATGCGAAATCCTTCGGGAGGAACGGCGTGTGTTGGATTTGCCGGACCTCCCGGTCAGGCCACACGCTCCGGTGATGGGGTGATGTGTTTCAAAAAGTTCTCCTTCAAATTCTGATTCGTAAGCGGAGACATTGCCCGCTGACTATCGCTTATTATAGTCCGATCCTCCGTGTTGTCAACCGTTCTTTGCCTGCTTTGCAGCCTCTGTCTGTCCGGCAAGGAAGTCGCGGACGGAGGCGATCTGCGCCTCGACCGACGCGACGCAGGTGCCGCCGAGCGAGGTGCGGCCCGTCACGCAGTTGGTGAGCGCGATGGCGGCGTAAACGTCCTCGCCGAACCGCTCGCTGTACTGCCGGAGCAGCGCGAGCGGCAGCTCCTCGAGCACGGCGGTGTGCTCGATGCAGTAGGCCACGAGCTGACCGGCGATCTTATAGGCCGCGCGGAAGGGCAGCCCCTTCTTTGTCAGATAGTCCGCGAGATCGGTCGCGTTCAGGAAGCCGCGCTGCGCCGCGCGGTACATATTGCAGGTGCAGGCCTTCATCGCGGCGATCATCGGCGTGAACACACGCAGGCACATTTTTACGGTGTCCACGCAGTCGAACACGGCCTCTTTGTCCTCCTGCATATTCAAGGCGAGGTCGGTCCACAGGGTGTGCAGGGCGACCGCGGCTGTCCGGGACCGCAGGGAGAGCAGGGTGTTCAGGGTCCGCAGGGCGAGAAGGGCGATACCGGTGAAAAGGGCGAGCAGGGTATTCAGGGTCCCAAGGGCGAAAACGGTGAAGCACCTGTCATCACCGTCGCCGAGGATACGCCGCGCAGCTATAAGCTGCACTTCCAGTCCGGCGAGCAGGAGCTGACGACGCCCAACCTCTTCGCGCCGTTCACCGAATACCACGTCGATCTCTCCGCGGCAAACAGCACACTGAACATTCCTCTGAAGGATCTGGTGCTGACCTACCAGCACTCCTCTGCCAGCGCGCTGCGTATCAGCATCGCGCCGAAGGACGCCGCTGCGCCGGTCCTGGTGGACATCCGCCGCACGACCATCTACGACGGCAGCACCATCGAGACGCAGGCCATGAACAGCACCACCGTCTCGGCCAGCGTCGCGCTCGACGGCACCGTCTACACGAACTCGCAGGAGACGCACAATATGCGCATCCGCCAGCAGGACCCCGCGACCAAGCTCTGGTCGATGTGGGAGATCAACTCGTTCCTCTCCGCCGCCGGCGCGCGCTGCTCCATCCGCATCCAATGGAGCGAATACGATGTGACCTACGAGCCGCCCACGGCGTAAGGAAGCCGCCGCCCCGCGCAGCTCACCAAGCGCACCGGAGGCTTCGAAAATTCCGCAGGGCTCCGGTGAAAGGTCCGAGCCTTGACAGCCGCCAGTTCTCAGCGCGAAAAAAGGCCGCCGCAGAACATTCCTGCAGCGGCCTTTTTCGGTTCTCTTATAGGGTGCGCATGCGGTCTTCGAACTCCCACACATAATCTCGATACCTGTAATGTCCGGACGCTTGACGCTCGCGCCCGTGATCTGGTCGGTGCAGCAGGCATCTCACGTTTTCGCGCTTTGGCACTGCCGTCCGGTATGGTCGATGTACGTTTCTTCGTTCGTCAGCAGGAGCTTGGAGATCGGCACGATCTCATAGCCCTCGCCGAGCAGGTAGTCGAGGATATCCGGCAGCGCCTCCGGCGTGTGCTCGCCCGCGTTGTGAAAGAGAATGATGGAGCCGTTTGTCACCTTCCCCGTCACGCGCTTGGTGATCTCACCGGCGGAGATGCCCTTCCAGTCGAGTGAATCCACATCCCATTGGATGGGCTCCATGCCGATGGAGCGAATGGCGGATATGACATGGTCGTCGTACTCGCCGAACGGACAGCGGATGAGCGTAGGGCGGACGCCGGTGAGCGCCTCGATCTTATCGTTGCAGGTATTTACGTCCGCGATGATCTGGTCGGCAGTCAGGGAATTGTAGTGGTCGTGCGCATTGGAATGGTTCATCAGCTCGTTGCCGCTCTCAACGATGGCCTTGGCCTGCTCAGGGTACTGGTCCGCCCAGTTGCCGACGACGAAGAAGGTACACTTCACACCGTAGTCCGCGAGCACATCGAGAATCTTCTGCGTGTTGTCCGCCCCCCAGGCGGCGTCGAACGAGATGCTGCACACCTTCTGGTCGCGCTCGACGCAGTAGATGGGCAGCTGGCGCGTCGCGGCCGACGCCCGCACGGCGGCGGGTGCGTTCACCGCGCCGAAGATGGCGAGCGCCGCCAGCAGCGCCGCACCGACGGTCAGCGTCCTGCGCCGCAGAACAAGAAAGCGCGGCTTCGCCGTCTCCCGTTTCCCGCGCTTTTTCCTCAAGGCAAACTGCAAAAACATCCGCATATCCTCCCCATTTTGTTTTGGTAGAGGGTATGCGGCGCTTTTCTTTTTCATACCGGGCGGAGCCCCGTGCGCGTCACGGGACCGTCCCGCCGTCCGCCGTCCGCGCACCGATTTTCGGCAGAATTTACTTTTTTCGTTGAGAAAAAGCCGCGCTTGTGTTACACTGGATATAGCTATCATAGAAAATGAAACGCGCGGCCCTTCGCCGCACACTGAAAATTCAATCGTTTTTGGAGGAGATAAATCATGGAGATCAGAAAAGAAAAGAAGGATTCCGCGCTGTCAATGGCCATTGAGGGCCGTATCGACACCACCACCGCCCCCCAGCTGGAAACGGAGCTGAAGGCCGACCTTGACGGCGTCACCGAGCTGCGTCTGGACTTCGGGCGGGTCGAGTACATCTCCTCGGCGGGACTGCGCGTGCTGCTGTCCGCGCAGAAGCTGATGAACCGTCAGGGCAAAATGGTGCTCACCCATGTGAGCGAGTCGGTGATGGAGATCTTTGAGGTGACCGGCTTCTCCGACATTCTGACCATTGAGTAACACCATGCGGACGATGAGCCCCGCCGCACATCGGACGACGGACCGCTTTACCGCTCGGATGTTCCGTGGACTGTGGGTCCCTGCCATGCTCTCGTCGCTCGGCTGGGCGCTGAGCGATATGGCGGACGCCGTGGTGGTGGGGCAGCGGCTGGGCGCCGTGGGACTTGCCGCCATCGGTCTGATCCTGCCGGTCTACATGATCAACTGCATGTTTGCCCACGGCCTCGGACTGGGCGGCTCCGTTCGCTATTCCCGTCTGCTGAGTCAGGGCAAAACGCAGGAGGCCGCGGACAGCTTTCACGGTGTGCTCGCGCTGGCGCTGCTTTTCAGCGTCACGACCGCCGTGCTGGGCAGCGTGTTCATGGACCCGCTGCTGGCGCTGCTGGGCACGCGGAGCACAGACGGCGCGCTGTATGCCGCCACAAGGGACTATCTGCAGATCCTCGTCGCGGCCACGCCGCTGTTCTACCTGTCCAACGTGTTCAACTACTATCTGCGCAACGACGGGAGTCAGCGCCGAGCCGGCGCCGGCTCGGTCATAGGCAACCTCTGTGACATTGCGCTGAACATCACGCTGGTGCTGGCGCTGGACATGGGCACGCGGGGCGCGGCGCTGTCCACCGCGCTGGGACAGATCATTACCATTGCCATCTATCTGCCGGGCTTTTTCGGTCAGAAGCACACGCTGCGCTTCGCGCTGCCGCGCGGGCGCTGGCTCGTCCCTGCCCTTTCCGCGCTGAAGGCGGGCATGGCCACCTCGGTGCAGTACCTGTACCAGATGATCTTCTTCCTCGTGTGCAACAATCTGCTGATCCGTCTGGGCGGCGAAATGGCGGTGGCGGTGTTCGACGTCATTCAGAATACCTCCTACCTGATCCTGTACCTGTTTGAGGGGACGGGGCGCGCCATGCAGCCCATCCTCTCCACCTATCAGGGCGAGCACAACCGGCAGGGAATGCGGAACACGGTGCGTCTCGGCTTCACGGCGGGACTGACGGTGGGCGGTGCGCTGATCGTCCTTGTGGAGCTGTGGCCCGCGGGAATGTGCCTGCTGTTCGGCATCGCCGGTTCGGCGTCGGAGGCGCTGGCGTGTACCGCGCTGCGGCTCTACGGCGCGGGGGCGCTGTTCGCCGGCATCAATATCCTGCTGTGCAATTACTATCAGGCCTGCGAGAACGAAAAGCCGTCGTTCCTGCTGGAGACGCTGCGCGGCGCGGTGCTGCTCATCCCGCTGACGTTCGTGTGCTATGCCTTGGGGTTGCAGCGCTTCTGGCTGCTGTTCCTGCTGACGGAGGCCGGCTCGCTGGCGGTGTTCCTGCTGCTGGGACTCGGCGGCCGTTATAAGAAAGCGGAGCTGCCGGAGGAGCGCATCTTCCAGCGGACGATCCTCAGCAACGCGGAGGATGTGATGGACGTGTGCCGCGAGCTGGAGGCCTTCTGCGAAGTCTGGGGCGCGGACATGAAGCAGCAGATGTTTTCGACCATGACCGTGGAGGAGCTCGGCATGGCCATCTTGAAGCACGGCTTTCAGGGGCGGACGGACGGCTACCTCCAGCTGACGGCCATCATGGACGAGAGCGGCGTGCTGGAGCTGCACCTGCGGGACGACGCCACGACCTTCAATCCCTTTGCGTTAGATACCTCCCGCGCCAGCCGGGACGAGGATTTCGACATGGACGGCATGGGCGTGCTGGTCATCAAAAAGCGGGCGAAGGAATTTTTCTACCGGCGCTATCAGGGCTTCAACACACTGATCATCAAGATCTGAGGACAAAGAGGGAAAAGCGATGAAGGTCGTTTATTTCGGCAGCGACGTGTTCCTGTCGTGCTTTGAATATTTTGTGGAAAAGCATCAGGTGCTGGCGCTGTATACCTATCACAACGACGAGGACTATTTCACGGAATATGCCATCGTAAAGCGGGCGGGGGAGCTCGGCATCCCCGTCCACTACGAGGCCATCTCGCCGGAGGAAATCCGGCGGTACTTCACGGAGGAGGGCTGCGAGCTGTTTTTCATCGCGGAGTATGACCGCATCCTGACGCTGCCGGAGGACTTCCCCGCGTTCCGCGGCATCAACACCCACAGCTCGCTGCTCCCGCAGGGGCGCAGCTATTACCCCATCGAGGGAGCCATGGAGCGGGAGCTGTCATGCACCGGCGTGACGATGCACAAGGTGGCGCAGCGATTGGACAGCGGCGACGTTCTGGCGCAGCATACCATTGACATAACCGCGGACACGGACAGCATCGACGTCTATCTGCAAAGCGCGGCATGGGCGCGCGCGACGGTCGAGGAGCTCCTCGAGCACCTCGACGACCGCTGGGCGGCCGGCCGGCCGCAGGCGGAGAAGCAGCCCTACTGGAAGCGTCCCGCGTCCGAGCTGCTGACGCTGCATCCCGAAATGAGCCGGGCGGAGGCCCTGGCGATCTTCCGGAAATACAATTCCATGACTCAGGTGGAGCTGGGCGGCGCGTGGTTCTATGTGACCGCGATAGGGACCGGCACGGCCCCCCTGCCCTGCGGGGTGCAGCGTCTGTCCCCCACGCGGGCGCTCTACCGTGTAAGAGACGGTCATTTGCGGCTTCATATCCATCCGATGGAGGTGCGGACATGAAACGAGCAAGGAGCATACGGTTACAGCCCAAGCTGCTGCTGGGGCTGGTGGCGATGGCCGCCGTCCTCGCGGCGATCCTGGCCCCCTCGATTGCCCAACTGTACCGGGCGCGGATGGAGGAGCAATACGCCTCTCTCGCGTTCGGTCAGGCCTCCGTGGCGGCGGATCTCATCGACGGAGACCGCGTGGAGCAATACTACCGGACCGGCGAGAAGGACGCCTATTACGAGGAGATCCACCGCTACCTGCAGGACGTCAGGGAGAAGCTGGGACTGAAATACTTCTATGTGGTCGTGCCGGAGGATGAGGTCATGTACTACATCTGGGACGCGGGCGTTCCCGGCGAGGACGGCGTCTGCGACCTCGGCGACGTCGACGCTTACTACGGCGGCGGCAACGAGCTGATGCACAGGGCCTTTGCCGTCGACGCGGAGCAGACCATCCTCATCACCAACAACGAGGAGTACGGCTATCTGGCGTCGGCCTACGTCGCCATTCTCAACAAAGCCGGCACACCGGTGGCGCTGGCCAGCGTGGACATCTCGATGGACATGATCGACCAGCAGATCCGGCAGTTTCTCGGCCTGACGCTGTGCGTGGTGCTGGCCGTTCTGCTGCTTTCCATTTTCGCGTACTACTACTATGTGCGGCGCATTCTGATCCGTCCGCTGAGAACTCTGCACCACGCCGCCATCGGGCTGGTGGAGAGCAGGATGGAGGATCTTTCTCACTTCCGGGTGGAGGTCAACACCGGCGACGAGCTGGAGGAGCTTGCCCATTCGTTCCAGTACATGGTGTCGGAGCTGAATGAATATATCCAAAATCTCAGCCGCGTCACCGCGGAAAAGGAGCGCATCGGCGCGGAGCTGGACGTGGCGCGCCACATTCAGGCGTCCATGCTGCCCTGCATCTTCCCCGCCTTCCCCGAGCGCCACGAGTTCGACATTTACGCCTCCATGACACCGGCGAAGGAGGTCGGCGGCGACTTCTACGACTTCTTCCTGGTGGATGACGACCATCTGGCGCTGGTCATGGCGGACGTGTCCGGCAAGGGCGTCCCCGCGGCGCTGTTTATGATGATCTCCAAAACGCTGCTGAAATCCGCCGCGCAGAGCGGTCTGTCCCCGAAGGCCGTGCTGGAAAAGGTAAACGATCAGCTCTGCGAAAACAACGACGCGGAGATGTTCGTCACCGTCTGGCTGGGCATTCTCGAGATCTCCACGGGAAAAATGAAGTGCGCCAACGCAGGCCACGAGTATCCGGCCATCATGCGCAAAGGCGGCTCCTTTGAGCTGTTCAAGGATAAGCACGGCTTTGTGCTGGCCGGCATGGAGGGCGCCCGATACCGGGAATACGAGCTGGAGCTGGACGCGGGAGACCGTCTGGTGGTCTACACGGACGGCGTGCCGGAGGCCACGAATGCCTCCAACACGCTCTACGGGACTGACCGGATGCTCCGTGCGCTGAACGCCGCCGAGGGCGGCTCGTGCCGTCAGCTGCTGGAGGCTCTGCACCGCGATGTGGACGAGTTCGCGGGCGGCGCGGACCAGTTCGACGATATCACCATGCTCTGCATCGAGATGAAGTCGTCGGGCATGAAAAAGATCAATCTCGCACCGACGCTGGAGCAGCTGCCGCAGGCCACCAACTTTTTTGAGGGCATTCTCGCCGAGGCAGGAGCCTCCATGAAGGCGATTGCTCAGGTCAATGTGGCGGTGGACGAGATCTTCTCCAACATCGCCCGCTACAGCGGCGCGACTGGCGTCGTGCTGGGCTGCTCGCTGAAGGACGGCAGGGCGACGCTTCGCTTTTCCGACAACGGACGGCCCTATGACCCCACCGAAAAGCCCGACCCGGATACAACGCAGTCGGCGGAGGAGCGGGAGGTCGGCGGTCTCGGCATCTTCATGGTGAAGAAGCTCATGGACGAGGTGACCTATGAATACGCGGACGGGTCGAACATCCTGACGCTCGTGAAGAGCCTTTGAACGATCATGCCGGGCGGCCTCCCGCCCCGCACACATCCGCACAATTACACCTGCCGCGTGGAACATTTCCGGAAGGATTTTGACCGAGGAAACACAATGCGCAAACACGACGCGCTGCGGGAATCCATACGCGAAAGGGGCAGCCGCGGCTGACCCTGTCTTTTGATGCGGTGGAGGAACTTGCCGGCGTGCCGCTCGACCACTCTTTTCTGAGCTGCAAAAAGGAGCTGACAGCATACAGCTATGCGGTCGGCAGGATCTCCATGACAAACAGGACCGTGCTTTTCATCAAGTCGGAAGAAGTCCCATGAAGGCGCGCCCACGAATTCGCCGCGCAGCTCAGCAGGAGCTGAGCCGCCGCGAGATACGAAAGAGGCCCATCTGCCAAAGCAGATGGGCCTCTTCTCTTTGTTTTGTCTGAGGGAGCGCGTTCCCGTTACTTGTTGTACGCTCTATAAAGGAACGTCACGATCTGACCGCGGGTGCAGTCGTTGTCGGAGCCGAACAGGCCGCCGCCGATGCCCTCAGTCACGCCGTTGGCCGCCGCCCAGGCGACCGCGTCCGCAAAGTAGCTGTCGGCTGGGACGTCGCTGAACTCAGCCTTGCCGGACGCCTTTGCGTTCAGGGCGCGGGCGAGGAAGGTCACCGCCTGCGCGCGGGTGCAGGTCGCGTCGGGAGAGAACGTGCTGGTCGTCGTGCCGGTGGTGATGCCGTTTTCGATGGCCCACGCCACGGCCTTCTCATAGTAGCTGCCGCTGACCACGTCGGTCATGCCGGACGCAGCGCCCTTCGGCTCGGGAGAGCCGGCGGCGCGCCACAGGAAGGTCACGATCTGCGCGCGGGTGCAGGGCTGCTCGGGAGCGAACAGGTCATTGCCCACGCCGGTGGTGATGCCGTTCTCGACCGCCCACTTGACGGCCTCATAGAAGTAGGCGTTGTTGGGCACGTCGTAGAAGAAGTTCAGCATGGAGTTGTCCTCCATGAAGGTCGCCTTGACCTCGACCTTGCCCGCGGGCATGGTGAAGGTGTACTTGCCGTTGCCCTTGTCCTTGAGCGTCAGCTCATTGCCGTTCTTGTCGGTGACGGTCAGGGTCTCGAGGACGTAGCCGCTGTCGGGCTTGACGGTGACGGTCACGGTGTCGCCCTTGGAGGCGCTCTTCGGGCTGACGGTCACGGTGCCGTGCTCGGTCTTGCTCGGGGTAGAGACGGAGTAGGTCGGGTCGTAGGAGCTGCTGCCGCCGGAGTAGGGCGCAGAGTAGCTGACCGTCCAGACACCGTTCGCGGTGCTGCTCACATAGTAATTGCTTGCCAGAGCGCCAGAGGGGTCTGTCAGATACACACCGGAGGTCAAGCTGGATCTTGCAAGAACCGTGTAGGTATAAGCACCCTCGCTGCCATCACGCTTGACGATGTTGGCACTGCCGTTGTTCACAACGTAAGCGCTCGGGTCGGAGGTAAAGTAACCATCATTGATCTTTACATACGTCTTTGCATCTGTCCATTCAGAGGCAGTTCCTTTACTCCATGTATAAGCAAGCACAGCATCGCTGTTTACAGAACTGAAAGAGCCTCCATTAATTGTTACACTGGGTACACCGTTCGGATAGTTGCGATTTACAACAGAAATTGCAGCGCCGTCTGGAATTAAACCATCGCCAGTTCCCTTAGAAGTGCGTTGGTCTGTACCAGTTGCAGTCACAGTACCTTTGTTCAGCTTGAAATCAGCTGTAATATCCGCGGTTCCGGCACAAATCTGAATTCCAGTAGGACCGGAAACTGTACCGCCGTTCATGGTCAGCTTACCAGAAGGCAGGTAAATTGCACCATCTTCCGTTGTACTGATAACTGCGCCGTCATTGATTGTAACAACCGCACATGATTTATCGGTACCATTTGTAGAAATAGCTACACCGCCTTTTTCCATGATAACTTTGCCATTCACGGTAAGTTTCGGTGTCTTGCAGCCATTCTGACCGAAAGTACCATCGCCCCAGACAACAATGCCAAAGCAATCATACCCGGAACCATTGTAGCTATTTTTGACAGTTACATCAGCATCAATTGTCAAATCTGCGCTGTCATATGCATTGACACGTCCGTCAATGATGCCGTTCTTGACTTCAACTTTACCTGCATTCGCAGTTAGAGCAATGCGTTCATGTTTCCCGTTACTATTTTTTAAATCTTCACCCGTCAAAGTTTTTCCATTCAAATCCAGTACAAGATTTCTGGAAATAGAAACTTTTTCGGTCACATCCTTCAGCAGCTTCACGGTCTCGCCGTTCTTGGCCGCCGTGATGGCGGCGGTGAGGGTGGGGTACTCCGTTGCCCCGATCATAGCGACCGTATTCGCGTTCGGCTTCACCCAACGACCCTTCGAAACCTCCACAAGCACTTCGTTGGCGTTCTTGTTAACAATATCGCCGTAAGCAGTACCGGCGGCAACGACCTTGTTGCCAATGATCACAAGACCGGCTTTGCCGACCTCTTTACGGCCGAAGATGCTGTCTTCGGGCTTTTGGGGGTCTGCATTTTCCTGCGTCAAGATATTCTGGCTTGCGGAAGTAGCAGCGTCAACGGTGACCTGACCGACATTCGCCGTGCCGACCAGATCGCCGACGCGCCAGCTCTTTCCCGTCTCAGTGCACTTCAGAGTGCTGTCCTTTACAGTGCAGCCCGTGATGGTGTGGTAGGTGGCGGGATTCGCACCGGCGTGACCGATCAGGCCGCCGACAGAGCCATTCGCCTCAATCGTCACATTCTTGACGGAGCAGTTTGTAAGCGTGACCTTGGTATCGACCGGGCCGTTGTTCGGATCATTATAACCCGCCGTCCAGCCGATCAGACCGCCGACACGCGCGCCGCTCGTACTCTCGATTGTGCCGCCCTTGACATGGCAGTTGGTCAGTGAGATGGTCGGCATGGAATCGACCGCGCAGATGAACGCGCCGAAGCCGGTGCCCGCATATTCAGAACCAGTATCGTTGAGATTAACATTTTCGAGCGTTAGATTGTTGATCACGATGCCGGACGTGCCGCCAAAGCCGCCCGCAAACAGCGGCGCTTTCAGGCCGGTGATGGTCTTGCCGTTGCCGTTCAGGGTGATGACGCCCTGACCATGGTATCCATCCACCTTCACCGGCGTCCAGTTCTTACCGGTCATATTGATGTCGTCCAGCAGCTCGATCACGGTGTCGCCGATTTTGTTTGCGGCCGCAAAGGCCTCGGCGAGGGTGGTGAATTTCTTGCCGCCCACTTCGGCAACAGCGGGAGGGGCAAACACGGTCGTGCCCGCCACAACAACAGTCGTATTTTCATTGGATTCAGCCTTCTGCTTCTTATCGTTCCACAGGGAACTTCCGCTATTGCTGCCGGGGCCGAAGCCGGTAGTCTTGTCTGCGGTGGCCTGATCTACTGTGATCTTGGTCTGCCCCTTCATCAGGCTGGTATCAATTTCAATGGCAGCCTTGCCCTCAACGGGCGCGCTGGCCTTAAATTCCGTGTCCGTGACCGTCAGGTCGGTGCTGCTGACCGCGCCCTCATTATAAACGAGGACAGACTTGCCCACGCAGTTGAACGTGCAGTGATTGAACTCAACCTTCTTCGCACCGTAAGTCCAGACATTGTAAGCGTCTGCGCTGTCCTGATTGAACGTGCAGCCGTTGAAGGTCTCGCTTGCAGCGTACAGGAACACCTGACCATTGATGGTGCAGTTGTTGTACACCAGCGTATCGGCATGCTGAATACCGATATAGTTGCCGTTCGTCTTGTAGTCGAATGTCACACCCTCAAAGGTGATTTTCGCGCCGTGCAGCGCCACCGCAGCGGACATATCAAACTTGACGTTCGTGCCGTCCGCCGCCTTGATGGTGATGGCTTTGCCGGAATATGTTAAATTGCCGTTGAGTTTGTAACCGCTCTCATTTTCGGCTGCCTTCAAAATTGTGATGGTGTCGCCGTCCTCGGCAGCGGTGATGGCAGCATCAAGCGTTCCATATTCAGTAGTTTCGCCAATCTTAACCGGCTTTGCCGTCGTCTCGTCCGCCAGGGCTGCCGTCGGTAAGAGCGACAGCGCCATCGCGAGGCATAGTAAAATGGATAGTAGCTTATGTTTCATAATGATCCTCCTACAATGTATATTTTCCGCGGCTCCCCGCGGGCGAGCACAGCACATCTGTTCCCGGTCGGGAACAGAAAAGGGGCCATGGCCCCTTTTTGCACTTTATGGCGATATCATAGCACGCCATAGCACGCCCGTGTAAAAAAATCAACCATTTTCCTGTAAGAAAATGACAAATTTCGCGCGACATTTTTCGAGAATCCGTGCATTTCGCCAAACCCGCCTTGCCGCTTCGCGTCGCTGCCGCATTTACTTGGCAAAGCGCCCGCTTTGCACTATGTTAAAGCGTCCTAAAACGGAGGGCGCAGAGCGGCAGAGAGCATAAATATTCCGTTAAGCGGTCGTCTCGAGCCTTTCTGCGCGCTTTTGCCGCGCATAAATAACCGCGCGAATGGTAAAATTCTACAAGGCCGCGAGGATTTTCGGCGCAAGATTGTCAAGAATTTGAGAACCGCTCCGCGGGGGCTTGACATTTGCGCGCCGCCGTAGTATCTTCACGTCAACAATTGAATAGGCTCAATTCAGTTGAGCGAGATAGAGGCGCGGCCGACAAGAGTACCGAGTCCACACGGAGCAGAGATCCGGGACAAAGGGAAAGGGGAAGCCGCCGAAGTGGGGAACGGTTCCTGTGCCGTTTTCTGCTGGCTCGTCGGAGAAGATCCGCCGGACTGTCACAATTTGTGGAGCGCTATCGAAGAGTCGGCAAGCCGTTTTCGGTTTTGCCGGTATTGCAGATCATCAGCCGTAAATGCTCCGCGCGAGCATTTACGGCTTTTTCTGTTTCCGAACTCGTTGGCGCGGACAACGAAGGGCCGACTCCCCCCCACGGAGCCAATTTCCATTCAGAAAGGAAGCAACACCATGAATCGCAGAAGAACCATCGCTACCCTGCTCGCAGCCCTCATGCTGCTCGCCCTCACCGCCTGCGGCGCGGGCACGACGCCCCCCGCGCAGGACGCAAGCACCCCCGCCGAAGAAACCGATCCACCCGCGACTGAAAGCAGCCAGTTCCGCGTCGGCATGGAATGCGCCTACGCGCCGAGCAACTGGCAGGAGAGCGCCGCGACCGACACCAACGTTCCCGTGGAAAACGTCGCCGGCGCTTACGCCGAGGGCTACGACGTGCAGATCGCACGCATCCTCGCCGATCAGCTCGGCAAGGAGCTGGTCATCGTCAAGCTCAGCTGGGACGGCTTGATCGACGCGCTCAATCAGGGTCAGATCGACGCCATCATCGCCGGCATGATGGACACCGCCGAGCGCCGCGAATCCATCAACTTCTCCGATCCGTACAAGGAGACGATCTACAGCATGATGGTGCTCGCCGGCTCGCCGTATGAGAACGCGACCTCCATTCAGGACTTCTCCGGCGCCGCCGTGCTCGGTCAGCAGGGCACCGCGCTCGACGACGTCATTGACCAGATCGAGGGCGTCGAGCACCTCAGCCCCGTCGGCAGCGTGCCCGACATGATCTCCCGCCTGCAGCAGGGCACCTGCGACGCCATCGTCATCAACGAGGAGAGCGCCCCGGGCTACCTCGCCTCGAATCCCGATTTCCGTCTCATCACCTTCAGCGAGGGCAACGGCTTCACGCTGCCCGCCAAGGGCTCCTGCGTGGGCCTGCGCAAGTCCGACACCGAGCTGCTCGCGCAGATCAACGAGATCCTTGCCACCATCGACAGCGACGCGCGCACCGAGATGTGGAACACCGCCGTCGCCAACCAGCCGAAGTAACCGGCGGCTTCACGCCGCATAAGGAGGAAGCACCATGAGAGGAACCCCCACGTCCCGCGGTCAGAGCTTCATCGCACGGGACCACCGTTATGTTTATCTGGGCGGCAGCGTCATCGCCCTCGTCGGCCTGAGCCTGTGGTATTCCGCACCCAGTCCGTACAGCTTTCTGCCCGCCGGCTCCGTGCCCGGCACGGCGCTCGCCGCGGTCTGCTATTTCTTTTTGGTCGTCAGCACGCTGGCGCTGCTCGTGAAATGGACGCACTGGAGCAGCTACGGTGAAACCATTCTCAAGCGCCCGGCCCTCGTGCGGCTGAGCCGCTATCTCTCCTATCTGGACGCCGCGGCTGCCGCGCTGCTCGCGCTTGACCGCTTCGTGCTCAAGCTCGCCTACGTCGTCCACGCCGCCGTCCACGCCGAGAGCAACCCCACCGGCACGCTCTCCTCCATGGTCTACATGGCCTACAACCAGCGCTCACTCTTCGTCACCGGCGTGTGGACGACCGTTCAGCTCGCGCTGGCCGGTACGGCGATCGCTTTCGTGCTGGCGCTTCTCATGGTCTTTCTCCGCATTCAGGAACCCGACAAGCGCAACAACGACTTTGTGAAGCTTATCAAGATCGTCGCGAACAAATTCGCCCACTTCTACATCTTCGTCATCCGCGGCACGCCGATGATGGTGCAGTCCCTCATCTTCTACTACGCAATCTTCAATCTCTTCAAGCGCACCGGCATGAGCGTCACGGAGATCAACCGCGTTTGGTCGCTCTTCATCTCCGGTCTTGTCACGGTCTCGCTCAACTCGACCGCGTACCTTGCCGAGGTGCTGCGCGGCGGCATCCTCGCCGTCGACGCGGGGCAGATGGAGGCCGCGCGTTCGCTCGGCATGACGCACTGGCAGGCCATGCGCAGAGTCGTTTTCCCGCAGGCCATCAAAAATTCGCTGCCCGCCATCGGCAATGAGTTCATCATCAACATCAAGGATTCCTCCGTGCTGTGCGTGCTGGGCGTATCCGACCTGATGTTCATGACCCGCTCGGTCGCCGGCATTTATTATAAGGGCACCGAGTGCTACCTCATCGCCGCCACCGTTTACCTGTTCCTGACGTATCTTTCCTCACTCCTGCTCAAGGCCATCACGGGAAGGATGACCGCGCCGGACAACACGAAGCGGCGTCAGGGCAATCAAACCGTCGATCTGGGACTTCCCAGCTCAAACTGACAGGAGGACGCTATGACGAACGATCCCATCATCAAAATCGAACAGCTCGAAAAGTCCTTCGGCGACCTCCACGTGCTCAAGGGCATCAACTTGGAGGTCAACCGCGGCGAGGTCGTGTGCATCATCGGCGCGTCCGGCTCCGGCAAGTCCACGCTGCTGCGCTGCATCAATCTGCTGGAGGAAGCCGATTCCGGCCACATCTGGTTCGACGGGCAGGATCTCATGGACCTCAAGGTCGACCTCAACGCCCTGCGGCAGAAGATCGGCATGGTGTTTCAGGGCTTCAACCTTTTCAATAACAAGTCCGTGCTGGACAACTGCACGCTCGCGCCCATGACGGTGCGGCACATTCCAAAGGCGCAGGCCGAGGAGACGGCCATCCGCCACCTCAAGGCCGTCGGGCTGGAGGATTTCATCCACGCCGACTCCCGCCGCCTCTCCGGCGGGCAGAAGCAGCGCGTCGCCATCGCGCGGGCGCTGTGCATGGAGCCGGAGATCATGCTCTTCGACGAGCCGACGAGCGCCCTCGACCCCGAGATCGTGGGCGAGGTGCTCGATGTGATGAAGCGCCTCGCGCAGGAGGGCATGACCATGGTCGTCGTGACGCACGAGATGGCCTTTGCCAAGGAGGTCAGCGACCGCGTGGTATTCATGGACCGGGGCGTCATTTTAGAGCAGGGCTCGCCGCGTGAGGTCTTCGGAAACCCGAAGGAGAGCCGTACCCGCGAATTTCTCAGCCGCTATCTGGAGGACAAAATGGCATGACGAAGAAGATCACCGATTTCTTTGCCCTCGAGGGCAATTATCCCGACTTAGACGCCGAGGGCGCGGTCGCGCGTCTTTCGCAGGCAATCCAATGCAGAACCATCAACTATGCCGACCACAGTCTGACCGACTATAGCGAGTTTGACAAGCTCCACGCGCACATGAAGGCGAGCTATCCCCACATCATGCGCGCAGGAGTCTTTGAGCGGCTCGGCCACCACGCCGTGCTCATCACCATCCCCGGCAGCGACAAAACGCTGCGCCCCTGCCTTTACATGTCCCATCAGGACGTGGTGCCGGTGATCGAGGGCACGGAGCAGGACTGGACCTATCCCGCCTTCTCCGGCGCGGTGGCGGACGGCTACATCTGGGGCCGCGGCACGCTGGATATCAAGGAGCAGGTCTTCGGCGTGCTCGAGGCTGCGGAGTATCTGCTCGCCCGCGGCAGGACCTTCCGGCGCACGGCTTACCTCGCCTTCGGCGACGATGAGGAAACGCTCAACACCGGCGCGCTGGCGATCTCCGACCATCTCAAGGCGCAGGGCGTAACGCTGGAATTCGTTTTAGATGAGGGCGGCGGCAAGATCGAATCCGGCGCGGCCTTCGGCGCGCCCGACCTTTCCATCGCGCAGGTCGATCTGATGGAGAAGGGCTACGCCGATCTGGAGCTGACGGTCCGCTCCATCGGCGGACACTCGAGCCGCCCCTACGGCGGCACCTCGCTCGCCCATCTTGCCTGCGCCATCGCGGACATCGTCCGCAGCCCCTTCCCCGTGCGGCTCAATCCCGCCATGATGGGCGCGTTTGAAACGCTCGCGCCCTACATCACCGCCGAGCCGCTCAAAACGCTGACGCAGGATGTCCGCGCGAACGCGGACGCCATCGCCGCCTACTGCTATCAGTCCTCCGCGCTCTTTCCCTTTGTCACCACGACCATCGCTCCCACCGTCATTCAGGGCAGCAGCAGGGCCTGCAACGTGATGCCGCAGGATATGCAGGCGGTCATCAATTTCCGTCTTGCCGACGGCGACACGGTCGAGAGCGTGATGGAGCACTGCCGTGCGGCGGTGCAGGACCCAACCGTGGAGCTGCGCTACCAGCAGGCCAACGATCCCTCCGCCACGGCCCGGCGCGACGGCTACGGCTACCGCACGGTGGTGGACAGTATGCAGCGCTACTACCCCGACGTGGTGTTCGTTCCGTCCATGACCGCCGGTGCGACCGACGCGCACCAATACGAGCAGATCTGCGACACCTGCCTGCGCTGCTCGCCCTTCATGGCGGAGCCAGAGGAGGCCGCCTCCGGCGTTCACGGGACGAACGAGCGTATTCTGGTCCGCGCCTATCTGCAGGGCATCCGCGTGCTCATCGACCTGATGGAGCACGCCAACCTCTGAGACACGACCGCAGCCCGCGTTTCAAGCCGCAAGCACGCAAAAAGAGCCACGTTCCCTGCACCGGGAACGCGGCTCTTTCCTTTTCAGCAGCTTCCTTTACCACGCGGCGACCGCGCCGTCGCAGCGCGGTTCGGTGCCCGCCGTGTAAACGCCGTCCTCTCCGCGCCAGATGATCTGACCGCGGC
>ENA-OUQF01000876-OUQF01000876.1-human-gut-metagenome-genome-assembly--contig:-NODE-876-length-20325-cov-7.193093_pt1 | contig 20325 bp, 15 predicted proteins | sample MGYA00237947_ERZ548826 | MGnify/ENA primary metagenome ERZ548826 (study PRJEB26490, sample SAMN05194701) | human gut metagenome | biome: terrestrial biome; feature: human-associated habitat; material... | reverse complement strand
ATACCGGCAGAGCCGGAGATGCTGAGCAGCGCCTTGCGGCCATGCAGATGCTCGGCATCAATGCGCCGCAGCAGCTCCTGCGCCTTTTCCAGAATATGACTATAATGTCGTTCGTATGTAGAATACAGCAGTTCATCATGCTCGCCCAGCACCACGCACTTGATGGTGGTGCTACCGATGTCAAGACCTACTCTCACCTTGTTTTTCCTCCTAAGGACAAATAACCGGAACATAACGCCCCGGCTGCTATGGCAAACAAGCCGTTTGCGGCAAAGACCCGCAACGGCGTTTTTTCTTTTTAGCTTCCCGCATTGCGCATCTACGTCATTTTCAAACAGTACGCGTTATAAAAAACACAGCAAATGCGCTTTTGCATACATTATTATTATAATCCAATCGCGGGCGGCATTCAATCCATGTTGTCTATTTTACACGAAAAAAATAGTATTTTTTGCTCAAAAGGCTGAACTTTTTGTGAACATGTGTCGGTTTTCCCGCAAAAAAAGCCGCCGCACAGCGCTTTGTGCAGCGGCCTTATACCGGCGGAACGATTTCGAATGGCTCCGCATACGCTTTGGCTATTTTCAGCGGAAGTTCCTCTCTACGCCCCACGCATAAAAATGCCTTTGGAGCGCTCCGTTTTCCTTACCGATTCACGAAATTCAGCACCAGAACCAGCAGCAGCATGTGCACGGGGTAAAAGGCGTAGCAAGCATACTGGAAAGGCTTGCTGTGGTAGCCCTGCCGACCGCGGTACAGCCAGATGGGCACCAGTGCCAGCAGCGCCAGCCCCTGCTGGCAAAGCTCAAAGTCCATGCCGAAGAGCTGAATGGGGTACATAAGCCCGCCCAGCAGCTCCACGTTGACCCAGTACAGCGCTACCAGCTGCCCCAGCAGACACCACCACTTGCGCCCGTGCCCGTGAAAAAAGTAGAAGATGAACACAGTCAGCACCCCTGCACCGTAGTAGTCCACCATGCCCAGCGTGCCCAGCACCGCGCCCGCCACCACCACAAGGGCGGATACCAGCAGGTACAGTCCTGTTTTTTGCTTTTTGCGCACCGTTTCCATCAAGTGGATACCCAGAATGCCCAAAAGCAGCGTCCAGATGACGTTCTGGTGCACCGGGTAGAACCATGTGCCGCCGTACATCAGGTCGAAGGGGATTTCCGAAAGCAGGGCAAACAACAGCAGACGCAGGGTGTATTTTTTCAGGTCGTGGGTGTGGAAGTAGCCCTCCACCGCCATAAAGGCAAAGATGGGAAACGCCACCCGCCCGGCACAGGTCAGCCATTCCTGCGCGGGCAGCAACGTCGCCCACAGGTGGTCCATCAGCATCAGCGCCATGGCAAGGATATGAAGAGCCGCTGCGCTCAGGTCAAAGCGGGTCGCGGCAGTGGAATCGATCGGTTTGGTTGACATACACATACCTCGTCTTTGTCGAAATTTGGTCGTTCTGTCTGGAATACGAACGAGCCCCGCAAAGAATTGCAGCCCCGGCCAGATTTTTCCACCACCGGGGCTGCAGGAATGCTTTATTTTTTCCGCTGCGAAGCACCCAGACACAAAAAGGCGGAGCCAAGGCAGAGCCATACCACCGCCGTAGAGTGATTCTCGCCGGTAAAAAAGTTCAGCGCCGCAACAAGAAAAAACAACAGTCCACTGAGATAAAACAGGTTGCATTTTTTCATAGAGCATTCCTCCGGTCTTGGTTTTTTCACCGGCTATTTTGGATACGGCAAGCGCAGGGGCGGCTGTCATTTTACTCCGCGTGCAAAGGGGCGCAGAGCGCCCACCCGGCACGCAGAAAGTGTGTGCCCGCAGCAGTCTGCGGGGCAAATTCATGAAGGGTGGCTTGCCTGCCTGCCCATGGAGACGTAAGCGCAAAAGCAGGAATGCGGGAAGGAGCAAGGGACGGTTTCGGCGAAAAAGCGTCTGGCGGTGGCGGAAAAGCCGAACGCAAGATTTTTTCAATTATGCTGGCTCGTAAGGTGAACCGGACCGAAACTTCCTTGCGGAACTGTGCAGCGTTATCGTTCATCTGCACCTGAACCGGCAGCCGCGTCCCCGGCGCTTGCCGCACCCAAAATAGCCGGTGGAACGTTTATTTAGTTTTTGGCGTTTTCCAGATAGGTCTCAAATGCCTCGGCAAAGCTGGCATTTACATCAAAGGGGGCAGTGTAGTCCACCTTGGAGGTCACAAGGCAGAGGTCCAGCCGGTTGGAGGTCTCGTCTGCCTGCCGGTTCAGCTTGCTCAGCGCGGCATGGATGATCTTGCGGTCGTAGTTGATGGTGGTCACCCGCTTCACATCGCAGCAGTAGGAGATCTGGTTGCCCTCGGCGTTGAAGCGGTAGCCGGTGCCCCCGCCGGAGAGCAGCTGCTCGGAGCTGCGCAGGTCGTTCATCCGCTTGAAGGTGCGGGCAATGCTCTGGCGCGCGGCATTCAGGCTGACCTCGCTGTCCATATCCATGTCCAGTGCATCCTTTGCCTTGCGGATGGCGGCAAACAGGCGGCTCTTCTCCTCCAGCAGGTAGAGCATGAACCGGGCAACGTCGGTGATCTGCTCTGCATATTCGGTCTGTGCCACGTCCATAACGGTCTCGTCCTCGGCCTCGGGCATCACCTTATGGCGCAGATAGGTGTTGGCCACCTTGGTCACGTTGGCATCGCAGTCCAGAATGCCCTGCGCCTCGTCCAGCAGAGCCTGGAGCTTGTTCTGGTAGCGGAATGCTTCCTTCAGGTTCATAGTCGTTCCCTCCATCTTGTTTTTTCTGCTTTCAGCTTACCACAGACTGCCCGCCCGCGCAAGCCTTCCGGTAAAATGAGCAAAACGCCCGCCCCGGCATGACCGGGGCGGGCGTTTTGCATTTGCTGTGACACTTATTGGGATAAGAGATTGGCATTACTCAGCCGGCCACACGCTCGGTGCGGCCTGCCTCCAGCATATAGCGCAGGAAGCCGGTCACGTCGGCAGGGTCGGTCACGGTGAGGTCAAAGCCCTTTTGGGGGGCAGTGTCCATCATCTGCAGCATGGAGCGTGCAGTAGTGTCCTTTTTCAGGTCGCAGGTCTTGCCGTTGTCCAGATGCAGCAGCACGCTGCCGTGGCTGGCAGAAAGCTGGCGCATGAAACGTTCCTTATCAAAATACTCGATACGAAGCATAGGAATACCTCCTTGATGAAGCGGTTTATATTACACTTGCCGTCCGATCCTCTTTGGATAGACGGCGGGAGAATAGCGGTTTTGCCCGGCAGGGAACGCTTGCACAGCTTGCGTCCCCGCTGCCTTGGTGCTATACTGAGCTTGGAAGCTCTGATAGGATAATACCACAAAACAATCGCTAATAATAGAATAAAACCGCATAGTATATGCAACAAAACCGGCATTGACAAAAAACATTCAAAGTATTGCGGAAAGGATTTGGTGAATATGGCATATCAGACAAGCTGTGCCTCTTATACCAGCGGCCGGGTGGGGCTTTCCAGCGCTACCGCCGTGGTGGCCGATGCCGCCGGGCGGGAGCAGACCCAGCACGGCAGCCCGCTGTTCCCTATTGCCTGCTATGCCGAGGATCTTTCCTGTTTTTCGGTGGCGTGGCACTGGCACGAGGAATTTGAGTTCATTCTGGCGGCGTTGGGGCCCATCCATGTAGATGTGAACAAGACCCGGCTGACTTTGCAGACCGGGCAGGGGGTGTTTATCAACTCCGGGGCGCTGCACGCGGTAGAGCCTGCCGAGGGCAGGGCGCTGCTGCACTCCGGCGTGTTCCAGCCACGGCTTGTCGGCGGCATGGACACCGTATTCTGGCAAAAACTCATCCGCCCGCTCTTGCAGCCCGGCACACCGCCCTTCTTTTTGCTGGACGAGGCCGTGCCATGGCAGCGGCAGGTGCTGCTCTGCCTGCGGGAGGCGTGGAAGAGCGTGGCGGACGAGCCCTTTGACTACGAGAACCGGGTGCGTTACCACCTTACTGCCGCCCTGCGGCTGCTCATTACCCAATGCGTCAGCGGCAAGGTGAAGGTATCGGAGCAGGAGCAGATTGCCTCGGAGCGGATGAAGCAGATGCTGCGCTATGTAGAGGAGCACTACGCTGAGGAGCTGACCGTGGAAAAACTGGCCGACTGCGTTGCCCTGAGCGAAAGTGCCTGTCTGCGCAGTTTCCGGCAGTTTCTGGGTATCACGCCCATCCAGTACGTCAAGCAGTTCCGGGTGGAAAAGGCCGCAGAGCTGCTGCGCTCCACCCGGCTCAAGACCGGCGAGGTGGGGCTGGAATGCGGTTTTTCGGACGCCAGCTACTTTATCAAGACCTTCCGGGAGATCAAGCACTGCACCCCCCGGGAGTACCGTATCCGCTTCTGCTGAGCAAAAAGTAAAAAATGCCGGGCAGCTACAGGCTGCCCGGCATTGCATTATAAAATTTTCCCCTGCCAGCGCTCCGGCGGGATGACCGGCTCGGTGACAAAAGCTTCGGGGTTCGGGGCAAGAACATGGCGGGTGACCCGGAAAATCCCCTCGGTGTCGCACAGGATACACTTTGCATCGCCAAATTTTGTGTTCCGGGCTGCGCCGCAGTCCAGATATGCCTGCTCCAGCTTGACGAAATCCTCCGAGATATGCGGCTGCTGCGCGTTGTAGTGGCGGCGCATATAGACGGTGTGCTGCGCCCCGGTTTCGTCCACCACGGTCAGCTGCAGGGGCTTGTCGGTCAGGCGGTTCGGCACGTTCAGTACCTCCTCCACACTATGGATAAAGGTGTTGCGGGCGTGGGTGACCCCCAGCAGCAGCACCTTGCCGTGGGCTGCCCGCAGCCGGTCGTAGCAGCCGCCGGGAGTGCAGGGGGTGTTGGCGTCCAGCTCTCCTTCCAGATACGCAGCCGCCCCCTTGCCGTAAGCCGCCATGCTGTGGGTGGGGTGTAGCGAGCGCACCACCCCGGGGCGCTGCCGGAACAGCTCCGGCAGAATGCCCACACAGCACGGGCTGCGGCGCACATCGAACACCCGGTTCTCCTCGTTGATGAACCGCCATGTGTGGGTGGGCAGCAGCAGCAAGCCCTCTGCAAAAAACTCCATCCATGCGTCCAGAACCGTGTCTGCGCCGCCCTCCACCGGGCCGATGGACTTCATGGAGGAATGGATCAGGATGGTCTCGTTGCCTGTCAGCCCCATCGCGGCAAGGTCGTGCTTGAGGTCAGCCTTTGTGTATGCCATGTCGTTTCTCCTTTTCGGGCATTTTGTCTGTACCCAGTTTACCGCCTTTTGTGCGGCAAAGCAAGCACACACGCAAAAAAGGCAAACACCCTGTTGTATTTGCCGGAGACGAGCCGGTATCTGCGGGGTGTGTGCCCTTGCAGCTTTTTTAGTAAAATCCTGTATACAGCATATCATCTCGCAGCGTTACCGCGAAACAAGCACAGCGCCTTGCAATTATAGCAATTTGACAGTTGTTTCCTGTTTTCTTTGTGCATTTGGTACAACAGTCACTTGATTGCAGCATTTTATCAGCACTTTTCCCGCATTGCAAAGTGGTATATCAGTTTTTCAGTTTCAGGAACAGTTCCGTGCGCGAGTGCGCATTCTTGTATACAAGTATTCAAATTAAGTTCCATTCCAGCATTGACATTCAGTTGCTGTAACGGTACAATGATAATAAGCTTATATTTACCGGATAAATGGAGAACAACTATGGCTACATTACAGCACACTGATGAGCTCTATCATATTCTCGAGGACGAGATCTGCGCACTGAAGATCCTGCCCGGGGAAGCGCTGAGCGAAAACCAGCTGTGCAAGCGGTTCGGCGTTTCCCGCACTCCTATCCGCAGCGTTTTGCAGCGGCTGGAGCAGAACCGCTTTGTGCAGATCATTCCCTGCAAGGGCACCATTGTTACCGCCATCGACACCGGCGTGGTGGACCAGCTCATCTTCCAGCGTGTTGCGGTGGAGGGCATGGTGTTCCGGGACTTTGTGCAGAGCTGCTCGCCCATGGAGATCCTTGCGGTAGAACACCTTTATAATATGCTGCTGGAAGCCGCTGCGGGGCGCAGCGACCCGGAGAACTTTGATTTCAACCACTTCCTCAGCTGCGACCTTGCCATGCACGAGTACTGGTTCCACAAGACCAGCAAGGAGTACCTCTGGGAGCAGATGACCCGCCCGCAGGCAGACTACTCCCGCTTTATCCGTCTGGACATCGTGGGTGCACGCAACGTGTCCAGCGTCGTCAGCGAGCACGCCGAGATGCTGCGCATCCTGCGTGAGAAGGATCTGGACGCCATCGAGCCGCTGATGCGCACCCACCTGTACGGCGGTGTGAGCCGTATGGGCAGCAAGATCTACTCGGACGAATACCGCGGCTACTTCAAGCTGCCGGAGAACAAAAAATAAAGAAGGCTGCTGCACAGGAAACTGTGCAGCGGCCTTCTTCTGGTTGCGCCAGCAGGAGTCGAACCTACGATGGGGGAGTCAAAGTCCCCTGCCTTACCGCTTGGCGATGGCGCATCATGCAAAACAGTATAGCATATTTTCCGCTGTTCCACAAGAGGTGCGCCGCATTTTTGCAGCTTTTTCTGTGCGCTGTCTGCCGCACTTGCGGCGGTTTGGGTCGGTTTTTGGGCTTTGCGGCCGGGGCCCTGCGTTTTCCATATCCTTCCATGTTTTTACGAAAGGCAAGTTTTGCGGGACGCGTTTTTCAAAAAACACAGTCCGCAGGGGGCACAAGATTCATATTGCAAAGGTGAAATTTATTTTTTTCCTGATTTTTCTTATTATTTTCTCAAAAGACTGTATTTTTTGTTGCGGTTCTGGTACACTGGATGTGATAAAAATAAGTTGAAGAAACTACGCCGATGTCCGGGCTGTCCCCGGGCGGGGCAGTGTCTCCATCTTTGTGAAGGAAAGCGAGGGATCTCATGAAAAAATTCCTGAAAACGCTGGTGGTCGGGCTTTGCCTGTTCACGCTGCTGTGCTGCGCACTGCCGGCTGCATTTGCCGCCGACAAAACTTCAGGGAGCAAAAAGGAAGAGAACGTGTACGCCATTGGTATGGATGCCCAAGGCGGCATCTGCTCCACCGTGGTAACCTACACGAACCTGTCCGGCAAACTGGAGAGCACGCCCGAGCAGCCTACCATGACGGGCTACACCTTTGATGGCTGGTACACCGAGCCGGTGGGCGGCAGCAAGGTGACCACCTCCACCGTGTTCACCTCCGACGCCACCATCTACGCCCACTGGACTGCCAAGGCCGGTACTTCTACCGTGCCGCAGCCCACCACCCAGCCTGCCGCCACCCAGTGGCAAAAGTATGTAGGCCCTGCCCTTGTGGCCGGTGCCCTGCTTACCACCCTGCTGGTCGCCACCATGTTCTGAACACTGCTGTAAACACAATGACACCATTGAAGAAAGGGATCTTACCATGACTACTTCTACCATGAAAATGCCCGCCAGCTATTCCGCTATCGAAGCCGAGGAGATGACCTATCTGGACGGCGGCGCCAGCAACGCTTATCAGTCCTTCCTGGACATCGGCAAGGTGTTCAACTACATTGCTCGCATCTTCTCCGGTGCAAGCTCCATCATCAACAACGTTAACGTCATCTACCAGTCCTTTGTATCGCTGAACAGCCTGCTGGGCAGCTTCGGCAAGTAAAAGCATCACCCCAAAGTTCAGATCCGGGAGCCGCGCTTTTTTCGAAAAGTGCGGCTCCCATTTTTCGTACACGCTGTAATTCAGTGCATTACTGCGCAGCACTTCACGTTCCAGAATTGTGAACAACCTTTTTAAGTTTTTTGGGGGTCAGTGGCCGTTTTTTGGGCTTTTTCTATATAAAAAGCAAAAAAATGCGATATTTTTTTGGCTTTATCTCTTGATTTTGTGTCTGATTTGTTATATTGTTGTTACATGGAATGTGCTAAAATAAGATAGTTTATAAAAGGTCGCTCCAGCTGCGCAAGTTGCGTGGCAACAAGTGAGTTTTCAGGCATTTTCTTTAAGTTTTTTCGGTATTTTCGAAAAAAATTTCGTTATCTTTACATTCGGGAGTTTGTACGCAAATGGCAGATCGTGAACTGCGGCGGATGCACCGCGCTGAACTGATAGAGATCATCTATGCGCTGAAGCAGAGCGAGGACCAGCTCAAGGCGCAGAACGCCGCGCTTACCGCGCAGCTGCAGGACCGGCAGCTGCGGCTGGAAAGTGCCGGTTCCATCGCGCAGGCCGCGCTGGAGCTGAACAACGTGTTCGCCGCCGCGCAGGCCGCCGCCGATGACTATCTGCACTCGGTGCAGGCCAGTCTTGCGGACACCAACGCCACCGCCGCCAATACCCTTTCGCAGGCGCACAGCGAGGCCAAGCACATTCTGGAGCAGGCACAGGCAGACGCCGACAGCCTGAAAGCGCAGGCGCAGCAGGAATGCGACGCCATGACCGCCGCCGCCGCGCAAAAACGCACCCAGACCGAGGCCGACTGCAAGGCCATGGTAGAGCGCGCCGAGCAGGAGGTGCAGCAGCGCTGGCAGGCATTTGACCACAAGGCCAACGAGCTGCTGGACCAGTATCGCAGCACAGACGGCCTGCCTTCGGAGGAAACATGAAAAAACGCGATATCCGGTTCGCTTCCATCCCTTCCACCGAGGAAGTGGCCGCAGAACGTGAGCGTCTTGCGTACCAGAACCGCTACCAGCGGGTGCTGCGCAGTACGATCTATATTCTGGTGGTGGTAGCCGCAGTAGCTGTGCTGCTGGCTACGCTGTTTCTGCCGGTGCTTCAGGTCTCCGGCGACAGCATGTACCCTACATTAAATGATAAAGACATTATCCTGCTGGTAAAATCCAACCACATTGAAAACGGCGAGCTGTGCGGGTTTTACTGGCAGAACAAGCTGCTGCTCAAACGCATCATCGGGCAGCCCGGTGATGTGATCGATATGGACGTGAACGGCGTGGTCTCGGTAAACGGCGTGGCGCTGGACGAACCCTATGTGGACGCGCTGACCGTGGGCGAATGCGACATCCGGTTCCCCTATCAGGTGCCGGAAAACCGCTACTTCGTGCTGGGCGACCACCGTGCCACCTCCATCGACAGCCGCAGCAGCGTGATAGGCTGCGTTGAAAAAAGCCAGATCGTGGGCAGGGTTTTCCTGAGGATATGGCCCTTGTCCAGCTTCTCGTTGATCCATTGACCCCGGGAGGAGGTATTTCGTTATGAACGACATTCTTAAAACGTACATGGAGCGGTTCCGTGAGAACCGGCACACCCTGCGGCGCTACACCGCATTTGTGCTGGCACTTGCCATGATCACCACCCTGTTCGTCAACTGGCAGCTGCATGGCGTGGGCATCTCGATGACCGCGCAGTACCAGTGCGGCGAGGAGGAGCACACCCACACCGCAGATTGCTACACCAAGGTGCTCATCTGCGGTTACGAGGAAGGCGAGCTTGAAAATGCGGACGAGGTGGCCGCCGCTGCTGCGACCAGCCAGCCCACCGTTGAGGCTGAGCCCATGCCGCTGTCGCTGGAGCCGCAGATCGAGTTTGTGCCCCACGAGCACACCGAGGACTGCTACACCGAGGTGCAGACTCTGACCTGCATGGAGGAAGAGCACGTCCACGGTGACGACTGCTTCGACCCCGAGGATGGCAGCCTGATCTGCGACAAATTTGAGCATACCCACGATGAAAGTTGCTATACCACCGAGTACGAGCTGACCTGTGGACTGGAAGAGGGCGAGCTTGTGGAGCAGGTGGTGGAGCCCACCCAGAGCGCCGAGCTGGCGGCTATGGCTGTGGCCGAGCCTGTGGCACTGGAGCCGACGGTGGACACCGTGGAGCCCATCTACCACCACCACACTGACGCCTGCTACGAGGAAGTGCTTACCTGCCCCCTGCCGGAGCATCACCACACCGTAGCCTGCCTGAGCGACACCTCCGCCGACGTTGAGACCCCCGAAGAGTGGCAGGCCGCCAACGCCGAGGCCGTGATGACCGGCAACTGGGACGAGGACCTGCTCAGCGTGGCAAAGACCCAGCTGGGCTACGAGCAGAGCGAGAAAAACTTCGAGATCGACCCCGCAGACGGCGTGACCCTGCACTACTACTCCCGCTACGGCCAGTCTTACGGCAACCCCTACGGCGAGTGGGACGTGATGTTCCTCTCCTACTGCCTGAAGTACGCCGGTATCCCCCAGAGCGCCATCCCGCAGGAGGCCAGCGTGCTTTCCCTGCGCAGCTCCATGAGCGACATGGATTGGCTGCTGGACGGCGAGGACGGCAGCGCCGCCAATGTAGGCGACATCGTTATTTATAATAAGTACGTCACCCGCACCGTGGCTGTGGACAGCAGCGCCGATGGTGCAGCGGACGATCTGGACGACCAGTTCAGCATGGACGCTGAGGGTGAGAACGGCGCAGAGCTTGAAACTTCCGGCGCTTCTGCGCTGGATACCGCCCCCGCCGCCGAGGACGCCCCCGCTGCCGACAGCGTGATCACCCCCGATCTCCCCGACACCGCCAACCCGGAGCAGCCCGCCGCAAAGCCGGTGGACAGCACCGGCACCTCTGCATCCGGCGCGGACACCCTTATCCCCAGCGTGGATTCCCCCGCTGCCGAGCCGCAGACCACCACCGTGACTGACGCTCAGCCCGTGGAGACCGTGGGCATCGTGAGCGAGGCGGACGAGAACACCCTGACCGTCATCTCCGGCGACGTGGACGGCAAGGTGGCCGAGGTCACCCTTTCCAACGCCGAGGTTCTGGCCGTGGTGGATGTTGCCGCCGCCCAGTACGCAGACGAGATGCTCTCCTCTGCCGTTGACGGCGCACTGCGGACACCCGATATGCTTACGCTGGCGGGTGAGGGCCCCGACACCCTTACATCCGTTAAATATGTTGACTTCTTTAATGAAACCAAGAAGAACGAAAATGGCGGTATTACCAAATTGACCTTTAAAGTCGACAACAACGAACAGACGGGTGATTTCACTCTGGAATTCGGCAAGGCGGTCAACGCCCAGTTCGACTACCATATCGATGCCGGCGTGCTGAGCAAAACCCACAACACCCTGACCTATAAGCTGCCAACTGGACTTGAGCCGCCCGAGGACAAAACAGTTATCATCTATGACAACCAAAAGCGTGAGATCGGCAAGCAGACCTTTCATCACGGAAATGGCACCACAACGCTTACCTTTGATACTAATCTTCCTTACTTCAATCTTGCCGAGAGTTTTGATGGCTCGTTCTACTACGACTGGGAATACACAAAAGCATCGACCGGCGGCAATAAGCCGATTGAATTCCCCGGTGGTACGACTGTAACCCTGAAGGAGCCGCAGGATATCAAAATTGAAAAGAGCCAGCCTTCTACAAACGATGGCACCATCACGGAGGATTCCGATGGCAGAACCCGCCTCCACTATGAGGTCACTGTATCCTCGAAGTATGGCTGGAAAAAGCCGATCTGGATCCAAGACGGTCTGCAGGCGAGTGGCGACCTCTTAACCGATAAAACTTCCTATGATCCGGGCAAGTTCAAACTGGTAAAGATAGATGCCAACGGCAACAGCACGCCAGTTGTTTGCACACCCAATTTTTCGCCCGAAAAGCTTGATAATAAATACTTCAAGGGCTTTGAAATCACTGGTCTTGATCCTCTTACGGCTGGCGAACAATATGTGCTGAGCTACGATGTCCTTACCGCCCGCACCGACTATGCCAAGCTTAAAAACACTGTAAGGACCGAGGGTAAATCGGATAGTCGCGAGGTCGAGTTGAAATCCAACGTCGCAAAAAATGGTACCTACAATGCAGCAACCGGCCTGATCGACTGGACTATCATCGTAAAGAACTATTCCGGCGCTGACCTGGACGGCTATACCGTAACAGACACCCTTGAGGGTGGCGCAAAGATCAAAGGTGACGTCAAGCTGTCTGTGAGTTGGGCAGCCGATGGCGGCATCCACGGTCCCAAAGATACAATTTCTGCGGATGGGAAGTCTGGCTTTACCTACACCTTCTCTTCGGGTGACAAGGATAAAGAGTATGTGTTTAAGTATTCGAGCACGGTTCCTGATACCGCTGTATCGGTAAAGAACACGGTCAAATACGGTAAGGGAGACAACCAGTTCACTGATGAAGAGGAAGTCCCGATCCCCGGCCAGAAATTTGAACCGAAGAAAACCGCCCCCGGTTCGCTTACCCAAAAGGAGGGCGACCCCAACACGCTTATTGCCCCTTGGACGATCACTGTAAATATGCCGCGTAAAGGTGCGGTATATACGATTCAGGATCATTTTGAGAGCAGTTTTGGCGCAACTCAGCGTGGTAACGCCCCGACCATACAGAAGGCTATTGAAGAAAGCCTGACGCTTACCTACCTTGATGGTACAGAGACAAAAACGCTTCACTACAGTGACCTTGGCAAATACAATATCAGCCTTAACGTCAAGTACTATTATTATACGGATTATACGTCCGAGGTCCAATTGGAAAATGATCCCCGCGATGTGCAGTCCTTTATTGCCACGCTTGACACTACAAATTGCAAGCTCGACCTCAAGGAGTTGAGCTTCTCCTACAGCACAACGGTAGATGTAAGCGACCTTGCTGTCGGCAGCAGTGTTACCTTCCATAACTACATTGACAACGCAGGCAATGCAGAATACACCTACAAAAAGCCCCGTACTGAGGTAAACATGACAAAGGGCTGGCGGATCTACCATTGCACAGACCTTTATGCCGGCGAAAATTATGGGTCTTATAAATCCTTCTACAGCTACGACTACGGAGCGACCGAACTGGACTATGATAAGAACAAAAATGTTCGCGAAAATCAGATCGAGTATCAGGTCACGCTGGATCTCTCTGCACTGAACGAACTGCCAGCAAAGATCACACTTACCGACACCTTGCCCAAGGGTGTTACCTACCTCAGCAGCGAGCAGTATGGGCAGTCGGCCTCTATCGTATTCGCTCAGGGGATGTGGTTTGCTCCGCGGTATAATGATCTCCCCTCCAAGGTAGAGGGCAAAACGATCAGTCTTGAAGAATATTTCCGAAAAGATGGCCGTCTTAAGGTGACCGACGCGACCGAGGACGAAGGGCAGACCCTCAACTTCAACATTACCGGGCTGAACGAGATCGACTTTGCAAAGCTTAAGGGAGAGGGCTACACCGAGCTTGTGCTGCGCTACCGCGTCAAGATGACGGATGAACGTTGGCAGAACCTCAAATTCAACCATAACACCTATACAAACACCGTTCACTGGGAAGAAGAGAAAAAGGATGCCTCGGTCTCCATCCCCATGAAGCGCGAGGTTTCTCCCATTGATAAAGTGGGCGAGCAGGTAGATGAGAAAAAACAGGTCAAGTACACCCTGACGATCAACCCTGCCGCAGCCAACCTGAACGCAACCGGCACAACGATCACGCTTACCGATGTGCTGCACGTAAAGTCTTCGGGTGTCCATGCAACGCTTGATCTTTCCAGCGTGAAGCTGACCAACACCGATACCGGTGAGGAGGTGCCCAAGGCTGAGTATGGCTTCATCCCGCCGGAGTTAAAGTATAATAGTGATAACCACCCCATTTACACCACCGTCTTTACCCTGCCGGATCAGACCCCGCTCAAGCTGGAGTATGTGTACGAGACCGATGCAACCGCTGAGGTTGATCTGAAAAACACAGCCACCATTACAGGCTACACTGGCGACGATGCGAACGTAACACAAAAAAAGGTGGATGGCGGTTCCACAGCCTCTCAGGCAAGTGTGACCATCCATAAGGTGGATAAGCGCAACAACCTGTATGGGCTGGCAGGTGCAGCATTCTCGCTGGAGTATTTCGACCGCAGCAGTGGCAACTGGAAAGCTTTCGATACCAGCAAAACCAGCTATGAGGTCGACAAAAACGGCAACCTTACCTTCTATTTCTCAAGCACAACAGGCACGACCGACCTTAAGCAAAACACCCTGTACCGCATTATTGAGGTACAGGTACCCGATGGCTACAGCGCGGAGACCGATGCAACCTATGGTGGCAACAAGCGCTACTACTTTATCTATCAGGGTACAGGCTTCAACCAGCAGGATGCCTATTATTCTGCCGTTGGCAACAACGGAGAAGGTGCAACGGAAAAAGAGGTTCCGCCCAAGAGTGAGGTCAACTTCTTCACCAGCGGACAGTCCAACGACCTGTATGTGCCCAACACCGCCAACAGCCTGACCATCATCAAGAACTGGAAGGATAAGGACGGCAACTTCCTGAAGGCAGAGGACGTGAAAATGTCCGTAGTTGATGTGCAGCTGTGGTGCTACGAGAGCAGTAAAAACATGAGCACTGCAAAGCCGTACACCCCCTGCCCGACCATCCAGTTGAAGGCTGACGAAGGCTGGACAACCACTGTGCCTATTGAAGAAACGTACCGCGAGGGCTATACCTTCTTTATCAAGGAGACAAACGTCAGCGCATCCCGCTTTACCGTAGTTTACAACCAGCCGGAGGGCGTACAGGTGGGCGGAACCCTTACCTTTACCAACACCGACACCGGTTTCTCTGACTACGAGCTCCCCTCTACCGGCGGCACCGGTACACTCCCGTATACAGCCGTGGGCGGCACAATGATGCTGACCGCGCTGGCATATAGTATTATCCACCGCAAGCGCAGACGCGAAGGGAGGGCAGATGACTAGGCTGCACTTCCCCCAGCTGGACGCCCGAGGCTGAGCCCCCGCCCGCCCAGTGCAAAGTTTACGCGATAGACCGAACAAAAAACGACACCCCTACCCCCCCCCTGTGCAAAATGCAGGGGGCGGCAAGGGGCAGAAAAGAAAGGGGCTTTTTCCATGAAAAAAGCAATGAAGAAACTCATGGCTGCGCTGCTGGCAGTTGCTATGGTTTGCGCCATGGCCATCCCGGCGTTTGCGGCTGAGGGTGCTGGTGCTCCCCGCACGGGTAGCATTACCATCAATGGTGCCATCGAGGGCCAGAACTATAACATTTATCGTATCCTGGATCTGGAAGCCAACGAGGGCTTTACTGCCTATAAGTACACCATCAACCCCGAATGGGAAGCCTTTGTCACTGCGTGCGATGATGTATTCACTGTCAAAAATGGCATTGTTACCTCTACCGTTACTAATGCTGCAAAGATTCAAGCCCTTGCAAATGACGCTGGTAATTATGTAAAGATTGAACTTCTGAAGCCTGACGGCATTGCAACTGCTGCTAAACCCACTGTAAGCAACCTGCCACTGGGCTATTATCTGGTTGTTCCTGAGCCCGGTGTTGTTGAAAACTCCCTGTGCTCTCTGGGTACCACCAACCCGAACGTAACCATTAACGAAAAGAATGGCAAGCCCACCATCACCAAGCAGGTAGAGCACGCCGCCGGTTCTCCTGCTTCTGCTAATGATGCAACGGTCGGCGATACTGTAAAGTTCTATGTTACGATCAATGCTATTGATGGCAAGCCTGAGAAATACGTCATGCACGATAAGATGGACGAAGGCCTGACCTTCAATGCTAGCAGCGTTACCGTTAAGCGCGGCGAGGACACTCTGGTAAAAGGCACTGATTACGAGCTCATTACTTCTCCCAAAGACGGTGATACCTTTGATATCAAGTTCAAAGAAAATGTTGTCAAAACCAACGATGTTTTCACCGTCACATACACTGCTACCCTGAACGAGAAAGCTGTGGTCGGCACTCCCGGCAACAAGAACGAGACCAATTTGACCTACGGTGACAACCAGCGTGTTGACGCCGAGCCTACCAAGACCTACACTTGGAGCTTCAACATCTTCAAGTACTTCATGGATGGCACTAAAGAAAAAGGTCTGAAAGGTGCAAAGTTCATTCTGTACCGTAAAGCCAACGCCAACTCTGAGAGCGAAAACGAATATGCTGTGATGGACGCCAACGGTAAAATCAAGAGTTGGACCACTGGCGAAAGCAACGCTACCGTTCTCACCTCTCCTGAAGACGGCAAACTCACCATGAGCGGTCTGGCAAACGGTACTTACTACCTGAAGGAAAAAGAAGCCCCGCAGGGTTACAACCCGCTGGAGAACGACATTGAAATTATGATCACTGCTGAGAGCTGGACGACTTCGGGAACGCCGTCTGCAAAGATCGAGTACAAAACCAGCACAGCAGAAGATGCTACCTTTGAGGAAGCAGAGGATGGCACTGTGAATGTTGAGAACAAGTCCGGCACTGTGCTGCCCGGCACCGGCGGCATCGGCACCACCATCTTCTACGTTGTTGGCGGCGGCCTGATGGTTGCAGCAGCTATCCTGCTCATTACCAAAAAGCGCATGGAGAACCGCTAAGCTCTCCTTTTCCCCTGCACAGAGCGGGGCCGCAAGGCCCCCTGCTCTGATCCTGAAACTATAACGTTAGGGAGTAGCCCATGAAAAAGAACAAAAGCACCATTATATTGATCCTCGTCTTTTTCGTGGGTCTATCCGTGATGTTATACCCCACCATCAGCGATTACGTCAACCAGCGCAACCAGTCCCGCGCGGTGGCAAACTACGCGCAGGACGTGGACAACATGACCGATGCGGATTACAGCGCCTACTTTGACGCCGCCGATGCCTTTAACGCACAGGTGGCCGCCAACGAAAACGCCCTTTACCGCCCGGATCAGCTTTCCGGCTACAACGAAACGCTGGATATTACCGGCACCGGCATTATGGGTTACATCACCATTTCCAAAATCGGCGTGGAGCTGCCCATCTACCACGGCACCAGCGACAGCGTGCTGCAGATCGCCGCAGGCCACTTGGAGGGCACCAGCCTGCCGGTGGGCGGCGCGTCCACCCACGCGGTCATCTCGGCGCACCGCGGCCTGCCCAGCGCAAAGCTGTTTACCAACCTCGACCAGCTGGAAGTGGGCGATACCTTTACCATCACCGTGCTGGACCGGGTGCTCACCTACGAGGTGGACAAAATCTCCATCGTGCTCCCCACCGAGACCGATGAGTTGAAGATCGCCGAAGGCAAGGACTACGTCACCCTGATGACCTGCACCCCCTACGGCATCAACACCCACCGCCTGCTGGTGCGCGGCCGCCGCGTAGAGACCCCGGATCAGTACAAGCACCTCCGCGTTACCGCCGAAGCGCTTAAAATTGAACCCATTATTGTTGCGCCCATTATGGCGCTGCCCATGCTGCTGATCTTGCTGATCGGTATGCTGATTTCCACACGCAAACCCAAGAAAACGAGAGGTGAAGAACATGAAAAGCATTGATCTGCGTCATCGTCTGGCGGCTGTGCTGCTGGCTATGTGCCTTGTGGTATGCTGCGCCCTGCCGGCGTTTGCCACCAGTGCCAACATTGAGCTGGGGCGTCTGGGCTCGCTCCATGTCCGTCTGTACGACACCCACAACGATGTGCCCCTGCGCGGCGGCGAACTTACCCTGTATCAGGTGGCCTCCGTCAAGCGCACCAACGGCAACCTGTACTTTGACTATACCGGCGATTTTACGGGCTGCGGTGTCGTGCTGGGCGATCTTTCCGACAGCACGCTGGCAGACCAGCTGGTAAAGTATCTGCCCGCTGTGCCCGCCATTGCCGCCCAGCAGGACGTGAACGAAGAGGGCTATGCCAACATTACCAAGCTGCCGCAGGGTCTGTACTTGGTGGTGCAGACCGAGGCATCCCACGGCTACGAGGCCATCAAACCCTTCCTTGTGTCCATTCCCATGCCCGATGGCGACAACTGGATCTACGATGTGGACGCCACCCCCAAGGTAGGCGCTACCATCCCGGAAACGCCGGACACCCCCGACACCCCGGATGTGCCTGACACGCCGCCGGATACGCCCGACACACCGGACACCCCCGATCTCCCGGAGCAGCCGGACACCCCGGATACGCCGGTGAGCCCCGGCACACCGGATAACCCGGTAAGTCCCGACAGCCCGGACAACCCGGTAAGCCCCGAGAATCCGGATAACCCGGTCTCCCCTTCCAACCCCGATAAGCCTGTTCTGCCCCAGACCGGCCAGTTGAACTGGCCCGTGCCGGTGCTGGCCTGCAGCGGCGTGCTGCTATTTGCCGCAGGCTGGGTGCTGAACCGTCAGGGCAAAAAGGAAAACTGACTTTGCGCTCCTTTCTTTTCGGCACAGCGTGGCGTTGTGTACCGAAAATGCTCCCCCGCAAGGGGGAGCATTTTTTGTGCCCTTTCCCCTGCCGGGCGCAGCACGATTTTGAATGCGCTCCGCGTTGCTCTGCGCATAATCAGCGGAAAATATATTTTTTAATTTGCAATTCTGGAAAATCTGCGGATTTTCCAGAATTGCCTTTTCACGGGTGGGGTTTGGGCACGAACCCTCTCAGGCATCTCGCTTTGCTCGATGCCAGCTTCCCCGAAGGGGGAGCTTTTTGGGTGGAGCTGGCGAACGCAGTGAGCCTGAGGGGGTACACGCAAAAGAGCCGCTGTACTTTTTGTACAGCGGCTCTCATTTTACGCAATCTGTATTATGTTTTTACTGCTGCTGGGCGGCCTTTTTGGCTTCCAGTGCCAGAATGGCGTCGCGGCGGCTCAGGTTGATGCGGCCCTGCTGGTCGATGTCGGTCACCTTGACCACGATGGCATCGCCCACGGCAACCACGTCCTCTACCCGCTCCACGCGCTTGGTGTCCAGCTTGGAGATATGCACAAGGCCTTCCTTGCCCGGGGCGATCTCCACAAAGGCACCAAAGTTCATCAGGCGGGTCACCTTGCCCTTGTAGATGGCACCGATCTCGGGGTCCTCCACAATGGTCTTGATGGTAAAGATGGCGCGCTTTGCGTCCTCCTGATCCACGGCAGAGACGAACACATGGCCGTCCTCCTGCACGTCGATCTTGCAGTTGCAGGTAGCGCAGATGTCCTGAATGACCTTGCCGCCCTTACCGATCACGTCCTTGATCTTGTCGGTGGGGATCATCATGCTGAACATCTTGGGAGCCCAGCGGCTCAGCTCGTGGCGCGGCTCGGCGATGACGGGCTTGATGATCTCATCGAGGATGTACAGGCGGCCCTTGCGGCACTTCTCGAAGGCCTCGGCAATGATGTCGTAGGTCAGGCCGTCGATCTTGATATCCATCTGGATGGCGGTGATGCCCTTGCGGGTGCCGCCCACCTTGAAGTCCATATCGCCGTGGAAGTCCTCCACGCCCTGAATGTCCAGCATGGTCATCCAGCGGTCGCCCTCGGTGATCAGGCCGCAGGAGATGCCGGCAACGGGTGCCTTGATGGGCACGCCTGCGTCCATCAGTGCCAGCGTAGAGCCGCAGATGGAAGCCTGAGAGGTGGAGCCGTTAGAGCTGAGCACCTCGGACACGCAGCGGATGGTGTAGGGGAACTCCTCCAGAGAGGGCAGCACCGGCACCAGAGCACGCTCAGCCAATGCGCCGTGGCCGATCTCGCGGCGGCCGGGGCTGCGCGGTGCGCGTGCCTCGCCCACAGAGTACGGCGGGAAGTTGTAGTGGTGGATATAGCGCTTGGTCTGCTCGTCGGTCAGGTCGTCCATCAGCTGGTTGTCCTTGGTGCCGCCCAGCGTGCAGGTGGTAAGCACCTGCGTCTGACCACGGGTGAACATACCGGAGCCGTGCACGCGGGGCAGGATGCCCACCTCTGCGGCCAGCGGGCGGATCTCGTTGATGCCACGGCCGTCCACGCGCTTGCCCTCATCCAGCAGCCAGCGGCGCACCACGAACTTCTGCATCTTGTAGCTTACCAGATCCAGATCGGCGGCGGACAGGTCGGGGTATTCCTCGGCGATCTTGTCCATGATGGGCAGCAGGGCTGCGTCACGCACGTTCTTGTCGTCGGTGTCCATAGCAGCCTTGAAGTCGTCCAAGTACTTGTTCTGGATGGCGTGGAACACATCCATGTCCAGACCCACCACCTGGAAGTCGATCTTCGGCTTGCCGCGCTCGGCCACGATCTTGTTGATGAACTCGATGATCTTCTTGATCTCAACGTGTGCGGTCTTGATGGCGGTCAGCATGGTGTCCTCGTCCACCTCGTTGGCGCCGGCCTCGATCATCACGATCTTATCCATAGTGGCGGCAACGGTCAGGGCAAGGTCGCTCACCTTGCGCTGCTCCTGCGTGGGGTTCAGCACGATCTCGCCGTTCACCAGACCCACCTGCACGCCGCCGATGGGGCCGTTCCAGGGGATGTCGGACACGGCGGTCACCAGAGAAGCGCCGATCATACCGGCGATCTCGGGGCTGCAGTCCGGGTCAAGGCTCATGACGGTCATGGTGATGCACACGTCGTTGCGCATCTCCTTGGGGAACAGCGGGCGCATGGGGCGGTCCACCACGCGGC
>ENA-OUQF01000870-OUQF01000870.1-human-gut-metagenome-genome-assembly--contig:-NODE-870-length-20395-cov-8.619027_pt1 | contig 20395 bp, 17 predicted proteins | sample MGYA00237947_ERZ548826 | MGnify/ENA primary metagenome ERZ548826 (study PRJEB26490, sample SAMN05194701) | human gut metagenome | biome: terrestrial biome; feature: human-associated habitat; material... | reverse complement strand
GGTGCTGCGGGTGACGGACCGCGCTCTGCTGGCCCAGACCGGCGGCATCGTGCAGGGGATGAGCGGCAGCCCCATCGTCCAGAACGGGCGGCTGGTGGGGGCCGTGACTCATGTGCTGGTCAACGACCCCACCCGGGGGTACGGCATCTTTGCGCAGACCATGCTGGAACAGGCAGAACGGGTAACCGAGTAAAATCTGGGAATTTATAGCAAAATAAATAAATCCAAAACGACATCACTTTCCTAAATATGTCAAAAATAACCATTGAAAAGAATGGAATAATATGGTAAAATATAAATCGTTAAGGGAACTGCACAGATTGAAGCACACATTGGAGGAAAGTACGATGGATAAAGTAAGATTTTTGATGTCGGATACCAGTGCGGAGATCACGGAGGCTTGCCGCGAAGCGCTGGAACAAAAAGGCGTGGAAGTTACGGTCGTCGAGAAAGACGGACAGAAGGTACTTCAGAAAATGCTCTCGGTGCGGCCGCAGGTGGTGCTGCTGGACGCATTCATGCCGGGACTGGATGCGCTGGCCGTCAAACAGAAGTACAATGCGGCGGGGGAGCGGCACACCTCGTTCTTCGTGACCGGCGCGTTCCAGAGTGAGGAAATGGTTCAGGAGCTGCTGGACGAAGGCTTTGCCTACTATTTCGTTAAGCCGTTTGATGAAAATGTCCTCGCCAGCCGCGTGGTCAAAGTGGCTATGGGGAAGGAAAAGCACCATCTGCCCACCAGTGTGGACAGCGACGAGCTGACGGTGACTGAGATCCTGCACCAGATCGGCGTTCCCGCCCACATCAAGGGCTACCAGTTCCTGCGGGATGCCATCCTGCTTACCATGAACGAGCCGGAGTACATCAACGCCGTGACCAAGCGCCTGTACCCGGAGATCGCCAAGAAAAACGGCACCACCGCCAGCCGGGTGGAGCGCGCCATCCGCCACGCCATCGAGGTGGCATGGGACCGGGGCGACGTGGACACCCTCAACAGCTACTTCGGTTACACCATCCACAACCTGCGTGGTAAGCCTACAAACAGCGAGTTCATCGCGATGATCGCGGATAAGATGCGGCTGGATAAGAGACAGAGGGTGGGGTGAGAATATAACGTATTTGCGAAGCATGAAATTCCATAAGTTTCCATAACTGGACTGCTATGCCGATAAACATAGTGAAAATAGGTGTGGACGTAGGGGATCATGCCGATAAATAGCTTGAATTCAAGGCAATCAATCTCCTGTATTTATTGGGTACAGCGCCCGATGAGTACAGGAGGTTTTTGTTTTATGTGTTTATTGAGCACTGTGGGTTGAAGGGGCTGAGCATCCTTGTGAGTGGCGGTGACATCTATACCTTGAGCCGCTTACTAGGTCATAGCAGCATTACCGTGACGGAGTAAGCCTATTTGGACGTGAATCAAGACGACTTTGTAGAGATGTACCGCAAGCATAGCCCACTTAGTAAGATAATTTAACAAGAAGAGCCACAGATAGGATTTTGTTCCCGTCTGTGACTCTATTGGTGTTTATTGTTTGGACTTTGGCGGATAAGGCGATGGTTCGTCTGTAAGGTCTAAAATATAATCAACACTTGTATGATAGTAGTTGGCGAGGGCTTTCAAAACATCAGTAGGAATATCACGTTTGCCCATTTCATAATTGGAATAACATACTTGTGTGCATTTCAGATAAGAAGCAACGTCCTTTTGCAATAGGTCATGGTCTTCTCTCAAATCCCGAATACGATGATACATACACGTTACCCTTACTTCAACAGGTGTGACATCAATAGAAGTATAGAGAAAACATATTGTTATATTGACATATAAAACAAATTGTTATACCATGTAAGTGGAACTTCTAAACAGGGGTGCCAAAAGACACAGGTGACGAGTGCCTTTTAAGGTAAGTTAAATAAAATGAGGAGTGACGAAAATGAAACCTGATTTTCAGTATAGGCTTGTATCCAAAGGAAACGAAAAATATAAGCTTCTTGCCTGCCAATGCCCAAAGTGCAAAAAAATTGTTATTGCTAAGAATACATCAAGCGTAAATGGAGTGTGGATTGATTATACAGAATGCTCCTGTGGATATGGCACGAGTCAAATTAACACATCGCCTATGAACGTTTCAATAAAAGATGCACTAGTGGCAGCGGGAGTGATTGTATTCTTAAGTTTGTTAACCGAAGAGGTTTACATATTTTTTGCTGGAATTGCGGTTGGTGTTGCCCTTATAGCACACGCAATAATATGCCAGATGTTTTATAGCAAAAAGATTAAAGAAGCAAACTATCTTTTATCTACGGAAGAACGTAAACTTCAAGATGCCGAACAAACAAAAAATCAGCAGTTGTGGAATGCGTACAAAACCGAAGTGGAAGAATTTAAAAAGAATTATCGCGGAAGACTTATAGTAAAGAAAGATGAAGAAAAAGCTTATATAGGAAGAGATGAGCAAAATCTTTATTTGATGCCCTGTGATGAAACGCCAGAGCGTTTTCTTTGCGGAATTGATGCAAAAAGTACTGAAGCAAAACAAGTACATGAAATCGTTTGGAGCAAAGTGAAAGATATTCCTATTTGCAGAATTGATTACTTTATGCTGACTGGCGAAGTTAGCTATAGCACAAAAGTTAGTGGCGGTAACTCAGGTATCGGCGGCGCAGCTGTAGGTTATGCGTTGGGAGGCTCTTTGGGAGCGGCTCTTTTAGCAAATCCGACTGAAATCAAATCCGAAGAAATCAAGCATGATGAGCGGCGAGTATATCTACAGTATTCAAAAGATACTAAGACGTACAGCCTAAACTTTATGCCGAGTGAACTTGCATCTATACGTGAACTTATCCCGGAAAAAGAATATGGTGCGAATTCTGCGCATCAGCCGCAAAGAGTAAAACCGGCAGTGACATCGCCAAAAGAAACGCCGGAAAACAAAACAGATGTGTTTGGCATTCTTAAAAAACTCTCTGAACTCAAAGATCAAGGAGTTTTAACAGAAGATGAATTTTGTAAAAAGAAGGAAGAATTGCTGAAAAGCATTCGATAATAAAAATACTTTAAAGCAATGGTAGCTTTTCAAATAAAAGTCAAATAAGAAGGAGTATAATTATGAAGGTGTTATTTTATCAAACTATTCATTGCGGGGAGGTTAACTATATTATTAGAAAAGAGCTGGAATGGAATCGTGAGTTGCCACGCATTGGCGAATATGTAACGGGCGACGCTTTTCTATGTGCGATAGAGGATGAGTATCTTGTTGAAAAGGTGACTCATGATCTTTCGGAAGGGATGTGTTTTATTGGTTTGGCAGGTTTGAAAATCTTGGAAGATTGCGGTTGGAGGGATGATTTTGAAAGGCATGCCCAATTGGCTGGCTGGGAATGCGAAAAACTGTAAGAAGACACTGGAAATTTCATTTTCCCTCTTGCATTTTCGAAAATCCGTGATATAATGTTAAGGCAATCGTTTCCAAGGCCGCTCGCGGGGGTAGCCGATATTGAAGGTTGTGATGGGCACATACATTTATAATATGGCCCCAATAAGTCAGAACCAGAAATGAGGTGAAAAAGAATGAAGCAGGGTATCCATCCGAATTACGTTGACTGCACCATCACCTGCGCTTGCGGTAACGTCATCAAGACTCGTTCCACCAAGCCGGAGATCCACGTCGAAGTTTGCTCCAAGTGCCATCCTTTCTACACTGGTAAGCAGAAGCTGGTTGACACCGGCGGACGTGTTGAGCGCTTCAACAAGCGTTTCGGCCGTAAGTAATTTACAGGTCTTTCAAAGCGTCGTCTCCTTTGCGGAGGCGGCGCTTTTTTGTGCATCTGCGCGGAAAAGTGCGGAAAAGGAGCCCTTGCGAATCTTACACACGGTTCCCTTATTTTGAACACATTTCCGGACTAAAATAAACCAGCGATCTAAAATTTTGGGTTCTGCACGGCCCTTGAGAGGAGCGTTCTTTGTGATCGAAGTTTCACACCTTACCAAAACGTATGGCCGACACCTTGCGGTGGACGATGTTTCATTCACCGTGGAGGATGGGCAGATCTGCGGTCTGCTGGGGCCGAACGGTGCGGGCAAGTCCACTATCATGAACATTCTGACCGGCTACCTGTCCGCTACCGGCGGCCTTGTCACGGTGGCGGGGCACCCGCTGCCGGAGGAAGCCGATGCCGCCAAGGCGTGCGTGGGCTACCTGCCGGAGCAGCCGCCGCTCTACCCGGAGATGACGGTGGAGGAGTATCTGCTCTTCGCGGCCGAGCTCAAGGGTGTGAAGCGAGCCGACCGGAAGGAACAAGTGCGGAAAGCGGCCCATCGGACCGGGCTGGATAACGTGATGCCCCGGCTCATCCGCAGCCTGTCCAAGGGCTACCGGCAGCGGGTCGGCATTGCACAGGCCCTGCTGGGCAGCCCGAAGCTGATCATCCTCGACGAGCCCACGGTCGGCCTTGATCCCGCACAGGTGGTCGAGATCCGTAAGCTCATCCGGGAGCTGAGCAAGGCGCACACCGTCATCCTGTCCAGTCACATCCTGAGCGAGGTGCAGGCCGTCTGCCAACAGGTGCTGATCCTGTCCAAGGGGAAGCTGGCGGCATCCGGCACGCTGGAAGAACTGACCGCCGGAGACCGGAGCCTTGAGGAAGTCTTTATGGAGCTGACGGGCGGAAATACCGAGGAAGAAACAGGGGAGGAAGCGGAATGACAGCCATCTTCAAGCGGGAACTCCGCAGCTATTTTCACGGGATGCTGGGCTATGTGCTCACGGCCTTTCTGCTGGCCTCGTCGGGCATCTATTTTCTGGCGCTGAACCTCGGCTATGGGCTGACGGATTTCGGCTACTACACGTTATACCGCACGATTTTCATGCTGCTGCTCTACATTCCGGTGCTGACGATGCGTTCGCTGGCCGAGGAGCGCCGCAGCCGCACCGACCAACTGCTGCTGACCAGCCCGGTCCCTGTCTGGGGCATCGTGCTGGGCAAGTTCTTTGCCATGTGCGCCGTCTTTGCGCTGCCCTGCCTTATGGATGTGGCCATGATCCTCATCCTCTGGGCGCTGGGCGGCACTGTCCCGGCACTTGCTGCCAATTTTGCCGCGTTGCTGTGCTATTTCCTGCTGGGCTGTGCGGCCATCGCTATAGGGGAGTTCCTCTCCGGCCTGACCGAAAACCCCATCATCGCGGCGGTGGCGGGATTCTCTGTGCTGCTGCTGGCCTACATGATGCCCAGTCTCCGCAGCCTGTTCAACGCGGGCAGCGCTGTGGCGCTGGCGGTCTTCACGGCCATTGCGGGAGCGGCTTCCCTGATGGCCGGGCTGCGCACCCGGAGCTTCATCCTCGGCTGCTTGACCTTTGCGGCCCTCTGCCTTGGGTTGACGGGCCTGTTCCTTTTGCAGAGCGCATGGCTGACCGAGGCCTTCAGCGCAGTGCTGAGCGTCCTATGCTTTTTTACCCCCTTTGAGGATTTCGTCAACAACAGTTTCTCCCTTCCGACGCTGGTCTATTACCTGACCGTGACGGGAATGTTCCTGTTCTTCACGGCGCAGAGCATCGAGAAGCGCCGCTGGAACTGAAAGGAGGGGCAGAACGATGAAATTTTTGAAATCGAAAAAATCCGCGTCGGACGGAAAAGTGTTCCGCAGCGGCCTGTATTCTGCTGCCATTACAGCAGCAGTGATCGCAGCGGTGGTGCTGCTGAATCTGCTGGTGCGGGCCATCCCGTCCAAGTACACCGAATTCGACCTCTCGGAGGCCGGGCTCTATACCCTCGGCGACAGCTCCAAGCAGGTGGCACGGGAGCTTTCGCAGGATGTGACCATCTACTACCTCTGCGAGACCGGCAATGAAGATCAGATCATCTCCAAGCTGCTGGATAAATACGCTGCCGAGAGCAGCCACATTACGTGGGAGCTGAAGGACCCGGCAGTCTACCCCACCTTTGCGGCCCAGTACGGCGCACAGGAGGCCTCTTCCGGCAGTGTGATCCTCGTTTCCGGGGACCAGAATGTTGTGCTGGACGCATCCGACCTCTACGATTACGACTACTCCGACTACTACACCACCGGAACCTACAGCGTGACTTTTGCGGGCGAAAACGAGATCACCTCGGCCATCTACCGCCTGACCAGCGGGGAGCAGAAACACGCCTACTACACCACCAACCACGGCGAGCAGACCCTGACCGACAACCTGACCGATGCGCTGGAAAGTCAGAACCTTTCCCTCACGGCGCTGGACCTGCTCTCCAGCGGCATCCCGGAGGACTGTGACCTGCTCATCATCAACAACCCCGCGCAGGATCTTGCCTCGGCGGGCAGCCTTGTGGACGAGATGAGTCTGCTGCGCAGCTATCTGAGCAGCGGCGGCAGGGTGCTTCTGCTGACCGACTCCTATTATAATACCCCCAACCTCGACGCGCTGATGGCGGAGTTCGGCCTGACCCGTACCGAGGGCCTTGTGGTGGAGGGAGACGCTAACCATTTTATGAACGGCTACCCCTACTATCTGCTGCCAGACTACACCAGCCCCACCGAGACCACCGCGCTGAACGGCGTGGACACCAGCCGCCATGTGCTGCTGCAGATGGCGCAGGGCATCACCCTGACCGAGACGGACAACATCGTTTCGGAAGCGCTGCTTACCACCTCCAATTCCGCCTACAGCAAAACGGCGGGCTACGAGATGACCACCGCCGATAAGGAAGACGGCGACCTCGACGGCCCCTTCGCGCTGGCAGCATATGCCCGGAATGAGACCACCGAGGCGGAAGTGATCTGGGTCAACTGCGGCAACATGGACAACGAAGCCGCCTATCAGGTCGTGCCCGGCAACTGCACCTTCCTGCAGGGCTGTGCCGCCTCGCTGGCGGGTCAGGTCAGCACGGTACTGATCGATTCCAAGGCGCTGGAAGCGGCTCCCATCTCGGTCTCCAGCAGCGTTTCGGCGGTGCTGGGGCTGACGTTCATCGTCATCCTGCCCGCCGCGCTGCTGGCGGTGGGCGTGGTGGTCGTGGTGCTGCGGCGCAGAAAGTGAGGCCTGCATGAAAACAAAACAGCGCACCCTGCTGGGGCTTCTGGTGCTGGTTCTGCTGCTGGGCGGGGCGCTGGCCCTGCTCACCCGGCAGAACCAGAAGGTGAAACAGGCCGCCAGCGAAGCCGCGCAGGGAACCATCCCGCTGTCCTCCTTTGCGGCGGACGACCTGACGGAAATCGTGGTCACCTACAACGGCGAGACCAACACCCTCCACTCTGCAGACGGCGGCTGGACACTGGCCGAAGATCCGGCCTACCACCTCGACGAAACGTCCTGCAATGCGATGCGCACGGCGCTGGCCGCCCTGAATGCCAAGCGCCAGCTGACCGAAGAGCCGGGTGAAGACTACGGCTTCACCGCCGATTCGCTGACCGTGACGGTCACGGCGGCAGGGGAAACGAACACCTTCACCTTTGGGGCGGAGAATGCAGCCACCGGGGACATCTACCTGAAAAAAGCCGGGGATGATGCCATTTATACGGTGGCCGGCACAAAGGCGTCCTGCTTCGAGGTGCGCAAAACGGACCTCTTCGGAGCATTCAATCCGGCGGGGCTGACGAGTTCGGCCATTGAAGCGGTGACGCTGACGAAAAACGGTGAGACCCTCACCCCGGAGCTGACCACCGAACTCCTTTCGGCCCTCAGCAGCTATGTGACCGCCCAGACGACGGACGGTGACCCCGCCGGAATGAAGGAGCTTGCCGCCGCTGTGGTCCAGACAGCCGACAGCACCAAGACCCTGACCTACTATGAGGGCACGGACAACTACTACCTGACCGTGGCGGGGGACACCTCGCTCTACACGGTAGACGGTTCCACGGTCCAGACCATCCTTGCCGCGGACGCTGCGGAAACGAATCCGTGAAACAAAAATTCATCCAACGGTCGTTTTTGCGCCCGGAGGTTTCCTGTACAGGGGCCGCCGGGCTTTTCTATGCCCCGCGCCGTTTTTTTCCGATTTCGCAAAGTTTGGGCAAACTGTGTCAGAGTGATTGACATTTGCACGCAAATTGTATAAGATAGACACGATAGGGGAGAGGACCCTGCGCAAAGCTTGCCGTTATTTGGCGCGGCGTGGGGACGATCACCCCGGTACGAGGGATGGGGCAACGGCCCTGTCTTTTTTCGTATCTGAGTTTAAGGAGGATTTGGTATCATATGGACAACTCGGTGATCGTATCCCTGCGGGATATCGTTGTGGAGTTTGACGGCCAGCGGATTCTGGACGGACTGAACCTCGATATCCACGATAAGGAATTCGTCACGCTGCTGGGCTCTTCCGGCTGCGGTAAAACTACGACCCTTCGCCTGATCGCGGGCTTTCTGGAACCGAACTCCGGCAAAGTCCTGCTCAAAGGAGAGGACATCACGGGCGTGCCGCCTTATAAACGGCCGGTGAACACGGTGTTCCAGAAATACGCGCTGTTCCCGCACCTGAACGTCTTTGAAAACGTGGCATTCGGTCTGCGCTTGAAAAAGATGGACGAAGAGACCATCCGCCGCAAAGTGCGCGATATGCTGGAAGTCGTGGGCCTGAAAGGCTTTGAGCGCCGCAGCATCGGCCAGATGTCCGGCGGCCAGCAGCAGCGCGTGGCCATCGCCCGCAGCCTTGTCAATGAGCCGGAGATCCTGCTGCTGGACGAGCCTCTGGGTGCGCTGGACCTCAAGCTGCGCAAGGAGATGCAGTTGGAACTGAAGCGTTTGCAGCGCGAGATGAATATCACCTTTATCTATGTCACCCACGATCAGGAAGAGGCGCTGACCATGTCCGATACCGTCGTCGTCATGAACGGCGGCAAGGTGCAGCAGATCGGCACCCCGGAGGATATCTACAACGAGCCGAAGAACGCCTTCGTTGCGGACTTTATCGGCGACTCCAACATCGTGGACGGCGTGATGCACCGCGACTTCCTCGTTTCCTTCTCCGGCGTCGAGTTCCCCTGCGTGGATCGCGGCTTTGCGCGGGAACAGAGCGTGCAGGTCGTTGTCCGCCCGGAGGACATCGAAGTGGTCTCCCCCATGGAAGGCCAGCTGGTCGGCGTGGTCAACGACGTTATCTTCAAGGGCGTCCATTTTGAGATGCACGTGGAGTGCGAAGGCCGGGAGTGGCTCATCCATTCCACCCGCGCCTGTACGCCCGGCGAGACCATCGGCATGAAGATCGGCCCCAACGAGATTCACATCATGGCGCGTTCTTGAGGTGATGCCGAAATGAAGATCTACGATAAAAAGCTTGCGTATCCTTATTTCGTATGGATGACGCTGTTCACGGTGGTGCCGCTCATCATCGTGGTGTACTACGCCCTGACGGATGCGGACGGCAATTTCACGCTGGACAATCTGCTCTCCATCAGCGGCTACGGCTCGGTGTTCGCCCGCAGTCTGCTGCTGGCCCTGATCGCGACGGTCATCTGCCTCATCATCGCCTTTCCGGTGGGCTATTTCCTCTCCCGGCTGCGGGTGAACAAGCAGCACATCATGCTGATGCTGGTCATGCTGCCCATGTGGATGAACTTTCTGCTCCGCACCTATGCGTGGATGGGTCTGCTCAGCACGAACGGCCCGGTCAACGCGGTGCTTGACTTCTTCGGCCTTGGACCGTTCAATATGCTGAACACTTCCGGCGCGGTGGTGCTGGGCATGGTGTACAACTACGTGCCCTATATGATCCTGCCGCTTTACACCAGCATGACCAAGATCGACCAGAGCATCGTGGAGGCGGCGCAGGACCTTGGCGCCTCCACCACCCAGACCCTGCTGCGGGTGCTCATCCCCATGAGCGTGCCCGGCATCAGCACCGGCATCACGATGGTCTTCGTCCCGGCGGTGTCTACCTTCGTCATCAGCCGGATGCTGGGCGGCGGTTCCAACCTGCTGATCGGCGATCTGATCGAGATGCAGTTCCTTGGCAACAGCTACAACCTGAACGTCGGCTCGGCCATGAGCCTTGTGCTGATGATCATCGTTCTGCTCTGCATGAGCTTTACCTCTAGCTTTGATGAGGATGAGATGGAGGGTGTGTCCTGATGAAAACAAAACATCTTCGCCTGATGCAGCGGGTCTATATCATCCTGTTTTTCTGCTTCATGTATCTGCCCATCGCGTATATGATCGTGTTCAGCTTCAACCAGAGCAAGGGCTACGCGCTGTTCACCGGCTTTACGCTCAAGTGGTACACCAGCCTGTTCCATAACGCTTCCATCCTGCGAGCGCTGGCCGTCTCGCTGGAAGTGGCGCTGGCTTCGGCGGTCATCGCTACCATCCTCGGCACAGCGGCTTCGCTGGGAATCGCGTCCATGGGCCGCAAGAGCCGCCTTGTGGTCACCAACATCACCTATATCCCGGTGGTCAACCCGGAGATCATTACCGGTATCTCGCTGATGCTGCTCTTCGTGGCATACCAGCGCTTCGCGGCCCACACCGATCTTTTGCCCGACAGCATCATGGGTCTGCCCACGCTGCTCATCGCGCATATCGCGTTCAATGTGCCCTATGTCATCTTCAACGTGTCCCCGAAGCTCAAGCAGCTGGACATCAAGCTGTATGAGGCCGCCCTCGATCTTGGCTGCGACCCGAAACAGGCCTTTTTCAAGGTCATCCTGCCGGAGATCAGCCCCGCCATCCTGTCGGCCTTCCTCATCTGCCTGACGTATTCCATCGATGACTTCATGATCTCCTACTTCAACTGCGGCACAGTCGAGACCCTGCCCATCGCCATCTACTCCATGACCCGTAAGAAGGTCAGCCCGGAGATCTACGCCCTGTCTACCATCATGTTCGTGGTCATCCTGTCCATCATCCTGCTCTCCAACGCGATGGAAAGCCGCGGGTACCGCCGCGACCAGAGGGCACTGAGAGGGGAGGACGTGGCATGAAACAGATGAAACGCTTTGCGGCGCTGCTGCTGACGGCGGTTCTGGCCCTGAGTCTGCCGCTTTCGACGCTGGCCGCCGGGACCATCGAGGTCACCGAGGACGTCTCCGTGACCGACACCTACGACTGGACCCGCTTCAAGGGAAAGAACATTACCCTGAACGTCTACAACTGGGGCGAGTACATCTCCAACGGTTCGGACGACAGCGTGGACGTGGTGTCGGCGTTCCAGAAGCTGACCGGCATCCATGTCAACTACACCACCTTCGACTCCAACGAGTCCCTTTACGCCAAGCTCAGATCCGGCGCGGCAGATTACGATGTGATCATCCCGTCGGATTATATGGTGGCGAAGATGATCTCGGAAGGGATGCTGGCAAAGCTCGATTATAGCAACATCCCCAACTTCCAGAACATCGACGAGGAGTACCGCAACGCCGATTACGACCCCACCAACGAGTATTCGGTGCCCTATATGCTCTGCACCACCGGCATCATCTACAATACCACCATGGTGGACAAGGCTCCGACCAGCTGGGCCGACCTGTGGGATGAGCGGTATTCCGGCAATATGCTGATGTTCAACAACAGCCGCGATGCCTATGCCATCGCCGCTTTTGCCACCGGGAACAGCATCAATCCCCAGTCTACCGAGGAAGTGGACGAGGTGGTCGAGAAGCTCAAGAGCCAGAAGCCCCTTGTTCAGGCCTACGTCATGGACGAGATCTTCGATAAGATGATCGGCGGCGAGGCGGCCATCGGCGTCTATTACTCCGGCGACGCCATCACCATGATCGACGACAACCCCGATCTGGCATGGGTCTTCCCGGAAGAGGGCAGTGTCCTCTCGGTGGACAGCATGTGCATCCCCGCCACCAGCGAAAACCAAGAGGCCGCCGAAATGTTCATCAACTTCATGTGCGAAGTGGACATCGGTAAGGCGAACGCCGAGTATATCGGCTACACCACCCCCATGCAGGCCGTGTGGGAAGTGCTGGACGAGGATCTGAAGTACAGCGAGATCGCTTTCCCCTCGGAGGAGATCGCCGAAAAGGAGAAGGTCTTCACCGACCTGAGCGACGAGGTGAACAGCGAACTCGACGTCAAGTGGAGCGAGATGAAGAGCTACGACGAGGGCGGAAGCGGCGTTATTTTCCTGCTGCTCCTCCTTGCCATGATCGCGCTGGCGTGCTTCAACATCTGGCGGAAGCTGCGCAAAAAATCGCGCAATATGTATTGACCCCATACAGGCTGCGCCTCCCTTGGTGCGGCCTGTTTTTGATTGAAAAGGAATGTTTGACAATGGAACTGAATCACTTCACCGAGACCTTCACCGTTCTGAACGCAGACGGCGACTTCCGCCGGATGCTCAAGCCCAGCGCCCTGTTCCGCTACGTGGAACAGGCGGCAGCGGACCACGCCCGCGCCTATGGCATGGACGACGCTTTTTTTGCCGCCCGCCACACAGCCTTTCTGGTGGGCAAACAGGCGGTGGAGATCTACCGGATGCCCACCCGTGGCGAAAAGGTCATGCTGGATACGGCCTGTGAACCCTGCAAAAAAGGCTCCATGAAGCGGATCACCCATCTGCGGGACGAGGCGGGCCGTGAGCTTGCCATGGTGGACTGCCGCTGGATCGTGGTGGATACCGAGACGGAGCGCATCCTGCGCCAGCCCAGTTGGTGCACCCCCAACTACGAAAATGATACGTTGGAAGAGGAGCTGCCCCAGCTCGTGCACAAAACGAAGGACTTGACCTTTGCAGGCAATTGGACGGCCCACTATTCTCTGTGCGACCTGAACGGCCATGTAAACAACTCCTGCTATCTGGACATCGCGTGCGACGCGCTGCCGCTGGAAGTGCTCCGCAAAGGGCCTCTGCGCTTCGCCTCCATCAAATACCACCGCGAGATCCCCATGGGGGCCGAGGTGGCGGTGTCCTATGCCCCGTCGGCGGATGGCTGGTATGTGGTGGGCCGCCGTGAGGAACACATGGCATTTGAATGCTATCTGGAGTTTGCCGACGGAGCAGCACAAAAGGTCTGAAAAAGAATTACAAAAGATTTACAATTTTCTTTGCAAAAACTCTTGCAAAATGGTTTCAAAAGAGTTACAATATGGTTACAGAAAGCGGTAAGGCGCTTCTGAGTGAAATCTTTTTCTTCTTGTTATCCGTGGATATCGGGTGCGCCGCCCCTCCTCCTCCGGCTGTACTCCTTCGCAGCTGTTGGCCGCGCACCGCACAGGCGGTATCCTCGCTTCGTGTGCAGAAAAGCTCGCCCTTCGGGGCGGGCTTTTTTGCGTCTCCGGGGCCGATGTGAGAGCAAGGAAAAGCGGATTTCGGGAATAAAGTGTTACTTTCCGTCATTTTCTTAGACAAAGTGTCTGGTTTTCGCGAGGAGTCATTTGGAAAGTTTGTTTTGCAAAATGCTTGCGTTTGTGCCGGTTTGTGTTACAATAAGTGCAAGCAATTTTAAGCATGTTCCAAGCACATTAGGTGAAATGAATTTGCCGCCGTTTTGACGGGCTGCACGAGAGAAAAGGAGTTTGAGTATGGCTTATTTCTATGAAGAACCTTCCCGCACCTTTGGCGAATATCTGCTGGTTCCGGGGTATTCCTCCGCAGAGAATATTCCTACGGCCGTCAGTCTGAAGACCCCGTTGGTCAAGTACCGCAAGGGTGAGGAAGAGTGCCCGCTGGAAATGAACATCCCCATGATCAGCGCCATCATGCAGTCGGTCTCCGGCGATAAGCTGGCCATCGCACTGGCTCGTGAGGGCGGCGTTTCCTTTATTTACGGTTCTCAGAGCATCGAGAACGAGGCCGCCATGGTCCGCCGCGTGAAGAGCTACAAGGCCGGCTATGTCGTTTCCGACTCCAATCTGGCCCCCACTGCCACTTTGCACGACGTGCTGGAGCTGAAGGCCCGCACCGGCCACTCCACCATCGCTGTTACCGCCGACGGCACCCCGGGCGGCAAGCTGCTGGGCATCGTGGCCTCCCGCGATTACCGCGTCAACCACACCCCGGATGATGCTCCTGTCACCACCTTCATGACCCCCATCGAGAAGCTGGTCACCGCACCGGAAAACACCTCCCTGCATGACTGCAACAACATCATCTGGGACAACAAGATCAACACCCTGCCGCTGGTGGACGCCGAGGGCAACCTGAAGTACTTCGTTTTCCGCAAGGACTACGATTCCCACAAGAAGAACATCAACGAGCTGCTGGACAAGAATAAGAGCTACGTCGTCGGCGCGGGCATCAACACCCGTGACTATGCCCAGCGCGTGCCCGCACTGGTGGATGCCGGTGTGGACGTCCTCTGCATCGACTCTTCCGAGGGCTATTCCGAGTGGCAGAGCCGCACGATCGGCTGGATCCGCGAGAACTACGGCGACACCGTGAAGGTCGGCGCGGGCAATGTCGTGGATGCTGAGGGCTTCCGCTTCCTTGCCAAGGCTGGCGCAGACTTCGTGAAGATCGGCATCGGCGGCGGTTCCATCTGCATCACCCGCGAGACCAAGGGCATCGGCCGTGGTCAGGCCACCGCTGTCATCGAGGTCGCCAAGGCTCGTGACGAGTACTTCAAGGAGACCGGCATCTATGTGCCCATCTGCTCCGACGGCGGCATCGTCCACGATTATCACATCACCCTCGCGCTGGCCATGGGCGCGGATTTCGTGATGCTGGGCCGCTACTTTGCCCGCTTCGACGAGAGCCCCACGAACAAGGTCCGCATCAACGGCCAGTATATGAAGGAGTATTGGGGCGAGGGCTCCAACCGCGCCCGCAACTGGCAGCGGTATGACCTCGGCGGCTCCACCAAGCTGAGCTTCGAGGAAGGCGTGGACAGCTATGTTCCTTACGCCGGCCCCCTGTCCGACGGTGTCCAGACCACCCTGTACAAGGTCAAGAGCACCATGTGCAACTGCGGCGCACTGTCCATCCCCGAACTGCAGCAGAAGGCAAAGCTCACCGTCGTTTCCTCCACCTCCATCGTCGAGGGCGGCAGCCACGACGTTGTGCTGAAGAACGCCACCCCGAATATCATCAACGGTTGATCTGAACCGACCGCATCCAAGCCGCTTCCGGACGCTCCGGAGGCGGCTTTTTGTTGCTTTCGGAAAAAAGATTTGACCCACTTGTGCCGGAATTTTACAAAACCACTTGCACCCGCACGGGAAAGATGCTATCATGATACAAACACCCTGTCATGACAGGGCAGAAGAGAGGAAAACCGTCATGGACGAGATCAAAGTTATTCCGTATATTCCGGATGAAGATTATGATAACCCCGCAATGGTCGTGGATTTTTACGAGTTCACGATGGCCAACTGCCTGTTCCTGCATGGCTTCAAGAATACGACGCTGGTGTTCGATATGTTCTTCCGCAAGAACCCGGACAATCAGGGCTATTCCATCAGCGCCGGCCAGCGCAAGCTGACCCGCTTTTTGCTGAACTATCACTTCAACGAGCAGGACATCCGCTGGCTGCGCACCAAGGGCATGAGCGAGGAATTCTGCGAGTATCTGCGCACCTACAAGTGGAAGGGCGATATGTATGCTCTGCCGGAGGGCACCGTCTGTTACCCCCATGTGCAGATGGTCCGCATCGAATGTGATCTGGTCGGTGCGATCCTGATCGAGACCTACCTGCTCCAGACCATGAACTTCCACAGCCTCATCGCCACGAAGGCTACCCGCGTCACCGGCCTGAACACCCATACGCCCCGCAGCGTCATGGAATTCGGCACCCGCCGCGCACAGGGCGAGAGCGCGGGCAACGACGGCGCTTATGCGGCGGTTCTGGGCGGCTGTATCGGCACCGCCAACTGCTTGGCTGAGATGAAGTACGGTTCGGACGTCAAGGCCGTCGGCACCGTGGCCCACAGCTTTATCGAGTTCTTCCCGACCGAGTTCGACGCCTTCAAGGCTTTTGCGGATACTTACCCGGATTCCGTCAGTCTGCTGCTGGATACCTACAACATTATGGAGAGCGGTCTGCCCAACCTCATCAAACTGGACGACTACCTCATCGAAAAATACCCCAACGACCCCAACCGCCGCGTGAAGAGCGCCCGCATCGATTCCGGCGACTTGGCCCGCGGCTCCAAGCGTCTGCGCAAGGCGCTGGATGCAGCCGGGAAGCCCTATATCAAGCTGGTGGCCTCCAACGGTCTGGACGAAAAGAAGATCGCCAACATGGAGCTGTATGAGCACGCCCACTTCGACTCTTACGGCGTCGGCGAGAACCTCATCACCTCCGCGTCCGACCCCGTCTTCGGCGGCGTGTACAAGCTGGTGGCGGTCAAGCGCCCGGATGGCAGCTATCAGCCCAAGATGAAGTGCTCCGATTCCGCCAGCAAGGCCATCATCCCCGGCAAGAAGATGCCGTGGCGTCTCTACGACGAAAACGGTCAGGCCCAGTGTGACCTGATCGCGATGGACGGCGAGGAGATCGAAGCCGGAAAGCCCGTCACGATGGTCAACCTCGACTCCGACGCCATTGAGCGCACTGTGACCATCACCCCCACCAAGGTCAAAAAGCTGTTGGTGCCCCACATCCTGAACGGTGAATTGGCCATCGAGCTGCCTTCCATCGCAGAGAAAAAGGCCTACATCGCAAAGCAGCTCACCGACGAAACGTGGGAGAGCGAGCTGCGCTTGGAGTGCCCCCACAAGCACTATGTCAACATGACCCCCGCCGTCGCCGAGTGCCGCTCCCGTATGTATGCCGAGCTGCATGGCGGCAAAGTGTAAGCTTGACAAAACCGCGTTTCTATTGTATGATATGAACTGCCGCTTGCAGCTGCTGTGGGCGGCAGTTCTTTAGGTGCCACTGTGGTGAAATTGGCAGACACGAGGGACTTAAAATCCCTTTCTGGAGACAGAGTGCGGGTTCAAGCCCCGCCGGTGGCATGAAAAGCCCCACAATCGTGCGCGAAAAGCGTGCTGTTGTGGGGCTTTTTGGATGTTTACATCGACTGGATTTTGCATTATAATTCATTTGGGTAACAAATAAAACCGGCAAAGCAGAACAAACTGCCTTGCCGGTTTTGGCATAAAGAGGACTTATGATCGCTCTTCCATCTCATGAAACCGCTCTAGGAAGCTATGCTCGACACCCTCGGACTTATAGCCCGGCATGGTGTCCAGTGCAACGGCGTGGATGCTGCGGAAGATGCTGTTTTCGATGTTGGGGTTGTCGCGCTTGAGGCGGCGGAGCAGAATTTTGGTCTCCTGCCGCTTGGAACCGCCGCCGCCGTTGTCGCACATGGTGCAGTTTTCGGTAAAGCGGCAGGCGCACTGAATGAACTCAAGGTCGTTGTAGCGCTTCCATGCCAGAATATCCTCCTCGCGGATGCAGTACATCGGGCGGATGAGGGTCATGCCGGGGAAGCTGGTGCTGTGGAGCTTGGGGGGCATGGCTTGGAGCTGGGAACCGTAGAACATGCTCATCACGGTCGTCTCGATGACATCGTTGAAGTGGTGGCCCAGCGCGATCTTATTGCAGCCCAGCTCCTTGGCCTTGCTGTACAGGTGGCCGCGGCGCATCCGGGCGCAGAGGTAGCAGGGGTTCTTCTCGCTGTTGTTGGCTACCGAGAAGATGTTGCTCTCGAAAATGGTCACGGGGATGTGGAGCAGTTCGGCGTTGGATTCAATCTTCTGGCGGTTGATCTCGTTGTAGCCGGGGTCCATCACAAGGAAGACCAGCTCAAAGGGCACATCGCTGTGCTTCTGCAGCTCCTGCATGAGCTTGGCCATCAGCATGGAGTCCTTGCCGCCGGAGATGCAGACGGCGATCTTGTCGCCCGCTTGGATCAGCTCGTACCGCTTGACGGCCACGATGAAAGGCGTCCAGAGTTCCTTGCGGTATTTTTTGATGATGCTGCGTTCGATCAGTTGATAAGGTTCGAGTTCGCGTTTCATGATTTCTCCTTGTATCGTTCAGCGTGCGGCGCTCAGCTGCTGGCAGCAGACGTCGAACACCTGTAAAAATTCCTGAATCTCGGCTTCCGTGGTCAGGTGGCTCAGGCTGATGCGCCACGACGAAAGGGCGTTGCGGCGGTCCCGGCTGACGGCGAAGACGGCGCGGGAAGGCAGACCATCCGACGAACAGGCCGATTTGACCGAAACGCAGACCCCGTGGGCGTCCAGTTCCCGCTGGAAAACGGTGCCCTTCACATTCTGGACGCTGAGGTTCAGGATGTGGGGGATGGCGTGTTCCGGGCTGTTGATCCGGACGTCCGGGCGTCGGCTCAGCGCGGCGCGGAGTTCGGCATTCAGCTTCTGCACATGGGCGGCACGCTCCGGCAGCTCGTTCACGGCCAGCTCCAGCGCCGAGGCGAGGGAAGAGGCCAGCGCGACGGTGGGGGTGCCGCTGCGGTAGATGGTGGTGCTCTCGCCGCCGTGGATGAGAGGTTCCAGCGCCAGATTCCGCCGTTTGAGCAGCAAGCCGATGCCGTTCAGGCCGTAGAATTTGTGGGCCGTCAGGCTCATGGTGTCCACGCCTTCGAAAGAGACGGGGATCTTGCCCACGGCCTGTGTGGCGTCCACATGCAGGTGGCAGTTGGGGTGATCCTTCAGGATCTCGGCGATCTTGTCCACCGGCTGCACGACGCCGAGTTCACTGTCCACAAGGGTGACGGCCACGGCGATGGTGTCCGGGCGGAGCAGATCTTTCAAATGCTCCAGATCAATGGTGCCGTCCCGCTGGATGTCTACAAGGTCGATCTCGCAGCCCTGCTCCTGCAAGGCGGTCAGCGTGCCGCTGACGGAGGAGTGCTCCAGCGGAGTAGAGATGATGTGCTTGCCCACATGGCGGGAGAGCCGCGCCAGCCCCTTGAGCGCAAAGTTGTTGGACTCGCTGGCGCCGGAAGTATAGATGACCTCGGCGGGCTGAACGCCCAGCAGCGAGGCGATTTTCATCGTGGCGGCGTCGATCTCTGCCTTGGCGGCTGCCCCCGCCTGATGGTGGGAGTTCGCGTTGCCGATGCAGCTGCGTTCCACCGTACAAAACCGGTCGAGCACGCGGGGGTCGGCCGGGGTATTGGCTGAATAATCCAGATAGATCATAATGCTCCTTCAAATCTCAATCCATTTAATAGGTATTATTATAGTGCTCCGCTGGCCGGATTTCAAGATGCCGGGCAAAAATGCCGCCGGGCGCCGGGAAACCCCGAAAAAAGAAGGCGAATTTAGGGATATTGCCAAAAAGTTGGAAACCGGTTGCGCGGCGGAGCGGTTTCTGCTATACTCTATAAAGTCAAAACGGGAAGGGGAGAGAGCGATGCGTGGTTCAACTTTGCGGAGCACACGGTCGTCTTTTCTGTTCCCGTTGATATTCATTTCCCAAAAATCTGAGGCACTGACGCTTTCGGGCGGCAATGCCTCTTTTTTTGGGCAGAAACGAAGGGAGGACTCATTTTCATGAGTGAAAAAATCGACTACTCCAAGGGCATTTATGACGCGCGCCAGCTGGGCACGGGCCGGATGCTGATCCTCGGCGTGCAGCACATGTTCGCCATGTTCGGTGCCACCGTTCTGGTGCCGCTGCTCACCGGTCTGAGCGTTTCCACCACGCTGCTGTGCGCCGGTCTGGGCACGCTGCTGTTCCACCTGATCACCAAGGGCAAGGTCCCGGCCTTCCTTGGCTCGTCCTTCGCCTATCTGGGCGGCTTCTCCATCGTGGCCCCCATGCTGGCCGATGCCAACGGCAACCTGACCGTGGTCAACACCAAGATGCTGCCTTACGCCTGTGCGGGCGTGGCTTTCTCCGGCGTGCTGTATCTGGTGGTCAGTCTGCTGATCTCCACCTTCGGCATCCGCCGCATCATGAAGTTCTTCCCGCCGGTGGTCACGGGCCCCATCATCATCTCCATCGGCCTGATCCTTGCCCCCTCCGCCATCACCAACTGCGAGTCCAACTGGCTGCTGGCCTTTGTGGCGCTGGGCACGGTCATCGTCTGCAATATCTGGGGCAAGGGTATGGTCAAGATCCTGCCCATCCTGATCGGCGTTCTGGTGTCCTACGCAGTGGCCCTCGTGACCGGTGCGGTGGACTTCCAAGCCATTGCCGCCGCCGATTGGCTCGGCATCCCGCTGCATAAGAGCGCCATGGGCCTGTTCGCCATCGACGGCAGCCCGGAGTTCATCAGCGCCCTCTTCACCATCCTGCCCATCGCGCTGGCGACCATGATGGAGCATGTCGGCGACATCGCTGCCATCAGTGCCACCGTTGGCCACAACTATATCAACGACCCCGGCCTGAACCGCACCCTGATGGGTGACGGCCTTGCCACCACCATGGCCGGTCTGCTGGGCGGCCCGGCCAACACCACCTACGGCGAGAACACCGGCGTTCTGGCCCTGAGCCGCATCTACGATCCGCTGGTCATCCGCATCGCCGCAGTGCTGGCCATCATCCTGAGCTTCAGCCCCAAGTTTGAGGCCGTCATCAACACCATCCCCACCG
>ENA-OUQF01000862-OUQF01000862.1-human-gut-metagenome-genome-assembly--contig:-NODE-862-length-20641-cov-4.966822_pt1 | contig 20641 bp, 24 predicted proteins | sample MGYA00237947_ERZ548826 | MGnify/ENA primary metagenome ERZ548826 (study PRJEB26490, sample SAMN05194701) | human gut metagenome | biome: terrestrial biome; feature: human-associated habitat; material... | reverse complement strand
AGGCCAAGAAAAAGCCGAAAGGTCTGGCTCCCAAGACAGTGCGGAACATCCACCAGATGATCGGCTCGGCGTATAACCTCGCTATCGAGCAGCACCTCGTCACGAAAAATCCAACGCAGGGCTGTGCCTTGCCAAAAGTCGAACACAAAGAGATGAAAACCCTGACCGCCGACCAACTCAGCGCCTTCTTCCGGGAGGCCAGGGACAGCGGTGTGTACGAACTCTACTACCTCGACCTCGCTACCGGACTGCGGCGGGGCGAACTGCTGGGGCTGAAGTGGACGGACATCGACCTCGACCGTGGTGTGCTGAAAATCCAACGGGCCATCTCACGGCAGAACGGCAAGGTAGTCGAGGCCCCGCTGAAAACAAAAAACGCCTACCGCACACTGCCCCTGTCGGCGGATGCGATAGACGTTCTGATGCAACAAAGAAGAAAAACGGGCAACAGCGAATGGGTGTTCCCGTCACCAAGCGGAGGCCCCATGTCACCGGACAGCGTCCTGCACATGCTCCAGCGGGTGCTGAAACGGGCAGGGCTACCCCGCATCCGCTTTCACGACCTCCGCCACACCTTCGCAACCATGGCGCTCCAGAACGGCGTGGATGTAAAAACGGTGTCCTCGATGCTGGGTCACTACTCCGCGGGTTTCACGCTGGACACCTACGCCCACGTCACCACCGACGCGCAGATGAAAGCCGCCCAAACGATGGGGAATATCCTCTCCTGTGCTGTCTGATGCTTTCCGCTACCCGCTCCCGTTGGGGTCAGCGTTTGGGTCAGGAAAAAGCAACATCCGAAAATAGCAACTTATGAAAAACAAAAGTCCTCGAAATCAGACGATTTCGAGGACTTTTGGTACGCCGTGAGGGATTCGAACCCCCGGCCTTCTGGTCCGTAGCCAGACGCTCTATCCAGCTGAGCTAACGGCGCGTGTCCTTTCAGACAGCTTGTGTATCATAGCACAGCGGCTCCGAAAATGCAAGGGGTATTTTCACATTTCCGCCTCTTTTTTGCACGGACTGGAAAAATGCTTGCAATGCGCCCATCCGGCGCATATAATATCCTATTATTTTACTTGCATTTTCAAGAAAGGAGCGCCCCTATGAACATCTTCCATTCCGTCGCCGAATTAGCGGGAAACACCCCGCTGCTGGAGCTGTGCCGCTACGAGCGCAGGTACGGCCTGAACGCCCGCATCCTTGCCAAGCTCGAGTGCTGCAACGTGGCGGGCAGCGCCAAGGACCGTGTGGCGAAGCACATGATCGAACGCGCCGAGGCGGAGGGAAAGCTCGTTCCGGGGAGCGTCATCATTGAGCCGACGAGCGGCAACACCGGCATCGGCCTCGCCGCGATGGCCAAGGTCCACGGCTACCGCGTGATCCTCACCATGCCGGAGAGCATGAGCGTGGAGCGTCGGAATCTGCTCAAAGCCTACGGTGCGGAACTGGTGCTGACGCCGGCGGCGGAGGGCATGGCGGGCGCCGTGAAGCGCGCGGAGGAGTTGGCGGCGGCAACACCGAAGAGCTTTATCCCCGCACAGTTTGACAATCCCGCGAACCCCGAGGTGCACTATCTCACCACCGGCCCCGAGCTCTGGTGCGATACCGACGGCTGCGTCGATCTTTTCGTCGCGGGCATCGGCACGGGCGGCACATTCTCCGGCACAGGACGCTATCTCAAAGAGAAAAATCCGAATGTGAAGCTCGTGGCGGTCGAGCCGGCAGGCTCGCCGCTGCTCTCGGGCGGCAAAGCCGGTCCGCACGGACTGATGGGCATCGGAGCGAACTTCATCCCGAAAAATATGGACATTTCGCTCATCGACGAGATCATCTGTGTCCGCGAGGAGGACGCCTATGCCGCGGGCCGCGATATGGTCGCGTGTGAGGGCGTGCTCGTCGGCATCACCGCGGGCGCTGCGCTTTGGGCGGCGACGCAGCTCGCGCTCCGGCCGGAGAACGTGGGCAAGACCATTGTCGCGCTGCTGCCGGACGGCGGCGAGCGCTATCTATCCACGCCAATGTATCAGGGGGAATGACCGATGTCCGATAAAAATGAGATCATCCGTTCCGCCGCCGCGCAGGTGGCGGAGAACTACCGCAAAAGCGATATTTTGATGTACGGCGACGCGCTGCGCCTGCCGAGCCGCACGGCGGTCATTGAGATCATCCGCGACTTTCAGAAGATCCTGTTTCCGGCCTACTACGGCGACCGCGACCTGCTGAAGCTCCCGCCGGAGCAGTACAGCGCCCTGCTCATGGGGCACGTCTACGACAAGCTGCTGCGCCAGCTTGAGCTGGTCATGCCGGAGGGGGAGGAGGGCGCACGCCGCGCCGAGAAGGTCTGCGAGGCGATGATGGAGCGTCTGCCCCATATCCAGGAGCTGCTGCTCAAGGACCTGACCGCCAACTACAACGGCGACCCTGCGGCCTCGAGCCGGCAGGAGATCATTCTGTCCTACCCAGGGATGTTTGCCATCTTCATCTATCGCATCGCGCACGAGCTGTATCTTGAGAAAGTGCCGATGATCCCGCGCATCATGACGGAGTATGCCCACTCCCAGACGGGCATCGACATCAACCCCGGCGCGACCATCGGGGAATACTTCTCCATCGACCACGGTACCGGTGTGGTCGTCGGCGAGACGACCGTCATCGGTGACCGCGTGCAGCTCTATCAGGGCGTGACGCTCGGCGCGATGTCGCCCGCGGGGATGCACCACAGCGCGGAGACTCCCGCGCGCCGTCACCCGAAGATTGGCAGCGACGTGACCATCTATGCCGGCGCGACGCTGCTCGGCGGCGCGACGGAGGTCGGCGACAATGTGGTCATCGGCGGCAACGCTTTCCTGACCGAGTCGGTCGAGAGCGACACCAAGGTGAGCATCAAAAAGCCGGAGATGACCTTCCGCGTGAAGGGCGGCCGGTTCTGAAAACAGAAATGGAAAAGCCCGCATCGAAAGATGCGGGCTTTTCTAATGGGCAAAACAGAGGCGAATTCAGAAGCCTGGAGGTATTGGCGCACACATGCGAACGGGCCGGCTATTCCTCCTCGAGCGGCAGGGCGACCTGCGTGACGAACTTCGCGGGGTCCTTGTGCTGCGGCGGACCCTCGAGATAAATGCGGCGGAGCTTCCCCGTGGGCGTGAGCCCATGCCGCCGCGCGTAGGCGCGGAGCTTCTTCTCCGCAGCGGGCAGGTCCTCATAGGCTCCGTGGTGGTAGAGACTGAGAGCCGGCGTCGCGGGCAGCGTTACCACATGGTCGCCCTCGCTCTCCGGCGGGACAGCCGCGCAGAATGCGACCTCCTGAGGGTGTGCAATGACAGACTCCACAAGGTACATCCGCTGCGTGATGTCCGTGCCGTAGAGCCGCATTCCCTCCAGCGCGACGGCGCGAAGCAGCGCCGTGCGCTCCGCCACCGTGGACGCCGGATACACGCGGCGGTAGACCGTCTGCCGCGGCAGAAGAACGCGCCTGACCTGCGGCGGCGCGTCGTTCGAGCGCTCGCGGAACTTTTCAATGTGGCGGTCCAGCTCGTCGCGCAGCGTCGCCAGCCGCCCGATGAGCTGCGGCAGGTCAACGGAATCGTCAAAATACCCGCGAATTTCATTCAGCGACAAGCCGAGGTTCTGAAAGATGCGGATGGTGCGGATCTTGACGAAGGTGTCGATGGAGTAATAACGGTTCCCGGTGGGGCCCTCCTTGACGTCCGGCTGCTGTGCTATAATGAACAGCCGATGGACAAAAAGGCTTAAAATGAGGGGCCATGGCCCCTCGTCCCGTAGGGTCACCCTACGGGACGATCCTCTCTCCGTGCCGGCAAAGCGCGGGAGCGGTCAGGACCGGGAGCCTCCGCACGGGAAAATTGTGTCCGCGGACCGGCGGGCTGAACATAGATCAAATGTATTTTGCAAGGAGGAAAAGCATGAAGAAAAAGGTTTTGGGGCTGCTCATGGCCGCGGTGCTGTGCCTGTGCCTGCTGCCGGTCGGTGCAGCGGTGGACGGTGATGTGACGGTCAAGTATGACGGCGTTGATGAAGCAAGCGGCAACATCAAGCGGAGCGGCGGCGGGAGCCGAAACGGCACTGTACTTACAGCATCCGATACCGATGTGACGTTGTCGAGCGGCCAATTCTACATCGTTCAAGACAACGTGACCATCAACGGCGATCTGACCGTAGACGGCTCTCAGGCCGGCGGTCTGATCCTTTGCGCGAACGCGACGCTGACGGTCAACGGCGCTTTGATCCACACCGGCGGCACCAAGTTTTCCATTTACGGGCAGATGCAGCCGAATACCGCAGCGAGATGGTCTGGCTCATTTTAGGGCTGATGCTCGGTTCGCTCTACGCCATCGTGTATGGAGCGGTCAACCTGACCGTACCGCTTCCGCCGATGAGCCTTGTGACCTTTGACGCGCCCGCTTTCCTGCTGAGCGTGGCGATCCTGCTGGAGCTGGAGCTGCTGCGCGGGAGAATGGAGGCCGGACTCGCGGCAGGAAAAGAGCGGATCGCGCATGAGCATTGATTGGAGCATCCTGCACTGGGTCCGGGACGTTCTGACCTGCCCGTTTTTGGACTTCCTCATGCCGAAGCTCACGCTGCTCAGCAACGGCGGGGCGGTCTGGCTGCTGGCGGCAGGCGGACTGCTGTGTACAAAAAAATATCGCCGGCAGGGGCTTCTTCTGCTCGGCGGTCTGGCGGTCGGCGTGCTGGTGGGCAACGTATGCCTGAAGAACCTCATCGCCCGCCCGCGCCCCTGCTGGCTGGACAGCAGCGTGCGGCTGCTCATCGCTGACCCCACAGACTATTCGTTCCCATCGGGTCATACCCTGTCCTCGGTCATCGGCGCGACGATTTTGACGAAAACGGACCGCCGCTTCGGCTATGCGGCCATCCCGCTCGCGGCGCTCATCGCCTTTTCGCGGCTGTATCTCTATGTCCATTTTCCCAGCGATGTGCTTGCCGCGGCGGTGCTGGGTGTTATGATCGGCGAGCTGGTCTTTTATGCTGACCGAAGGTGGACGGAGCGCAGAGGGACATAAGGCGTTTCCTGCCATCTCATTCTTTAAAATAAATCCTCAAAAAGACACATAAGCCGGAGGCTCCCATAACGAGGGAGCTTCCGGCTTGCGCGTTCAATTCAGATGCTCCAGCGCCGCCGCGACGGACCCTTGCAGGCTCGCCTCGACCACCGGCGTCGAAACGGGCTGCTCCAAAAGCTCCGCTGTGGAAACGGGAAAGTGGCCGCCTTCACGGCTGCGCAGCAGATAGATCAGCCCAAGGGTCATCGCGCTGCGCTTCGCCTCAATGATCGCGGCCTCCGTTTCATAGCCGCCCGTTTCGCGCAGGGCGCGCACCAATCCGCGGCGCATTTCAGCGAGATAGGTGGGCTGATAAAAGCCGCCGAACACCGTGAAGTCGCGGAGGAAATGCGCCTCCAGAAAGCAGAGGAACAGGCCCGGCAGGAGCGACCCGTCCCGCAGCCCTTCCGTCAGCGCCTGCGGCGTGAGAGGGACGGTCACAGCATCGCCCAGCGAGTTTTGACCCGCCAGCGCCGCCGCGCCCGCGCTCTCGCGCAGCCGCAGAGGAAACAACGCCGCGCGGCGGTCGAGTCCCCAGAAAAAGTGCGTGCCGCTGGTGTTTCCCGTCCAGCAGCCGGAAACGCCGTCCAGCTCCCGCAGAAGCGATGCGCGCAGCTCCTGCCGGAACAGCATTTGGCAGGTGAGCGCGTCATCCGTCCGAAGGTCCCTTTCCAGCAGGCGGGCGGTGAGCGTCTCCATCGGCATCCAGAGGTACTGCGGCGCGCGGTCGGTGAAGTACCGCTGTGAGAGCATGGCGTTGATGACCGTGGTCTGCTCCCGCAGCGTGCCGCAGCGCTGCACACGGTCAGAGAGCAAGACCTCGCGGCAGAAGCGCTCCAGCGCGTCGGCTGTGCGAAGTGAGCAGGAGCCGCGCCGCATCTCCTGCCGCAGGCGGCTCAGGGCGCTGCCCACCATGTCCGGGGAGATGCCCTCCACGGCGGCCACGCAGGCGTGGCGCAGCTTGAACGGATAAAACGGCAGCCGCAGGCAGCCTTCCGGCGCGGTGCAGTCGTAGACCAACATACCCCTCGGGTAGACGTTATTGTCCAGCCTCGGGTTGGCACAGGACAGAAACGGAACGACCGCCCCGGTCTCGCCCTGCGTCCGCAGCCATCGGTCGCAGAGAATCGTGTCCTGCACGGTCATGTACTCGAACGCGGGATGGTGGTGGTTGGCGGTGGACAGGCAGCGGCGGCGCCGGAGAACGTCCGCGCATTCCCCGGCGGTCTCCGCACCGAAAAAGGGCGTGAAGTAGTCCCGCACCTCTGTCAGCAGGTCCTCCGAGGGCAGAATGTCCGGCAGCGGCCGGTGGTGGAGCTGCCCGAGATAGGTAAGCAGCGTTTCGCCGCCATGCCGCCGCAGCAGCTCCGCGGCTGCCGGATAATTTTCAGCAAGTGCCGTCATTTGCTCCGTCATTCTCTGCCACCTCCAGTCGGATCGAAAGCACCGTGTTGTTCATGTTCATGATGCGCGTATAGGTCTTCTGATCGGTGAGCCGCTCGAGCAGACGGATGTTGTTCATTTGAAGGATATCCTCATCGTCCACGAACGCCAGCGGGTCGAAGGGCGCGCCGTCGTCGCGGATACGGACGATCAGGCTGCCCTCCTCCAAAAGCAGACAAATGTCGATCATGCTCACATGCTCGTTATGGTTGATGGTGTTGAGGGCGACCTCCTCAAAGGCGATGGCCAGCAGGACGCCTTTGTTGCGGGAAATGCCGTTCTGTTGGCAGAACAAGTCAATCTCCCGGTGGATGTCCGCGACGTTTTCCGCCTTTCCTGTGATGGAAAAGCTGTGGCAGCTCCGGTCCGCCTGATCCTCCAGCCCGAGGAGGGCGACGTTCCCACAGGTCCGCTTTTCCCGGAGCAGCGTGACCGCGGGGGACAGCAGCTCCACCAGCAGGCACCAGACGGCCACAGCGGGGACGCTGCGCCAATGGAGCCGCGAAATGGCTGCCACACAGAGCAGCAGAAGCAGTATTTTGAGCACCACGTTCTGCAGCGTCAGCAAGAGCACAGACAGGCGCTGCCGCTGGACGCTGGGATAGAGCCTGGCGAGCAGGTCGTTGAGCCAAAGGAAAGGCAGACTGAGCAGCATGATGCGGAGCGCGAGCACGGTGTCCGGCTCTGCGGCGATGCCGTAGGAGTTGAGAAACGGCGCGGAGAAGCAGAACAGTCCCGCCATGAGCGCCGCGACGAGCGCATAGGTGTACTTGGACAAAAGGGAGAGCATCTTCCGCAGCCCGTAGAAGTCGCGTTCGCCGTAGAGCATACTGCCCAGCGTGGAGATCGTCTGCAGCGCGCCGCCCGCCAGAATGCGCAGGATGAAGCGAAGCTGGCTGTACACCGCGTAGAGCGCCACGCCGATGTTGCCCACGAAGTACATCAAAAGCAGGTTCACCGTCAGGCCGGAGAAGATGCGTGAGGCCTTGTCTGTGGCAAAGGAGGAGCAGGACGAGGCCAGCTCCCGCCCGGTCTCACGCAGGTCGTCGGCGCGCAGAACAAAGCGGAAGGTGCGTTTTTTGGACAGCAGGTAGGGAAGCACCACCAGAATACCCGCCGCGTTGCCGAACAGGGAAGCTGCGGCCGCGCCGGCGACGCCCGTGCGCAGATACTTCATAAAGACAACGTCCAGCACGATGTTCACTCCGTTGGCGGCGACGACCGAGCCCATGGCCAGCTTGGAGCGATCGTCCAGAATGGCGAAGCTGGAGAGAACGAGATTGACGCCGACAAAGGGCGACGAGAGCAGGGTGAAGAAGGCGTAGCGCGCCACATCGTTCGCGATCGCGCCGTTGTTGGACAGGACGCCGCTGAAAAAGCCGCAGAACGGCAGCAGGCACCAGCAGAGAAGCCCGCCCGCGAGCGTCAGAAGAAGGGACAGGGTGAAGACCCCGTTGGCCTGACGGAGCCTTCGCTTGCCCAGCAGGATGCCCGCGGCGACCGGGCCGCCGGAGGAGAGGACGAAGCCGAATAGCTCCGCCACATCCACAAAGCTGTCGCAAAGGCCCGCGGCAGCGACGGCATCAGCGCCCAAAAGGGCGCCGATGAGCATAAAGTCCACAACGGAGACCAGATAGGCGGAGGCGGTCACCACCGTGCCGACGCCGAAAAACTCCCGCGTCTTGCTGCGTATGATGGCCTCGTTCCGCAAGTATTCATAGCCCATTTTGCTTTCCGCCTTTCGCGCTTCGGGACGGTCACACGCCGGTGCGCGAGCCTATCCCGGATCTCTGAGACATTCGGTATCCAGCATTCCCAGCTGGCCTGCAACGGTCGTGACCTCGACCTGCAGGCAGGTCAGGTTGGATGCCGTCGCGATAAAGTCGATCATGGAATTGATCGCGACAGCCAGAGCGAGGGCCTCGCCGGGGATGCCGAGCTGGGTGAACATGACCGTGTAGCAGGTCAGCGCGCCGCCGGGGATGGGCGGCATCGCCAGCGACAAAAGCCCGGTCACAACGATCATCGTGAGGAGCCACGCGGGCGTGATGGCCGTGCCGAAATTTTCCGCCATGCACAGGCAGGTCGCCACAAAAGCGACCGTAACGCTGGGCATATAGAGGACCTGTTCCAGGGGCACGGCGAAATGCGCGAGCATCGGCGGGATACCCAGCTTCTTCTCGCAGGTCTCTAAATTGGTGGCGAACGCCGCGGAGGACGACGCCGTGGTGAGACCGATGAGGAAGGTCGGCAGCAGCTTTTGCACAAGCAGCCGGAAACTCACCCGGCGCCGCGCGGCAAGGATGCCGATGAATACGAGACACATCAGCGGGCAAAGTGCATAGGTGATGACAATGGCCTTGAGGATGCCCGAGAGCTCGGAGCCGAAGTCGGAGCCCAGCAGAGCGAACAGACTGAAAAATACGAAAAGCGGGATCAGGTCGCCGATGGCCTCCATGAGGAACTGAACCACCTCGTTCGTCTGCTCAATGAACGTGCGGACGGCGGCGGCACGGTCGCCCAGGATCAGCAGGGCGATGCCGACGGCGGCGCCCAAAAAGATGATCTGCAGCGTGTTACCGTTCAGGAACGGAGAGATGATATCCGAGGGAACGATATCCAGAATGATCTGATAGATGGTCGAGAATCCGCTCAGCGCCGCGCTGCCCGAGGACAGCTCCAGCGGGAAAAGCCATAAAAGGCAGACGGTCGCTCCCGCGCTGACGAGGAAGCTCAGCGCCGCAATGCGGCCGATCACTTTCTTCCCGATCCTTCCCATCATGGTCATATCGCCGATGTTGAAAATGCCCCAGCAGATCGCCAGGAAGATCATCGGCGAGGAGATGGTGCGCAGCAGATTTAGGATCAGCGTAAAGAGCGGGTCGGTCACGGCCCGGACGCCCGCCTGCGCGCTCGCGGGAAGCAGGCGCTGCAGCAGCCCGAGGACGACCGCCGACACAATGGCGAGCAGGAGCTTCTGCATCTGCCCCAGCTTCCGCTTTCTGGGCGGCTCGACGGTCAGACAGTTTTCACCGTTTTGATAGCTCTGCGTCAGCGTAAGGCCCGCCTGCGCCAGCAGGCGGCTGGAGAGCAAGCAGTTTTCCAGCACGTCGTCGGCCTGAAGCTCCTTCCCCTCGACGCGGATCTCGATCCGCTGCTTGCCCAGACGTTTTTTCGCGCAGAAGGTGACCGGCGCGCCGGGGAGCGCGGAGGACCAGCCCTCCAGGATCTCCTCCAGTGAGAGGCGAAGCCGCAGGATATCCTTTCGGTCCGCCTCCGCCTCCGTCAGAGAATCCGCGAACTCCTGCGAAAGAAGATCCACGGTCTCCGGCGACAGCCGATAGCCTTTCTTTTTCGATGTCAGCATACTCATTTCCTCCCGCTCATCCGTTCTTTTTCCGCTGCGCTCCCGAACGAACGCTCATTCGATGCGAAGGATATCGGAAAAGCCCGTGACCTCAAAAACCTCCATCACGGCCTCGTTCACGTTTTGAAGCACCATTTCCCCTTGCTGATTCATGAGCTTCTGCATCGCAAGCAGCACGCGAAGGCCTGCGGAGGAGATATACTCCAGCTTCGCCAGATCAAACACAAGACGCGAGACGCCATCGACGCTGCCGCGGAGCTCCTCCAGCTTCGGCGCGGTCGTCGTGTCCAATCTTCCCTCCAGAGCGACCATCAGGGTCGTTCCGCTTAATGTCTTTTGAATGTTCATCGTGCCCCTCCGCATAAAGATCTTCCGTTGCCGCCGGCCGCGGCAGACCGGGCCGGTCGGAGACTATGGCTTGTCCTCCTGCCGCTCCGCCTTCCGCTCGAGCAGCATTTGATCCGTTTTCTGCCGCAGAAGCAGCAGCATATCCAGCTGCTCGGCGTTGAGGTCCAGCCCCCGCTCCCGGAACAGCGACAGGAGCTTTTCGCGGTACTCGCTCTCCCGCAGCGTCGGATATTGCTTTGCCAGCTCGTTGAGCTTTCGCCGCAGCTCCTCGTTGGTGTCCGCTTCCCAGTTGAATTTGGCGGTCTCCGCAAAGGAGAGCTTTTTCTTCTTCCAAGGCCAGTTCATAGCAATTGTCCTTTCCGCGCCCCTGCGCTGTCGCCGGCGGACGTCATTCTTCCTTTTACAAAAAAGAATACCATATGCTTTGCCCCGCCGGAGCAGAAATGCCGGAATTGGTCGTTCTGCCTCCCGAATTGGTCACGGGCAAAAAAGAAAACTGCCCTCGGGCGCTTTTCCGGATTCCGTATCTATGGATTGAGAATGACGCAGGCGGTGCAGACGCCGGCTTCAACTTTGTAGTGTACCTCACCCTGATAGCGCTCGGCGGCGGAAACGATGCTGTCGATCCCGACGCTCCGCTCCGCGGGCAGGCCGTTTTCCAGCTTCAAGTTGACGCAGGGGTTGCTCACCGCGAGGACCGTCTTTTTCCCGACGTTTCGGATGTGGACGCGGATGGGACCGGCGCTGTGCGCCGCGGTGCAGGCATGGAGGGCATTTTCCAGAAGGTTCGCAAGAATGGCGACAAAGTCCACGTTGGCGACGTCGGACTGCGCGGGCGTATCCGCCTGCGCGGTGAACGCCACGCCCGCCGCCTTCGCCTTTTCGGCGTAGGAGCGCAGCAGCTCGTTGACCATGGGGTGCGGGCACCACGCGGGGAAGTTCTCGACGGCCGCCTGCTCCTGCTCAAGATAGCGCAGGATGCCGTCGGTGTCACCCGCGCGCGCCATGGCGGCGATGCAGGCGTCATGATGCCGCTTGTCGTGGCGGATGCGGCGGCTCTCCCGTTCCGTCCGGCTGACAGTCTCCATGTAGCTCGTCAGGTACTCCAGCTTCTGCTTGACGAGCGCTTCTCTGGCGTCTCTGCGCATATAAAAAATGTTGCCGATGCTCAAAACGCTGACCGAGGCGTAGGTGCATACCGCAGCGCAGAAAGCGAACAGCGTATCCGGCTCCACTCCGTCGTCCACCCGTATCCTTGACATGAGGGCTATGAACAGAAAAAAATAGATCGCGGAAACGGCGCTCAGGAGTTTCCAGCTCTGCTTCCGAAAGCCGCTGACCTCGCGGAGCAGAGGCCTGCCGTATCTCCGATAGGCCAGCAGGATCGGCAGCGCCGTGACAATATGGAGCGCGGTGCGCACAAGGTATTTGACCGCCATCGGGCGGTCGGGCAAAAGAAAATAGCACAGGTAAAGGCCGCCGGACCAGGAGATGCAGCACACGCAGAAAAACGTGATGAGCAGATAGACCTTTTTCCAGAAGCCGTCCGCAGACACCGCAATGAAAACGGCGGAATAGCTGAGAAAGCCGACCGTCAGCGACACCGGCAGCCGCAGCGGCGCCGGCAGCAGACCGAAGCACAGATAGAGATCCAGCAGCAGGATAAGTCCCTCCGCGCCCCACAGCAGCGCCGCCTTTTGCACGGACCAGCGCCGCTCCTGCATCAGCAGGCCGGCTGCCAGCAGCGCCGCGAAGATCGCCAGTCCCACATAGAGGATCGTTCCGATGTAGCGGGGGTCTGTCATCCGTTTCTGACCTCCTTTAAGTAGAAATCAAAGTATGCCTGCTTAATTTGGGCGCGCAGCCGCCGCGGAACAGGAATGCGCTCGCCGCCGTCCATGACAAGGTCCGTGCCGGAAAAGCAGCGGACGTGTGCAAGGTTCACAACGTAGGAGGCTCCGCATGGGATCATGCCGCGCCGTCCCGCCAGACAGTCCTGCAGCTGGGCGGCGGTCAGCCGCGCCGTCAGCTTCCGGCCGGAGGCCAGAGAGAAGCTGCGCCGCTTGCCGTCGGTCTCGATGTACAGCACGTCCTCCAGCGCGACGCGGTGTAGCTCGCCCTCGCAGGGGAGCAGGAGCCACGTCCGCTCCTGCCGCAGGGCGATCACACGGTCCAGCGAGGCGCTGAGCTTTTCCTGCGTGTACGGCTTTTGAATGTAGTCCGCGGCGTGGAGTGCGAAGGCGTCCACCGCGTAATCCGAGCTGGTCGTCAGGAAAAGAATGTCCGTATTTTCGCTGCACCGGAGGATGTCCCGCGCCAGCTCCGTCCCCAGCATACCGGGCATACAAATGTCCAGCAGGGCGATATCCGGACAGCCGGCCTTCTCGAAGGCGTCCAGCATCGCAAAGGCGGAGGAATAGACGGTCGTCTCGATGCCGTGCTCCTGATGCGCGGCCGCGTAAACGCGGAGGTCCTCCGCGATCCGCTCGCGGTCTCCGGCGTCGTCGTCGCAAATGGCTATTTTCAGCATCGTCCCGCCTCCTTTGCCGTGCTTTTCTGTATTATATACCGCCGCTTGCCGCTTCGCAAGCGGTCGGCTCCGCCGGATCCAGCTGTTCAGTGGCTTTCCGCGCGGCACCCCGCGTGAGGTCCATTGTATCAGCCGGAAGAAAAATGCGCAAGCGAAACGCCTGCGCATTGTTGGCATTGTCGGTCATCCGTGGGTCGAGCCGCAGAAGGTCCTTGCGGAAATTAAAATCGAATAGGGCTCAACGATAAAGCCGGAGTGATCGGGAGCGACGGAAAGGCCGCGGCATAAGCTGTCGCGGTGTACTGCCGTCCGCGCACCGGCGTCCGGCGCGAGAAAATCACCGCGCCGTCCAATGGTATGCGATCCGGGGCGAGCCGTCCCTGACATGGATGATCCCGCACTTCTTAAAGCCGCTCTTCTCGATCAACCGCTGCATCGTCGTATTGTTGGCGTGGGTATCGACGCGGACATTGGGGGAAATGCTTTTGCAATGATCGGCGGCGCATTGGAACAGCCCGTGGACCCGCCCGTCGCCGGCCAGCCGATGGATCGTGACGTAGGGCTCGTCGTTCAACCATTCGCCCTCCTCGATGTGTGCATAGGTTGGCTCCGCGCCATCAAACAGGGCAAATACCCCGTGTATGCCGGTCTCATCGTATATCACCTTGCAGACCTTTTTTTGAAGGTCGGACCGGATCAGGTCCGCGCTCGGATAAGAGCGACCCCATTGGGTGGGATTTCCCGACCGGATCATGTAGTCCTGCGCGTATTCGTATATCCTTTGGATCTCTCCGAAATCAGCATCCGCTGCATTTCGCAGGCTGAGCATATAGTTTCCTCCACTTTCATTCGTTTTTCGGGCTTCTTTGCGTCAACCCAGCTTATCGCCGTTTTGGGCCTTCTTGTCCGGCGTGACCAGCACGACGCCGCCCTCGCTGTATGTGCCAAGGACAAGGACCTCCGACATGAAATCGGCGATCTGCCGCGGCGGGAAATTGACAACGGCCAGCACCTGCTTGCCGATCAGATCCTCCGGCTTATAGCGGTCGGTTATCTGCGCCGATGATCTTTTCGTGCCGATCTCGCCGCCGAAATCAAGCATCAGCTGATAGGCCGGCTTCCGCGCCTTTGCAAAGACCTTTGCGTCCGTGATCGTGCCGACACGAATATCCAGCTTCATAAAATCATCAAATGCTGCCATGCTGAGCACATCCGTTCCTTGCACGATTCCTTGCGCCCAGCATATCACAGCTCCGGACGGTTGGCAATGGGGCGCGGCGGCCTTTTTGAAAAGAATATGCGCCTGCGCGAAAGACCTAACCTTTGGTTAATGGTTTTCCGCTTTCATCCGCCGTACAATGAAGATACGGTGGATCTTTTTATCCCCCAATACGCTGAAAAAGGAGGACGCACGCTTGAACCGGAGATACCTGTCAGCCGTTGAACCGCTGCCGGACCACATTCTGCAGGTCGATTTCGTATCTGGCAGCCGCCTGCTTCTGGACATGAAGCCGTATCTCGACAAGACCCGCTTCCGCTCCCTTTCCGACCCGCTGGTATGGAGCAGCGCCGTGACCAACGGCATCTTCGTCCGCTTCGGAAGCGTGGAGCTAAGCCACGACGAGCTCCTTTCCATGGCGGAGCAGGAGCATTGAAGCAAACGATCTGGATCAAAAAAGGAGAGAAAAACGATGAAGAATCGAAAAAGCTATTATTCCCTGCTGCTGGCGCTGGTGCTGTGCCTGTGCCTGACCGCCTGCGGCGGCAGCGGCGATACCATCGACGACGGCGGCGAGGACTACAGCGGCAATGAGGTCAACACCCCGGATTCCTTTGAGGGGATGGTCAAGGACTCCGAGCTGGCGACGAACTATGCCATGTACTGGGGTACCTGGGTCGACGCGGACAACAACAGCGAGCTGATCGTGGCGATGGCCGACAGCGGAGATGAGGTCCGCTTTGATCTGTATCAGGACGGGAGCATAGAGGCAAGCGGCTTTGTCCAGTTCTCGCAGGAGTACAGCGGCGATTATTTCTACAACGAGTTCGACGGCTGGGCCCACCACTGCTGGCTGGCCGACGACGGCACGCTGCAGATCGAAGGCTTCGGCGGCTTTGAGAAGGACGCCTCCGCCGGCGACATGGACGCGTCGGACACGGGCGCTGCCGACGATGTTTCCGCGCTGGCGGGTATGTGGTATCTGGACGGCGACGTGAATGCCGCAAGCTGGATCGAGCTCGACGGCTCCGGCATCTGGACGCTGTATGAGCGCTCGGCGGAAGGCGATTGGAGCGAGGTCGATTACGGTACGCTCCGCGCGAACGGAGACAGCCGATACGAGGCGGTATCCGATGCGTATGAGGACGTGAGCTACGACCTCTATCTGGCGGACGATAACGCGATGTACTGGGGCGGCGAGAACGACTATTACCAGAGGCTCTGAGCGGCGGGGAGGGAAGCGAAGATGAAGATGCGGAAAAGATACCGGCCCTTCCTGCTGGCGCTGTGCCTCTGCCTGAGCCTGGCGGCCTGCGGCAGCCCGGACGGAGACAAAGCGGGCGGCGACTGGCGCACCACCGGCGTGGTCGATGCCTACGGCACGGTCGCGCGGGACGGGGAGGAGATCGATGTGTGCGCTTGCCTCGGCCCCAAAGCGCTGTATCTCTATTACGACAATGAAAAGCACGAGCTGTTTGACACCGCCGTGCTTCCGACTGACGAGCTTGGCGATGAGGACTGGCAGTTCGGCGAGATGTCCCTCAGCGACTTCAGCGGAGACTACAACAGCGACCTGCGGCTCACGCTCTTTCACGAGGACATGAGCGAATCCTACATCGTGTGGGAGTGGGAAAAGGGCGCTGGCTATCTCTACCGGCCGTCCGACTCCTATTTCCGCGAGAGCCGCGTGGTCGATGAGCCGCCGGCGGATGACATTCTGACGGAGCAGACGTGAAAGGAAGGCAGCCATGAAAACGAAAAAAGATAAATTCGAGCCGGTCGGCGCGGAGCGCATGACGGACGCGGAGCTGTCGAAGCAGCTGGGAAGCTATCAGAGGGCGGAGAGCATCGGCATGTTGCTGGGCATCTTACTGGTGATCGCCGGGTGCATCATGATGTTTGTATATCGCAACATCGCTGTGATCTGCATTCTGGTCTTTGCCGGCGTAGCGCTTTTTCTGCTGGTGGCAAAGCCCGCCCAAACGAAGAAAAAAGCCCTGATGCAGCAGCAGTTGGGCGGCTTCTTCCGCACGGAGCTGACAAAAGCCTTCGGCCCGGAGCCGGAGCCGGCCACGCTGCCCATCGACCGGGCGTACCTGGCGGCGGCAAAGCTGTCGGCGGTCCCCTTTACGGAGTGTACCTTGACGGACTTCCACGAGGGCGAGCATAAGGGACGGCGGTTCTCCGCGGCCAACGTGGAGCTGCGCCGCACGGTAGAGGAAAAGTCCGGCCCCGACAACGACAACTGGATGACCCGAACCGAGACGCTGTTCCGCGGCATCGTGGTCCGCTGCAAGGGCATCTGCTCCCCCACGCTGGACATCGCCCTGAACGACATGTTCCAGGAGCGGAAGAAGGACGACATCACCGACCCCGCCGCCTTCCGGAAGTACTTTGCCGCTCACACGGCGGATGGCCGGGAAGTAAACGATTTGGTCACGCCGCAGCTTCGTGACCTGGTACAGAAGCTGGAGGCATCCTCCGGCAGCGCCAAGCTGTGCGGCCTTATCCTCCGTGACGGCGAAATGACGCTGGCCCTGAACACCCGGTATGTGTTTGCGGGCGTTCCGGAGGAGCTGGATCTGCGGGACATCGACGGTATCCGCAAGTGGTTTACTGCCTCGCTGACCGGTATGGGCAATCTGCTGGATCTGATAACGGAAAGCCCTGCCCTGACGGGCGCGGCGGAATAAGGAGGACGATATGCCTCTTTGGTTGGCCGTTGTGCTGCTTTTGCTGGCGCTGGGCGGCATCGCGCTGAGCCGCAGATATCTGCGGCATGACCGCTCGGCACAGGCTTTGTGCATCGTGGTGTGCGCGCTGGTCGCGCTGGCCTGCGCGGTTTATATCGGCCTGACCGTCCTGCTCGTGGCGGCGGTGCAGGACCGCCCGCCCACGCTCTGAGGGCGGCATAAGGCATAAGAGGATGCACCATTCTCGACGGAAAAGCCGCCGGTTCGTTTATCGAACCGGCGGCTTTATCGTATTGCTTTGGGCAGCACACGGTAGTATTTTTCCATTTCGCTGTACTGGAAGGCGATCAGACAGCCCGGCGGCGCGCCACGGGGAGAGCAGCACGAAGCGGCGGTCCGCTCCGGAGTGGATCAGCTCGCACAGGGCGTTCCAGTCGTTCTCGTCCTGCATATTCTGCAGGTCATCAAGCAGCAGAACGCGCCACCTGCCGTCGACAGGCGGGAGCGCGAAGCCCTCGTCACCGGCGGACAGGTGCAAAACATCCTGCCCGCGCAGCAGAGCCTCGGCGAGCGCGGTCTTGCTGAAGCCGCAGGGGGCGCTGAAAAAGAGAACGCGCCCTCCGGCCATGAAGCGTTCAAAGCGTTCCGCGATGGCGGATTTAATGATGATCTCCGGCTCGTTTCATCCTCCGTAAAGCATAATGGCATGGTTTTATCTCGTATAGCTCCATTATACACGCTCGAACGGAAATGTAAATCATACCGAAGTATGAGAAAACAGACAAAACGGCGGAGATCCGTTCACTTTTTCCTTACGGGATAGCAGACCTCGGTGACAAACTCGCTCGGGTCCGACGTCTCGTGCGGGCTGACGTGGTAAATGTCGAACATCGGTCCGGCGTATTCATAGCCGTTCGCCTCGATCCACGCGGTGAGCGCGGCGGTGACGTCATTGATCTGCTCGTAGCCGCCCTTGAAGGTGCAGCCGGCATAGGTGACGGGCGGAAGCGTGCGGAACCGAACGTGCTCGGTGTCGGGATACGGGCCCTTGACGGTCTTCTGCGCTTCCACGGTCACGTCCTTTTCCTTGTATTCGCCGTCAAGGAAAACAACGCAGCAATAGCAAGGGGCAGTGGGGAGTAGGTGCATGGAGTCAGTCTCCCGGCAGAGGACCTGCCAGACCATGCCCTCGTCCTGATAGCGGGGGATGGTCATGCGGACGGTGGCGGCATAGCGCTCGGGCAGGGTCTTGATGGTCACATCGTAATTCATAGTTTCTTCCTTTCTCAGCCGCTTGCGGGCTGTGTCCAGAAGCCGCAGCCGCTGCGCAACATCATCCCGCTGCTGCTCCAGCTCCGCTTGACGCGCCGCAAGGAAATCGTCGAGCCGTTCGCGGTCGTCGTAGATGGGCAGGATGGCGCAGACGTCGGCGAGACCGAAGCCCATGTCGCGCAGTGCCGTGATGCGGCAGACGGTGGGCAGCTGCGCTTCGCTGTAGTAGCGGTAGTCGGTAAAGCGGTCAATCTCAGCGGGCTTTAAGAGACCGATCTCATCGTAGTAACGCAGCATACGGACGCTCACTCTGGACAGTTTTGAAAAATCTCCGATCTTCAGCATAGCGGTACCTCCATGCCTTGTATTTTTGAGCTCGGGAAGAGCATAAGCCCTGACAGCGTGTGAGAGTCAAGGGGGAAAACGCGGTTTTTTGCGCAAAAGAAATGAGACAGCCGAGGCTGTCTCATTTCGGGCGTTCGTTACTTCTTGCGGGAGAGCGGCGCGATGTGGCGCTCAACCTTCTCCGCGTGCTCGAGCGGCTTGATGAAGCGCTGACCGAGCGGATGGCGCGTGTTGCGCAGCTTGATGAACTTCTCCGCCACCTGCGGGAAGAGGGCGAGGGAGAGCACGTCCTCCTCGCTGCGGGCGAGGCCCTTGTACTGCTCGCGGTACTTCGGCAACTCCGGCTCAATGAGGTCGGCGGGGCGGCAGGTGATGACGTCTTCGGGCTTGATGCCGGCCTTGGCGCGCACCTCCTCGTTGACCGTGCCGGGCAGCTTGCCGTACTCGCCGCGCAGCATGGCACGGGATTCCTTCGGGAAGTTCTTGTAGCGCTCGCCGAAGATAATGTTCATCACGGCCTGCGTGCCGACGATCTGGCTCGACGGCGTGACCAGCGGGGGATAGCCGAAGTCCTCACGCACGCGGGGGATCTCGGCGAGCACGTCGTAATACTTATCCTCCTTGCCTGCCTGCTTGAGCTGCGAGATGAGGTTGGAGAGCATACCGCCGGGCACCTGATAGAGCAGGGTGTTGGTGTCGACGTTGAGCACCTTGGGATCGAGCGCGCCGCTTGCCTTGAGGCGCTCGGCGACCTTACGGAAGTGGACGGCGGCCTCGCTCATCTTGCCGAGGTCCAGACCCGTGTCGCGCACGGTACCCTTGAGCGTAGCGACGAGGGATTCCGTCGCGGGCTGGGAGGTGCCGTTGGCGAGCGGGGAGAGCGCGGTATCCACGATGTCCACGCCGGCCATCGCCGCCATGAGATAGACCATGTCGCCCGTGCCGCTGGTGTTGTGGGTGTGCAGGTGGATGGGAATGCTGACGGTCTCCTTCAGGCGCTTGACGAGGGAGTAGGCGTCCATCGGCAGCAGGAGGTTCGCCATGTCCTTGATGCACAGGGCGTCCGCGCCCATCTCCTCCAGCTCGCGGCCGAGCTTGACAAAATAGTCCTCGTTGTGGATGGGAGAAATGGTATAGGAAAGAGTCGCCTCGACCTGTCCACCGTATTTCTTGGTGGACTTGATGGCCTGCTCCAGATTGCGCACGTCGTTGAGCGCGTCGAAAATGCGGATGATGTCGATGCCGTTTTCAATGCTCTTGGCGCAGAACTCGTCCACCACGTCGTCGGCATAGTGCTTATAGCCGAGAATGTTCTGACCGCGGAAGAGCATCTGCAGCTTCGTGTGGGGCAGGTGCGCGCGCAGCTGGCGCAGGCGCTCCCATGGGTCCTCGTTCAGGAAGCGCAGGCAGCTGTCAAAGGTCGCGCCGCCCCAGCACTCGAGGGAATAGTAGCCGATGGAGTCGAGCACCTCGCAGGCGGGGAGCATATCCTCCAGCGTCATGCGCGTGGCCGCCTGCGACTGATGCGCGTCACGCAGGATGGTATCGGTGATCAGAAGCGGCTTATTCGATAAAAATTCCATAAGAACAGGAGGTCCTTTCCTAAAATTACCTTTAGTTTAGCATACTGCCGCAGATTTAGCAAGAGGGTATTTGACGGATTTCCGTCATTTAACGGCAAGAAAATGACGGAGAAGTTGCGAAAAACAGCAAAGCGGTAAAAGTGCTGTAAAAGAGGCGTGGCCGGCCTTGACTTTTTCCCTTGCCTTGTGTTATACTGTGCAGACTTTGAGGGAGTAGATGGCGCGAGAGCGTGGCAAGTCAACAGACTGGTCGAAAGGTCTGGCTTGTCTTAAACACCGAGACTCAAGTATGGTTTTGCCGTACCTGCGTCTTGTTTTCGGGTGCGGCGACGTACCTGATTTTTTTATGTGCGGAGGACAATCCATGGGATTTTTTGAACTGTTCCTGATCGGCATCGGTCTTTCGATGGACGCTTTTGCCGTGGCCATCTGCAAGGGCCTCGGCATGGAGAGGATCAACAAGCGCGACACGCTGCTGCTGGCGTTGTTCTTCGGCGGCTTTCAGGCGCTCATGCCGCTCACGGGCTATCTGCTCGGCAGCCGGTTCGCGAGCTACATCGAGCGCTGGGATCATTGGATCGCCTTCGTGCTGCTCGCCTTCATCGGCGGCAATATGATCCGCGAGAGCCGCGAGCAGGAGGAAGAGGAGATCGAGCACGGCGGGAGCATTCGCTATCGCGAGCTCTTCACGCTGGCGGTCGCCACGAGCATCGACGCGCTGGCCGTCGGCGTCTCGTTCGCCTTCCTCGGCGTGCAC
>ENA-OUQF01000861-OUQF01000861.1-human-gut-metagenome-genome-assembly--contig:-NODE-861-length-20653-cov-5.906010_pt1 | contig 20653 bp, 12 predicted proteins | sample MGYA00237947_ERZ548826 | MGnify/ENA primary metagenome ERZ548826 (study PRJEB26490, sample SAMN05194701) | human gut metagenome | biome: terrestrial biome; feature: human-associated habitat; material... | reverse complement strand
AAAATAAAGCCAAAGAGAAGCCACAGATTCAAGGCAAAGGCCGCCGGTTCCGCGCGGATCTTCTTCTGGATGAGAAAATCACAGGAAGAACGATGTACGCGCTTGAATTGCAAGGGTTCAAATGCCCGCAGAATAAGAACGTGCGGAAAACGCAGGAGTTCAAAGCCGAGTACCAGCGGCAGCTCACAAAGTTCCGGCAGGAGCAGGCGGCAGAAAAGGAAGTCAAACGCGCAGCACGGCAAGCCGAACGGCAGGAACCGGCTGCGGAGGAAAGCACACAATAATTTATTTGCACAATCCGAATTGGGAACGGATTTGCGATAGACCAGGCTCTACCCCCTAGAGCCGACTGCCAGCGTGTCGCCCCCGACGCGCAGAAATCCCCGGTTCCGAATTGGGAACGCGGAACCGGGGGTGTCTTAAATAACCCTTCGATCAAAAGAGGATCTTAAATTATGGAACGACAGAAGCTCGCTGCACTTGCAGTATTCGTTTTAATAATCAGCTTGTTGCTTGGGGCATGCTCCAGCAGCCAGACGGCGCGCGGCGCGAACGACCAGATGCTCGATCTGGACTATGTATCGACCGGCAATGACGCCGCAGAAGAAGAACAGGCCGACGAGCCGTGGTATGCATGGATCAAGCGCGCATTCAGCTTCGGCAAGACGGACGATGACACAAAGGCAGAGGATAAGCCCGATTCCGTTGCGGATCTCTATAAAAAGGGCACGGAAAATCTGAAAAAGCAGATGGAGGCTACATCGGAGGACCCCGAAGAAGAACATGCCTCAGATGAAAAGGCAACCACGGACACTGGCAAAAAGCCAACCGTCAAGAAAGATGACGATTCGCAGAAGTCTGATGATGATAACAAGAGCCAGGATAATCAGAATACTCCGGCGCAGGACACCAAGCAGCCGGAGGAATCGGAACAGACCGGAGACACCGTCACGCTGACCATTCGTTGCGATACGGCGGTCAACAACGGCATGCACCTCGAATCCAAGTGGGCCGGTATCGTACCCGCATCTGGCTGCATCCTTGATACGACGACCTTTGAAGTAGAGGACGGCGACACCGTCTTCGACGTGCTCTGTCAGGCGCGCGATAAATTCAAGCTCCATATGCAGTATAAGGGCGCTGGCAGCGGTATCTATGTTGAGGGCATCAATAACCTCTACGAGTTTGACGGCGGCCGCTGGTCCGGCTGGATGTACTGCGTCAACGACTGGTACCCCAACTACGGCTGCGGCGTATATTATCTCCAGCCCGGCGACGTGATCGAGTGGAACTACACCTGTGACCTCGGCTGCGATCTGGAAAACGGCGACCCGTATGGCTACGGCAAGGAATGGAAAGACAACCATGACTGACAACGTGCGGATGCGCTTTTTCGGCACGCTGCACCCGGCAGTCAGTATGTGTTATTTCGTCTGCGTGATCGGGCTGACGCTGGCGTGTCCACATGTGGTAACGGTTCTGCTATCCCTTCTTGGCAGCACTCTGTTTAATCTTGCGCTGCGCGGAAGAAAGGCGTTCGGCAGGACGATGCGCTTCGTGCTGCCGATGTTCCTGCTCGTCTGCATCGGAAACCCTTTAGTCAATCACCGCGGCGTCACAATGCTGTGTCTGCTGTTCAACCAGTGGATCACGCTGGAAGCCATTGTATATGGCGTTGTGACGGCCTGCTCGTTGGCGGCGATCATCCTGTGGTTCGGCTGCTATCAGGAGGTCATGACCTCGGACAAGTTCCTCTACCTGTTCGGAAAGATCGCCCCAGCGACCGCACTGCTCATCACCTCCGCGCTGCGGTTCATCCCCCAGATGCAGCAGAACGCTGCGCAGATCAAGCAGTCCCGCGCCATGCTGCAGGATAACAGCCCGCGTCTGTTTCAGAAGCTGGCGCACGCGATTCAGAATCTTTCGGCGCTGCTCGGCATGAGCATGGAAAACGCCGTGCAGACCGCGGACAGCATGAAAGCGCGCGGCTTTGGAGCTAGACGCCGTACCACGTTCCACCTGTTCCGCTTTGACGCACGCGACGCGCGCACGCTGGCGCTCATTTTGACGCTTTGCGGTATCTGCGTCGTCGCGCGGTGCTACGGGCACGGGTATATGGAGTATTACCCGCGCATCACGGCGCTGACAATGGGGCCGTCCAGCATGACCATGTTTATACTATTCGCAGCATTGATGCTGCTGCCATCCATCTTAGAGGCAAAGGAGGCTGTCGTGTGGAGATCCTACGGTTTGATTCGCTGAGCTTTGCGTATCCGAACGCAAAACACCGCACGCTGGACAGCGTCAGCCTGACGATGGAGGCGGGAGAATACGTTGTACTCTGCGGACCCTCCGGCTGTGGCAAAACGACACTGCTGCGACACGCCAAGCCCTCTCTTGCACCGGCCGGCGCAAGAGAGGGTACTGTGCGCTATAACGGCAAGCCGCTTGCCGAGTTGCCCGCAGATACTGCAGCCGCGGAGATCGGCTTTATCCAGCAAAATCCGGACAACCAGATCGTCACGGACTTTGTCTGGCACGAGCTGGCGTTCGGACTTGAAAATCTGGCGCTGCCCGTGCCGGTCATTCGCCGCAGAGTCGCCGAAATGGCCGCGTTTTTCGGCATGGAGCCGTGGTTCCGGCAAAAAACGTGCGAGCTGTCCGGCGGGCAGAAGCAGCTGCTCAATATGGCCTCGGCGCTGGCAATGAACCCGAAGATCCTCATCCTTGACGAGCCGACCGCCATGCTCGATCCCTTGGCCGCGCAGAACCTTCTGGCGATGGTCGAGCGCATCAACCGCGAGCTTGGCGTCGCCATTTTGCTGACGGAGCACCGGCTGGATGCGGTCTTACCGGCGGCAGACCACGTGGCCGTCATGGAGGACGGAATGCTCCTTTCTTGCGGAAAGCCCGCGGAGATTGCCTGCGAGCTGTCCGGAGCAAAGAACAAAAGCCGCGTGTTTTTTGGCTTTCCTGCCTCCGTGCGTATTTTCGCAGAGCTTGGAGCAAAGGAGCTGCCGCTTTCCGTGCGCGATGCGCGGCGGCGCATGGACGAGATAAAACCAAAAGACAACATGACACTCCCAAAACAGGAGTCATCCGCAAAGCAGACCGAAATGCTGCGCGCAAGGGAGCTCTGGTTCCGGTGGGATGAGAGCGGCAAGGATATCCTGCGCGGCGCGGAGGTCGCGCTGCATCAAAATGAAATTCTCTGTCTGCTCGGCGGCAACGGCGCGGGCAAGACAACGCTCCTGAAGGTTCTTTCCGGTGTAAAAAAGCCGTATCGCGGCAAGGTAAAGCTGCAAAAGGGCGCAAAGCTCTGTATGCTGCCGCAGATGGTCGCGTCGCTGTTCGTGACGGACAAAGTGAAGGACGAGCTGCTGGAGAGCGCGGAACAGGACGAGGCGCGGGCACTGCAAATGGCAGAAAAGCTGGAGCTGACAAAACTCCTGCACCAGCACCCTTACGATCTGTCCGGCGGCGAGGCGCAGCGGCTTGCGATCGGCAAGCTCCTGCTGCGGGATGCAAATGTGCTGCTGCTCGACGAGCCGACAAAAGGGCTTGACGCCTACGCCAAGCAGAATCTGGCGCAGCTCCTCAGAAAGCTGGCGGCCGAAGGCGCAGCCATCCTGATCGTGACGCACGATGTGGAGTTTGCCGCGCAGTACGCCACGCGGTGTGCGCTGATGTTCGACGGCATGCTTTTGTCTGGTGACGAGCCTCACGCATTTTTCGCGGGCAACCGCTTTTACACGACGGACGCCAACCGCATCGCGTCGAATTACCTGCCGCAAGCGATTACCTGCGAGGAGGTGATCGCCGCGTGCAAAGACTCTTTGTAAGCAAGCGCACGAAGGCGGCCGCCATCGTCATTGCGTTCGTCCTGCCGCCGCTGATGCTCGGCTTCGCGTACTTCCATGCGCACCGCCCGGCGGTTCACGTCGCGGGCGAACGGACGGTCTGGGACTATATCGTGATGAACTCCGACATTCTGCTGGGGCTCATCTTTCTGGCCGCGTGCGCCATTCCGTTTTTCCTTGTATTTGAAAAGAAAAAGCCGCAGGCGCGAGAGCTTGTACCTATTGCGGTCATGGCCGCACTCGGCGTGGTAGGCAGGACGCTCTTTTCCCTCATTCCGCTGCCGAACTTCAAGCCAGTCTCAGCCATCGTGATCATCACCGCCGTGGCCTTCGGCCCCGAAACGGGCTTTCTGACCGGCGCACTGACCGGCTTCCTCTCGAACTTCATTTTCGGGCAGGGGCCATGGACGCCGTGGCAGATGTTCTGCTGGGGCATGATCGGGTTTGTGGCCGGACTGCTCGAAAACCTGGGTTTCTTCCGGCGTGACCGGGACCGGACGTATTTTACGGGCAGCTTCTGGACGAGGCTCTGTCCGAACGGCACGAACCGCGGTGACCTTCTTTATTTCGCAAGAGGGATCACCAACCATGCGTCCCTTCGTCTTTGCCTGTACGGTATGGCGACAGGCTTCGCCTACGGCTGGGTGATGAACCTGTTTTTCCTCACCTATGTCGATCCGCTGACGTGGAAGACTGCGCTGGCGGCGTATGTATCGAGCTTCTTCTTTGATTTCTGCCACGGACTTTGTACGTTTCTCGTTTTATGGGCAGTCGGTGAGCCGTGGATCGCCAAGCTCAACCGCATCAAGGTAAAATTCGGCCTGATTGCCGAGGAAAAGAACTATAAAATGCCGCCGTCGCAGCACACTGCGCCGCAGGCAGAGGGATAGGAGGGCGTATGGAACAACCGGCACAGATCATTACCGTAGCTGATCTGAAAAAATACTACACAGTCGGCCCCAATACCGTAAAGGCACTTGACGGCGTGAGTCTCGACGTGAAAAGCGGCGAGTTCGTTGGCGTCATGGGGCGAAGCGGCTCCGGAAAGTCCACGCTTCTGAACATGCTGGCTGGGCTGGAAAGTCCGACAGACGGCTTTCTGGAGATCGACGGCGAACCGGTCGGCATCCTGTCCGAGCGAAAACGCATCCAGTTCCGGCGCAATAGCATCGGCTTTGTGTTTCAGAGTTACAACCTCATGCCGCAGTACACGACGCTGGAAAATGTGGCGCTGCCGCTAGCCATCCGCGGCGTGAGCAAGCGTGTGCGCGACGAGCTGGCCGAGGAGGCGCTTTACCGCGTGGGCTTGCAGGATAATCTGCGGCACCGGCCGTCGGAGCTGTCCGGCGGCGAACAGCAGCGCGTGGGCATTGCCCGCGCCATCATCGCAAAGCCGCCCATTGTGCTGGCCGACGAGCCGACCGGCAACCTCGACACCAAGACCAGCGACGAGGTCATGCAGCTTCTGACAGAGCTGTTCCGCGAGGAAAAGACCACGTTTGTGCTGGTCACGCACGACCCGGAAATGCGCCGGTATATGGACCGTACCATCTGCCTTCGGGACGGAAGGCTTTCAGATACCATTTAGACCACTTGAGAGGACAGAGAAGATGAAACACATGAAGATCAGAAAAATTCTTTCCACACTCGGCAGCCTCGCCATGTGTCTTGCGATACTGTGCGCGATGATGCTGCCGGTCCTTGCGGACGACGGCATCCCCGTCGAGGATGAGAAGCCCAATACCGATATCAAAGTTATCCCCAGCGACGCGAATGCACTCGTTTTGATGGATGTCGGCGCGGAATCTCCGAAGGGCGTCCCCGGTGATGTTGTCACCGTCGTGGTGCCGGTGGCTGTCAACAAGGAATATCTGCCCTCCGAGCGGTACATGCTCCGCAACATCAACGTGGAGCCGGATATCCCCTCGGACACGTCGGTCAAAAACTGGCCGTTCGACATTATCAACGCCAGCTACACCCGGCATCTGGATGATATGTCGTATAACTCCACGGCGGAGATCTATTATGACTTCCGTATCAGCGAGTTTGCGACGAAGGGCGTCTATCCCGTCAACTTCAAGATCAATGCGACCGTCTGGCGCTATGACGACGTCAACGGCACGAGCATCACGGAGGACGTGACGTTCACGCTCGGCGTCTATGTCACGGTCGTCGGCGACGGCGATCTGTCCGGTTCGCAGACGAGCTTCGGCGCATTGCAGCTCGCGTCATTTGACGAGGCTGGCGAAGTGCAGACCCCGACGGCCAAGCCCGGCGACACCGTGACGCTCACGGTACCCATCGTCAACAAGGGCGGCCGCCTGTCCAACATCACGATCGCGCCGGTTGTTTCCAGCAACGTGGAGGAATTTCCGTTCGTAGCGGAAAACAGCAACTACGGCGCGTATTTCAACAGTTGGGAAAATGGCGAGGTCAACTACGTGGAGTTCACCTTCAAGGTCTCGACCTACGCCACCAACGGCAATAAACCGGTTACGTTCCGCGCAACATATTTTGAAAACAGCTCCGCGACGGAGTGTACGTTCAGTTCCTACATCTATATTACAAACGGCTATGAAAAGCCGGTGGCCAGCACGACAAAGCCGTCCGCCATGTCCGTCATGGTCGAGGGTTATAAGATCTTCGTTGATGATGCAGAGGTCTCCGGCCTGATGGCGGGTGACGACGTGACGCTGAAGATCACGCTGAAAAATAATGCGAAATTCGACACCTCCTATAAGAACGTCGCTACGATCTCGCTGGTCAACTCCAATGCGCTGGTCCTCAGCGTCGGCAGCAGCGACACGGACTATGTTTCCGTCATCAAGGCCGGTGAGACCGCGGAGGTCGAGTACCACCTGACGGTCAAGAACGACGCGGATGTCGGCCCGACCTCGGTCAGCATCCAGCTTGCGTATGAAAACGCCTCGCAGGTCGTCGGCACGGCGAATCAGGTCATCATGATCCCGGTCAGCCAGCCGATGGACGTGGTATTCGATACCCCCATCGTCTACGGCACGCCGACGACGGAAAAGCCCGTCTCCGTCAACCTCAACATGATCAACATGGGCAAGGCGAAGGCGATGAACGTCAGCATTCTGGCGATGGACGGCATTGCGATGGCGGAACGCTACTACGGCGGCGACCTCATCCCGGCCGCAACGCTCGACGCGGACTTCCAGATCAACTGCAACAAGACAGGCAATTATACCGGCAAGCTGATCGTCCAGTATGAGGACGCGAACGGCGAGCAGTACACGCAGGAGCTGGAGCTGCCGCTGACTGTCGCGGAGCCGCAGCCTGAGCAGAAGGAAGAACCTGTCACGCAGGCAGCGGTGACCGTACCGCCCACGGACGATACCGGCGACACCACAACACCTCCTGCAGACGATACGCCCAAGACTGGCGGCATCTCCAAGGGACTTTTGTGGGGTGCTGGCGGCGTGGCCGCGGTCGGCATTGGCGGCGGTGTGATCAGCGCCATCGTCAGACATAAGCACGGACGGCGTGAAAAGGCGTACTACAGCCGCCGTCCCGGAGGACAGGGATGAGCATCACGGATCTGTTCCGCTTCGGGTTCATCAACCTCTGGCGGAGAAAAACGCGGACGTTCCTGACGGCACTTTCCATGGCCATCGGCGTCATGTGTATCGTGGTGCTGATCTCCGTGGGTCTCGGCTATGAGCAATCATACCGTGAGAGCGTTGAGAGCATGGGCAGCCTCACAAAGATCGACGTGCGGCCAGCCGACGAGACGCTGCGGAACACGGTCGCGCTGCTCAACGACAAAGCGGTCGAGGCTATTAAGCAGGTCGACGGCGTGGAGGCCGTCACACCGGTCGTCAATCAGGCGGCCTACATCAAATCCGGCAACTATGTCAACATGGTCACGCTTTACGGCATCGATCTTTCCACGGCGGCGAGCTTTCAGCTCGTGCCGCTCGAGGGAACGCTTCCCGGCGAGGGCGCACGGCTCCAACCGGAGATCATGCTGACGGACGACGTTGCGCCGACATTCTCCATCCCGGCTAACGACTGGGCTGACGCGGTGGACGCAAACGGCGATCCGCTGGTCGATCCCCTTTCCGCTGACATGCGGCTGACGTTTGACTATTCCAACCTCTCCGGCAAGCAGCAGGCCGATACCGATGGCCGCGCATTGCCGCCCGGCAAGCTCTACCGGCTGCATGTCACCGGTGTCTGCTCCTCACAGAACAATACCTACCGGACCTCCGCATTCCTCGATCTCACGCGGATGCAGGAGCTTCTCGCCGCGAACGCTGACTTCCTCGGCGGCGGCACGAGCACGGACAAGGACAGTGCTACGGCAAAAGCAGCGAAGGAGACCGGACCGACCTATGAGCTGGTCTGGGTCAAATGCAAGGACGTCGACGATGTGCAGCGTATCTCGAAGCTCATCCAGAAAAGCGGTCTGAGTACCTACTCGCTCAACGACATGCTGGAGACAGTCCGCGCGCAGTCGCGGCAGATCCAAGGCGTGCTGGGAGCCATCGGCGCGGTCGCAATGCTGGTTGCGGCCATCTGCGTGGCGAATACGATGATGATGTCGATCACGGAGCGCACGCGCGAAATTGGCGTTCTGAAGGTGCTCGGCACGACGCTTGGAAATATTTCAGGACTGTTCCTCATCGAAGCGCTGCTCGTCGGTATGTTCGGCGGCCTGATGGGTCTTGGACTGAGCTTTCTCATGCAAAAGGCGATTCCGTTCCTGTTTGAAGAACAGCAGGTGCGGAGCCTCATCCCCGCGTGGCTCGCGGGATTCGGCGTGGCCTTCTCCGGCGTGATGGCGCTGCTTGCGGCGTTCATCCCGGCCAGAAACGCCATGCGTGTCAGCCCGAACGAAGCGATCCGGGCACAGTAAGAGAAGGAGGATATCACGATGAAAAAAACGCTCCATCGTTTCACCGCGCTGGCGTTGGTCCTTGTGCTGCTGGCAGGTCTTTGCCTGCAGGCATTCGCCATGTGGCCGGCTCCTGGCATCACCAGCGATGGCGACTATCTGGACGCGGGCACGCTGTACGGCTCTAACGGCAATCCTATCGCCTCAAAGACGCTCAGTATCGGCGGCTTTGTGAAGCTCTACGTGCTTCCGCAGGGCTCCACAAAGTCTGCGTACACCATGACGCCGGCTTCTGTCAAGTTCAATGACCTTCCGGCGCAGAGAGGCAACACCGCCGATCTGAAGCTGAATCACGCGTATGACTTCTCCAATCCCGTCCAGTACAACATTACGGCCTCGGACAGCCGAATCGCGCCGGTCTTTGCTCTGGCCGTAGAGGGCACCGGCGGCTGGAGCGGCTGGACAGAGCAGGATAAGACAGACCTGCTCGGCATGTCCGAGCTGTTCGCCGATACTTTCCACGAAATCTGCCTGACGATCAACAAAATCAAATCGGCGGAGACAGCAGTTGGTTCGTATCATCCAGCTAATGCCGATATGCTGTACGCGCTGGGCTACTGGCTCGGCATGGGTACCGCGTTCTTTGATGATGAAACTGCCGGACAGGGCGGCAACCTCCTATTCAAATCCTATGAGGACAAATGGCAGGCGGGCGGCGATGATGCAGTCGAGTTCATGCGCACCTATCTGGAAAAGTATCTCAAGTTGCAGCAGGAGGGAAGTTCCGGATCGCCGTATTACATGAAGCCCTCTGCTTTGGAGACGATCTATAAAAAAATCGTTCCGTTCTATCTGAACTACGCGCTGAACACCCGTATCGCTGACCCCGTCATCACCAAGGTTACCATCGACGGCTCCGTCGGTGAGATCGATGCGGCCAACCGCACCGTAACCGTCAGATTACCGGCAGGCACAAATCTCGCTGCGGTCGGCGAGCCTGTAATCGCCGTGGCTGATAGCTGCAAGGTGCGCAATACAGCCGGTACTGTTTCACAAAAGCGCCTTGCCTATCAGGTGACGCCATATGACGAAGCGTACGGCACAGAATACACAGCGTTGAGCCGGTCGTGGACAGTGCAGATCAAAGAAGGCACGCCGCGCAACGAGGTCACGTCCTTCGGCATCACGGTGGACGGCAAGACGCGCTATGCGGCGATCGACCAGACGGCAAAGACGATCACACTGAACCTGCCGGTCAACACGCCCCTGACGGCCCTCAAGCCCATCATCGAGCACACTGGCACCGGCACGAACATGGACGGCAAAACGCTGGACTTCACAAGTGCGCAGATGCTGACGCTCACCAACAGCAAATTTAACCTGACAAAAAACTATATCGTCAAAGTTACGGCTAACGAATCCGATGAAAACCGTATTCTTTCCTACAAGATCGGCGACGCGGTTGGCACGATCAACGGCGATAATATCTCCATCACGGTTCCCTATGCAGAAGATCTGACGAAGGCCAAAGCCGACATCGAATACTCCGAATTTGCGAAGATAACAGGGCCTTCCACACTGAAAGAGGGCGCAAACAGCTATACCATTACCTCCGAGAGCGGCAAGACCCACAAATATACGGTCACGATCACGCGCGCGGCCGTCGCAACAGGCAATCAGATCCTTTCGTTCCGATATGGCTCCGCGGAAGCGGTCATCGATCAGGCGCGCGGTACGATCACGCTGGAACTGCCTGCCGGTTCCTCCAGCACCTTCGCGCCGATCATCGCCATTTCCCCGTATGCTGCGGTGAAACCGGCGTCTGGACAAAAGCAGAGCTTTGCCAAACCGGTCAAATATACGGTCACGGCACAGGATGGCACAACGAACACCTATACAGTTACCGTCAAGATCTCGGCGACCGCAGCGGAAAATCCCCACAAGAAAAACATGGAGGAGCTGCTCCAGAAAATTATCCGGCGCTATTCCTCTTCGACCAGAAACGCGTGGGAAGACTGGGAGTGGATGAATCTCGGCTTCTATCAGCACAAGCTGGCGAATATGGACGACGGCTTCTCCATCGACGAGTGCATCAAGCGTCTGGATACGACGACGAACGTCGCCATGACGAACCTCGACCGCAAGATCATGACGCTGACGGCGCGCGGCTTTGACTGCTCAAACCTCGCAAAGTACAACGATGGTAAGCCATTCATCGACGCCAAGGGCAATAAGGTCGATAACCTTGTACAGATCCTCTACAACTACACCGGTGGCTACACCATCAACGGCCCGATCTTCGCGCTCATCGCGCTGGACATGGGAAACTACACCATTCCCGCAGATGCGGTCTGGACGCGCGAGACGCTGCTGGAAAAGATTCTGACGCACAAGTATCTGTCCGATGGCTTCGGCCTCGATATGGTCACGATGCTCATGCAGTCCATTGGCCCGTACATGAATGATCCCGTCTATGGCACACGCGTCACGGCAAAACTCGAAGAGGGCCTCAAGATCGTGCTGGAGAGCTTCGGCGACAAGAACGCGTACAAAAACCCCTACGGCGTGCAGTGGGGCGGCATTTACACCTCCGAGGGCTCGGCACAGATCGTCTGCGCGATGTCCGCGATGGGCGTGGACTGCCATACCGATCCGCGTATGTCCAACAGCGCAGGGCAGAGCGCCCTGACAGCGCTGCTCGATTATGCCGATTATCAGAACGGCTACTTCGCGCACACGAACACCACACCGAAAAACGCGATTGCAACCTATGAGGGCTGTTACGCGACGCAGTGGTATCTCGGCTTCCTTGAAAACGGCGGCGCAGGCCATCCGTACTCGCTGTATTACCGGCAGTTTGACTTCTCGCGCAAGCTGTCCAAGGACGCCGCTATCACCACGTTCACGCTGGACGGCAAGCAGGGGGCATTCGGGACAGGCAAGGAAGGGCGCGACACCATTACCGTCACGCTGCCGACCGGCACCGATCTTTCCAGCATGGTTCCCCATCTGACACTCTCGCAGGGCGCGACGCTGGTGCAGCCAGACATTTCGAAGCCCATCAAATTCGTGGCGGACGTTGCAACGCCCTTCACCGTGCAGGCCGAGGACGGCAAGACGCAGAGAACCTACTATGTGACGGTCAAGCTCGACAACAGCGTCAAGGCTTCCGGTGCGGAGCTGATCCCGAGCAGCATCCAGCTGACGGACGGCAACATCCTGCGTGCGCTGGAGATCCTCGATACGGATGTCAGCGTTGATGACAAGGGTGTGACGAAGATCGAGCTGAAGGTCAACGCAGGCGTGGACACCACGGCGATCCAGCTGAAAGCGGATATCTCCTACAAGGCGACCTGCAATCCCGCCGTGGACGGAAAAGCGAAACTCAACCTGACGAACTGGACGACGTTTACCGTCACATCTGAGGATAAGACGAACACGAACGTCTACCAGATCAAGGTCACGCCGAAAAAGCAGGCCGAGATTACGAGTTTCCAGCTGACGATCAACGGTCAGACCTACACCGGCGCGATCGACAACAAGGCGAACACCATCAAGATCACCGGCGTGGACGATTCCAACCTCACCTCGACGCGCTTCACACCGGATATCACGCTGGGCGAGGGCACGTTGACCTGCAGCCCACCCTCCGGTGTGATGCAAGACTTCTCGTCCGCGGTACAGTACATCGTCAACGGCGACCCGGACACGATGCTGGCCCGGACATACACCGTGACTGTCCTCAATAAGAGCGGCAAGCTGATCTCCAAATCGTCGAACGGCGGCAGCACCGAGCCGGTGCTGACCGGCGCGAAGATCACATCGTTCAAAATTTACGACACAGCGGGCGAGATTGACCACAACGCAGGCACGATCACAATCAAGCTCCCGAACGGCACGAACGTGACGAAGGTCGCGCCGCAGATCACCACGACCTCCGGCTGCACGGTCTATCCGGCAAACAATCAGGTCGTGAACCTGACGAGGCCGATCCAGTACACCGTGACGCTCGGCAAGGAGACGAAAGTCTACACGGTCAAAGTCGTCTACGTGCGCAGCCTGTCCCAGCAGCTCTGGGACGAAGTGGCCGGCAATAATACCGTGAACGGCGGCCATCAGGTAAGCAAAGACCCGCATCCGCTGACGGGAGGCCGCCCGTGAAAAAGCGATTGACATTCTGCCTGCTGCTGTGCCTGCTGGTTTTGCTGGCAGGCTGCAGCAAGGGAAAAGCGGTAGCCTCTAATCCGTGGGATATCGCGGCGGCGAAAACCGGGAAACGTGACTGCGGCGTCAGTGTTGTAAAGAACATGGGCGGACAGGAGACGGGGCTGAGCTGCATCGTCTATATCCCGCTGGATGAAAAAGCGGATCGGACGGCTGTTCCACTGACGCTGACGCTGGCCGAAGGCGCAATTATCGCACCGGAATCGCCGTGCATCCGTTCTCTTGACAAGAACGAGCTGGTCGTGGATCTGACCCAACCGGAGCCGTCCATCACCGTAGAAAACGAGGGCTACAGCCGGACATACCGGCTGAGGGTCATCGACGCCAAGTAATTTTGTTGCCCAGCACCTGCGGGGCATTTGTCCCGCAGGTATCAAAATACATCCTATACGCGATCCATAGAAAGTGGTGGTTGAAAGAACAAAACAGCGCTCCGCATGCATTCACGTATCCACACAACGAAACAAGGAGGAACTAAAATGAAATTGAACAAAAAAGTCCTGTCCCTGATCATGGCTGTTGTCATGATCCTCTCCCTCTGCACGGTTGCATTCGCAACTGACGAAACCACCACCACGCTTGCAAAGCCCACCAGTTCGGTCACCACCACTACGCATACGGGAATTTCCACGGTCACGGTCAATGGAACATCTGCAACATTCTACAAGGATGATAATACGGGCACTGGTCTGAGCAGCCCTATTTACATCCGCGCAACCGTCGAGGGCTTCGAGTACGATCTGGAGGCCGCAACGGTCGTCATTACGACAACCGGCAGTGCCCCGACCGTGAAGCTCGGCGACACGACCATCGACAAGGATAGCAGCAGCGGCAACGCCTATACGTATTCGCTGAATATGCTGAACAAGGCGTATACCGTCACTGTCGGCACGAAGAGCTATACGCTGGCAGCCGGTCTGAATAAGACCAATGGCCCCGTTGAGATGCCCACGTATGAAGCGGATGACGAAGATGCCGATCCTCTGCGCATCGACGCCATGACCATTGGCGGCGCGACCGGCACGATCACCATGAACATCATCCAGAACCCCTATATGGGCAACCCGTACTACACCATGTGGACCTCCGCCTCCTACAAGGTCAAGGCCGCGATGACCGGTACCCAGACCCGCGGCGATCTGAACGCTGCAATCACGATTCCCACCGGCGCTACCGTGACGAACACCGGATGCAGCAAGAATACGGTCGTTGGCAACGGCGCAGCTCAGAGCTTCAAGCTCGATCTCACGTCCGAGACTACCCTGACCGTTACCAACGGCACTTTCAGCAGAAATTATTATATCGTTGCCACCGATGAGAACACCATTAGCGTTAACTTCGGTATCGACTTCACAGAAGCGACTGCCGATACTGAGCACTATACCGGCGATGTCAAGACGGCTGTGCTTGACATTATTTCGAAATGCAAGGCTTATTTCGATCTCGAAAACCATACGCAGACGCACGGTGAAATTACTGTCGCTGCCGGTTCGACGGTTATGGACGTAATGCGTGCCTTTGCTGTGGCAAGCGGCTACGGCGATGACGTTCCCGAAGGCTGCACCTATATGGCAAAGCTGAACGGCGTCGGCGAATTCACCTTCGGCGATATGTCCGGCTGGATGTACACCGACAACCCGACGTGGGATGCCGAGACCGGTGACGCGCTGTACACCACGTGGAGAACGCCCGCAGTCGGCGGCGCGGACTACGTGCTGACGGAAGGCTCCAACATCTGCTGGTTCATCTGCTGCAACTACATACATCATCCTTGGCAGTAAGCCGCTGATCCAGTCATCCGTCTTTCATTCATTCGCTGGGTGGAGTGATCTGCCCAGCATCCAAACAGCATCTCGTGGGAGGGGCTTCGCCCCTCCCATGCAGAGGCATAAACTCATTCAAAAGAGAGGACCTTTACTATGAGAAAGTCCTTTACCCGCGCGGTCGCCTTTCTTTTGTCGGTCGTCATATGCATTGGACTATTCCCAGCAACTTCCCTCGCAGCCAATCCTCCGTCGGCTTGGCCCAAAATCGATACGCTGACAAAAAACGAAGGTGCAACACTTTCCTCCACGAATAATCATACCTACGACCGGACAATTACCAGCGTCGAGCATACAGAATATGCTGAGCTTGAAAATGGCGGCAGCTCGGAGGGTATGCAGACGTGGATTGTTGGCGAAATTGTCCTGCATATCGACGACGCAATGAAGAGCGACTTTCAATATAAGCTCTCGGCCAACGCGCTGAATATCACACTTAAGGATGTACCAGAAGACGCAGAAACAGACCTTGAAAATTTCTGCGGTGTCATCTTTACAGCGGCAGCGGCAGAAAAGCTTAGCAACGCCTTTGTGGGAATGGTAATTGACGATTGCGAAATCTATTATGCATATAAGATCAAGATTGTTGTTGATACCACTCCAGTTCAAACTTGGCCCAAAATCGATACGCTGACAAAAAACGAAGGTGCAACACTTTCCTCCACGAATAATCATACCTACGACCGGACAATTACCAGCGTCGAGCATACAGAATATGCTGAGCTTGAAAATGGCGGCAGCTCGGAGGGTATGCAGACGTGGATTGTTGGCGAAATTGTCCTGCATATCGACGACGCAATGAAGAGCGACTTTCAATATAAGCTCTCGGCCAACGCGCTGAATATCACACTTAAGGATGTACCGGAAGACGCAGAAACAGACCTTGACAATTTCTGCGGTGTTATCTTTACAGCGGCAGCAGCGGAAAAGGTCAGCAACGCTTTTGTGGGAATGGTAATTGACGATTGCGAAGTCTATTATGCATATAAGATTAAGATCGTTGTTGACCAGACATTCTCCTATCCGGTACTACAGTCGCTTACAGTAAATAATACTGCTGTACTTACTGGTGCGGATAATACAACAATTCCCATTGGCGCAGTTACATTTACGAACTATGCAGCAGCACAAGACGGAACGAATGCAGACGGTGATAATGTCAAGATATCTGGCGAAATAAACATCTATATCACCTCTGCGTTAAAAGAACAACAGTATACGTTAAGTGCAGAAATGTTTACCGCAGTGTTTACGAACGTATCTGGATATGGATTAGAAGGTCTTATCCAAGGCATATTTAAGAGCGGACAGACCAGTACCATAAGCATTTACTATGCATATCTCGAGAGTGATGAAACCATGTACTGCTATACATTGAACATAGTGCAGGGGCTCCCCGAAGATGGTATGTACCTCTCTGATGCCAATGGAACTCGTATTTCTCCAACTTCCGCACGAATCAGCTTTATAGCCAACAAAAATGGCACCTATCATTACGTCTGTGTGGACGCAGCTTCGACGGACGTTCCCGATAGGCCGAATGGCGGCGCGACAATGACAGCGGGCGAAAACACGTTTGTTATTAGCGACCTCTCAGAGGGCGCAAAAAAGGTGTATATCTGGGGCAAAGACAAGGCCGATAATGTCTCCCAGCCGCTAATCGTCACGATCCCTGCCAAGGCTACGGAGTATTCGTTGACGCTCATGCCGACCAGTGCGGTGACAGATGGAATTTTCAGTATTACAGCCGACGGCAGCGATGTTTCATTTACGACAAAGATGCTCGGCGCTCCAATGGTAACGGCGACCGGACTTTATGAGGGTCAGATAATCACCGTTTTGATGGGAAATCCATACACCGATCAGACTCTGACCAATGTAACGCTGAAACCAGAGCTTACAGTAACTGTAGATTCTGAATTAAACAAATTTACATTTACAATGCCCGCCGCCAATGTAACTGGCGCTGGCCCCGATTGGCGAACCTATGAACAGAGCACCGAAACGCGCTATACGCTGACGGGTACATCCTCCACCTTCGATCAGACCAACAAAGCCGGTATCGAAATGGGCAGCGTCGTCTTCCGGGATGCCGAGACCGGCAACATCATCAAGCAGGCAAAGACCGGGACAAAAGTGACCGCAACGCCCGTCCCGAGCACCACGGCCAACTATATGCTGGAATTCCAGTTTACCGAGTGGTCTGACGCCGAGGGATTCGAACTGACCGAAGGCAAAAAGAACGACAATCCGCTTACGTTCACGGTTGAAAATTCGGATGTTTCCGTTCAAGCCAACTTTAAGCCCATCGGCACGTTGGTCACGTGGGGCGCCGAGATCGACCCCCCCATCACCGCCTCCGACGTGCCCGTTGTGTCCTTCGGCAGCAATCTGATGACGAGTCCGTACACGTTCAAGGCAGGTCAGCCGGCAAGCGTAAGCATCACAAGCACCAGCGACAACGAATGGTACGCCCGGTATGAGTTCCTCGGCTGGGAGATCACAAGAGACGGCCAAGCCGTAAGCGAGCTTGATACGAGTCAGGCCGTCGGCACGGAGGGCACGCCCGGCTACTGGACATGGGCCAAGTTCACCGTTTCCGGAGACAACATGTCGATCATCGCGAAGTTCCGTCAGCGAAATTGGGGCGCGGTGAACGTCAGCGTGAATGACAGCGCGATGGGCTCTGCCACAGCCACGGTAAACGGCAAGGCCGACGTCTCGCAGGTCTTCGAGGACCAGACCGTCACCCTGACCGCGAACCCCGGTGAGCGGTATATGCTCGAAGGCTGGACCGTCACAGACAAGGATCAGCAGCCGATTGAAGTAACAACGTCTGCGGATAACGCGAACGTCGCAACCTTCGTCATGCCGAAAAAGGGCGGCGATGTAACGGCCATCGCAAACTTCAAGGTCAATCCGGACAATGCCAGCAAAGACGCCGTCATGACGAAAGCAGAGCTCTACACGTATGAGGAACCTAAAAAGCTCGTCGCAAGCGGCTCGAAGGAGGGTACCCTGTTTACGATCACGCTTGCCAGCGACGTCGATACCACGCATCTGAGCAGTATGATCCTGAAGTTCGAATGCTCACAGTATGCAACTGTAAAGCAGAAAGGCGCTGCTGAAAACTGGCCCGCCAACGGTCAGGCGTGCGGCATGGCGCTGAACGAGGAGAAGATCTTCACGGTCATCGCAGAGGACGGCAAGGCCACCTGCGACTACACGGTTAAGATCGTGCAGCAACAGCAGCTCAGCTCCGAAAAGGCGATCACAGGTGTCGAACTGATCTACAACGGCGAGACGTTCGCTTCTGGCGAGTTGAATGAAGCTGCCTCGACGTGGACGATTACGCTTGATGATGACATCGACCCGACGATCCTGAGTAAGTTCGGTACGATGGATATCAAGATGAAGATCACGTACAACGGCGCTTCGCTTGCGCAGGAGGGCGGCTATAACGACGCTGGGCAGACTTCCTGGTCTTCCGGTACGATCTCGTGCGGCATCAGCCCGGGCAGCCAGAAAACGTTCACCGTCACGGCTGAGGATGGCACGGCGAAGGACTACACCATCGCCATCACGCAGCCCAATGTATCGGGCGAGCCCGTGCTTTCGAACGGCAATGCGACCCGCACCAGCGATACGGCGGCAACGGTAACGTTTACCTCCAGCGCTGCCGGCAGCTACTACTACAAGGTCGTGACATCCGGTGCAGCTGAGCCCGACATTGACACCAGCAAGAGCGGCAATGCTGCTGTCGCTGGCAGCAACACGATCACGCTGAACAATCTGACGGCAGGTGCACGCGATATCTACATCGTGGTCAAGAACGCGGCAGGCGACGTGAGCAACAAGCTGAAGATCGAGATCCCCGCCTTTGGTGAGGATCCGGACAACCCCGACAATCCCGACGAGGGTGATTTCAAGATCACTTATACCGGTCCGAGCGGCGGCAAGCTGGTTCCCAGCAGAACCAAAGCCAACGCCGGTGACGTGATCACGGTCACAGTTGTTCCCGATGCAGGGATGCAGATGGTCGCGGGCTCGATGAAGTACACGCTCGGCGTGGCCGGCGGCGAAAGCACGCCGATCACAGATGGCACCTTCACCATGCCCAGCGCAGACGTCACGCTCAGCTGCAAGTGGGAAGCAGTCAAGACCAGCACCGACGGCATTACCGCATTTACCATTGACGGTGTGGCTGGCGTTGTGGACAACACCACGAACACCATCTCGGTCGTCATGGCCTACGGTACCGACGTCACAAAGCTCATCCCGATCATTTCGGGCAACAACATCGCATCGATCAGCCCGGCTTCCGGTCAGATGGTGGACTTCACCAACTCCGTCCGGTACACGGTCACGCTGACAGACGGAACGGTCAAGTATTATACCGTTACGGTCTATGTGCAGGAAGGCACCGCAGCGGATAAGATGTGGGACAAGCTGACTGATTTCTACGATCAGACCCCGTGGTGGGAATACGCAGATCATCAGGTCAGCACTGGCCGCTACCCGAAGTATTGGTAAAAACAACAAATCCATGGCAAGAAAGGCTCCGATTCAAACGAATCGGAGCCTTTTCTATTGTTGTAATGTCACAGTGAAAAAATCAGCCATTGAGATTTTCAGCGCCTTGCAAATCAGTTCAATCGTATCCACGGAGAGTTGCGTACCGCGGTACCGGGGATTTGCAAGGGTACTGTATGGAATTCCACTGTCCTTTGAAAATTGAAAGATGTTTGTGTTTCTAGCTCGCAAAAGCTCGTCCAATCGTGCGTTTGTATTCAAATCACATCCACTCCTATCAAAAAAGCAAATCGTGTTTTACTTCGATGATAGTATCATATCACAAATGCTGTCCAATAAACAGGACTTATAGAACTCGGCCTACGATTCGGAACTCCAGTTCCGGTGAAGCTGTCTTCGGTGCATATGCTTTATTATAAGACACCATAATCGGCTGCATCCGCCGCACGCCGTCACTGCCAAGGTAGGCTTCCGGATCGTCCGGTTCCTGTTCGGCATACACCTTGATATAGCCTTGTCCATCATAGATCATGACGCCAACCTCACCGGTACGGAGTGTCTCACACTGCTGCACCCAAACGATCTGCCCGTCATGATAGACAGGCTCCATGCTGTCGCCAGACACCCGAACCCCGAACTCTGCACCATCCGGGATGCTGCTCTCCGGGAAACTGACTATCTCAAAGTTTCCTTCATCCAGAAACGCGCCTGTACCGGCGGATACCGGCAGGTCGCTGACCGGCATATCCCGATAGCGGATTTCCAGCATCGGTGTCGCCTCCCGATACTTCCCGGATGCAATCAGATCCTCCCGATATTCCTTTACCTTTCGACGCCCCTCTGCATTCAGCAGGGGGCGTTTTGTGTTGCTCACAAAATAGTCAAAGCCATCTTCCAGATGCAGCGCGACGCAGACAGCCAGAAGCTGATATGCATTCGGAACTGCCTTGCCAAGCTCCCATTTGTTGAGTGCTGTCCGCGTGATTTCAACGCCATACTGCGCGAGCTGCTGACTGAACTGCTCCAAGCTGATTTTCAAGTCCTTCCGTGCAGTGTGAATTTGCCGTCCAACATAGTTGACATCCTTTTCCGCAACTGCATCATAAAAACTGGATTGTTCCTTATATGTGTTCAAGCGGCGAATAGCTGCCATACGAATTCCTCCTGTTTCTTGATACCTGAATTATATAGTCCCATCTGTCCATTGTCAATAAAAATAGCGTATAGTTCTACAAATGAGAAGTTAACGTAGCTTATTAGTCGCTATATGATATAACCATCGCCAATCCTCTTACGCACTGGAACACGCGCCTCCACTCCTTGGGCGTGTCTGTCGAAGCCTCTCCAGACAG
>ENA-OUQF01000857-OUQF01000857.1-human-gut-metagenome-genome-assembly--contig:-NODE-857-length-20769-cov-4.936372_pt1 | contig 20769 bp, 21 predicted proteins | sample MGYA00237947_ERZ548826 | MGnify/ENA primary metagenome ERZ548826 (study PRJEB26490, sample SAMN05194701) | human gut metagenome | biome: terrestrial biome; feature: human-associated habitat; material... | reverse complement strand
ATATTGCTTTCGCGTCTGCGGACGCGAAACTCTGCGAGGCTTTTTTGACATACTGAAAAAACTGCGGCTGCTGCCGCAGTTTTTTGCTGCTATTGTCATTCCACGCTGTCGAATATCGCCTTCGCCGCGACGAAGCGGCCGAATTCATCCTTCCAGCGGTGATGCACGGCGGAGGCGTCCCAGTTTGCAAGCGCGTCTGCGTCCATGTGCACGATTATCATAAGGTCGTACCGGTTCGGCCGCGCCACGCAGTTTTCAACAAAGCTGTAGCCGTGCACGCCCTCCGGCTTAGCCTCGCCGTCGAACATGGCCCTGACCTCGCGCACGAGCGCGGCCTTGTCCGTCACGCCGTCCGTAAATTTCACGATGATATGATGCTTCATGTTGCCCTCCGTATATATAAATTGATCATGCGTTGTTCAGCGCGCGGCCGTGGATGCGGCGTTTGACCGCCGCCTCAAGCCGCTCGTATATAACCGACAGCGCGACGGACGCCGCGCCGCAGGCGAAGAACAGGATAGGTTTGCTCTGCTCCAGCGTCAGCCCAAGCCTGTCCAGCAGCATGTATGTGATGCGTATCACGTCCTGATGGATGAGGAAGAAGCTTGCGCTTATGCCGCCGAGGAATATGGTCGCGCGGTTCGTGAGGAGCCGCGTCAGCACGCCGGGATCCAGCGCAAAAAGATATACCAGCGCGGCGGCAGGCAGAACGCAGAGCTGCGTGTTGCCAAAGGCCGCGGCGGCGGGCGTGCCGGAAATGCGCCTGAAGATGAGCCACGCCCCGGCAAAGAGCAGCACGCACGCGCCCTCCAGCGCGGCGGCCTGGCCGCGGCTCACGGGCTTTTCCCCACGCGTTATGAAAAGATAGCCCAGATTGCAGCCTATCGCAAAGTCAATGCAGCGCGCCGGCGGGAACATATAGCACAGCCAGCTCACGAACCCCGCATCGTATCCGCCGCGAAGCGCCGTGCATAGCGGCGCTGCGATAAGGCCGAGCGCGATGTCAAGCGCGAACAGCGCGGCAATGGCGGCACAGGCCGCCCTGCGGCTGCGATAGCGCCGTATTGCCCGCAGGATGAACGGAAAGGCAAAGTATAAAAACAGCGACACGGACAGATACCACGCCACGCCGTTGAACGCGGAGGCAAGGCGCGGACTCCACGATTGGACGAGCAGTACGCTTGCAGCGAGCTTTTCCGCGATGAGCGCCGCCGCGCCGGGCTGCGGCGCAGTCTTCATGGCATAGATGTCCAGCGCCAGTACCGGCAGCATCGTCAGGATGTGCAGCGGGTACAGCTTCCATATCTTCCTTGCGGAGAATTTGAGACAGTCGATAGGCGTGCGCGGAAGAGAGCGGTCATAGTAGCTGCGGCACATCAGAAAGCCCGACAGCATGAAAAATATTGCTACGCCCTGCACACCGAAGTCGGTTATATAGCAGTGATGCATGAAGGCGAGTATGCAGGCGATCGCCCGCACGGCTTGTAGGGAATCTATGCGCCCTTTCATAAGCGGCTCCTTCCGAATGTGATAACGGGAAAATTATAGCCCATTAAGGGGAAAAGCACAAGACCGCAAAAATTAAGAAAATTTAACAAAACCTTAGATTGTTATTTCAAATCGCCTGTGCTATAATAAACTGCTGTAATTTTCTACTGAAATTTTGTTTTATCGGAGTAATTTATGATTTCATGGCTGACAAGCACGACGCTCGGCAAATTCATTGCGACGTTTTTTATCTCCATGGTGCCCGTGATAGAGCTTCGCGGCGGCCTGCCCTACGGCATCGGCTTCGGGCTTGACTATCCGCTGGCGCTCACCGCGGCCATCCTGGGCAATATGCTGCCCGTGCCGTTCATCATCGCGTATATAAGCCGCATTTTCATCTGGCTTCGCGGCAAGCATAAAAAGCTGGACGATTTCGTCACAAAGATGGAGCGGCGCGCCCATCTCAAGGGGCAGAAGGTGGAAAAGTACGGGCCGCTGATGCTGCTTATCTTCGTGGGCATCCCGCTTCCCGGCACGGGGGCGTGGACGGGCGCGCTTATCGCCGCGCTGCTGAATATGCGCATGAAGCAGGCCCTGCCGTGCATTTTCCTCGGCGTGCTTATGGCCGCCGCCATTATCACGGCCCTGACCTTCGGCGTCATACATATAATCTGAATATACTGAGAGGGGGGGCGTCTGCACGATGCGGCGCGCCCTTTTCATTTTGTACTTGGAATTGACAGCGAAATGATATATAATATATAAGTTATAGAAGAAAGAGGACATGCGCCGGTAAGCTGAGAGATTTGAACGGAGGAAAAAACATGAAAAGGGAATTTCGTGAGATGCTCAATCAGCGGGGGAGAAAGACCCTGCCCAACGTGCTGCTGGCCGCGGCGGAATGTGCGCCGCTGTCAAAGACCGGCGGCCTTGCGGACGTTGTCGGCACGCTGCCGAAGTCGCTTGCAAGGCTGGGGATAGATGCGCGCGTGATAACGCCGTATCACCGGGTCATAAAGGAAAAGTATGCCGCGCAGGTGCAGCATCTTTTTTATTTCTTTGTCGATCTGGGCTGGCGGCATGAATATGTCGGCATTGAGAAGCTGGAGCTTGACGGCGTCATAATTTACCTTGTGGACAGTGAACGCTACTTCGGCGATAAGATATACCGCGGCGGCTATGACGAGATAGAGCAGTACGCTTTCTTCTGCCGCGCCGTGCTCAACGCCATTCCGAACCTCGGCTTCACGCCGGACGTCGTCCACTGCAACGACTGGCACACCGCCATGATCCCCATGCTCGCGCGCACGCAGTACCCCGGCGCGATGCAGGAGAACATGCGCTTTCTGCTCACCATACATAACATCGCCTTTCAGGGCAAGTGCGGCTTCGACTTCGTGCAGGACCTTCTCGGCGTGGACGCGAAGTATTACACCGCGGAGTTCATGGAGCTTTACGGCTGCGCCAACTTCCTCAAGGCCGGATGCGTGTTTGCGCATAAGATAAACCCCGTTTCCCCCAGCTACGCGTGGGAGATACGCACGCCGTATTTTTCCGAGGGGCTGGACGGGATACTCAACGCCCGCGCAAACGACCTTTCCGGCATAATAAACGGCATCGACAAGCAGGCGTTCAACCCTAAGACCGACGCGAAGATCCCCGCCCGCTTCGACCGGGGGCATCTCAAGGGCAAGGCACAGTGCAAGGCCGCGCTTCAGCAGCGTCTCGGGCTGGAGGTCCGCGCGGATGTGCCGCTTTTCGCCATGGTCACGCGCATGACGGAGCAGAAGGGCTTCGACCTTGTCACCTGCGCCCTTGATGAGCTGATGAGCCATGAGGATATGCAGTTTGCGCTTCTCGGCTCGGGCGACGCGCGGTTTGAAAACTTCATGCGCGGCGCGGAGGCGCGGTATAAGGGCCGCCTGTGCGCCTATATCGGCTATAACGAGGAGCTTTCCCACCTCTATTACGCCGGAAGCGACTTCTTCCTCATGCCCTCCCGGTTTGAGCCGTGCGGCCTGAGTCAGATGCTCGCCATGCGCTACGGCTCTCTGCCTATAGTGCGCGAGACGGGCGGCCTGCGGGACACCGTCACGCCGTACAACAAGTATACCGGCGAGGGCGACGGCTTCTCCTTCGCCAATTATGACGCATGGGAGCTGCGCGAGGCCGTGCGCCGCGCGCTGGATTGCTGGAAGGATGAGGGTGTCATGCGCGCGCTCGTCAACAACGCCATGCAGGCCGACTTCGGCTTTGAAATTTCTGCGCAGGAGTATGCAAAACTATACATATGTATGCTGTAAACAACACCAGATATAAAATATATTTCGGCGGCGGCTATAAGGAGCATTGGTCGCAGGACTATACGCTTTCGATAGAATATCATGACCGCCGCTATGTCGAGGCGGCGCTTGACGCCGCCGGACGCTGGCAGCCCGTTGGCGGCGACGCGGAGCTTACTGCGCTGCTTGCCTCCGACTCCTGCCCCGCGCTGACGCGGATGTACTTTGAGGCCGCCGCCAGCGCCTATCACGCGGCGCAGGACTGCCTCTGCCGCGGCCTCACGCTCGACAGGCTGAGAGAGTGCTTTTATTCGGCGGAGAATCCCCTTGTCGCGCCGGAGCTTATGCGCCTTCTGATGGACGACTGCGGCTTTTCCATGAACGTGGCCTACAGCGTCACGGCGCACTGCTGTGCGGATATCCGCGCGGATGGCGTCGATACGGACGCCGTCTACGCGCTCCAGCCGCGCACGGCGCACGTGATGAGCCTGCTGCGCTCCACCGCGGCCAGCCGCCTTGCCGTCTCCTATGACAGCCGCCTTGAGGAATGCCGCTTCCCGGCCGGGGCGGCCGTCACGGGGGGCGAGGTGCGCCTTGCGTTCCGCGTTCTCGGCGGATGCGTGCGCCGCGCCGTGCTCGTCGTTTACGGCGACGCCGGGCGGCAGGAGTACGACATGGCGCGCGAGGGGCAGCATTATGCCGCGCGCATCACCATGCCGGCTTCGCCGCAGGCGCTGTGGTACTTCTTCCGCGTCGAGACGGAGGACGGCACGCATTGGGTCTGCCCGGACGGCACCGGCTTCATCGGGCGCATCTGCGGCCGCGAGAGCGGCGGCTTCCGCCTCACGGCGGCGCTGGCGGACTTCAGCACGCCTGCGTGGTTCAGAAAATGCGTGATGTATCAGATATTCCCTGACCGCTTCGCTTTTTCCGGCGACGGCACGGCGCAGCGCGGCGTAGAGTATCACCGCGCCCTCGGCCAGAACGCGGAGCTTCACTCCAGCACGGATGAGCCCGTGCGCTGGCAGCCGCGCCCGTTTGAGCGCGACTACAGCCCCGACGATTTTTACGGCGGCACCTTCAGGGGGATAGAGGAAAAGCTTCCGTATCTCAGGGAGCTCGGCATAAGCGTCATATATCTTAACCCGATAGTGGAGGCGCGCTCCAACCACCGCTATGACACCTCGGACTATATGCGGCCCGATCCCATCCTCGGCACGGAGGCGGACTTTGAAAGCCTGTGCGCCGCGGCGCGGGAGAATGGCATACGCATCGTGCTTGACGGCGTGTTTTCCCACACCGGTGCTGACAGCGTTTACTTCAACCGATACGGCAACTATCCCTCCGTCGGCGCGTGTCAGGGGGATAAGTCCGAATTCTTTGACTGGTACGATTTCAAAAGCTTCCCGGAGGATTACCGCTGCTGGTGGGGCTTTAAAGACCTGCCGGAGGTCAATGAGACGCAGCCCTCGTGGCAGCGCTTCGTAATAAGCGGCGATGACAGCGTCGTCAAAACGTGGCTGCGCCGCGGCGCGTCCGGCTGGCGGCTGGACGTGGCGGACGAACTGCCGGATGAGACGCTTTCGCTCATCCGCCGCGCCGCGAAGGAGGAAAAGCCCGACGCCCTCATCCTCGGCGAGGTCTGGGAGGACGCCGTCATAAAGGAGAGCTACGGCCGCCGCCGCAACTACGCCCTCGGCTGCTCGCTCGACTCGGTGATGAATTATCCCTTCCGCGACGCGGCGCTGGCCTTCGCCCGCGGGCAGACGGACGCGTATGCCCTGCGCGATTTCCTCATCGGCCAGCAGATGAACTACCCCAAGCCGCTTTATTATTCGCTTATGAACCTTCTCGGCTCACACGATGTGGACAGGATACGCACGGCGCTGTGCACCGGCGTGAACATCCGTTCGCTCAGCCGGGAGGAGCAGGTCAGGCTCAGCTTTACCGACGCGCAGCTTGCCGCCGCGGTTGAAACGGAGAAGCTGTGCGCCCTGCTGCAATTCGCCATTCCCGGTGTGCCCAGCATATATTACGGGGACGAGCAGGGCATGTGCGGCGTGTGCGACCCGTTCAACCGCCAGCCGTTCAAGGAGGGCGTAAGGGAGCTGCACGATTTTTACGCGCGCCTTGCGGCAAAGCGCCGCGGCGCGGACGCACTCAGCACGGGCGAGGCCGTTTTCATGGCGGCCAGCGCGGATGTGCTGATGGTGCTGCGCTACATAAACGGCGATAAGGACGCCCTCGGCGAGAGCGCGCGCCCCGGCGCGTACCTTGCCGTCATAAACCGCGGCGCGCACAGCGCCGGCTTTACGGCGGACTGCACCGCGGCCGGATGCGGCATGTTCTCCGGATGCATCGCCGCGCACAGCGGCCGGATATTTGAGCTTTCAAAGGAAGGACAGAGAGAATGAACCACAGCACGACGACCGGCAAGGCGGCGGCGCGGTACGCGCTGCCGGCCGCATCCTGCCTTGTCAGCGGCCTTGCAGCGTATCTCTTCGTGTTCACGAATAAGCTTGTCAATCTCGACGAGATAGCGGGCCTCTTTTCAAAGGGGGAATCGATCAGCTCCGGGCGCTGGGCGCTTGCGCTTACAAGCTATATCTTCCCCGACCTTTCAATGCCGTGGTTCAACGGGATTCTGTCATTGCTGCTGCTCACGGCGGCGGTCTGCCTCGTCATAAGGATATTTGAGCTTAAAAGCCCGCTGATCACGGCGCTGCTCTCCGCGCTGCTTATCGTGTTCCCCTCGCAGATAGTCACCTTTGCCTATATGTTCACCTGCGCGCCGTATGCGCTTGCGGTGCTGCTTGCCGTGGCGTCGGTGTATTTTACGCTGTGCGCCTCCGGTTGGCGGCGCTGGGCGGGAAGCGTTATTTCCCTGTGCCTCTCGCTGGGGATATATCAGGCGTACCTCTCCGTTGCGGCGAGTCTTTACGTTGTCTATCTCATAAAGCGCCTTATCGGCAATGAGTGGGATGTGCGGCGCATCGTGCGCTGCGGGCTTGAGTGCCTCGCCGCGCTTGCCGGGGCGCTTGCGGCTTACTTTGTCGTCAATAAGCTCGTGATGCACATCGCGGGCGTTGAGTATAATTCCTACGCCGGGGCGAGCTTCCAAACAGATATCAAATCCGTGCTGTTCGGCGTGCGCGTGGCCTTCACGGCCTTCCTCGGCTATTTCTACAAGGGGTATTATCACCTTGTCGCAACGGACTTTTCAAAGCTGCTGCACTTTGTGTGCGCCGGTATCGTCGTGTTTGAACTGGCGGCGTATTTCATCCGCTGCCGCGGCGCGGCGCGGCGCGCGCTGCTCGCCGCACTCTGCGTGCTTTTCCCGCTTGCCGTCAACTGCCTTTATATCGCCTCGGCACAGCGGCACACGCTCATGCTCTACAGCTTCACGGCGGTGTACGTGCTTGCCGCGGTCACGGCGGAGGAGCTTATGAAGAATAAGCACGCCGCGGCGCGCGACGTGCTCAGCCTTGTCATGGCCGGGGTCGTGCTCGTCAATATTTTTTACGCGAACCGGCTGTATCTCAAGATGAAGCTGGAATATGAAAACGCATATGCGTTTTATTCCACGCTCGTCACGCGCATCAAATCCACGCCCGGCTATGAGCCCGGCGACATGGTGTATATCACCGGCGATGCGCACAACCTCCTGCACGAGTCGGATGAGATAGACACCTCCGACCTTGTCGGCATAATGGAGGGGCTTATAAATATCTATAGCCGCGGTGATTTTCTCACCTATTACGCGGGCTTCGACCCGCCCGCCTTTGACTGGGCGGCGTGGGATGCCTCCGGCGCGGCCGCCGCTGTCGCGGATATGCCCGAATACCCCTATGACGGGTCGGTCATAAAATCGGGCGAATTTATAATAGTAAAGCTTGGATAAATAAAAATACGGGGATATAGGAATGAGCGAGAGACTGGACGGAAAATCGAATAAATTCAGCCGCTTCTGCGCGGGGGCGATACTCGTGCTGGCGATGCTGTTCATGGCCTTCCTTCTGCCCATGTCGCTTATCCGCACCACCGGGATGAGCGCCGGTGCCTCCGGCCTCACCGGCGAGATCGTCACCTTCAATTACGATAACTTTTTCCTCAACGTGATAGTGCTGGCCATATGCGTGGCCACCGTCTATATTTTCAGCCGCCTGTGCGAGCATCTGCGCCTTAAAAACCTCATCGCGGCGCTGATGCTGTGGACGGTGCTTTTTGGCGCGGCCTTCGTGTGCTCCGCCAAGCTCCAGCCGTCTGAGGATTCCTTCATCGTCACCTTTTTCGCCCGGCAGGCGGCAAAGGGCGACGTGTCTTATTATTATGAATACTTCACCTTTTTCCCGTTCCAGTTTGGCTTCGTGCTGTATGAGGAGCTGTTTTTCCGCCTGTTCGGCCTTGTCCTGCCGAACGCGCCGGAGGGCTTTTCAAGCCTCGCTCTGCAAGGCGTGAACGTGCTGTGGACGGCGCTGACCTATTACGCCGTCATCGCCTGCACCGGCTATATATTCAAAAGCGAGGATGTGCAGAAGGTCACGGCGATACTGCTGTTCTTCTTCCTGCCGCCCGTGCTGTTTGCAACGTATATGTACGGCAATGTGCCGGGCCTTGCGTGCTGCTGCACCGGCGCGTGGATGTTTTTGCGCTGTCAGGCGCGGCGCGGCTGGGGCAGCGGCGTGCTGTGCGCCGTGTTCTTCGCCCTTGCCGTGTGCCTGAAGCTCAATTCCCTCATCTTTTTCGCCGCCGTCGTGATAGTGTGGATAGTCTCGCTTATCCGCCGCCCGGAGGGGCGTTCCTTCGTCCTGCTTGCCCTGCTCGTATTCATGACGCTGGGGCTCAAGGGCCTGCCGCAGCGCTATTATGAGGCGCGCTGCGGGGAAAGCTTCGGCTCCGGCGTGCCGATGCTGGGCTGGATGGCCATGGGCGTCAGCGAGGGGCAGAGCTGCTCCGGCTGGTACGACACGGCCTATACGACGGACGCCTACAAGGCCGCCGGTTATGACCGCGCAGCGGCGGAGGATACTGCCCGCGCGGCGATAAAGGCGCGGCTTGAATACTTCGGCGAAGAGCCGCGCGAGGGGGCGCGCTTCTTCTCCCGCAAGCTCCTCAGCCAGTGGAACGAGCCGACCTATCAGGGCCTGTGGAACAATCAGATCCGCAAAAAATACAGCGAGCCGGGCAAGCTGTACGAGCTTGTCTGCCAGCGCTTCGCCCGCCGCCTTACTCAGCTTATGAACTACTATCAGCAGATGATATTCTTCGGCTTCACGCTGGGGCTTGCGCTGCTGATGAATAAAAAGGATATCACCGCCGCCCTGCTCCCGCTTGTGGTGCTCGGCGGGCTGCTGTACCACCTGCTTTTTGAGGCCAAGTCGCAGTATGCCGTGGGTTACGTGCTGCTCATGATCCCCATTGCGGCCTACGGCATCATGCATCTTTCGGACTTTGCCGCCGAGAGGAGCAGGAGAAAGGACCCCGCATATGGAAAAGACCTTTGACACGCCGCTTGAGCGCGCGCTTGCGCAGCTCAGGCGATATACGGCGCGCGCCGCCGTGCCGTTTATATCCGCGCTCATTTTCGGCCTTGCCGCGCATATGTTCGCCTTTACGAATAAGCTCGTCAATGCAGACGAGATAGAATCCCTCTTCGGCAAGGGGGCGACGGTCACATCGGGCCGCTGGGGGCTGGAGGCCGTGAAGCTCCTCTTCCCGGACTACTCCATGCCGTGGCTCTACGGGCTTGTGAGTCTTGTTCTGCTTGCCGTGTCCGTGTGCCTTATCGTCCGGCTTTTTGACATAAAGGGCCGGCTGACGCAGGTGCTGCTTGCCGGGATGATCACTGCCTTCCCCTCGCAGACAGGCACCTTCTGCTTCATGTTCACCTCCTCAGCCTATGCGCTGGCCTTTCTTATGGCGGTTCTCTCGGCGTATCTCATCGCGCGCCGGGGCAAGGCGCTCTTTCCGCTGGCGGCGCTGCTGCTCACTCTGTCGCTCAGCATCTATCAGGCGTATATCGCGCTCACGGCGAGCTTCGCTGTGCTGTGCATGGCAAAGCGCTGCATGGACGGGGAGCGGGCGGCGGACACGCTTCTGTTCGGCCTGCGCGCGCTGGGCATGATGCTTTCCGCACTGGCGCTCTACGCGCTTGTCACCTTCGGCGTTTTCCGGATAACCGGCGCGTCCTTCAACGATTACGTCACGGACAACGCAAACCCGCTGGGGCTTCTTGGCCGGGTGCGCATGGCCTATGACTTTCTTGTGTACTATCTCAGCTACAGGGAGTTCGCCCTGATAACCGGCGAGACCTCGCGCCGGATGCATCTTGTGTGCATGGCGCTGTGCGCGGCGGGGCTTATCCGCCTGTGCATTGAAATGCTTCGGGCAAAGCGCGCGCTTTCCGCCATGGTGCTCCTTAGCTGCACGGCCATCCTCCCGCTGGCTGTCAACTGCATGTTCCTCGCCATGTCCAAGGGCTCCATCCACACGCTGGTCATCTACAGCTTCGTCGCGTTCTATGTTCTGGCGGCTATGCTGCTGGAGCGCGCGTTTGCAGGCGGCGCGCCTCTGCGCCGCGCCGCGCGCGATGTTATTTATGTCTCTCTCGCCGTCGCGCTTATGAGCAACGTGTATTTTGCAAACGAGGTCTACCTCAAAATGTACCTCCAGTATGAAAACGCGTACTCGTTCTATTCCATCCTGCTCAGCCGCGTTGAAAGCACGCCGGGCTTTGACGAGAATACAAAGCTTGCCCTCATCGGGGAGCAGGACAACGCCCTCACCAGCTTTGACGAGATAGACACCGGCTATATCATGGGGCCGAGCAAGGACCTTATCAACATCTACTCGCGCGAAAACTTCCTTCGCCGCTATCTCGGCTGCAACATCCGGCTTGCCTCGGCGCGGGAGATCTCAATGCTTGAAAAAACAGAGTACTTTGCCGAAATGGCGGAGTATCCGTATTATGGCTCCGTGCGCAAGATCGGCGATTTCGTCGTCGTCAAGCTGGGCTGAAAGGGGGCGGCGTGAATGAAAAATGAACTCTCCCTCTGTGAGCGGGCGTATCTGCACCTGTGTGCCGCCGTGCGCCGCTTCGCGCTTCCGCTGGCGTCGTTTTTTGCTGTCGGCTTTCTTGCACATATGTACGCGTTCACGAATAAGCTGCTCAACGCTGACGAGACCGCGGCGCTCTTCTCCAAGGGGGCGACGGTCACGTCGGGCCGCTGGGGGCTGGAGGCCGTGAAGCTCATCTTCCCGGATGTGTCCATGCCGTGGATATACGGCGTTATAAGCCTTGCGCTCATCGCGGCGGCCGTGTGCTTCGTGATATGCATGTTCGATATCAAACGCCCTCTCACGCAGGCGCTGCTGGCGGGCGCGTTCGCGGCCTTCCCGGCGCTCACGGGGAACTTCTGCTATATGTTCACCTCCTCGGCCTACGCGCTGGCCATCCTCGGCACAGTCGCCGCCGTGTATCTTTTCCATCGCGGCGGGTGGAGGCGCGGCCTCGCGGGCGCTGTGCTGCTGGCTTTCTCCCTCGGCATTTATCAGGCGTATATCAGCCTCGCGGCAAGCCTGTGCGTGCTGCTTCTCATAAAGCGCCTCATGCGCGAGGAGTGCACCGCGCGCGATACCCTCATCCGCGGGGCGGTATATCTGGGCTGGCTCATAGGCTCTCTCGTGGCGTATTATATCGTCACGCTTATAGTTGAGGCCGCCATGGCCTCCGGCTATCAGAGCTATTCCGTCACGTCCGGGCTTGCCCCTCTGCGCAGTCTTATCACGGCCTATACCTCCTTTGCCGGCATATTCCTTTCCGGCAACTTCGGTTATGTCAATTCCGGTCTCTCCCGCGTCCTGCACCTTCTCTGCGCCGCCGCGGCGGTGGGCGTGACGGCCGCAAGCATACTGCGCCGCCATGACGCGAAGAAAACGGCGCTTGCCGCCGTGCTTCTGGCTGTGTACCCGCTCAGCGTCAACTGCATGTACCTAATCGCCTCCGTCGATATCATCCACAGTCTCGTGGTGTTCAGCTTCGTGTCGTTCTACGTGTTCGCCGCAATGGCACTGGAGGCCGTTCCGGCGGAGTGGGGGAGCGTCGCGCGCCGCGCTGTGAAGGGGCTCGTTCCGGCGGCGCTGGCGCTCATCATCGCCTGCAACGTGTACTTTGCCAACAAGGTCTATCTCAAGATGTATCTTGAGTATGAAAATGCCTACGCGTTTTATAACACGCTCATGGCGCAGGTGATGGATACGCCGGGCTTCGGCCGCTATACCGTCATTGATCTGGTCGGCAATACCTCCGACGGCGTCACGCGCTTTGATAATATCGACACCTCCGGCTTCACGGGGCCGAATGAGGAGCTTGTCAACACCTACACGCGCGTGAGCTTCATCAAATACTATCTCGGCCTTGACCTGTACATGTACCGTGAGGACACCGTGTATGACGCCGCGTGGTATGATGAGATGCCGTGCTATCCCGCGCCCGGCTCCATCCGCCTGCTTGAGGACGAGGGGCGGATAGTCGTCAAGCTTAGCTGAAAAAACTGCACCCCCGATGCGGCTTTTGCCGCGTCGGGGCGTTTATCATGTCGTTATGTCGCTTCCGGCTTATTTGCGGCGTCTGTCCGCGATGAAGCCGCTCAGCCATTCAGCGCCCACGGCGATGAAGGCAAAGCTGCCGGAAAGAATGGCAAGGACCGTGTCGCAAATCTCGGCCATTGCCGGATGCTCGTCAAAAAACTGCTTCATATCGTCATAACCTCCTGTATTCTATATTAGTATTATACTGCCGCGGCGTGCGCCGGTATAGCGCCCTTATGTATGCGAATGTGTCGGATTTATAGGAACCTTTATAATAAACACATTCTCCCGAAAAAAGCGCCTGTTCAGGCGGCGCGGCGCTCCTGCCGACGCTTTTGCAGCTCGTATACGCCTGCGCTGTCGGCTTCATGTTCACGGTACTCTTTTATAAGGGCGGCAGCCTGTGGCCGTGCATGATCACGCACGGCGTCCTCAACGCGCTCAGCGCCTTTGCGGTCGAGGGCACGGAAGCCGCCGACATGCTCACCGCCGCGGCGCTCACGGTCATATCCGTGCTCTACGCCCTGTGGATACTGAAGCACGGCGCAGACAAAACGGAATAAAATATATAAGCAAGGGGCGGCAGGATTTCCTGACGCCCCTGTGCTTTATTTCGCGGAGATGCGCACATCCTCCAGCGAGGGCAGCACGCATGCCGCCATGCGCCGGAAGTCCGCTCCCGGCTGCTTCATATCCGGCACGCATATCACGTCTATCCCCGCCGCGTGCGCGGCCTGAACGCCCGCCTCGCTGTCCTCCAGCACGATGCAGTCCTCCGCGCCGAATCCGGCCTTACGCGCCGCCGCGATGAAGATATCCGGATACGGCTTCCCGCGCTTGACCTCCGGGCCGAACACCATCGCGTCGAAAAACCCGGCAATGCCGTCGCTCTCCAGTACACCCCGCGCCCGTTCCCCGGTGCTTGACGTGGCCAGAACGATGCGGCAGCCGCTCTCCTTCAGCCGCGCCAACAGCGCCCGCGCCCCCGGCTTTAGAGCCACGCCGTTTTTGAAGTAAAACCTCTCACGTTCGGCGTATTGCGCCTTGCCCTCCTCCACGGAGATGGGCAGACCGAAATTGCGAATGATGGCCGAAATGTTGTCGTCCAGCGTTTTCCCGCTGTAGTCGCGCAGATATACGTCCAGCGTGAAGCCCTGCCCGTATGGGCGCAGTATGTCGAGATAGATGCTGTAGCTTATGCCCTCTGTGTCGATAAGCAGCCCGTCAAGGTCGAAAATGACAGCTTTCTTTATGTATTCTTTCATCTCTATATCACCTGCTGTCTTATGCGTGCACATATATTAACCCCGGCGCGCCGTTTTGGCAATACCCGGTTTTGCCCGGCGGCTCAAAGCATCTGCCGCCAGTCCAGCGTGTATATGACGGGGGCGGCCCCGGTCATGCGCGAAAGCATCTCGCCGTAGGGCGATACGAACTCCGTGCGTGTGTACAGCGGCTCAAGCGCGAGCGTGCAATCCAGCCGCGCTGACGCGACGCCCGCCGGAAGTGCCTCATACAGCATCCCGTGCAGCCTTTCCGCCAGCACCGCGCCGCTTTCCGCGCAGCCCAGCCGCGCCCCGTCAACATATACGGCGCACGCGGCGGAAACACCCGGCGCTGCACGCAGCAGCGCGTCGCTCACGGTCCCGGCCTCTCCGCCGGGCGGGGACAGGCGCAGCCTGTATCGCCGCTCAAGCTCCGGCACCGCCGCCTCCCGCGGGCATATCTCCTCCGCGGCCGCGGCCGCGGAGCACTCCCCAGCATCGGCACAGCTTATGCTGTACAGCCCGCTTAGCCGCTTCCCGTCCACGCTCAATTCGCAGCAGGGCCTCAGATTTGCCGCCGCCGTCAGCAGCAGCGCCAGAATGAACAGCGCGGTCTTTTTCCTCAAACGATCACCTCCGCCGGTACCATATCGCAAAACAAAGCGCCGGTCAACACCTTCGACAAAGCTTCTGCGCCATGCCGCAAAGGTTGTAAATATCCTTATTTCCCGTCGCAGATGCACTCCGCCTCGGTCACGGACACCTCGTATGCCGTTTTCTCCGACGCGCCGTCCTCGCTCAGCTTTATATACTTGCGGCTTTGTATGCGCCCCTCCAGCCTTATCTGCGTGCCGACGGTCCACGCCGCGGCCTCGCGCGCTTTCAGCCCCCAGCATATGCACGGCAGATAGTCCGAGCGGCCGTAGTGCCGGTTCACGGCCAGCATAAGGTCGCAGATATCCCGCCCCATCGGCGTGCACCGCAGATTCGGCGCCTTGCACAGCGTTCCGCTCAGCTGCACAAGGTTGCAGTCGTCCTCATCGCACAGCATGAGCTCCCGCGCGAACACGGTTATCACCAGCTTCGCCCCCTCGCCGCGCCTGTTGTTGAAGGTGCGCAGCTGACCCGTCACGCACAGCTTTTCGCACTCTGCCGCCTCCAGCAGCGCAAGCTGCTCCGGCCGCACCACGATGTTCAGCGTGTCCGTGTTGCCGGAAAGGCGCTGCACCTCCAGCGGGAAGATATAAAACTGCTGCCCCCGGCTGGAATGGGAATAAGCGGGCCTGCCGGCCATGACGCCGCAGAGCTTCACGTAATTATTAGGGGATATCATGTCCATTATGTAGCCGTCCTTTTCTTGTAATAGATAGAAGGAAGCGCTTTGCACTTGTCCTGCTTAAATCTATTCTCACGCGGCACTTGAATATGCCAGTGGAAAAGGATATAATAACTGTGCAATAATTGAGAAGGAGAACCTAAAATGGATATAAAAGACATCCTTGAAAAATGCGACCATACCCTGCTGCGCGTCGATTGCACCTCCGGTGAGATCCGCGCCCTGTGCGATCAGGCCATCAAGTATAACTGTGCCAGCGTATGTATCCCGCCCTGCCACGTTCCCGGCGCGAAGCGCTACGTTGGCGATAAGCTCAAGATATGCACCGTCATCGGCTTCCCCAACGGGTATATGACGACGGCGGCAAAGGCGTTCGAGGCGGCCGACGCCGTCAAGAACGGCGCGGACGAGATAGACATGGTCATAAACGTGTCCATGGTCAAGGACGGCTGCTGGGATGATGTGGAGAAGGACATCTCCGCCGTGCGTGAGGCCACGCGCGGCCATATCCTCAAGGTCATCATAGAGTGCTGCCTGCTCACCGACGATGAGAAGATCCGCCTCTGCGGCATCGTCGCAAAGTGCGGCGCGGATTATATCAAGACCTCCACCGGCTTTTCCAAGGGCGGCGCGACGCGTGAGGACGTCAAGCTCATGCGCGAAAACTGCCCCGCCTCCGTCAAGGTCAAGGCGGCCGGCGGCATTTCCAGCCTTCAGGACGCGGAGGACTTCATAGCCCTCGGCGCGGACAGGCTCGGCACCAGCCGCATCGTCAAGCTCGCCATGGAGCAGGAGAAGGCGGCCGGCGCGCCGGACGAGAATTACTGACGCGCGGAGAAAAGCCTTTTCATCGCGCGGCACAGCAATAGTCCGGGGAAGGACAGACCCAGCCATATAAGCGTGAACTGCGGGCATATCTGCCCCATCAGGTTGAAGGGCAGGAAGGAGTAATCCCACACGCCCATGCCAAGGCGCAGATTCACTATGCAGCCCGTGACGAATTCCACCGCCGTTATCACAGCAGGGCAGAGGATGAGCTTTTCCGGCGCTGTCAGGCGGCTGGCGCTGATGATATACATCAGCGTGAAGCACGTGCCCCCGCAGGCCAGCATCGTCCAGTGCGTCCAGCCGCGCCAGAGCATTTCCAGCAGGCCGTATATAAGCCCGCCAGCGGTAAAGACCGCGATGTATTCAGCCATCTCTTTATCAACTCCGTGCTTATCTTTTCCTTGCCGCGGAATTTTAACCGCGGCGGGGGAATAAAATATTTGGCAGGGGCGAAAAAGTGCTTGACAATCCGCGGAAGTGAGCTTATAATGACATAGCTTAAAACAAAGAAGGCATGGCATCCACCAGCCTCACCCGGCGGCATCAGGCCGTCCGCGGTCAATAGGAACGCACCCTTTGCGGGAATTGTGTTTTTATGCGCGGATGCTGTGCGTCCGCGCTTTTTGCATTCTGTATTTAATTTTGTGCTGTTTACCGGAGGTGTTTCAGATCGCAAACGCTGTTCATCAAATCAACGAGGAGATTATTGACAAGGAAGTGCGCCTTATAGGCCCGGAGGGCGAGCAGTTGGGTATTATGTCCGCGCAGAAGGCTCTTGAGGTCGCTATCGAGCATGAGCTTGACCTGGTCAAAATCGCTCCGGGCTCCACCCCCCCTGTCTGCCGCATAATGGACTATGGCAAGTTCCGTTTTGAGCAGACCAAGAAGGAGAAGGAAGCAAAGAAGAATCAGCGGGTCATTGAAATTAAGGAGATTCGCATGTCTCCCGGCATAGACACTAATGACTTCAACACCAAGCTCAAAAACGCCCAGAAGTTCCTCTCCGACGGGGACAGGGTGAAAGCCTCCGTGCGCTTCCGCGGCAGGGAAATGGCTCATACCGAGATAGGCGAGGTACTTCTGCGCGACTTTGCGGAGAAGTGTTCCGATATCGCCAACCTTGACAAGCAGCCCAAGCTTGAAGGGCGCAACATGTCCATTTTCCTCTCCCCCAAGCCGCAGACTCCGCCGAAAAAGCCGGCGAAGCCCAAGACCCCCAAGCCGGAGGCCGCTCCCAAGGACGCAGAGTAAGCCCGGCGCAGCCTGTGCGGCGCGCCCGCGCAGAATAAAACACGTATACAGCGGGAGAATTCCCTGTATTAACCCAGTTTACGGAAGGAGACAATATCATGCCCAAACTGAAAACCCACAGCGGTGCCAAAAAGAGATTTAATCTCACCAAGAGCGGTAAAGTAAAGCGCGCACATGCGTTCAAGAGCCATATCCTCACCAAGAAGGACACCAAGCGTTGCCGCCGTCTGCGCTCTGAGGCTTATGCAGACGTGACCAACGAGGCCACCATCAAGAAAATGATCCCTTACAAATAAGGGCGGACGCTAATAGAGGAGGATAATCACAAATGGCAAGAGTTAAAGGCGCAATGATGACCCGCAAGCACAGAAACAAGGTTCTTGGTCTTGCAAAGGGTTATTGGGGCAATAAGTCCCGTCACTATAAGATGGCAAACCAGCAGCTCATGAAGTCCGGCCGCTACGCTTACGTTGGCCGCAAGCAGAAGAAGAGAGACTTCCGTCAGCTCTGGATCACCCGTATCAGCGCAGGCTGCAAGATGAACGGCATGAACTATTCCACCTTCATGCACGGCCTGAAGCTTGCCGGCATCGACATGAACCGCAAGATGCTCTCTGAGACCGCGATCCATGATCCCGCCGCGTTCACCGCTCTTTGCGACATGGCAAAGGCCGCGAACAACAAGTAATCAATATTGCTGAAAAAATCCTCCGCCACCGGCGGAGGATTTTTGCGTAGACTGTCGAAAAAGTGGCAAAGCCACTTTTTCGAGAAAGATTCGCTACGTTCTGCGCCTCTATTGTCCGCTGATAGCGGACAATTCGACGCTCACTCCGCGCAAAGTGTTTTCTGCCACGCACATGTCGCGGCAGAAAACAGATCATACTGCTTTCGCGTCTGCGGACGCGAAACTCTGCGAGGTCTTTTTTGACAAGCTGTGCAAAAAATCCTCCGCCACCGGCGGAGGATTTTTGCGTTTAGAATTGTCAGCGCCGCATTATGCGGCGCTGACCGTGTTTTTGCTCAATCAATAGGGATGGTGTCCGGCGTCTTGTGCCAGAATTCCTTGAAAAACTCGCGCAGCTCCGTGGCGAGGATGATGAAGAACACAACGGCGATGTACTTCTGGTTTATTATCACTATCTCGTTGAAGTAGTACATGTACCCCACCGAGGACGATATGACGAGCGCTGCGGGGATGTACCATTTGCGCCGGTCGTACATGAAGTATATCAGCGCCATCACATCCGCCATGTAGAAGTAGCGCTCATGCATCCGCGGCAGCACGTAGGGCACCAGCATGGCCGAAAGGAAGAACAGCCGGACGAGGTCCTGAGTTTTCAGCTTTTTTATGAACGTCAGGCAGAAGAACATGAACAGTATCACCGCCGCCCCGGCCGTGAACACCGTCAGCACGCTGAAGCTTTCAAAGTCCGCGCTCTCAAAGAAGTGCCATACGGTGGGCGCGTTGTGGAAGAGATAGCCGTATTCCTGCGTCTGGTCGGCGTAGATGCTCAGGCAGCTTGCAAGGCTGCGCCCTGCGAAAAGCGCCGGCAGCAGCGAAATGAGGAACACCGCCGGTATCCACAGCAGGTGCCGCGGCTTCACCTTGCCCATTAACAGCGCAATGCCCAGCGCCGGCAGGATGAACACGGCCTGAAGCTTGAAGCACAGCGCCACCGTCCAGCTTATCGCGCACAGCCGCCCGCGGCCCTGCATTGCCGCCAGCATGGACAGCACGCAGAAGCTGACATATACCGCGTCGCACTGGGACCACATCGCGCTGTTGACCATGATGGTCGGAATGCCGAGCACTAGGATGTACGACGCAAGCTGCAGACGCCTGTCCTTCACGCCCTCAGAAACGACCCGCAGCACGAGCCATGCCAGAATAACGTCAAAAAGGCAGGAGAGGGATTTTATGCATATCATCGCATCCAGCTTAAGCCGGGAGAATATCAGCAGAATGTATATGTACGGCAGGTTGTAGTCGCCGATGTCCTCGCACAGCGCCTCCTTCACGGGAAGTTCGCCCAGCTTTTTGACCCACAGCTTCAAAAACGCCTTGTAGTCGTTGGATTCAAAGTATAAAAGCGCTACTCTTGAAAACATGACGCACGCAAGGCACGCCGCGGCGACCAGCAGCGACAGCGCGTCGAAGCGATCCTGCGCAATAAGCAGCGCCTGCGCCAGAAAGAACAGCCCCCCGAATATGACTGCGGTGGGGATGGGGTAGTATACGTTCACCTTTTCCGCCGTCAGTATCACGAACACGCCGAATCCGGCGGATAAAAGCGCGGCAATGCCGTACAGCATGGGCTTGCTCCGGCCTGCCCTGTCAAGAAGTTTTGCAGCTTTGCTCATCGGTTCACCTTCAAAAACGACATATTTTTGCCCGTATAGAATACTATATTTATCCCATTTCGTCAATTGAATAGTTGCGCCCGGCGGGCATAATTCCCAGCGGCTGACGCTTGCCATGCGCCGCGCGGTGTAGTATTATCTTATCATGAGAACTGAAAACACGAAAAAAACTCCGGGCGCGGCGCTCCTCGGCGCGTTCGCCCCCTGCCCGGTCATACATACGCTTGCGCTTGCAGCGGCGCTCGTTATCGCGCTGCATCTTCTTCTGCGGCGCGACCATGCCCTCATGGCCCATCTTTCCGAGAGCTTTATTCGCCCTGTGCACGCGGCGCTTGCGCGGCTCAACTCACATGTGTCGTTTTCCGTGGCGGAGGCGCTCATTGCCGTTGCCGCTGCCGCGGTGCTGGTGCGGCTTCTCGTTGGCCTTGCGCGCCTCATCCTGCGGCGAAGCAGCGCCCGGCGGGCGTACAGGCTCTTCGCGGGGCTGCTGGCCTTTGTGCTGTGGGTCTACGCCGGGTTCTGCGTGCTGTGGGGCACGTATTATTACGGGGATGATTTCTCCGCCAAAAGCGGCCTTGAAAGCGGCCCCGTCTCCGTTTCCCAGCTTGAGGCGGTCACGGAGTATTTTGCCGCGCTCGCCAATGAGTACGGAGCGGCAGTGCCGCGCGATGAAAGCGGCCTTTATACCTGCGACAGAAGCGCCGTTCTGGCGCGGTCAGCTTCGCTTTTTGACGGCATGGCGGACGCGCTGCCCTGCCTTGACGGGCCGCGCGTCGCGGCGAAGCCCGTCAGGTTTTCCCGCGTGATGAGCTATCTGGATTTCACCGGCTTCTTCTTCCCCTTCACGGGCGAGGCCAACGTCAACACGGATTTTCCGCCTGCACTTTTCGCTTCCACCGTCGCGCATGAGCTCAGCCACCAGCGCGGAGTGGCGAAGGAGCATGAGGCGAACTTCGTCGCCGTTCTCGCCTCTCTCCGTTCCGGCGATGCGGATTATTGCTATTCCGCCGCACTGCTGGCCTACACGCACCTCGGCAACGCGCTGTACAGCGCGGATAATGCGGCATGGCAGCGCGTTTATGCGCAGCTTGACGATAATGTTAAGCTGGACCTGCGCCTCAACAGCGCCTATTGGCGGCAGTTTGAGACCCCTGTGCAGAGCGTTTCAAACACCGTGTATGAGGGCTTCCTGCACAGCTATGATCAGACGCTGGGACTTAAAAGCTACGGCGCGTGCGTTGACCTTCTGGTGAATTATTATTACGCCGGTGCCGCCGCACATCAGCCGTAAAATGTCGAAAAAGTGGCCTTGCCACTTTTTCGAGAAAGCTTCGCTGCGTTCTGCGCCTCTGTTGTCCGCTGATAG
>ENA-OUQF01000856-OUQF01000856.1-human-gut-metagenome-genome-assembly--contig:-NODE-856-length-20784-cov-7.622558_pt1 | contig 20784 bp, 10 predicted proteins | sample MGYA00237947_ERZ548826 | MGnify/ENA primary metagenome ERZ548826 (study PRJEB26490, sample SAMN05194701) | human gut metagenome | biome: terrestrial biome; feature: human-associated habitat; material... | reverse complement strand
TCGAAAAGCGAACGTATTTTGCCGCTTTCGGGATTTCGGCGTTATAAATCAAAATCTCATACTCGTCGGTCGAGCTTGAGCCGATCCCCGAGAGAAAATTTTTCCCTTCGTCGTAAAAAGCCGCCGAAAGAACGCCTTTTTTGCCCGAAAGACAATATTGCAGGATCGGATATTTCTCGACGTCGAGCGCGATATAGTCGGTCACGCTCCAGTCGGACAGGACACCGCTCTCTCCCGTAAGAGAGAGCGCGGTGTCGGGGGAAGAAAACGAAAGGGGAAACGTTTTCATCCCGTTTTCGGCTTCGGATATAAGGAGCGTCTTAAACTCCCCCGCCGAAAGAAAGGTATCGGAATAATCCTGCATGATCGTATCGTAAAGCTCGTCGTACTGCCCCGGATATTGCGTTTTCAGTCCCTCGATGACCTCGAGGATGCTGCCGCTCATTGCGTCGCTGTACACGATTTTTTCCCCGCCGTTTACCGTATAGCGGATAAAGGCGCGCACGGTATAGCGGCGGTTGTAATCGGAGGCGGCAATGCCCGTGATGCATACGGTGTAAAGACGCGCTTCGTCGTCTTCATCGAAGATCTTGAAACCGTCGTCGCGGCTCTCGATCGTTTTTGCCCGCGCGGTATCGATCGTAAGTTTTCCGCCCTCGGGGATAAGATTTTCGGGAAGAACGACCAATCCGTAGGAGAAGTCGGTGCGGTTCTTATATTCGCCCGAAAGGCGCGCGATGAAGCGCAAGCCCTGAACGCCCGACGTGCGCAGCTGCATGCCGTACATCGAAAGGGTGATAAAGCGCGCACGATCATCTTCGCCGAAGCCTGAGAAAATATAGGTGCTGTCGCTCGTGTTGACCGTGACCGAGGCGCTTTTATCGCCGCGCAGGAGTGAATCGAATTTGCCGCCCGCAAGATTTACGGTCGTTTTGTTTTCGGCAAGAACGGTCTTAGCCTTGCCGCCCGAAAGGGTGAGCGTTCCGCCCGAAAGAGCGGTGAGCAACTCGACCGCGCCGCTTTCAAAGGCGATGTTTTTGCCGCTTATTGCGGAAACGCCCGCAAGATAGGCGGTATATTCTTTTTCGTTGTCAGCATAAGAAAGTTGCAGGTTTTCGCCGTTCTCTCTTACCGTATAAAGCGTGTCGCCCGAGAGAAGGACTTTTCCGTCGTTTTTCGCAAAGGAACCGACCGTGAAGAGATTCTTTCCGTTTTCGGTGCGGAAAACGATTCCGCCGCCGTTTTCGCCCGCAAGGCTCGGAAGAATTTCCGAAACGGCGCGCTTTGCCGCAACAGCCGCGCCTTCGGAAAGAATGAGCTTTCCGGTTACCGCAAAGAGATCGAGATCAAGAAGCACGCCGCTTTTGACAGGGAGGGCTTCTTCCGTCGCCGCCGACTGCAAAAGCGTTACGGTGTCGCCCGCCTGTGCCGCCGAAAGGGCGTCGGAGAGCGTATCGTAAAGGGTGCTTCCGATCGACGCCGCCTTATCGGCGCGATAGGTCACGGTCACGGTCTTGCCCGATTCCGCTTGAAACGCAGTGCATTTTACGCCGTCGGCAAAGGCGTTCACGCCCTCGTCGCACAGAACTTTAAAAGAACCGGGTGCGTCGGATTCGACGTGACAGGAGCCGAATTTTTCCGAAACGACCGAATAGAATCCGCCCTCGGCATACGGCGCGATGTCCGAGACGATGGGCTTTGCGCCGTAGTTTGAAATAAGCGTTACCGCCTTTTCAAAGGTGACGGGGCGCGCGCTTGAGCTTCCGACCGAAACGGCAAGCCGTCCGCCGTTGTGCAGAATATTTACGGTATCGGTAAAGGTCGCGCCCTTATGCTCGGCAAGATATCCGTCCGAACGGAACGTAAGCGTCACATCGCCGCCGTTCACGGTATAATCCGCGCCCGCCGTGGTCCTGGCGTTGTCGTAATTGTAATACGTTCCCGCATAGATCGTGACGATACCGCTTTCAATCGTTACGCGTTCGCGCTTTCCGTTGTAATTCTGCGTTCCCGAGTGGATAAGGCAGGGCCACTTGCTTCCGACGTTCGTAATGCCCTCGCCGAAGGTGAGCGCATTGCCGCGCGTGTTGATAAAGAGGAACTGCCCCGATACGCACAGATTAAAGCTTTCAAAGGTCGTGTCGCCCGCAAGCGTAAGCCCGTCCGCGAGCGTAAAGCCCGCGCCGTTTCTTCCGCGGTACGTAAAGACTCCGCTCGGAAGCGTGCCCGACACGGAAAGCTCGCCCGAGAAAGCGAGGATCTTTTCTTCGCTTCCCGTATACGCGTTCAATTTTTCCGCGGCTTTTTCGAGCGTTTTGACGGGGTTTTCCGACGAGAAGCCGAAGGCGCCGTCGTCGCCGTTCTGCGGGTCGAGATAAACGACCGCCTCGCCGTTTTCGCCGATTTTTGCCGTCGTGAAGAGAACCTTCGAAACGCCGTAGGGAACGGTGAAGGTTCTCTTAGGCGCATAGGTCTTTTCGCCGTATCGCCAGCCCGCAAAATTTTCGGTGTCGTTTGCGGGAAGCGTGACGCTTTCGCCCGAGAAAGCCGTAATATCGTCTTTTCCGTCAAAGGTGAGCGTTACGGAGGACGAGATTTTTACGAAGGTGCGCTCGTTTCCGTCCCCGTCGCAGATCGAGAGAACATCGCCGCACGGGAGCGAAAGAGTAAGCGAAACTTTTCCGTCCGAGACCGAACGGAAGGAAATCGCAACGGGCGAAAATTCGCCGTCATAAAGCCGATAATTGGCTTCCGAAACGCCCTCCGACGCGTCAAAAGAGATCGTAAAGGGGGTGTTTTCCGCAACGGTATCGGGCGCGGTCACTTCGACGGCAGGCGTCGAATCGTCCGCCCGCCGCACGCCGACAAAGCATTCGGCAAAGACCGAGGGGTCGTTCGCGCTCGTGACGCGCACGGTCACGGCGCCCGCCGCTTTGGCGTACAGTCTTCCGCCCTCATAAGAAACGACGTTTTCGTTCGAGGAGGAGTAAAGAAGTGCGTCGGTGCTCGCCCCTTCCGAAACGGCAGGGGTAAGATCAAGCGTCGTGCCGACGTCGAGAATGATTTTTTCGGTATCGAAAGCAAGGCTTTCGGGGGTCGTAAAGTCCGAAAGAGGAGTGAGACGGATCGTCGCGCCGCCGCGGCGGAGCATGGAAACGGTGATCGTATCGCCCTTTTCGACCACGCTTGTCTCACGCACAAGCGTCATAATGTCGCCGCCGTCGCGATACAGCTCGGCAAGATATTTCCCGTCGCCGAGAAAATCAAGCCGGAAGGATGCCGTGCGCTCTTCGGTCGTAATGCCGGCGGCATAATAAACCTTGCCGCTGCGGCGAAGGAGCGCCGCATATTCGCCGAGCTTTCCTTCGATAAGCTTCGTGTCGTCCCATACGGCGGGGAAGTTTTGGTACAGTCCCTTCGCGGGGCTTTTTTCCATTTCCTCGGGACCCGAACCCATATAGTGAATGCCGCTTGCCATGAGAATCGACATGGCGACCTGCGAGCCGCAGGTGGTGTCGGCATACAGGGAGGGCGAGAGCATTTCGGTCACGTCGGCAGGTCCGACCGTTCCGCGGATAAAGGGAAGAATCGTATACTGCGCGGCGTCGAAGCTTTCGAAGCGATATTCCTCGCCGCGAACCGCCTCGCGCGCCATAACGTTCGGATAAGTGCGGACTTCGCCCGTGGGCTTGTTCGCGCCGTGGCAGTTGACGACCAGTCCCAACGACGCGCATTTTTTATACACGCGGTCGTACAGCGCCATAATGCTCTGCGCTTCGGAATCGAAGAAGTCGATCTTGATACCCGCAACGCCGAGAGAAGCGTATTCCTCGAGCAGGGCGTTCATGTCGCTCTCGTTCACGCAGTTGACCTTGTGAACCCAAACGATAAGCTTTACGCCCTTATTGTTCGCATATTCGACAAGCTCGGGAAACCAGTCGTAGGTTCCGCCCTGAATTTTATAGGTGCTGCCGTCGCGCGGCTGCCAGCCGTCGTCGAGAGTGTAATAGCTCCAGCCCATTTCGGCGGCGTAATCGACGTATTTTTTGTGGGTCGCAAGATTTACCTGTCCGCTTCCGCCCTCGGTGAGCCATGACCATGCCGAGATGCCGGGAACGGCAAACGAATAATCGATATTTTCGTCGGAATCGTCCGAAAGATCGGTGACAAGGCTGTTTTCGGTGATGTCGGCAAGACTTCCCGCCGCCAATACGCGCCACGGTGTCGTAAAGGGGGACGAGACGGTCACGAGCTCATTATTGTACGCGGCAAAGCGAAGATCGCCGTCGGTCGTGCCTTCGACGTGCGAGCCGCTGTATTCGGGATTGAAGACCGCCTCGGTCGCGAGACAATAGCGGTCGTTTTCCTCGTCCGCCAAAAGGGCGGGGAGATTGTACGAAATGCCGGCGGAAATGCCGCTCTTTTCATACTTGCGGAAGTTGCCCTCCAGTCCCGTGTTATAGGGCATGAGCCATGCGCGATACGCGAAAGAGACCGAAAGCTCGGTCTTTTCTTCTTTAATTGTGAGCTTTTCGCCGTTCTTCGAGGTCAGCGTGTAGCAAAATGCCGCTCCGTTATCAAAAACGCGCACGGTAAGTCCCATCTTCGCGCCGTCTTTATTAAAAGTAAACGTGCGCTCGGTTCCGCTGTTTTCGTAATGCTCCTTGGTGCGCGCGGTGAGGGTATACGATTCATTCACCGCGGTCGGTTCGGAAACCGATTCGAGCGTAAGTCCCTTCGTAAAGTCGACCGAATCGGTGACAAAGCCGAGCGTCGAGAGCGGAAGGAGAGTCTTGCCGTTCAGAAGAAGAATATAACGCGCCGTGCCGTTTTCATCGAGATAAACGCACAGAACGCGGCTTCCGTCGGGCGATGCGACGCGCTTTAACGTATCGGTCTCGGCGTTTCCGACGATGACGCGAACGCTTGCGGTCTTTTGATTCAGTCCCGAAGAAGCGGTCACGGTGAGCGTTCCGATGCCGTCGCCGACGCCGAGAACCGTGCCGTTTTCATCAACCGTGAAAATTTCTTCGTTTTCGCTTGCATACGTAAGGCTTGCACTCGCAGCATCGAGCGGCGAGCCGTCGACCAGCGTTCCCGAAACCGAAACGGCGGTTTTTTCACCGACCGCAAGAATTCCTTCGGGCAGCGCCGCGGAAAAGGAATAAACATCTTTTGCGTGCGCGCCGTCGATGATAATGCGGGCGTTTCCCCATGCCGAATGGTCGCTGTTCTTGCTTCCGCAGTCGTCAATGACAAGACGGAGCGTCTCGGAACCGCTTGGAATCGGCGCGATGATATTGGCGGGGGCGCTCTGATTCGTCAGCTTTTCGCTTTCGAAAAGGAGCGTGTCGTCGGCATAGACCAAAAACTTTACCAGACCCTTGCCCGCGGCCTCATCGTCCAAAATGCCCGCCGTTGCACGGAAGGAGAGAACGGGGAGTCCTTCGATATTGTAGGTGATCTCCGAGGGCGCGTGCGCGGTGATGCCCTTGTCGCAGGTGATATTGCCCGACGCAAAATGGATTTTTCTGCCGTCGAAGCCGCCGTCGACAATCAGCGGTCCCCATCCGACCGACGCGGAAAGGCGGGGCATATCGCCGAGGTAGCGAACGAGATTTTCCTGTCCCGCGTCGCCGCAGCGGATCGGGATCGCCGCGCTTTTCGACGTGCCCGCGACCGTCACGGTGACGGTGACAATCGCCGAGCCCTGTGCCGCGGCGGTCAGCGTGCCGTCCCCGGAGACCGAGACGATCTCGGAGGCGGAGCTTTCAAAAGTAATGTCGCCGTCCGACAAAACGGCGTCCGCGCCGCTCGAAAGGATCGCGCGAACCGAAAGAGCCGTACTCTCATCGACCGCGAGAACTTCTTTTCCGCACGAGACGATCACTTCGGAAATCGAATCGGAGGAAGGCGCGATGTAAGGCGTTCCCCACATGCAATAATCCCATGCGCCGCTCTCGCCCGCGTCATTTAAGAGCTTTATGCTCTTGGTTCCCTGCGGAATGACGGCGGTCATGCGGGTCAGCGGGTCGTCGGGCGTAATAAAATCGCTCTGCGCCGCAAGCACATCGTCGGCGTACACCGAAAATGCCGCTTTGCCCTCTTTGTTCGTATCGATATTGCCGCTCCACGAATCCAAAAAGCCGATGTACGAAGTAAAAGCTGTCGCACCCGACGCCGTGTATTCGGAAACGTCAAAGGAATAAAAGTTTGCGCTCGCCCACCAGTTGCCCGCGCCGGTCATGTCGTTGCGGAAGCTCTTTTCGAGCGAAACGCTTTCGGTGTCGGAATAGCGCAGAGTATAGGTGTTTGCCGCCTCGCGGCTGTTATAATTCGGCTCGCCCATCGTCATGGGAAGATCGGCAAGATAGGCTTTTGCGGGAAGGATCAGCTTCGGGTCGCCCCACAGACACCAGTCGGTGTCGTTCTTCTCGCCCGCGTCCTGTTCGAAGCGGAGCTTCTGTGTTCCTGCGGGAATCGTCACGACCATCTGCGTAAGCGGGCTGTCGACCGTCAGAAAATCGCTCTTTTTTATAAGAACATTGTCGGCATACAGGCAGAACGCCGCTTTTCCTTTTTTGTCCGTATCGGTCGCGCCGCCGCGCTCGGCGACAAAGCCGATGTACGAGGAAAAGGCGATTTCCTGCGCCGTGTAATCCGAAATGTCAAAGGTGTAGGTACAGTTTGCCTTCCACCACTGATCGTTGGGGGCGGCATGGTTAAAGACCGATTTTTCGAAGGTCTTCGACTCGGTGTCGGAGTAACGGAGCGCGTAAGAGCCCGTTCCGAACGGAACACCGAAGCCGCCGGTCGGCGGCGTGATCTTATCCGACGAAAGGTCGATAAGGTAAACCGTCGCGTCGGAAAAGCCGCTCTGCGCCGAATCCGCTTCTGCGGCAAAAGGGCTCATCGGGGCTGCCGCAAGCACCGTAAGAAGCGACAAAGCACCGCACAGGAGCTTTTTTGCGAAATTGCGTTTCATACAATTCCTCCTTGTTTTATCGCCCGAAAAAGTTCCCCCTTCGGCGGATTTTGCGGGCTTTTTTCCATCCTGTTCGTATTGTAGCGCGCTTTTTTTCGAAAGTCTATTGCCAAACCGCCTCTTTTTATGGTAAAATGGTGACAAAAGGAGTGTATTTCGCCGAAATTTTCCAAAAAAAGAGGTAAAAACGCTTTGGAACCGTGCTTTCTCGACCAGATCATGTTAGAACAGTGTACCGCAAATAAGCCGCCGTACAGCAAGCTGTATCCCTACACCGCGATTCATTATGTTTTATCGGGCAAAGGATATTTCAACGAGACGCCGCTTTGCGCCGGAAAAGGCTTTGTCGCCATGCGCTACGAGCCGATCTCGTACCGCCCCGACAAGGACGATCCGTGGTGCTATTTGTGGATCCGCATCGGCGGACAGGATCCGAAGGAATATTTTCGTTCGCTCGGGCTTTCCGCGCTGACCCGTCCGCCGTTTGTTTTTGATTTCACGTGGCAAAAGGAGCTTTTGACGCTGTATCGCGTCTACAATGACACCTTGAGCGGGCTTTCCGCTTCGCCCGCGTTTTCCGAGGCGGCGCTTCGGATGTTCCTTGCGCTCCATCCCGATTCGTCCGATGACGCGCACCGAACGCAGAAGCAACGCTACGTCGAGCAGGCGTCGGAATATCTGCACCGTCATTACAACGAAAAAGAGCTTTCGATCGAGGGGCTTTCCGAAGATCTCGGGCTTTCGCGGTCGTATCTGCGCAATATCTTTTACGAGCTGTACGGCATTTCGCCGCAGCAATACATAAGAGCTTTGCGCATCGGTCACGCGCAGGATCTTCTCGCCCGTACCGCCTCGCCCATCGGCGAGATCGCCGCCGCGTGCGGCTACGACGACACCTTGCAGTTTTCGAAATATTTTAAGCGCCACACGGGGCTTTCTCCGTCGCTGTACCGTGCGGAGTATAAACCGTTTCCGCCCGATCCGTCGTGAGACCAAAGGCTCTGCCGCGCCTGCGGCGGGCATTCCCGTGAAATCGAATTCCGATGGTCGCGCCTGCGGCGGGCGTTCCCGTGAAATCGAATTCCGATGGTCGGAATTCGATTTCACCTTAGCTATGTTATATCGGCGGTAATTTGACCTACCCATGTTATGTTGACATAATATTCCGATCCGTACCAAGGAACAGAGCTTTGGTCAAGCCTTCTCGAAGGCTTGCGGGGTGTCGGGGCTGCACCCTTAAAGCTTCCCCATTGCACAAGGCTGTAACGCTCAATCAAGAACAATATGCTTGCCTTTGCCGCCGTTACGGGTCGCGCCTGCGTCAAATGATCCCCGCAGGGGAAATGTTGCAGATAGCGGAGTTTTTGGGCGAAAGTATTGAAAAATCCAAAAAGTTCCGATATAATGAGGAAGAAAACACGGTTGAATCCGTTTTATGGGAGGAAACATATGGATAAGGTACGTTTCGGCGTGATCGGATACGGAAATATGGGCAGTCAGCACATCCGTTATCTTGCAAACGGCGAAATTCCCGGTGCGGTGCTCGGCGCGGTTTGTGACAACAATCCCGCAAAGCTCGATGCCGCAAAGGAATTTTTGACAAAGGAGCATCCCGATCTTCCGGTCGCTTATTTTGCCGACTATAAAGAGCTTCTCGACTCCGGAAAGATCGACGCGGTTCTCATCGCGACGCCGCATTATCTCCACCCGGTCATCGCAATCGACGCTTTCGCAAAGAAACTGAACGTTCTTTCCGAAAAGCCGATCGGCGTTTATACCAAAAAAGTACTGGAAATGTACGACGCCGCAAAAAAAGCCGGCACGGTTTTCGGTATCATGTACAATCAGCGCACGAACCCCATGTATCAAAAAGTCCGCGAAATGATCCAAAGCGGCGAGCTGGGCGAATTGAAGCGCTGCGTCTGGATCATCACCAACTGGTACCGCACGCAGGCTTATTACAATTCGGGCGGATGGCGCGCAACGTGGAAAGGCGAAGGCGGCGGCGTTCTGACCAATCAGTGCCCGCACAATCTCGACCTTTGGCAGTGGATGTTCGGCATGCCGACAAAGGTGCGCGGCTTCTGCTACAACGGCAAGTATCACGACATTGAGGTCGAGGACGATGTGACCGCTTATGCGGAATACGCAAACGGCGCAACGGCGACCTTTATCACCACGACGGGCGAATATCCCGGCACGAACCGCCTTGAAATTTCGGGCGACCGCGGAAAGGTTGTAATCGAAAACGACAAGCTGACCTACACTCGCCTGAAGACTCCCGAGCGTGAATTCTGCTTCACGACGACCGAGGGCTTTGCAGGTCCCGAAAAGGAAGAGGTCGACCTCGGTATCAAGCGCGAAGAAGGCAAGCTTTACGAGCATCGCGGCATTACCGAAAACTTCACCCGCGCCGTTTTGTACGGCGAGCCGCTTTTGGCGCCCGGTGTGGAGGGAATCAACGGTCTTCAGATCTCCAACGCGATCTACCTCTCCTCGTGGCTGAACAAGACCATCGAGCTTCCCGTTGACCCCGATCTCTATTTTGAAGAGCTGAGCAAGCGCATTGCCACTTCGAAATTCGAGAAGAAAGACGTTGTGGAAACGGTTGCCGACCTTTCGGGTACATACAATTCGAAATAACTGTTTTTGCCGTGCATTTGCTCGAAGAGAAAATGCACGGTTTTTTCTTTTTTTGTCGATTTATAAATAATGGATTGACAAAAAACGACAAATAGTGTATGCTGTACTTGAAGGAATTTCTTTCAAAATTATTTTTAAGGAGAAACAACACCATGGATCAGCAGAAAATCGACCTGTACATCACCGCAAATCAGAAGTATTTCCCCGCCGAAGCCATTCCGCAGTTGCAGGCAAAGCTTCAGGCTATGGATGAGTCCAAGTTCACCATGCTGAACGCGACCGAATTGAAGGACCCCACAACCATGCTTCTCATTTCGATCTTTCTCGGCAGCCTCGGAATCGACCGCTTTATGATCGGCGATACCGGCATGGGCGTTTTGAAGCTTTTGACCGGCGGCTGCTGCGGAATTCTGACCATTATCGACTGGTTCTCGATTCAAAAGAAAACACAGGATCTTAACTTCAATAAGGTCATGGCGATTTGAATCCGCGTATGAAAAAAGCTTATTGCTGCGCCTTTTTTGCCGCAGTCATGTTTGCTCTTTTCTTGTTCGTTGCGAAAATCTCATGTCCGATACGCGCCTTGCTCGGATTTCCGTGTCCGACCTGCGGTGTGACCCGCGCGCTTTTTTCTTTGTTTCATTTGCGTTTCGGCGAATCGCTCCGCTATAACGCTATGGCAATTCCGCTGTGTACGGCGCTTTTGATTTGCTTTGCGGGAAATCATACGAAAAGGCGCGGCATTTGTATCGGTTTTTCCGTAGCGGTATCGATTCTGAATTTCGGCTACTATTGTTATCGCCTGATTTTCGGATTGATTCCGTAAAAACGGCACGATCGCTCCCGTTTCCGAAAAAAGGGAAACGGGAGCCTTTTTGTTCTTACAACAGCAAAAGCCTTTTTCGCTTTACATAAAGATTGCCATGTCGTCTATACTTTTTTCATCCGGGGTGCTGCACTCCGTAGGATACCGTTCCATACCTCGCCGCTTCCCGATACCGACCGTTTCACTTTTGCGCGGCAAGTCAAAACGGCTCCCGATAAACTCGGGAGCCGTTCTTTTTTGTAATTTGAAAGGAGCTTCTATTCTTCTTTCGTTCTTTCAGATCCGATATTGCGTCGGATCTTCCTTATTGGGATCGATCACGATCGTAACCGCGTTCTTATCGCCCCATACGTCGCGGATAAGACGTGCCGCGTCGTAGTCGCAGGTATACGCCGAGCCGCGAAGCGCGCCGAGAGTGCAGCCGAGGGTCTGGATATAGATGTTCTTATCCTGAACCTCGTTTGCATTGGCGGGCAGATTCAAAAGATATCCGCCGCAGCGGTCGTAGATATTATACTCTGCCAGTTCATCGCTGTTATCCGAGAGCGTCGAGCCGCAGTAGAGGCGTGCCGACGAGGTGCGGAAGCGGGTGAGCGAGCCCCAGCCGTAGCCGCCCATACGAAGGACATTGTACGCATGGTGAACATCCTTCGTATAGCGCGTCCAGGTATCCTGTTTTCCGCCCGCAAGATCGTCCTTGCTCGGGGGTGCGTTATAGAATTCGATTCCCCAGTGAACGTATTCCATCAAATTGCCGATATATTGGATATTCTCCTGACGGCAATCGCCTGTGCTGGGCGAGCGCTGATGCGTGACGGCGGTATCGTAGATCTGGTACATCCAGTTGTTTTCGACATGATAGCCGTTGCATCCGCCGTAGCTTTCGACCGCGTTGCCGTAGTTGACGGCATAGCCGTTATTATACGTAAGAACCGATCCGCCGAGCCACGAGAATACGCAGTTGGTAACGGTGATGTTGTGAATCGTGCCGAGACCGATACCGTGCGCGCCGGTAAACTTAAGCGAAAGGTTATCGAAGATCGTGCCGTTGTAGGCGCTGGAGAAAATATTGGTGCGCTCGCCCATTTCGATCGACTTAAAGCGTGTTCCGGGGTTGCCGCCCTCGCAGTAGAGGTAGACGGGACCCGAGCTCTGCACATCGTTGTTCTGCAATTCGGAATAGAACTGCAGGTCCTCCTTCAGATCGGCGGGACCCTGGAAGCCGTAGTTTCCTTTGTTCATGATGTTGCCGTACAGCTCATGGTAGCTGTCGTCGGAATAGTCGAACAGATCGTGGTCAAAGCCGATAACGCCGACATTTTTGAGCATTTCGGTGCTTTTCCAGACGTTTTTCCACTCGGTCTCTTCCCAAAGAGAAGGATCGGCATAATTCTTCTTCGACTGCATGAGGATCGGCTTCGAGCCTTCGCCGTACGAGCCGTAGATCGCATTGTTGGCAGCCGAGATCGAACCGCGGTAAATACCGCCGCGCTCAAAGAGAATGACCAATTTTCCCTGTTTTACAAGACGGATCTTCGAAAGAGCGGAGATGGTTTTCCATGCCGTTTCGGGGCTCTTGCCGTCGTTTTCGTCGTTACCGTTCTTTTCCGAAACATAGAAGATCGTCTTGTCGGTAAGATCGTAATAATCGGCGGTGTTGCCCGTATTCAGAATATTCTTTTTCATCTGATCGGAAATGACGTCGACGCCGCGGCGGATCTCCCTTGCGGAAAGCGTGGGCGCCTGATCATAAAGACCGACGACATAATCCTTTGCGCTCGTACCCGAAAGCGTATACGTGTTTTCGGTCAGATCCTTTGCCGTCCAGGCTTCGTTTTCCTTGCCGGCTGCGGCGAGGATCTGGCTCTTTGCCCAGTGTCCTTCGATATCGGTGAAGGTCTGTCCCTGTGCGTTTTCGGCAGGGATTCTTCCGAGGAAACGGTTTACGACCGCCGCAACCTCGGCGCGGGTGATGTTCTTTTCGGGACGGAAGGTGTTATCCTCATAACCCGAAACGATACCCTTGGAAACCGCAAAGCCGATGGCGGCGTAGTGCTCGGTCTTGGCGTTCACGTCGTCAAAAGTCGAAAGCTTCATCGAGCCGTCGGCGACGCCCGCCATGGCGACATTATAGATCAGCTCGACAAACTCGGCACGGGTGATCTTTTGATCGGGATAAATGACCGCGCCGTGCTTTCCTTCGATAGTCGAAAGATAGCCGAGCTTTTGGAAAAGACCGATGTAGGATTCATACCATGCGCCGTGCGCAACGTCGGCATAATCCGCCGTCACATTGCCGACAATGACCTTTTCGTCGGTGATGATACGGGTGAGAAGCGTGATGGCTTCGGCACGGGTCAGGTTGTTCTGGGGGGCAAAGCTTCCGTCGCTGTAGCCCGCAACATACGAAGCGGCGCGGTTGATTCCGATGACAACGTCGGTCTTGACGCCGACGGTCGAGGTGCCCTCGGGCAGCGAATAGATGCCCGTATCGGAGGCGACCTCCTGCCCGTTTACGGTCGCCTTTTTGGCGGGAACACCGTAAAGGTCGGTGATCTTAAAGCCGGTTACGGCAGAGCCGTCCATCATCGGTTCGCAGAGACCGCCGTCGAGCTTTACGACATAATCGGCGGCACCGCTTGCAATATCGGCGACCGTTTCGGTACCGGTGATGATGATCTTTTTGCCGGTAACGGTGCCCGCGCCCGCGGTGATCGAGCCTTCGAAATGTCCGCCGTTGAGCACGACGATGACGCTTCCGTTGACGGTCGCGCCGGGAGCTGCGCCGATGACGGCGTTTTTGATATTACCGCCGTTAATGACGGTGGTCACGTTTCCGTTGATCGTGCCGCCGAGCGAACCTGCGGTGAGATTTTCGATCTCGCCCTCGCCGATGAGAAGCTTTGCGTTTCCGTTCATCGTGCCGCCGCCGATATTGCCCGCGACCACGTTTTCGACCTTGCCGCCCGTGAGGGTGACGAAGGTATCCTTTTCAACCTTTTTGCCGTTGACCGAACCTGCGGCAAGGGTCGTATACGTACCCGCCGAAAGGTTGATCACGCCGTCGCTTTCAGCCGTGACCGTACCGGGTGCGACCGACGGGGGATTGTTATAGGTCGTGATATTCGGTCCGTCGGCGACATATTGCTCGGAATGATAAGTGTCGAATTCGTTCAGCGTTTCAAACGAATGACCGTTGGTGAAGAGAAAAGCGCCCTCGTCCATGCGGAGATTGACGAAATCGAGCGTGATGTCTCCCTGAAGCTCCACCTCGGGAATGCCCTTGAAATAAAGAATGTTGGAGCGTGCCTTTGTGCCCATGCCCGCAATGGTGAGCGCACCGCGTCCTGCCGTATCGACAAAGCCCTCGGCGTTCGCAACGCCGGTAAAGACGATCTTGCCGCCCTCCTTGCCCAGCGCCGAAAGCGCCTCGTTAAAGGTCTTGTACGACGCATAAGACTTTCCGTTGTAGGACATCTTGCCGAATCCGCTGTAAAGCGCGACCCGTTCTCCGTCGATCTCCAGAACCGACGGCTCCGCCGCCTGTGCCGTAAGCGGAAGAGCGCTTACCGTGCAGAGCGCCGCCAGAATCGCCGCAGCCCATCGTTGTTTTTTCATCTGATTTTTTCCTTTCCCTTTTTGTCAAAAGTGTTGCAAATTTTCTTTCTGTTTGCAAGTTTTTGCAAATGTTTGCCGTATGCCGAAATTGTATCACAAAAACGGGGAAAAAGCAAGATATTTTTTCGTTATTTTATACAAATTCGTCTGTTTTTCATGTGTTTCGGCGAGGAGGAGTTTTTGTCCGCGCGCCGTTTTTTCCGCGCGGAACGCGCCGCCCGTAGACATTTCCTGTTTTTGCGTTGCGCTTTTCTCTTGTTTTCCCGTCTATCCTCTTGCAAAAACGCCCGAAACGTGTATAATGAAGGTGACGTTTCCTGTTGTACGGACACGTCGGCTATCCGCAATCCCGATATTCGGTATACTAACATATTAAGAAAGGAATCTCTTTATATGAAATTGAGACCGCCCGCAATACCGCTGATCACGGTCGACCCGTATTTTTCCGTCTGGTCGCCGACCGAAAAGCTTTATGACAGCGAAACCATGCACTGGACAGGAAAGCCCAACGCCCTGCGCGGAACCGTGACCGTCGACGGCGAAGTTTTCCGCTTTATGGGACTCGGCGAAGAACCGACGCTTACGCAGACCGATTTTACCTACAATGCGCTTTCGACCTACTATACCTTCCGCGGGAAAAAGATCGAATTGAAGCTCTGCTTTACCACGCCGCTTCTGCCCGACGACCTTTCGCTTTTGTCGCGCCCCGTTTCGTATCTGCGTCTCTCGGCTTCTTCGCTCGACGGCAAAAAGCACGATGTTTCGGTCACGATCACCGCGTCGGAGCAGCTGTGTCTCGACCACGCGGGGCAGTCGGATGTTGTATGCGCCGATGTTGATCTTCCCGATATGGCTTGTATCTGCATGGGCAATGCCGATCAAAAGGTCCTAAACCGTTCGGGTGACGATGTGCGCATCGACTGGGGCTATTTTTATCTCGCCGCCTGCGGCGAGGACGCCGAAACGCTGAGTTTTCACGACGATATGAGCCGAATCGGCATCACCGTTTCGCTCTCGCACGAGGAAGCGCTGGTGCTCTTTGCCTACGACGACATAAAGAGCCTTAATTACTTCGGCAAGCCGATTTCTTCGGTTTGGAATCACGAGGGAAAAACCATCGAAGAAGCTCTTTCCGAAGCGCTTTACGGCTATGAAGAGACCTATCTTGCCTGCGAACAGTTTTCCGAGGGACTTTTCCTCGACGGCGTTCGCGCCGGCGGCAAGAAATATGCCGAAATGCTCGAGCTTGCCTACCGTCAGGCGTTTGCCGCACACAAGCTCGGCGTGACCGAAGAGGGCGAGCTTCTTTTCGCCTCGAAGGAATGTTTCTCCAACGGCTGTGCCGCGACGGTGGACGTGAGCTATCCGTCGGTCCCGCTGTTTTTGATTTATAATCCCGAACTCGTTCGCGGCATGATGCGCCCCATCTACCGTTTTGCGCAAAGCGACGCGTGGAAATTCGACTTTGCGCCGCATGATGCGGGAACGTATCCGCTCCTCACGGGACAGGTTTACGGCCTTGACCGCGAGAAAAACGAGTATATCCATGCAATGCAGATGCCGGTCGAGGAATGCGGCAATATGCTGATCATGGAAGCCGCCTGTGCGCTTGCCGACGGAAATATCGATTTTTCCGCCGAGCATGCGGATATTTTGGAAACTTGGGTAAAATATCTTGTACGGTACGGCTACGACCCCGAAAATCAGCTTTGCACCGACGATTTTGCGGGACATCTTGCGCACAATTGCAATCTGAGTCTTAAAGCCGTTATGGGTATCGCCTCGTATGCGATCCTGCAAAAGCTTGCGGGCAAAAAGCAGAAATACAACGAATATATGAGCGAAGCGCGCAAAATGGCGGCTTCGTGGTGCAAGCGTGCGGCGAACGGCGACGGAAGCTACCGTCTTGCCTTTGACCGTCCCGGCACCTTCAGCATGAAATACAACGCCGTTTGGGACAAGGTGTTCGGAACGGGAATTTTCCCGCCCGAGGTCATGCAAAGTGAGCTTTTCTCGAATTTCCGCCATTTCAATCCCTATGGTATGCCGCTGGATAACCGTTCGGATTACACGAAAGCCGACTGGATCGTCTGGACGGCGACCATGCTGGAGGACGACGACGATTTCGAGCGCTATGTCGAGCCGCTTTGGAAAGCCTACCATCACACGACCTCGCGCGTGCCGATGACCGATTGGTATTTCACCACAACGGCGATCCATCAGCATTTTGTACACCGCTCGGTCATCGGCGGACTGTTTATGAAAATGCTCAACCACCTCGGCACCTGCGCCTGCGGCGAGCGATTACCGTGAAAATGAATTCCGGTGGTCGGAATTCATTTTCACACTACCATCGTTATGTCGATAAAATTTGACCTACCCACGTTATGTTGACATAAGATTTTGATGCGCACCCGAGAATGAAGTTTAGGGTCAAGCCCTTTTTGAAAGGGCTTGCGGGGTGTCGGGGCGGCGCCCCGACTCGCGCTCCGCAGAGCGCGAAACTCTTTGTGCGTCCGCTGAGCGCAGGAGGAGTGAATTTGAGTGCCGCAAAGCGACACTCAAAGAGAGGGACCCTCGCGGCGATTACAATCGCTTTGGGGTCCCTCTGAGACACATTTTGCCTGCGGCAAAATGTGTCCGTCCGCCCATGCGTAGACATGGGCGGATGCGCAAAAGCAAGCTTAGTTGACATAATTCCGAGCATACCCAAAATTCCGTCCCTCAAAAAAGTGTTACGGCAGCTTTTCTCTCGTAACAAAACTCACATAAACCAAAAAACAACCCGCAAAGGAGGTTTGAGCTATGATCAAAAAGCGCTTTGGCGTCATGCCCGACGGCACGACGGTCTATTCCTATATTCTGGAAAACGAATACATCCGTGCAACGATTTTGAATCTCGGAGGAATCCTCCACAGTCTCACCGTAAACGGGCGCGAAATTGTGTGCGCGTACGGCTCGGTCGAGGATATATTAAACGGCGAAGGCTATCACGGCTCGATTATCGGGCGTTATGCCAACCGTATCCGCGACGGAAAATTTACGCTGAACGGCAAAGAATATATCCTTGCCAAAAACGAAAAGGGCATAACGCATCTTCACGGCGGAAACGAGGGCTTCAACCGCAAGGTCTTCCAAGTGACGCAGGTCGTAAAACCCGACCGCGAAGAGCTGGTGCTGACCCTATTCAGCCCCGACGGAGAAGAGGGATACCCCGGGAATCTGGACGTTTCGGTCACGTATACGCTGTGCGGAAAGGATTTTTCGATTCATTACACCGCCGAGAGCGATGCCGACACGGTTTTGAACATGACCAACCACGCCTATTTTAACCTGAACGGCTATGATAGCGGAAGCGTGCTTTCGCATAAGCTCCGCATTCCCGCCGACGCCATTTCCGCGGTCGACGAACAGCTGATTCCGATTGCGGTTCGCCCCGTCGCCGGAACGCCGTTTGATTTCAACGAAGAAAAAGAGGTCGGGCGCGACATCAATGCCGACGACGAACAGCTTCGTCTCGGCGGCGGTTACGATCATAACTTTATTCTGCGCCGCGACGAGCCGATTCCGTTTGACGGAAAAACGCTTTATACCGCCGCCGTTTTAAAGGGAAACGATCTTACCATGACCGTTTATACCGACTGCCCCGGCGTTCAGCTTTATACCGGCAACTTTATGAACTGCCCCATCGATTTCAAGGGCGGCGTAAAGCAAATTCCCCGCAATGCCCTCTGCCTTGAAACACAGTTTCCTCCCGACAGTCCCAACCATGGCGAGGCGATCCTGAAAAAATACGAAAAATTCGATAAGACCACCCTGTTCCGTTTTTCTTAAATTTCGAACGGACAGGCGTGAAAAAATCCCCGCAAAGAGAATTCTTTGCGGGGATTTTTTCGTCTTTTGTTTCGTCTTATTGCTTTGTCAAAGAAATCGTTTCATAATCGCCGTTGAGTGTAAGGGTGCTGCCCTTGATGGAAAACGTGTATTTTTGTGTCGTTTCCACCCCGAGCACCGATGTTGTTACGTACAATGTATCTCCCGACGTTTTGTAGGTGAAGTCAAGGTTCACAACATTGGCAATGGTTCCGGTGCCGTCCGACCGAAAAGTGTATCTCGTTTCGGTCGAGACCCCCAAAAGCGTGGTCTCGCTGCTCCATGTTCCGACAAGCGAACGTGCGGACGAGCAAGACACGCACACAAGCAAAAGAATGGCCGCACAAACGGACAGAATGGTTTTACGCATACTTCAAGCTCCTTATTTTCGTTACTTTTTTACGCACCGATCCAATACATAAAGCCCGTAAGCAGGATCAGAAAAGAAAAATTGAACAACGAGAACATACGGATATAATATCCCGTTTTTCCCGGGTTGTGCTTTACATACTCGCGAAAGGTGATGAGACTCGCAAGAGAAGCGATCAGCGTTCCGACGCCGCCGATATTGACGCCCTCCAACAATTCTCTGTAATTTTCGGTAAACTGCGAGAGCAATATAGCCGACGGAACATTACTGATAACCTGGCAGGACAAGACGCTGAAAAGAAGCGTGCTTTTGTTCAAAAGAGCGGAAAACAAATTGCGGACCGCCTCGATACGCGCCATGTTTCCGGCAAAAATAAAGAAAAACACGAAGGTAAACAAAAGCCCGTAATCCACATCCTCCAGCGCTTTTCGGTCAACAAACAAAAGCGTCAGCGGAATCACGATAAGACCGATCCAATACGGTATTCCGCGGAAAACGATCCCGATCGAAAGTGCAAACAGCAAAAGATACAAAACCGTCTTTTCCGGATTCAGAACGATCTTTTCATCCGGCAGGTCGAGCGGCTCCGGTTTTACGAAAAGGATGCAGCATATCGTGATGATCGCCACGGAAAGGACAAACGGAGGTGCCATGATCGCCATGAATTCGCCGTTCGGGATCTCGTATTTTGTATACAGATACAGGTTCTGAGGATTGCCGAAGGGCGTCAGCATTCCGCCGAGGTTGGCGGCAATGTTCTGCATAATGAACGTAAACGCCATGTATTTTTCTTTTTTTGTCGTCGTCAGAACAAAGTAGCCGAGCGGCAAAAACGTCAAAAGAGCCATGTCGTTGGCAATCAGCATCGAACCGATAAACGTAATGTAGACCAGTGCCAGAATGCTCATCCGCGCCGTTTTGAAAAGCTGTACCACCTTGCGCGCCAGCATATAAAAGAAATGTATGTTTTTCAGAGCGCAGACGACCGCCAATACACAGAAAAGACAGGTCAGCGTTTTGTAATCGAAATAACCCGCATATTCCCGATCGATCGGGATAAAGATTCCGGTAATGACCGCCGCCGCGAAAGCAATGCACATGACCGCATTTTTTCGCACAAAGGCGCCAACCTTATTTTGTGTTTTTTCGTTGTTAACCGATGCATTCATCCATCATTTTCCTTTTCCGATATTCTCGCTTCGCGAATTCCGTTGCGGTGACAATAAGCCTGTATGGCAGAGCCTTCATCGCAATACACGGTGATCGAGCTTTCGCATCCGTCAAAAAGTCCCCATCCCAACTCGACGACGCTGCTCGGGATGATCACTTTTTCAAGGCTTATACATCCTCGGAAAGCACAATCGTCAATCGCCGTAACACTGTCCGGAATCTCGACCTCGTCCAACAAAGCGCAGTTGCAAAAAGCACCTTCGCCGATTTCATGAACGCTGTCCGGAATCGTGATGCGATTCAATTTTTTACATTCACAAAAAGCCCGGTCGCTGATCACGGTTACGCTGTCCGGAATATCGTACTGAACTTCTCGGCTGCCGGCGGGATAGGCGATAACGACCGATTTGTTTTTGTTGAACAAAACATGGTCGTTTCCCTCGCGTTTGTTGGGTTCGGACTTGTAATTTTTGTTTCGGCTGCTGACCCGAATGGATTTGAGCGACTCACATCCGCGAAAAGGTGCGTTGCTGATGGCAGACACGGTCGCCGGAAGCGATATCTGTGTCAACGAGCGGCAATAAAAGAACCGCCTCCACATTTTCGATCCGCATACGCAATTCATCGTGGAAATCGTTTCCCGTCTCGCAGGATTCGTCGTACCGCAAGCGGTATTTGCACTCATACAGCGCATCCAAAACGGGATAGACCTTTGCGGTGTCACGGTGCGAACAGCGGACAAACAAATACGGCTCTTTCCCGGTATATGCCTCAAACTTGGTCTGCCTCTCAACATACCCTTCGGTGTTTTCGGGAATATCTTTTCTGACATTTTTGTTCCTATCTATTATCTTCCTTTCTTTCGCTTTTGTCAAGCTTAATCATCCTCTTTTTCCTGTTCCTTCGGCGGAAGATCCCAATACGGGACAAGACAAGGATGCTTTTTTGCCGGATCGTCGCGCCCGAATTTCGGGATCATAACCGCAGCGCCCGGAGAGCATATGCATCTTTACCGCCGCCGCAAAAAATTCACACAACAAAGCGGGAATAAGGCGAAAAGGGTTGAGTTTTTGAAATTTTTATGCTATACTGTACAATATTGAGTTGTACCCCTCTTTGCGGGCGGCTCGGAACAACCGGAATCGGCTTTTATAAGCTTCGGATTCGAAAGGGAAGGAAAGAACATGGCAACCATCACATACAAAACAAGCGGCACCTGCTCCCGCGCCATTCGGGTCGAAACCGAGGGCGACCGTGTCAAATCGGTGGAATTTGCGGGCGGCTGTGCGGGCAACACGC
>ENA-OUQF01000854-OUQF01000854.1-human-gut-metagenome-genome-assembly--contig:-NODE-854-length-20816-cov-9.118877_pt1 | contig 20816 bp, 21 predicted proteins | sample MGYA00237947_ERZ548826 | MGnify/ENA primary metagenome ERZ548826 (study PRJEB26490, sample SAMN05194701) | human gut metagenome | biome: terrestrial biome; feature: human-associated habitat; material... | reverse complement strand
TTTAAAGGAGGGCATTTATGAGAAGTAATGCAATGGGAAAGGAATTTTATATGGATACAAGAAAAGGACTGAGCAAGGAATTAAGCAGAGAATGGAACATGCACATGAAGCTGAATACAGGAGTAAGTCATTTGAAAAACAGGAGAAAACTGAATAACTGTGGAATGGGAACGGTCGAAATGATTCTCATTATTGTGGTATTGATCGGACTTGTACTGATCTTTAAGACGCAGATTATGGATCTGCTTGGAAATGTCTTTGACAAAATTGCCGTAGACAGCTCGGCGATCCTTTCATGAAAAAAGGATCATTAACGGTATTCCTCTCTCTTTCCCTGACGATTCTGATTAGCTTTAGTCTGTTTGTCACAGAAATTGCAATCGGGAACAGCCAGCGGATCCGGTTTGAAATAGTTACAGATATGGCCATGGATTCGGTTATGGGAGAATACAGTGTGGCATTGCAGGAACGCTATGGGCTGCTTTATGTGGATACGTCGTATCTGGAGGGAGCGGCGGAGGCGGTACGTGTTACAGATCGTTTCAGGGTGTATTTTGATGCCAATACCACGAAGGTTTCTGAGAAGAAGCATGCACCGTGGGGGAGTCTTTTGCTGCAGGAGGCAGCGCTTTCTTCCTTTGAGACGGCAGCGGCACAGGGAGGAAAATCCATGCAGAGCCAGATGATCCGCTATATGGAAAGGCATCCGGAAAATGCCACTGAAATCGCCGCGGCGAAAGAAGCGGTTTCTGCTTTTTCCATGCAGGAGTCATCCAATGCCCTGGAAGCATTCTGTGCAGTCATGGAACAGATTGCCGGTATGGAGCTTCCTGTACTGGAAAAGGAAGACGGAACCGAAGAAGAGGTTGCACTTGGAAATCCGGCGGACTGGGTGTATGGACTCATTGGAAGTGATGTTATTTTCCTGTGTGATGTGGATTTGTCCGGAATGACAACCATGCAGATGGATACGAATGGGCTTGTTTCCCATCGGGGAATGCAGAATACACAGAGCAGTAACCGGAATTTTTCCGGAGATACTGACTTATTTTATGCTTATCTTCTTACACAGATGGGGAATTACGGAAGAAGCAGAGAGCGTGAGTGATGTGAATAACCTGTTGCACGGAGGACGCGTTCCCCTACGCAAAGCCTCTCATTCCATGAGTGTTTCTTATGTGACTGATGGAAGTATTTATTTTAACGGATCGCAGGAGGGGCTTTCGTATTCGCAGTTTCTCATCGGAATGCTGTCTTCAAAGGGAGAGAGAATCGTGCTTGCAAGAGCCATGGATGTCCTGGAAATGGACATCCGGCAGATGACCGGGAATGGACAGTTTTGTATGGACCAGTGTGTGGAACGGATGGAAATTCATGTGTCTGCACAGGGAGGATTAGATAAGCATTATGAGACAGAGCGAATATATGGATATTATTAGTTGACACAGGGAAGAAAGGAGGAACGTTCTCTTTGGATGAGCAAACCAAAAACAAAAATAAAAATCTGTTAATTCCTTCTCTCAAAGCGGACAGAAAAATGAACATCGTTCAGAAAAGGAGAGCGTTCCTCTTTTCTTCCCGGAAAAACAGAGGAAGCATGACGGTGGAGGCATCAATGGTTCTTCCTGTTTTCCTGTTTTTTATGATGACGCTGCTTATGGCGATCGAAATGGTTCGTTTACAGAGCAATCTGTTTGCAGGACTAGGCAGCAGTGAAGCAATCCACATGGAAAAACAGATTCAAAGAGCCCTGCAGGATCAACCGCTTCTTGGGCATTTCAATGTGGGCGCGGCAGAGGAATATCTGAATGGGCAGGAGAACGGCAGGCTATGCCTTTTAGGGAATATTTCAGTCAGAAATCAATCGGATGTACAGGGAAACGGAAGGATAGAGGTTGAAGTGCAGTATCAGATCAAGCCCTTCATTTACTGGCTTCCGATTGGAAACAGTAATGGAGGAGGACTATGCTTTGAGGGTGAACTTTTCGCGCATGATTTTAATGGATATCGTGGATCGGTCGAAGGAGATCGAAGAGAGGAAGAAGAAATTGTTTATATCACAGAAAACGGTACCCGCTATCACACCGATACCGGCTGCGTATCCCTCAGGATATCTGTTCAGACAGTGCATAGCAGCCGGCTATCCGCAATGAGAAATCAAAGTGGTGGCAGGTATTATCCCTGTGAACGATGCCGCCCATCAAAAAGCGGTGTATTTTTTATTACCGGGGATGGTGACCGGTATCATCGTGGGGCAGACTGTTCTTCGCTCAAACGAACGGTACGTGCAGTGACTCTGGAAGAGGCAGTCCGGATGGGGCGAAGTGCCTGCAGTAAATGTAGTTGAGAGTTTGAAAGTAAGAAAGAAATAATGATAAAGATTGTAGATATAAAAGATTAATAAATGAATTTTGTATCGTAACTGTGAAGATATTGGGCAGTTATAGCAGATGTGTCGTGGAGAGACTGAATTAGGATATGGGAGGACAATGTGAATCTGCAGATGATAAAACAATGTTTGTGCCTTGGCTATCTCTATCAACTGGCAAGGCAGGATTGCAGGTGGAAGAAAATGGATGCAGGACTGGTTTATGGTTTTCTTGCAGCAGGAATCATATGCTTTATTTTAGAACCTTTCTTAAATAAGGCAAAAGGGAATAGAAGTATGACCATAACCATGTCCATTCTGTTCCTGTCCCTTCTTCCGGGATTCTTATTTCTGGTTATAGGAGCATTGACCCAGGAGGCGGTTGGCTATGGGGATGGACTTTCGATACTGGCAATGGGATTTTATATGGAAGCCTATGCGTTATGGAAGGCTGTGGGAATCAGTCTGACCTTAGTGACAGCTTATGTTTTGGGACAGAAATTATTGCAGAAACATAGGTATAAACAAGAGCAGAAGTATGAACAGGAGCAAATACATAAACAGAAACAGGAGAATGGACAGATACCGAAGAGCAATGCCAAAAGGAATATAGAAATCATAGAGATTACAGAAATCGTAGAAAATGGAAGGGCTCTATAGTGGTGGAGGCTTCTTATTTGCTGCCGGAATTTGTATATATTGGATATGGCAACCGGGGAATACAGCTTTATTTATTATCCGGAGAGGATGGGGGAGGAGAACACGTCTTTGCGTGATCTTAATGAGTTTTTTATGCAGCATATGGACTCCGAAAATATACTGCTTGTCGAGGCTGTATACCAGATGACGGATCTGCTGAACCGGCAGCAGTTTGTGCTGGATGAGCTCATTACCTGGTTTCAGGAAAATTATGATGAAGAACAGATGGAAGAGAGGATCCATGAACAGAATGTAACAATGGTGCAAAGCAACTGGAACCCCAATATGCAGACGCAGAATTCATACCGGAATCAGGGAATTCAGAGTCGGGAAGCTCCGGTACAAAATGCAGGCTGGAATCGGGGCACACAGGGAACAGCACAGGAGATGCCCTGGGATGAAAGGGAGAAGAACAGAGGGACGCAGTGGAGAGGAAATGTAAATAGCAGAAGCAGGAATGAAGGGATACAGGAGCAATATATGGCAGAGCCCCGGATGATGCAGGAGAAAGGGCAGGAACAGAAGGACCCCCGGAATTCCGGGATCCGGGAGACAACGATGTCGTATGTCCGATTTCCGGAACCGGAGGAGAAAAAGTCACTTTGGAGAAGGCTTGTGGAATGGGCCTTCCCGAACTCTAAAAGTAATAAGAAAGAATATACTGTTGATTCATACCGATATGTCCGGTATCAGGACGTCACAGAACCGGAAAAGACTCCGCAGCCGGATGATTCCGGGCACACCGTATTTATTCCGTGGATAGAGAACAGTGATAATAAGTTATACGGAATTGGGAAGAGCAACAAATATCATATCCCATTGCAAAAACTGCCAATCACAGTAGGAAAAATGGCAGGAGCAGTGGATCTTGTGTTAAATGATCAGAGTGTAAGCCGCCTTCATGCAAGAATATCAAGGGATGGAAACCGGTTCTTTATTACGGATCTCAACTCGACGAACGGAACCTTCCGGAACGGGATGCGGTTAGAACCAAATGCGTCGGAAATCATCGAACCCGGAGATGAAATCGGTATCGGAAAGCTGAAATTTATTTACAGGTAGAAGCGAACGCTTAAGGAAACGCTGAATAAAGCAGCTGCCGAAACACTATTTCCGGATATTTTGATTAATCTTCTCAAACTCCCTTCCTCCCAGGGTATTGTGGGTGAGAAGTCTTTTGTTGCTTCCCGCTGATGCATTTTTCCGGTATTGTCCAGGGGTACAGCCGTTATGCTGACGGAACTGTCTGCAGAAATGCTCTACATTATTATAACCACATTGCTCGGAAATGTCGCGGATGGAGTATTCGCTGTACTCTAATAAATCCTGTGCACGGCGCAGACGTCCTTCGATGACATTGTCCATGCAGGAGGAGCCAAATTGGCGGTGATAGAGAGTCTGAAGATGACTGGGACTTAAGTGAAGCTTCGCAGCCATCATGTTTATATTCCATGGAAGCTGAGGATTATTGTAGATCATCTTATGCAATGCAACCAGCTCATGATCGTGAATACCCGGGGACTCATTCTGGGTTCCTTCTCTTAATTTGGAGAACAGAACCCGCAGCAGGTGAGTAATGTTTGCTTCGCTTTCAGAGGAGAAAAAGGCGGACTCCCAGGTTAGTAATTTAAAAAGCTGATGACAGTATTCCGGATCTGTTACGGGAAATGGGGTGTTTGTTAACGGAAACAGCTTCACGAAGGAGTGATCGGAACGAAAACGAATCCAGTCATTCCGGTATTCTTCACCGGCAGCACGGTAATAAATCCTGCTTCCTGGTGTATACAGAATAGCAGAATTGGCGGCTGTCCGCATTAGTCTTCCGTCTATGAGCAGCTCCGAGGGAGAGTCGAAAAGAAGCAGAAGATAGCCTGTAAAGCCATTCGGAACATCATATATAAAATCTGAGGGGTGAACGGCACTGTAGCCGACAAATTCAATTTCAGTCATCTGGAATCTCCGCTCTGATACATCAGAGGATATATCAATTTTCTTATAGTATAAATCATTGGAAACTTTAGATCAATGCGATAGTATCAGATTAATATGGCAATCGTCATCAGAGAGCTGCGGATCGTGCAGCGGTCAGACATCTGATGCGTGACTGCATAGGAACATGATTTAGAAGAAGGAGATACATGCATGGTAAATTTGGGTGGAGCAACAGAGAATGACAGAAAAAAGATCGTGATTACAAAGGATTCAAAGGCCTTTTTTCACAATAATGTAGATTATTGTGTGGGAACCGGAAGAATGGGGCTTGCATTGACAGAAGAATATCAGGAGGAGCTGCGCTTGGTTCAAAAGGAAATCGGATTTAAGCATATCCGGGGACATGGATTATTCTGTGATGATATGGCGATCTTTCAGACCTATGAGGAGGATGGTAAGGTAAGGGTCGAGTACAACTATACTTATCTGGATAGAGTAATGGATGCCTATAAGAAGGTGGGGCTGAGACCTTTTCTTGAACTGGGTTTTATGCCTAAAAAGTTGGCAAGTGGAAGCCAGACTATCTTTTACTGGCAGGGAAATACCACTCCTCCAAAAGATTATGATATGTGGTGTAATATGGTGCGTTCATTGCTGCGGCATCTGATGGGACGCTATGGAGAAGAGGAAGTTATTCAATGGCCCATTGAAGTATGGAACGAGCCCAATCTTTGCGGCTTCTGGGAAAATGCGGATATGCAGGAATATTTTAAGCTGTTCCATAGAACCTTTGATGCCATAAAGGAAGTGAATCCGGGATTCCGTGTAGGAGGCCCTGCTGTTTGTGGAGGAACGGATGAGAAATGGATTCAGGCATTTATGGAATATTGCCATGAGAATCACATACCTGTGGATTTCGTAACCAGACATCATTACACCATTGATCCGCCGGAATGTATTGGACATTATGCATATTCTGAACTGATGAAGGCAGAGGACGGCTTTGCCAATTTAAAAACAACCAGAGATATTATTGACAGTTTCCCGGAATATAAGGGTCTGCAGATTCATATCACGGAGTTCAACAGCTCCTATACTCCTCAGGGCGTCATTCATGATACAAACCTGAATGCGGCCTTTATAGCACAGCAGCTTTCCAGATTGGGAGATGTGAATGAATCCTATTCCTACTGGACATTTGGTGATGTGTTTGAAGAGCTGGGAGTTCCTTTTACACCATTCCACGGCGGCTTTGGACTGGTTGCCAATGGCTGTATTACCAAGCCGACCTTCTGGACATTTGCTTTTTACAAAAAGCTTGAGGAAAGTGAAGCCAATTGTGTATATAAGGATGACAATATTGTCGTTTTGAAACGTGCAAACGGTGATTATCTAGGTGTAGCCTGGAATATTGCCCGTAAAAGTACAGAACAGGGTAAAGAAAAAATGCTGTTGGAGTTTACATTTCCGGCTGAACAGGAGGAGTACTGCTTCCTGACTAAGACGGTAGATGAGGAAACATGTAATCCCTTGAAGGTATGGCATGATATGGGAGAACCTGCCAATCTGAGTGAGGAACAGACGAAGCTGATTCGGGAATCATCCAGACCTTTTGTAAAAACAGAGCGTAAAAAGCAGGAGGACGGAAATATCTGCGTAGAGCTTCCTGTAAACGAAAACGGTGTGGTTTATTTCGAACTGAATGCCGGAAAGGTGAATCCGGATCGAGGATATGACTATGATCGTGTGGTCAGCTTGAAGGCTTAAACTAGCACCCAGTAATTTGCTTTATGAAACAATGTACATGGATTAGGCTTGCAAAGGAGGATATCAAAGTGAAAAAACAAGCGTTTAACCCATATTTACCGTCCTGGGAGTATATTCCGGACGGAGAACCTTATGTTTTTGGCGATCGCGTATATGTTTACGGATCCCATGATTACTTTAACGGATATGTTTTCTGCATGGGAGACTATGTGTGCTGGTCAGCTCCGGTCGATGACCTGGGCAACTGGAGATATGAGGGTGTGATTTATCCGAAGACAGCCGATCCGCTGAACCCGGAAGGCAAAATGTGTCTGTATGCCCCGGATGTTACGGTGGGACCGGACGGAAGGTACTATCTTTATTACGTGTTGGACAAGGTTTCGGTAGTTTCAGTTGCTGTATGTGATACTCCGGCAGGAAAGTATGAATTTTATGGCTATGTTCATTATGAAGATGGCACACGTCTGGGCGAAAAGGAAGGTGATGAGCCCCAGTTTGACCCGGGGGTTCTGACGGAAGGAGATGTGACATATATTTATACCGGATTTTGCGGAAAAGGTGATAAATCCCGTACCGGAGCTATGGCTACGGTGTTGGGAGCAGATATGCTGACGATCAGGGAAGCTCCGGTGTTTGTGGCCCCCGGCTGTGAATATGGTGCCGGTACCGGATTTGAGGGACATGAGTTTTTTGAGGCACCTTCCATCCGTAAAGTAGGTGACACCTATTATTTTGTCTATTCATCCATATTAATGCACGAATTATGTTATGCCACCAGCAAGAATCCTACTAGGGACTTTGTCTATGGCGGAGTTATTGTCAGCAATTGTGATCTGCACATCGATACCTACAAGCCGGCAGATATGCCAACAGCTTACGGTGCCAATAATCACGGAAGTATTGTGCAGATCGGAGAGGACTGGTACATTTTTTATCACAGGCATACCAATAATACCTGGTACAGCAGACAGGGATGTGCTGAAAAGCTGCAGATTATGCCGGACGGCAGTATTCCACAGGTAAAAATTACCTCCTGCGGTTTAAATGGAGGTCCGCTTGAGGGTAAAGGCGAATACCCCGCTTATCTTGCATGTAATCTGTTTACCGATACCCCATCAGTTTATGTGGGCGAAGGGAATTTTCCACGAGTAATGCAGGACGGCAGGGATGGAGACGAAGAAGTTGGATATATTGCCAATATTACAGATTCAACTACCATCGGCTTCAAATATTTTGACTGCCATGATATTCGTGAAATCAGTATTTGGATCCGGGGCTATGCAGATGGCACTTTTGAAGTAAAGACAGCATGGGATGGAGAGGTGCTGGTGACATTAGAGGTTCAATATACCAATGTCTGGGAAAAGTATACCGCACCGGTTACGATTCCGGATGGAATACAGGCGCTTTACCTGACCTATCGCGGTAACGGAAATGCTGCATTAAGATCATTTGAGTTATCATAATCTATGTTATTGCATGTGCTGTAGTAACTTATAATAAAATTAGCGGAGGTAGGAATTATGCTGAGAACAGTACAGACAGAAAATGGATGGGTGCAAGGTATTGAAGCCGCAGACCCTAGGATAACTGCATTTAAGGGAATCCCTTTTGCGGCTCCTCCGGTAGGAGAGAACAGATGGAGAGCACCCCAGCCCTGTGAAGACTGGGATGGAGTTCGTGAATGCTATCGCTTTGCTCCGATTTCCATGCAGAGCGTCCCGGGAATCGGTGATAACGTGTATATCCGTGAGTGGCATGTGGATCCGGAAATTGCCATGGATGAGGACTGTCTGTATTTGAACGTATGGACAGGTGCTAAAGAAGTAACAGAAAAACAGCCGGTTTTGGTATGGTTTTTCGGAGGAGGACTCCAGTGTGGATATCCTGCCGAAATGGAATTTGACGGAGAGAGAATTGCACGTCGCGGTGTGGTTGTTGTAACGGTAAACTACCGGGTTAATGTTTTTGGATTTTTGGCACATCCTCAGCTGACAGAGGAGCAGCCTGACGCACCGACTAATTTTGGAAGTCTGGATCAGCAGGCAGCACTTCGATGGGTACAGAGAAATATTGCTTTCTTTGGTGGAGATCCGGGTAATGTGACCATTGCAGGACAGTCAGCCGGAGGCGGAAGTGTTATGAGCCAGATGGCATGTATGGATAATGAAGGCTTATTTCATCGTGCAGTAGTGATGAGTGCAATGATTCGTTCTCCTTATCAGGTTGGAGGAATCGGAGTGCCGGAGGAATTGTGGCATGCTGAGGAAAATGGACAGCATTTTCTTTCTTTCCTGGGCTGCTCGACTATTGAGCAGGCTCGTAAGCTGGATGCGGCTACGATTCGTGACAAGTATGAGGAATATACCAAAATATTTCCGGCTATGTTTACCGTATTGGATCACAAGTTCTGTGTAGGTGACCCAATGGTTCTTTTCATGGAAGGCAAGCATGTAAATGTTCCCGTTATGTCTGGAAATACTTCAGATGAATTTCCCAGTTATATAGAAGCTTCCTCAAAAGAAGATTTGAAAAAGAAAGCAGAAGAGATTTTCGGAAAGAATGCTGAGACCTTTTTGCGCTTTCCCGAGGCAATGCGGGAGGATTCTGATGGAAAGTATGCGAAGGTAAACGGAATTGAATGTACGATCAAGTGTCTTTTTTCAGATAAAAAAAGTGCAGGTGAAAAAAAGCCCTACTATTATTACAGGTTTGATCCAGATATTCCAGGATGGGATAATGCCGGAACCTTCCATTCTGTAGATTTATGGTTTTTCTTTGAAACACTGGCGAAATGCTGGAGACCCTTTGTGGGGCAGCATTACGATCTTTCCAGAATGATGTGCAATTACTGGGTGAATTTCATAAAAACAGGTGATCCAAACGGCAATGATGCGGACGGAAAGCCAATGCCCTACTGGTATCCATATGAAAAAGAAAAGCCCTGTGAGATGATCTTCATGTCAGATAGACCGGTAGTGAACTGCGGATGGGTGACACCCTTTAAGGAATTTTTACAAGAGCAGATCAAGAAAACCCTTCCGATAGGAAAGATTTTCCATAAAGAATGGCTGGAGCCGATATGGGAAGGAGGGTATTGCTTCCGGGAAACCTTTGCAGCAGTTGCTGATGAGAATGGATGCAGGGCTTCTTTCCTGTGGACTCCAAAAGAAGTTTTGTCCGTAGAAAGCTATGACGGGGAAACAGTATATGAAGAGGGGATCGATTACCTTGTAGAGGGAGATGAGCTGGTAATTCCTGAAGGGAGTCACATACCGGTAACCGGATGGGATACCTTCCTCTATTCGGACTTTGATACGGCAAAGAAGGCAGGAGAAGCAAGCGAATTTGCAAAAGATTTCGGTCCGCTGGTGACTACCAACGGAAAATTCTTAAACCTATGTGCCATAGGCAATCCGAAGCTTGTTACAGAGAAACAGATCGCAGTTACCTATAAGGCAACGAAGAAGGAGTTACTTTCCGCTCCGGAAAGTCAACTGGACAAACTGCCAAAGCTCTCTGCAAAGCTGGAAGTAGGAGAACCCGTTAAGATCGTTTTGTATGGGGACAGCGTGTGCTGTGGCTGTGACTGCAGCGGTATGTATGGACAGAAGCCGGGACAGCCTACCTGGGCAGAGCTGCTGTTCCATCAGATGGAGGAAAAATGGCAGAGTCCGGTATGCTTCCACAACACATCGGTAGGAGGAGTGGATTCCGAATGGGCAATCGAAAATTCATCCCAGCGTGCAGCCAACTTCCATCCGGATCTGGTAATTCTGGGTTTTGGAATGAATGACCGTTGCGGTATGGAAGAATACAGAAATAAAACATGCAGACTCATGGAGGCAATCCGGAAGGCTAGTCCGAAAACAGAATTTTTATTGATTGCTTCTACGCTTCCCAATGAACTGGCTGCTACGGAGCCACACCATTTCTGGGCACATCAGGATGAATACAGTGAAAGTCTGAAGGGCTTAGAAGGTATGGGAGTTGCTATAGCAGATATACAGGCAGTTCAAAAAGAAATCGGAAAGAGAAAACGATACATTGATATAACCGGAAACTGGTTAAATCACCCCAATGATTATCTTGCCAGAATTCTGGCACAGGTAGTGATCAAAACTCTTGGAATGTAAAAAAGGAGCCTACAATGAGCAAGTTAAAGATTAAAACAAAGGAAAGACGATTTGAGACAGCCAGGGATTTATACGGAATCTTTTTTGAAGACATTAACCGTGCCGGAGACGGAGGACTTTATCCGGAAATGCTTCGAAACAGAAGCTTCGAAGATTCCGTTTTACCGGAGGGTTATATACAGCAGGAGGATGGCATCCATGTAAAAACCGTATCCGGATGGCTGGATGAGTTTTGCAACGGAGAAGGCTTATGCCGCTGGGTAAAGGGCAACAATATTCCGGAGACAGAAATACCGGCATGGTATACACACAATGCAAAGATGGAACTGGAACTGACGGATACCCTGAATGAACATCGGGACGCAGCTCTGCGTATGCAGTTTGAAAAGGACGGATCTCTGACTAATACCGGTTACTGCGGTATATCCGTAAAGGCTGGAGAAAGTTACTCTTTGTATTTATTTGCAAAAGCAAAGGAAGAAATAGGACTGGACGTAGCGATCGAATACCAGGGAAAAGTACTGGCTGGAAACAGTCTGGTGGTTTCCGGTCAGGAGTATACAAGATATGACATGAAGCTGACAGCAGCTGAGGATTGTCACGAGGCACAGCTTACTATTTCCTGCAAAGAAGGCGGAGAGGTTCTGCTGGGATTTATTTCACTAATGCCTGACAATACCTACATGGGGCATGGACTCAGAACAGATCTTGTAGAAAAGCTTAAGGGAATGAGTCCAAAGTTTATGCGTTTTCCCGGAGGCTGTATTGTGGAAGGAACGACACCGTCCACAGCGATGAGATTTCGGGATACGGTAGGTCCGGCATGGGAAAGACCCAGTAAGCTGTTTGTATGGCATTACAGAAGTACATTAGGACTTGGCTTTCATGAATATCTGCAGCTTTGCGAGGATCTGGGGATGGAGCCCCTGTATGTATGTAACTGCGGAATGACCTGTCAGGGAAGAAAGAGTGTCCTTCTGGAAGGAGAGGCTCTTGATGAAATGGTACAGGATACACTGGATGCCATTGAATATGCTATCGGCTCTAAGGAAAGCAAATGGGGAAGGCTTCGTGCTTCTATGGGGCATCCGGAACCCTTTAAAATGACCTATCTGGAAATTGGTAATGAAAACTGGGGTCCGGATTATGAAAAGCGATACAACATGATTTATAAGAAGGTAAAGGAACTGTATCCCCAGATTAAAACCATAGCCAATGAGCATGTAGAGAAAAATGGTTGTCCTGCCGAGTGCGTGGATGAACATTTTTACAATACAACAGAGTTCTTTGCAGAACGTGTAAATTATTATGATGACTACGATCGTAAGGGACCAAAAATCTTTGTAGGAGAGGTGGCTGTAAACGAAGGCAACTATATGGGACAGTTGTATGCGGCTTTGGGAGAAGCGGCTTTCCTTATGGGTATTGAGAAAAATCAGGATATCGTAACATTGGCCTCTTATGCTCCATTATTTGAAAATGTAAATTACAGAGCGTGGTATCCTAATCTGATTCGTTTCAATAATCATCAGAGCCTTGGAATTCCTACTTATTATGTCTGGAAAATGTTCGGTCAAAATCGCGGAGAATATGTGGTGCGATCCGAAGATGAGGGAGGACGTGTTTATCGTCCGAGAACCGGAATGGCATCTTTAAAATCCAATAAGGAACTTCGCTTCAGAAATCCCATTTGGAATGGAGAAGAAGCAAAGATTACTCATGAATTAATGGGACATGTGCAGGATACAGAGGATGGCCGCCTGCTTCAGCTTCCGGATGAGGAGCAGAAAAAGGAATTTCACAGTATTCTGGAATGGGCTGATGAGACCAAGAGCTTTGTGGTATTTGGAGAAGAAGACCAGACTTATGGAAGATTTGAGACCGATATTTTTGTTGAGGAAAATGCTTACTTCGAGTTGGGTATATTCAGTGCCAGGGTGGTTCGTTCCTATTATGAGGAGCAGATCGTGATTACGGCCGGAGTGGAAAAAGAATGGGATGCAGCTCTGGTGCGTCCGTTCCTTTGGAAGTTTAATGGAGGACAATGTTCACTGGAAGAGTTTGGCTATATGCATGACAACAAGCTGACTGAGGACTTTGCTATTTCAGTAAAACCGGGAGAATATCACCGCTTTGGATATGAAACGGACGGAAAACAGATTCGCCTGTATGTTGATGGTGAGCTTCAGAAGGAAATTTCGATTCCCTACGGACCTGCTTTTGTTTCGGTAGTAACTGACACCAAGGACGAAATCATTATTAAGGCGGTTAATTTTGCAGGAGATGTGGATCCGGTTTCCATTACACTGGACTGTCAGGTACAGGGCGACTATACCGTAACACTTCTTAGCGGTGAAAAGGGGGATGAAAACAGCTTTGAAGAGCCGGAGAAGGTGAAGAATATTACCGTGAATATGCATGGCGCTTCCTCAGAGTTCGTATACGAGGCACCGGCATATTCTGTCAGTGTTTTGCGATTGAAGAAGTGCGAAGCGTTTTAGAGGTTGACGCTGAACAGAAGATAAGAGAATAGAAAGACAAATGTTTTTATAAAAAAATGGCAGTTATCGCCATTATACTTTGTATTGGCACCGAAAATATATTTATTTCTCCGCGGCTTTTCTTCCAGGATGGGAGAGTGCCGCGGAGAATTTTTTTGCGAAGAAAGAATTGCCATAGCTTTTATAATTTCGGGAAACCTTTATCTAAGGAAAAAATACAATATTAACATGAATATCATGAATATAATATTGGAGGCGGTGAATATTCCCAAATACTTCCCTCTCAGATTCCTGTTTTCTTTTGCAATATATTTGAAACTTATCAGGCTTGCCATGGATGCAATCAGAGTGCCGAGACCTCCAATATTGGTTCCGACAATTAAAGCCCGGTAATTATCTGTAAAGCCGGATAAAAGAAGCGCAGCGGGAACATTGCTCATAATCTGACTGGCAAGAACAGCAGTAAGTGTTTCCCTTCCTGCCATGATTCTTTCCAGAAAACTGCTGAATTGCGGAATCCTTCCAAGGTTGCCGATAAAAATAAATAATGCGATAAAGGTGGCAAGCAGGGAGTAATCCACCCTGCTTATATTTTCCCTGTTTCTTAGCAGCATATATATAAGAACCAATACAAGAGGAATCTGGTATGGAATGATACGTGCAACAGTGAGCAGGCAGATTGTAAATAAGATCAGGTAAGCGGCCAGGTATTCCATGTTAAGTTCTTTTCTGTCAGAGAATCCCAAAAGAGTTTTATCTTTTTCGGAACCGCATACGTGAGGTGCTTTGGCAGCGGCTACCTGTATCCATATCAGAAGAAGGATAAGTGCTGTGGCGGAATAGGGAAGCATCAGGGTTATTAATTCTGCCGCGGACATCCCTGCTCTGGCATATAGATAAAGGTTCTGCGGATTTCCGATTGGTGTGAGCATGCTTCCGAGATTAGCAGCGATTGTCTGCATGGCTACTATTTTAAGAAGCCAGTAATTGCCCAGTTCCTTTGGCAGTTTATGCACAATGATCAGTGCAAGAGGAACAAAAGTAATCAATGCCACATCATTGGTGATCACCATTGACAGGAAGAAACATAAGAGTACCAACAGCCTGATCACACCCACAGTTCCCGATGTTCCCATCAGCAATTTTTTGGCAAGTATATCAAAAACACCAACAGCCTTCAAACCAGCTACAATTGCCATCAAACAGAAGAGGAGCCCGAGAGTCCTGAAATCGATATAAGTAAAATAAGCCTTATCCGGTCTGACCCAGAACATAGAAAGAAGCGCCAGGATCACTGCAATTGACAAAACGGTTTCTTTCCTGAAAAAAACATATAATTTTTGTAACATAATATTTCCTTTCCGGTCTGATACGACCCCATATAAGTATATCACAGAAACATCCAGAATAAGAAGAGTCAATATTTTGGTCGTCTCGTTTTTCTTTTATGCAGCTGGAAGGAATTTCGATTCCTTCATAGCTATATTGGGGATGTTTGGTTCTGGCAATAATCATTTTCGGATAAGCATCTCGAATCTGAAGCAGAGCATGGGAGTACTTGTTGCTCTTTTATCAAATTTTGTGTATATTATAGTAATTGTAGTGGGATACGTAGCGTGTAGGTGTTTGAGGCACTTTAGCGGTCTGCGATGATGAAACCAGGGCTGTACTCTGTACGGTGCAGGAAACTGCGGTTGTAAGACAGTGTAGATTATAGATAGCAGAATAAATTATAGATAGAATTATAGATAGAAAGGAGTTTCAGGATTAAATATGGCAGAAATAAAGAACTCGGAATCAGATATGAGCACACAGCAGAAAGCTGAGCTGGACAAAGAGAAAAGAAAAGAAGAGAAGAAAGAGGCAAAAAGAGCAAAAAGGCAGCACTACAGGGAACTGAATGAGCCACCAAAACTCACCGTGCTTGAGGAAGTGGGAAATGCAGTCACCCATGGAATAGGAGCAGGACTTGCCATAGCCGGCTTTGTCCTTCTTCTCCTGAAGTCAGACACAGGGCTCAAAGTGATGGCATCGTGTTTTTATGGAATATCACTGATATTGATGTTTCTTATGAGCTGCCTGTATCACTCATACAAATCCGGGCTAGCAGTCAAGCGTATCTGGAGAAGATTTGACTATTCCTCGATATATCTGCTGATAGGCGGAACATTTGCTCCGATGTACCTTGTGTACTGGGAAAATGTGCTTGGAATAGTGTTGTTCTGTGTGCAGTGGGCGCTCATCATAGCGGGGATCACCATCATATGTGTGTTCGGACCAGGCAGGTTCCGACCGATACACTATACGCTGTACTTCGTCATCGGATGGAGCGCCATCATGTTCATTCCAGACTGGTTCAGAAATGACAAGCCGCTTTTGGGATGGATCGTGGGCGGTGGTATTGTCTATACGCTCGGCATGATTCCATTTGTGAAGGACACCAAGGGGATGCACTTTATCTGGCATATCTTTGTGATGCTGGGGGCTGCGCTGCATTGGTTTGGAATGTACCTTTATGTGTATTAATAAAAGATAGATAAAAATGGGCCTATTTTCACAGTCCATTTTTCTGTTGCTAGTAGTTGATTATAGACATAAACAATGGTATCCTTTAGTCAATTATAAACATGATGAGTAAATATTATAAATGCAAGGAGAAAATGCTATGGATAGAGTAGAGAAAATGCTTGGAAGAATGAAAGCAAGTAAATTATACAGATGTGTGGATTGGGATCCGGAGGGTAAGGCGAAGGATCTGGTAGATAAGTTCAACAGTGCTTCGAGGTCTGAGACTATGACAAGAACCGGAGAATATCTTGGAAAATTATTTGCACACATGGGAAAGGAGTGTTATATAGAGCCACCTTTTTATTGTGACTATGGAACCAATATACACGTGGGAGATTATTTCTATGCAAATACAGGGCTGATAGTTCTGGATCAGTGTGATGTCATCATTGGAGATCATGCATTTCTGGGACCAAGGGTCAATATATACTGTGCATGTCATCCGATAGATGCGATGATCAGAAATACCGGTGTGGAGCTTGGCAAGCCGGTTACAATAGGCGATAATGTATGGATCGGTGGCAATACGGTCATCAATCCGGGTGTGACCATAGGTTCAAATGTTGTCATAGGCTCAGGGTCGGTTGTCACAAAGGATATTCCGGATAGTGTGATAGCGGCAGGAAATCCATGTAAAGTCATAAGAATGATAACAAATAAAGATAAGGAATATTGGCTTAAGCAGCTAGAGGAATTTGAGGCAGACACAGGTGAGCCGGTAAAGCTGGAGCAGGACTGATTCAACATTGCTGCTGTGAGTTGAGATTCCAAAGCGTTTTTGAAGGATATACATTTGACAAATTACAGATTTACTTTCAGCTACGATGGCACTCTCTGCTACAGCAAATGGCCGGAGCTTGATCAGCCAAACCTGGCACTCATTGAATATCTCCAGGAATGGAAACGTAATGGCAATAAACTCATTCTCTGGACTTGCCGTGCGGGGGAAGCCCTGTCAAAAGCTGTCGAATGGTGCCGGGAACAGAATTTTGAATTTGATGCAGTTAATGACAATCTTCCGGAAATCATCGAATTCTATGGACACAACAGCCGGAAGATTTCCTGTGATTACTATATCGACGACCGGATGCTGCTTCCGGAAAACGCAAAGGCATAGAACCCGTAATGGGGCTATGCCTTTGTGCTTATTCTGGCATTCATTTTTAGTTAGTGCGGGTTATTTACCTAATACAGTTTTTCTCATAATAAAAATCTGTTAGTTAAACTTTTTCAAATTTTGCTACTTCATCCGATAAATCTTCCGAAAGGTTCTTATTTTCGTCCGCCTGCACTGTAATTGCTGAAATTGCTGTTACAAGTTGTGATATCTCTTGTGCTACGTTTGTAACACCTTTTGCAGATTCTTCAATCGCTATAGAAATGTTATTGATACCTTCATTCATATCATTCATTGTACCTAAGCTATCTTTTGACTTAACTGCAAACTCGTTAAATGTATTACTTGCCTGATCAGAATCAGCATCATAATTTCCAATAATTTTTACAAATTTGTCATAATCAAGTGCTACCTTTTCATCTACAAAACGAATCATTTCCGTTGCATTTCCAGACAGATTGTTTACTGCCTCAATAACTTTTCCACTGATTTCCTGAATATTGTTTGCTGTCTCACGTGAACTATCTGCAAGCTGTCTGATTTCATCTGCAACAACGGCAAAGCCCCTGCCTGCTTCCCCTGCTCTTGCTGCTTCAATCGATGCATTAAGTGCTAGAAGATTTGTCTGTGCTGCGATATTTAAGATATTTTCTGTAAGTTTTGCAATTTCATTTACAGACTTAGATGCTTCTACTGCCTCCGCGACATCCTTTTGAATGCCATCAAATGTTTCTACTGTTTTTTCTTTTGATGCAATCGCTTCTTTATAGCTATTTTCTGCAGTAAGCTTCACTTCATGCAACTTCATTGCAGAGTTCTTAGCATCCTCATTCATGCCTGCCATTTTCTCTAGCAGATTATTACATCCTTGGGCTAAATCATATAGAGAAGCAGATACCTCTTCCATGGATGCTGCAAGTTCTTCCGATGTTGCACTCACATTGGATGCACTCATATTTGAAGATTCCGCCTCATTTTGTACAAGATAGGAAGATTTTTTCATATCTTTTGATACACTCTGAATCTTTACCATAAGATTTTGTAATGTTTCAATAAAATGGTTGACACCATTTGCAAGCTGACCAATTTCATCACTGGTTTCATCAAATACTCTTAACGTAAGATTACCCTGTCCTGATTCTATACCTAAAATGATATCATCCAAATCATTCTTTGCTCTTTTTGCTGGACGAACAATGGACTTATTAATAACAATCGAAAGAAGTACGATTACAATAATATCAGCTACCACAAGTGCAAGATCAAAAATGATGCTTCCATTTATTTTGTAGTTGCTATGTCTGATGGCTTCTGCCACTTCTCCTTTTGCTGTTTCAAAAACCGCGGTATCATTATTTTCCACTGCTTCTTCATATTGTTCAAACTGTTCTATAAGCACATCATTCTTTCCTCGAATAGCTTGTAATGCCATTAAATTCAAGACTGTAATCAAAACTGCAAAAAAGCCTACAGACACTAACATTGTTACTAACTTTTTTCCCAAGTTCTTTCTCTTTTTCATGTTTATTTTTCTTCTTTCTGCGAAAAGCACCAATGCGTTATGTTTTGGAATTTTTTACCATCATTCTACCCCACCCCACAAAATTTTGTCAATACTTTATTCTCTTGATAGAAAATTTTAATCTTTACTCTGATGAGGATGGCGTGAAACACATCCGTATCAAATCCAGACCTAATAAATGGCATGAGAATGACTGCCCTTTCTGTCACAAGTCATGTCCTGCTTATGACAAACATTCCAGCAGACCAACCACTTGGAGGGGGCTGGACTGGGGTGGTATTCTGGTCGAAGTTGAATACCAGACGCATCGTATCATCTGCCTTGAACATGGGGTATATGTTGCCGAAGTTCCATGGGCATATCCAGGTAGTAGATTTACCAAGGATTTCGACCTTACCGTTGCATGGTTTGCATCCTATCTTCCAAGAAGTACCACATCATACTTCATGAGAGTGGACTGGGAAACTGTAGGCCGCTGTGTCAATCGTGCTCTTCACGATTTAGAACCGGAGCGCTCAAGAAGACTTGATGGTCTGGTTAATATCGGCATTGACAAAATCAGTTACAAAAAGGGTCACAAGTAGACAATTTGTAGACACTTGCTTCTATCGCCCATTTTCTCAATATCTGTCATTCAAAATCCAAAGTAGCCAGAAAGTGAATACATTAAATTTATTGACCTGGAGATAATAATAGCATATAATTAAAGTACGTAAAACCATACGTTTTTATGTACGGAAAGGAGCGTTTTATATGTTAGCAGTAAAGAGCATGGATGTTAGAGATAATTTCAAGAGTTTATGTGATAAGGTTTTTAATGGTGAAACATTAATTATATCAAGACCCAAGAACGAAAATATTGTTATGCTTTCCGAAGCTGAATACAACGAAATGATGAAAGCCAAGCGAAACGCTGAGTATCTTGCTATGCTTGATAAATCTATGGCAGAGGCTGAGGCAGGTGGTTTTGTTACTAAGTCCATTGAAGAATTGGAGGCATACGAATAAATGAATATAGTATTTACTCCTACTGCTTGGGAGCAATACACCGAATGGCAGAGGGAAGATAAAAAAATGGTTAAGCGGATCAATGAGCTTATTAAGGATATTGACCGCAATGGGCTTTTAACCGGAATTGATAAGCCAGAACCATTAAAGCACCGAAAAGCATGTAGCAGACGCATTACCGATGAGCATAGATTAATTTACAATATGGATAACATCCAAAATCTGATTATATACTCATGTAAATATCATTATGAAGATTAGCACTTTAAACGGTGCTAATTTTTTTACAATTTCTAAAGGTTCGCATATTTTCATTAGTGGACCTGCTTTGCACTGTCTCCGCAAAGTTCTCCGATCACATCAATACTTCTCTTTCCTGTATTGTGGTCAACTTGACCACAATTCTTTCTGCCTGCTTTCTTTTTAATGGCATCATATTTCATCTTGTAGGCATATGCTTTTTCACTTGGTGTAATCTGCTCTCTCTGTAAATTGGAATCCACCATAGTTACTACAGCTTCATCATCCTGCATCATGCGGATAATCACAGGAATTTTCTTAATAGCCCAGTCGCTCTGCTGCATATTTCCTTCTGTGACTTGAAATAATTTCATAGTAACCTTCTTTCCTCGGCCGGACGATCAATGGATTAAGAACTCCATATTTCTTAATACTGTCCTGTAGTTCAATCATCTGACTGTCACCGATCACCTTGAATGGATGATTCATAAAAGTTCTTAAACGTTCCATTTCAATTTCAACTACTTTTTCATCCGAATGTCTGATATCCGTCTTTTCTGTCAATGACACTTCCTCCTTTTCCCTGAACGAAAAAAATCGCCCAGACTAGAATTTTTAATCTAATCTGAGCGATACTTCGTCAGGCCTGTTTTCTTCAAGCAAGAAAACCATTTTTACGTTCATTGACAACCTAAATCTTATCCTACACTTTAGTTATCTCCATTGGGTGCTTGAATAGATTTAGTTCTCGGTGCCCGTTTTGTCTTTTCGGTGCTCCAATTACTCATTTTTATATTTTTTCGGTGCTCGCAAGCCCCATAAAATAAAAAATGCAACAATGAATTTTTACGATCATTGTTGCAAAAATCGATGTTCCCGGCGGGAATTGAACCCACAACTAGCGCTTAGGAGTTCAAGTCACTACAGAAAATCTATGTTTTTCTTGGTCAACATAAGT
>ENA-OUQF01000853-OUQF01000853.1-human-gut-metagenome-genome-assembly--contig:-NODE-853-length-20820-cov-18.927908_pt1 | contig 20820 bp, 27 predicted proteins | sample MGYA00237947_ERZ548826 | MGnify/ENA primary metagenome ERZ548826 (study PRJEB26490, sample SAMN05194701) | human gut metagenome | biome: terrestrial biome; feature: human-associated habitat; material... | reverse complement strand
AATGGATAAATTCAAATGTCAAATCACTAATCTGTCAAGAGATTTCGCGTCGGGTCAGGCGGTTGTCACAATGACCGCCGAGCCGTCGGTCTTGCCGGCGTTAGAACAGATTTGCAATAAAGATTTGAACTGCAAATTAACAAAATTCTCAAAAAGCCGCAGCTTAGATTCAAACGCATATCTTTGGGTTTTAATTTCAAAATTGCAAGCCGAATTATCAAAAAATGACCCTCATATCACCAAGGACGAGATATATGTTAACTATATCCGCCAATATGGGCGGTCAATTGAATATCAAATTCCAAACGATGCAGTTAATGCTATGACTGCCGTTTGGGGGGCATATGGACTTGGATGGTTCGCCGAGAAAATTGACGAGGGGAGCGTTGAAAACACATCAATCATTCGCTTCTATTATGGCTCGAGTTGCTACTCCCAAAAGCGAATGACGCGGCTTATAGAGGCAGTTGTGACCGACTGCAAGGCTCTCGACATCGAAACGCTCACTCCCGACGAAATAGCCGAACTAAACGCAAAGTGGGGTGATAAAAACGGATAGCATCTTACAAAAGGACAAAGAGCATTGCTTTCTTTGCGGAGGCTCGGCTCGTTATAATGACCCACTTGACAAACATCATGTGTTCAACGCGAGCGACCGAAACAAGTCGGAGCAATATGGATTGACCGTCTACTTACATCATAACTCGTGTCATTGTTTCGGAACGAAAAGCGCTCACAAGAATCAACAAACAGCTTTAAGCTTAAAGCGATATGCGCAATCAATCGCAATGAAACGCTACGGCTGGAGCATTGACGAATTTATTGAAATATTCGGAAAAAATTATATTTAAGGAGATAAAAAATGAATGTAATCACATTAATAGGCAGGCTCACATATGAGCCTGAAATCAAAACAACAACAAGCGGCTTATCGGTTATGAATTTTCAGCTTGCCGTCGACCGCAACTATCAAGCGAGCGGTCAGGAGCGAAAAGCCGACTTCATCGACTGTCAAGCTTGGCGTCAAACTGCGGAGTTCATCCACAGATATTTTCACAAAGGCTCGATGATAGCCATAGAAGGTAAACTCCAAACAGAGAATTACACAGCGAAAGACGGAAGTAACCGCAAAGCGGTCACAGTTGTTGCAAATCGCGCTTTTTTCTGTGGTAGTAATAACAACGCCAATAATGCCCAAAATGGCAACACAGCCGCTCCTGTGCCGTCATATGCCACAGCTGACAACAGCGACTTTGAGGAAATCGTCGAGGATGACGACGATTTGCCATTCTGATGGAGGGGTGGATTAAGCTCTACCGCAAGCTTGTCGATTGGGAGTGGTATGACGAGCCGAATACCAAGATTGTTTTTATCGACCTTCTGCTACACGCCAATCACAAGGAGCGGAAGTGGCGAGGAGAGACGATTGAGGCAGGCTCACTCGTGACCTCAATCGGGGCTATTGCCGAACGAAACGGTTTGTCAACGAAACAAGTGCGAACGGCTATCGCACATTTGGAAAAAACAGGCGAGATTGCAAAGAAAAGGGCAAGTAAAAATACCACCTTAATCGTGCTTAATTACAAGCGTTATCAAGAATTTGACGACGGCAAAGGGCAACAAAAGGGCAATCAAACGGCAGGCGAATGGCAAGAAAGCGGCAATCAAATGGCAATCAATGGGCAAATTGAGGGCAAACAAAGGGCAACAAACAAGAATGTTAAGAAGGTTAATAATATAAATAATGAGAGAAATAACCTACCTCCTATAAGTGTGACGCCCGATTTGAGCAAATTCAGCGATGATGAACGAGCCGAAAAATGGCTTGATACAGGATTGACGATTGCTCAATATCTATGGCTTGGCGAACATCTTAACGACGACGTGTTAGTCGGCTATATCAGCAAGGTCAAACAATACGGCGTTCAGGACGACCGCAGATTTGAAAAAATAATCAAATGGGCACGAGAGGACAGCAGGCTGATAGAGGGAGCGAGTGAATGAGTCAATCGGAAGAATGGATAAGCTTAAAACGCCGCTCCTATATCGGCAAGATGTCGACGAAAATTAAACACGAACGCATCGTTTTTGAAAAAGTCCCAAATTTGAAATTTGAGGAAATTGAAAGGAGTTTAAAAAATGACATTGAATGCGAACCAAGCAAATATCGTCGCAATGCTAAAAAATTCGCGTCATTCGGTGACAGCAAAGGAAATCACCGAACGATACGGCATATCGGCTCGACAGATTCGATACGAGATAGCGGACCTTCGATATAAGGGATATATCATCGACAGCGGACCATACGGCTACCGCCTTGCAAAAACAAGAAATGAGGCTGAACGCTGTATTTCGAGGTTGAAAGCCTCAGCCAAAAGCATTGATGAAATAGCCGAAGTAATGAGCGTCTATTCAGCGTCACTACCGGCAGAAAGGATATGAACAATGGGCAAGACAAGCAGGAATAAGGGCAAGGTCGGCGAAAGAGAGCTTGCAAAGAAATTGAGAGAGCTTGGGTTCGATGCCCGACGTGGACAGCAATTTTGCGGCGCAAACGGCGACGCGGATGTTGTCGGCTTACCAAACATTCACATTGAGTGCAAGCGAGTTGAGGCACTGAGGCTATACGATGCCTTGGCGCAAGCTACACACGACAGCAAAGAGGGCGAGCTACCTGTTGTAATGCATCGAAAAAATAACAGTGAATGGGTTGCGATTTTGAAATTGACCGACTTTATTGAAATATACAAGGAGTCAAGTTTTTGTGAGGTGAGCAAATGAAAATATTAATAGCTTGCGAGGAGAGTCAACGAGTCTGCTGCGCATTTCGTGCAAAAGGACATGAGGCTTATAGCTGCGATGTTGTCGATTGCTCCGGCGGACATCCTGAATGGCACATCAAACAAGATGTAATTCCATTGATTAACGGCGATTGTGAATTTATAACTTGCGACGGAGCAAAGCACGATATTAAGGGTCAATGGGATATGATTATTGCTCATCCGCCCTGCACTTATTTGACGAACGCCGCAACTCGCGCGTTTTCACTAAAGGTTACACCGGCGGAAAAAGTTGTGAAAAGATGGGATAACAGAGCGAAAGCAGCCGTGTTTTTTATGCATTTTGCCTTGGCAAATTGTGACAAAATCGCAATTGAAAACCCTGTCGGTTACATGTCAACGGCTTATCGAAAGCCTGACCAAATCATTAATCCTTATCAATTTGCGGAAAGCGAACGCGACAGTGAAAATTATGTCACAAAGCGCACTTGTTTGTGGCTTAAGGGGTTGCAAAAATTGAAAACAAACGACTTGCCGAAACCACAGATGGAAAAGTATTTTTCAAGTTATTCGAATGGCTATAAGAGTAAAAATTGGTGTGTATATTCGCATTTTCAAAATCGTAGTGTTGAAAGAAGTAAAACTTTTCCGGCTGTTGCCGAAGCTATGGCGGAGCAATGGGGATAAGCAGAAGCAAAGCTAAAGGAGTTGAATAAAAAATGAGCAAGAAAAAGCGTAAATTTAGAGCAATGACCTACAGAGAACATTGCAAATCTCAATGCTTAATTTGCGAAGATTGCATTTTTGCTCCAAATTGGGCTGATAAGTATTACAAACATATATGCCCAATTTGGAATAAAAGTTCTAATGAGCTTGACAAGCCTTGCAAACTGCCAAACGGCAAATACATATTAATTGAAGTGAAAGAATGATGGCAGAAAGTAAAGTATATTTTTCATTTGGCGCATTGAGTAACGATTTTAGTACTCAGTTAAAAAAGTAAGGTTATGAATTAAGAAATAAACAAACCTGGAATAAAGCCGTGTTTTCGACAGTGTATTTACACATACACGATATTCTAACTAATTCAAGATATGATGAATGTTTGAAAAGAATTATCGAAAAATCAAAGGTTGATTGGTTTGAAAGTGAGGTGAAAGAATGACAACGCAAGAGGTAAAAAACAATTTTGTTCAGAATTTAGCTGAAAATGCTTACATAAATATGTGTTCAGCAGAAGAAATGAACATTGCTATATCTGCACTTGAAAAGCAGATACCTAAAAAGCCATTAAAGCAGGAAATTGAATTTTTCGATTTCAGGCTTGTATGTCCCGAATGCAAATCGCCTATTGCTCAACTTTTTAATAAAAGAGAATATAAACCAAAGTACTGTCACAACTGCGGACAAGCTATAGATTGGAGTGAGGTAGAAAAATGAAATTCATAAACGAATTATCAAGTAAAGAGAGGAAAAGAAATAATGAAAAAAAGTAATATTCCTTATTACGAAGAAGAAAGAGAAGTTATTTTGGCAATGAGTGTAAAAGGTGGAGTAGGCACAGCATTTTATACCAAGTTGACAGCTCGAGAGATTAACGAACTTGAAACCCTCATTGAAAAATTGATTAACAAACATACGAAGGAGCAAAAAAAATGAACATTATGTTAGACAGCACGGTTTTTATGCCAACAAGAGGACACGCAACAGACGCAGGACTTGACTTGCTATCACCGCGTGACGTTGTTGTTCCGGCAGGAGGAAGCACCATAATTGACACAGGCGTTCATGTTGAACTGCCGAATAGCACAGCAGGCTTTTTGAAATCCAAAAGTGGATTGAATGTTAAGCACGGAATCACGAGCGAGGGCGTTATTGATGTCGGCTACACCGGCTCAATCGTTTGCAAACTATACAACAATTCAAACGATGATTATCAAATCAAGCGCGGCGATAAAATCACGCAGCTTGTCATTGTCAAGATTGAAACGCCAAATATAAACATTGTTGATAAGCTCGACGAAACGGAACGCGGTGAGGGCGGATTCGGAAGCACAGGTAGGTGATGTGATGAATGCGAGCGAGTTTCTCAAAAGATACTTGATTATGTCGCACGAAATCAGCGTTAAATGCGACGAAATTGCTAAACTGCGAAGTTTAGCGGAAAAAATGACGCAGAGCTTATCGTTCACAGGGGGCGGCGAAAGCGGCGGCTTTGTCGCTCCTCTTGAGAAAATAATCGCGCTTGAAAAGCAGATTGATAGCGAGGTTAAAGAACTTATGAGCGTCAGAGCAGAAATCGAAAGCGTGGTCGGCGAAATCCGAAATCCGCTTTACAAAATGATTATATGGCGCAAGTACATCATAGGCGAGCGATTCGAAGTAATAGCCAATAAAGAAAGTTACACCTTTCAGTATATCAAGAACGCCCATAGTCAAGCGCTTAAAGTTGTTGATGGCATTTTGAATTCGAAAGGAGCTTTGAAGTGAATAACGAAAAAGTAAAAACGGCGATAGAACGCTTGAAAGCATTTGAGCCGGCTGATGAGCCTTATTACCTCTGTTACAGCGGCGGAAAAGATAGTGACTGCATTCGTATTCTTGCCGACCTTGCAGGAGTAAAACACGATATAGTTCACAACCTCACAACAGTCGACGCACCCGAAACGGTTAGATATATTAAGGCAATACCGAATGTTCAAATCGAAATGCCTAAATACTCAATGTGGCAGTTAATCGAGAAAAAGAAATTTCCACCTACAAGACTAATCCGCTATTGTTGTGATGAGCTAAAGGAAAAAGGCGGAAAAGGCAGAATTAAGGTTACGGGTGTTCGGTGGGCGGAGAGTGTTAGCAGAAAGCAAAATGGCGGTGTTGTTAAGCTAATTGGTAAACCTAAAAAAACAATTAAGCTTGCAGAAGAATTACAAGCGGAATATGAGCAGAACCAAAAAGGCGGAATAATTCTTAACACCGATAATGACAAAAGCCGCCGAATGGTGGAACAGTGCTACAGAACGACTTCAACGCTTGTTAATCCTATCATTGATTGGACCGATGAGGATGTGTGGGATTTTTTAAATTACTACGGTTGCAAATCAAATCCGTTATATCAGTGCGGAACGAAGCGTATCGGGTGCATCGGTTGTCCTATGCAGGGTGGCAAAGGTATGAAGTCACATCTCATTCGTTATCCCAAATACCGAGATAACTATTTACGAGCATTCAATCGAATGCTTAAGGCAAGAGAGGCATCAGGACTGCAAGAAAAAGTAGGTTGGGATAGCCCCGAAACTGTAATGATGTGGTGGGTCGGCGATAACCCATTGCAGATGAGATTTGAAACGCCTGAATATTTGAGATAAAAAATAAGTAAAAAATGTTACCAAATGTTATGGAATGTTACCGAAAAAAATGATAACATATATAATGTGATAGATTGATAGAAAATATCACACATAGATATTACAGTTTTCATTTTTTACCTCTTTTTTTATTCTCCTTGACGGCGACACGCTTTGTGTCGCCGTTTCTCGTCGATTTGATTCGCGGTATAAAAGAGATGCTGCAAAAAGAGTGGACAAAGTCACTAAAGAATTAGCCAAGAAGGGTAAATCACTCGGCAACAAAAGCAATCAGGTATATATCGGCACGGCAAAGAGAATGTGGAAAAATGCTCATGGTGAAAAAAGCGCGTTGGTAACTCTAAAATGACGATAAAAAAGCGAGGTGAACTGAATGCCGAAGGGCAATATTAACAACTTAACAGCTAATAGCCTTCCGGCAGAAGTTCGCCGAGAGAACGCCCGAAAGGCAGGAATCGCAAGTGGCAAGGCTAAACGCAAGCGCAAAGAGATGAGAGAACTTGCCGAAGCCTTGCTTGAAGTTGGAATTCACAACGGCAGGGTGCAGAATGTCAAGAGCCTTGACGATGTTAACAATAAGAATGTAAGTGTAGCCGCCGCAATATTGCTTGCGCAGATTAAAAAAGCAATTCAAAACGGCGACACGCGAGCGGCGGAGTTTATCCGCGATACGGCAGGACAAAATCCGTTGAATATTCCGCCGACAGTTGAGGAGAGCACAAGCGACGGCTTCATTGAAGCGATGAACGAGGCGGCAGGAGGCATTGAGTGGGACGACAACAAGTAGCTTTTCATTTTACCCCTTTTTCTGTCAAGCAAAAAAAGGTATTGACTTGGTGGTGCGAGAAATCGCCTATGAACAACAAGGACGGCATTATTGCAGACGGAGCGATAAGAAGCGGCAAAACCCTTGTAATGTCCTTGTCTTATGTTATATGGGCGATGGAGAATTTCAACGCCCAAAATTTCGGAATGTGTGGCAAAACAATTGCGTCGTTCAGGCGTAATGTTTTGTCTTTTCTTTTGCTTGTGCTTAATGGCAGAGGCTATAAGACCGATTACCGGCGAACCGATAACCGCTTAACAGTAACAAAGGGAAGCGTTTCCAATGACTTTTGGATTTTTGGCGGTCGCGACGAAAGCTCACAAGACCTTATCCAAGGAATGACGCTCGCAGGCTGTTTATTTGACGAGGTTGCGCTAATGCCGCAATCGTTTGTTAATCAGGCAACGGCGAGATGTTCGGTTGACGGCTCAAAGTTTTGGTTTAACTGCAACCCCGAAAATCCCGAACATTGGTTTAAGAAAGAATGGGTTGACAAAACAAAGGATAAAAATATCCTTTATTTGCATTTTACAATGAATGACAACCTTTCCCTAAGCGAAAAGGTAAAAGAACGCTATCGTTCAATGTATGAGGGTGTCTTTTATGACCGATTTATTAAAGGACTATGGGTAGCAGCTCAAGGGCGCATATATACAACCCTTGACAAGGACAACATCATTGATGTTGCAGAATGGAATAGAACGGCACAGGGCGGCTTTTCTCACCCTCTGCGCAATAAGGTTATGCTTGCCACAATTGGTGTCGATTTTGGCGGCAACGGCTCAGCGACAGCGTTTGATTTGACGCTCGTAACACAAGGCTTTGACGAGCTTATTATCGCCGACGAAGCTAAAATAAAAGAAATGATAACGCCGACCGAATTGGAACGGCGTTTTATTGATTTCGCAAAAAAATGTGTAAATGACTATCCGCAATTGCACACAGTATATTGCGATAGCGCGGAGCAAGTGCTCATCAACGGCATAAGAAACGCCGTTGTAAAAGCGAAACTTCCCCTTGCTGTTAAGAACGCGCGAAAGGGTCCGATTATTGACAGAATTAGGGCAGGGGCAAGCTTAATCACACAAAAACGAATGTTGTTTGTATCGAGCTGCAAAGAGACTTATAGCGCGTTCAATGAGGCGCTTTGGGATGACAAGCATGTTAAAACGGAGAAATCCGTCGACCAAAGGCTTGACGACGGCAGCACGAACATCGACAACATCGACGCGACCGAGTATAGTTTTGAGCCGTATATCAACGGCTTAATGAGGTTAAGAAACTAATGAATAAACAAGTTATCGATTTTTTAAAAAATAAAGGGCTTAAGATTGAACAGCCGGCAAACATCGACGCAGAGTTGAGGTTGTGGCGTGAGTGGTATGTCGGCAATGTTCCGGGATTCCACAAATATAAAGTATATCAAGGAAAAAAGACCGTACAGCAGGCAAGGAAGTCGCTCGGAATGGGTGAAACAGTCTGTCAAGATTGGGCAGACTTAACAATCACCGAAAAAGTGGCGATTTCTTGCAGTGACAAGAGATGTGAGGAGAAACTCGACCAAATCCTAAAGGCTGCGAATTTCTTTACTGCGGGCAATCAATTGCTTGAGCGCAGTTTTGCGCTTGGCGGCGGCTTTTTTATTGAGTATTTCGACGGTGAAAAAATCAATATTAAATATGTCACACAGGATAGAATGATACCGATTACATTCAAGAGCGGCGCATTGATTGAGGCAGCTTTCACAAGCGAGCAAATCATCGGCGGTCAGCCTTATGAATATATAGAGGTCCACACACTTGATAACAACAACGAATATGTGATTGACAACTATTTGCTTGCGAACAAGAACAAAAAGCTCGTTGAAGTAAGCAAGGATTTCTACCAAAAGCACAAATTGTTGGAAAAATTTGAAACGCATTCAAAAACGCCAAAATTCCAAATGGTTAAGCCGAACAAAGCACGAAAAAACGACCCAAACAATCCGTACGGCGTTAGTGTGTTCAGCGGCGCAATTGATGTGTTGAAGTCAATCGACAATGAATATGACTCACTTGACAACGAGTTTACGCTCGGCAGGAAGAGGGTTTTTGTTTCCGACGGCGTCGCAAGATTCAATGTTGACCCAAATACAGGTGAAACGCTCCCGGTGTTCGACCCAAACGATACGGCGTTTTATCGATTGCCTGACGACAACAGCGGTAACGATTTGCCAATTGTTGAGAGTAACATGCAATTGAGGGTGACCGAGCACGAGGCGGCATTGCAGACACAGCTTAATTTGCTCGGGCAAAAATGTGGTTTCGGCGAAAATCATTACAAGTGGAATCAAGGAAATGTCACAACAGCTACACAGATTATAAGCGAGAATTCAAAGGAATTTAGAACTTTGCGAAAGCATGAAATTCTTTTGAATTCTGCAATTGTGACAATGTCACGCGCATTGCTTGAAATGCAAGAGCAATTCATCGGTGACATCACTATTCCCGACGATTTAGCAATTACGGTCGATTTTGACGATTCGATTATCGAGGATACAACCGAAAAACGGCAAATGGCGTTGACCGATTACAACGCCGAGCTTATAAGTGCGCAAGAATATTATCGCCGCGTTTACGGCTTTGATGACAAAAAAGCGGCACAGTACGCAAAGCAAATGCAAGACGAGAGAAATGCGGAACTTGCTTGGCGAAATATCGAGGAGGAGCCTCCGCAGGAGTGATTAAATGCTTACAGATAACGAAGTCAGCAAGTTAATTGACCCGATATGCACGATATATCAGCAGATTGAATACGATTTGATTGTTGACATCGCAAATCGCCTTGCGACATATGACAAGGCGGACGGTGTGCTTGAATATCGGCTCAAAAAATTACAGGAATTTCAAAAAATCACCCCCGAATTGCTAAAAATATTCGCAAAATACAGCGGAAAAGGTGAAGCAGAGGTTAAGAGGCTTATCACAGAGGCGCAGGGAATTAATATTGACCTTGAGCCGCTTACAAGGGCGTATGACCGCGATATTATAGCTGTTGACCCTGTTGTTGCAATGCAAAGCCCTATATTGCGTGAGATTGCCGAATTGAGCTATAAGGATTTAACAAAGACCTTTAGCCTTATTCAAACAAAGGCGGTCGAAAGCGCCAAACAGGCATATATTAACACGCTTAACACGGCTTATGTCGAGGTAGCAAGCGGCAATTACAGCTTGCAAGAGAGCTTAAAAAAAGGCTTGCAGAGAATGGCACGGCGAGGTATCACAGGCGCGACATATAAGCGCAAGAACGCGGACGGCAGCTATACATACACGGAGTACAGCATTGAGAGCGTTATCAGGCGTGACACTGTCACCGCCGTTCATCAACTTGCGAACAAAAGCTCGTTACAGCTCGTAAAGGAGATTGGAGCAGAATATGTTGAAATATCCTCGCACTTGGGCGCGAGAACGCACCCGACAAATCCGATAGCGAATCATGCAGGGTGGCAAGGTGGCATTTTCAAAATTGAGGGACACGACAAAAAGCATCGCAATCTTAAAGAGGCGACAGGCTATCCCGATGATATATTAGGCTTGGGCGGCGTCAACTGCCGACATAGAATGTTTGCGTTTATTCCGGGCATAAGCAAGCCCAATCCGATTAAATACGGCGACACAGAGGAGAACAAACGCATATACAAAGCCACGCAGGAGCAGAGGCTCAAAGAGCGCCAAATCCGAAAGCTAAAAAAGGAAATCGCCGCAATCAAGCCATTAGGCGACAAAGACGCAACGAAAGCCTTGCAAATCAAGCTGAAAAACAGACAAGCCGAGTTACAAGCGCACTGCGACAAATACGGCTTAAAACGCGATTACAGCCGCGAGCTTGTGCAGGAACAAGTTGCCAAAACACGCTTGACTAAATCCACAAAGAATGGTAATGTAATAGGTGCGAACAGTAACGCTCAACCCGACGGACAAACTGTTCACAAGGTTATCGGCAAGGTTAACGACTTTGACGATTTGGACGAGCGTAACAAAATCGCTGATGAGTTTTTAAACAGATATGTTGACAGCGACCAAGAGCATATGCTCGTAATCGACAAAAGCAATAATGTACATTACCTTACAAGCAATAGTAAAAACAGCATAGATATTGAAAATGTCGATATTGATTTTAAGGACAGCTACAGCATTCACACGCACCCGATGAGCCAAACGCAATACTCATTCAGCACCGACGCCGATATTCCGACAATGATAAATTGTCAAATGGGCGTTATGGAAGCAAGCGACAAAAAATATCGCTATTGGTTTAAACGACCCGAAAACATAACGCTTGAACAATGGCAAGATGCTCAAATTGTCGCTTGCGATAAATGCAATGAAATAATGTTTGAAAAAGGTTTCTCGTTCGAGCAATACGAGGAATATCGTGAACATATTATTATAGCAGAAACTTGCAAAATTTTGGGAATTAGCGAAAATTATAAGAGGTGGAAAAATGAGCGTTGAAACAGAATTAAGAGCATTGGGCAAATATTACTCGAGGGAACGCGAACGCATTGTCAACGAGTGGAAAAGCAATAATCCAAATTTTAAAGGATTTATGGAAAATTCAGCATTTCCGGGATTAAAAGAACTCGAGGAACAAACAAAACGAAAACACTTTGAAATCTTAAAGAAATACAATAAGTTATAAGCATAGAGCACCCAAAGAGGGTGCTTTTATTATGCCAAAAGGAGTATATATGAACATTCAAATGCTTAAACTATCTGGCATAAAGCCTTACGAAAACAACCCGAGAAAAAACAACGAGGCTGTTAAGTATGTTGCTCAATCAATAAAAGAGTTCGGATTTAAAGTACCTATTATTATTGACAAAAACAATGTTATTATTGCAGGACATACCCGATATAAGGCGGCTAAAAGGCTGAAAATGAAAGAAGTTCCCACCATTATTGCCGATGACTTGACAGACGAGCAAGTCAAAGCCTTTAGACTTGCGGATAACAAGGTTGCAGAAAAAGCGGAATGGGATTTTGATTTGTTACCGCTTGAAATAAATAACATTGTTAATATTGATATGGGAGCATTCGGTTTTGATTTGGATTTTAATGGGGGGGTAGAGGAACAAGTTCAAGAAGATGAATTTGAAATTGAACCGCCCAAAGAACCAAAAGCAAAACTCGGAGACATATATCAACTCGGCAGGCACAGGCTGATGTGTGGAGATAGCACCGACAAGGCAACTGTAGAATTACTTATGAATGGCAATAAAGCGGATATGGTTTTGAGTGACCCGCCTTATGGTATGTTCCTTGATACTGATTTTAGTGATATAAAAGGCAGTATGAAATCCATAGGCAGAAAAAATCATACAAAAGGCAATAAATACGATAAAGTTATTGGAGATAACGAAGATTTTACGCCCGAATTAATAACAACATTTTTTGAAAATTTTGCATATTGTAAAGAGATGTTTTTGTTTGGTGCTGATTATTTTGCGGAAATACTTCCAAACAAAAATGAGGGCAGTTGGCTTGTTTGGGATAAGAGAAAAGAAAGTCAAGCCGATGCGATAGGTTCAGAGTTTGAGCTTTGTTGGAGCAAATCAAAACACAAAAGAAGAATGTTGCGACACGATTGGTTCGGTTTCTTATCAAGCCAAAACGGAGCGGATGCAAGGAACAGGGTACACCCAACGCAAAAGCCAATAACTTTACTTGTTGACATTATTGAGCAATGGGGTAATCGTTGCAACAATATAGTTGATTTATATGGCGGCAGTGGTTCAACACTCATAGCGTGTGAACAGTTAAATCGTAATTGTTATATGATGGAGCTTGACCCTAAGTATATCGATGTAATAATCGAGCGTTGGGAGCAGTTCACAGGCGAAAAAGCAGTTTTGATTGAAAGTGTTGAAAAATAGATATGCGAAAAGACGATTATTTTGTTATTGTTTATCAAGTTTTAAACTATTTGTATAAACAGTTAAAAAACGGAAAGCCGACAGTTGACAGTCACAGCGTTGTAAAAGCAATAAATCCACATATAAAGGCTGATTATTGGCTGTATATCATTCACAGTTTGTTTGACGGACAATACATAACCGGCAAAGAGGTGGAGCACCGATATATCAGTGTTGACCCTGTGATTGACGATTGTGAGGTTACCGTTTTAAAGATAACACCGAAAGGTATTGAATATTTGCAAAGTAATGCAATGATTGAAAAAGCGAAAGATTACTTAAACACACATATTTAAGCACAATGGATTGATTTTTATTGTGCTTTTATTATATCCAAATTTAATAATTAGGACAGACACAAACGGCGATATAAGTCGTCGCAAGTGTCTGTCTTTTTTATTGCCCTGAGCAAGGCGTTAAACTGCTCATTTGCCCTGAACGCGGCATATAAACCGTTCACTTGCCCTGAGTATGGCATATAAAGTGCTCGGGTTGCCGACGGCAAGGCATATAAAACAGCCCTACACCAGCGGACGACACCGCATATAAAAACAAAGGAGCAGAAAAATGGATATTGAAATCCTAAAAGACAAACTGAACGAGGACACATTCAAAACGGTTAACGATGCGCTCAAGGACGCAGAGGGCAAGCTCGCCGACATAAGCAAAGGCGATTTTGTTTCAAGCTCCAAATACGGCGCATTGCAGAAGCAGTATGACGACACAAAGGCGTTGCTTGATGACAAGTCGAAAGAATATGACGACTTGAAGAAAACAGCAGGCGACAACACAGCGTTACAGAATCAGATTGACAAGCTTAAAACCGACTTTGAGTCACAGCGTTCCGACCTCGTGAAAAATTACGAGGCACAAATCAAAAAAAGCAAAATCGAAAATCGAATCATCAGCGACTACAAACCGAAGGACATCAACGACATTTTGCCACATTTGGACTTTGAAAAAATCAAGGTCAATGACGACGGCATTAATGGTCTTAAAGAGCAAATGGACGAACTTAAAAAGACCAAATCATATTATTTCGGCGATGATGACGGCAAGCCGAACGGCGGCGCAAGCGGTCTTGACCACGGCGGCAATCCAAAAGATGATGAGGACGATTTCCTAAAAGGCTTTAATTCTTAATCACTGAAAGGACTAAAAAATGGCAGTAAATTACGCAGAGAAATATTCGACTAATGTCGATGAACGCTTTTCGCAGGGCGCAAGAACAGGCGCAGCAGTAAACGCCGACTATGATTGGGACGGCACAAGTGCAATCAAGGTTTACTCGATTGACACCTCACCACTCAACGATTATCAGACCACAGGCACCAACAGATACGGCACACCCGACGAGCTCGGCAATCACACTCAGACAATGCTTCTCTCGCAAGACAAGGCATTTACATTCACAATTGACAGAAAGTCTTACGACGATACGCAGATGACGCAGGAAGTCGGCGCGGCTCTCGCGAGAGAACTTAACGAGGTTGTCATTCCGTATATCGACAAATATAGATTGCAAAGAATGACTAACGCAGTAGGCTCAAGCGCAACAGGAACAATAACCAAAACAACAGCTTACGAGGCATTCCTCGACGGACAAGCACAGCTTGACGACAACAATGTCCCAACAGACGGCAGGGTTGCATATGTATCAAATGCATTTTATAAGATGCTCAAGCTTGACGAGAACTTTATCAAGGCGAGCGACATCGCTATGGATATGCGTATCAGCGGACAGATGGGCGAGGTTGACGGCGTTGCAATTCTTAAAGGCACAGGCATTCTCCCTGAGAATGTTAATTTCATCATCACACACCCAATCGCAACAACAGCAGCCCAAAAACTCGAGGATTACAACATCCACCAAAATCCTCCGGGCATTAACGGCTGGCTTTGCGAGGGTAGAATTCGCTTTGATGCATTCGTAAGATACCAAAAGCGCAAGGCTATCTATGTTCACGCGACAAAGGCTATCGTAGCCGACAAGTCTTGTGAACTTGACGAGAATTTACAAGCAGAGGCGTCAACCACCGGTAAGTAAGGAGTTAATCGGGAATGGATGAATTGAATTACAATTTTTATGTTGAGGTGTTCAAAGGCGACGCCGTTCCCGACAACGCCGCCTTTGAAAAATTGCAAATTGAGGCAACGGCGTTTGTTGACCGCCTTGTTTTAGACCGCGCGGCTCTTGAATTCGAAGTCATCAATAAGCGTTATAAGCTTGCAATTTGCAGTGTAATTGACGACATTTATATTAATCAAAATCAAGGCGTTAAGTCAAGCGAGAGCGTCGGCAATCATTCCGTGTCATATGTAACGCGCTCAGCGCCCGAAATTCAAGCCGATAGAAAGAGTAAGGCGTTAACCTACCTTACAGGGACAGGCTTGCTCACAAGGGCGGTGTTGTGATGTTTCCACATGATATCACGATATATCGCTATATCAACAAGCTTGACACTTATTCAACGACATATCTCAATGGCGTTTATGTTGAGCAGACACTCAACGGCTCAGTAGAGAGCAATGGCGAACAAAACAGCGGTGAAATCATCATTGTAACGAACGCCGAAAACGCCCACAGATATGAGTCGAAGCATTGGCGCGTCTTGCCGGGTGACATCATCGTAAGAGGCAGAGGCTCTGCTATATCGAGCCTTACAGAGCTTGACGAATTTTACAAGGTCACCACTGTTGCTGAAAATCTTTGCAATTCGGATGTTGACAACATCACGATAAAGGCGGTGTGACGAATGGCAACACTCGTTTACACCGTTGACGCGTCTGCGCTCGAAAAATTAGACTTCGAGCGTGTGAAACCGCAGGCGCAGAAGTTCTTTTCTGATAGGCTGCTTGCCGAAAGTGACCCATATACCCCTTACGATTCGGGAATTTTGAAGAGTTCGGGGCGTGTAGTTGATGAAGGCAATGCAATTGAATACGAAACGCCGTATGCACGGTATCAGTATCACGGCAAGCTTATGGTCGACCCAATCACAGGCAAGGGAGCTTTTTTCAACAAGGATTATGGTTTTTGGAGCCGACCGATGGCACAGAAAAAATTGACAGACAGAGATTTGAAGTATCAAGGCGCGCCGACGCGCGGCTCTCATTGGGTTGAGAGAGCTTGGCTCGCAAATAAGGACAGCCTTATCGAGCAGACAGAGGATTATATCACAAGCGAGATGACAAAATGAACAAAACGATAATTGAAAGTGTGAGGGAATTTGTCAAAAAATGCCCCTACCTTGATGAACTTAAAAATATAAATGTCGATTTTCTTTCCCCAAATGACGGCGGCTATTCTATTGACGAACAGCCGACCGAAACAATATTGACACGATACATTGACGGCAGTACCGAAAGACAGTTTGTTTTCGCTTTTTCTGCGCGATTCGCGTGGAATCAGGAACGCGAGAACAATATTAACAACAGCGGCTTTTTTGAGCATTTCCAACAGTGGCTTGAGGAATGCACCGAGAACGACGACTTGCCCGATATGCCCGACGGAATGACTCCGTTCAGCATTAAGGCGACGAGTAGTGGCTATCTTTACGGCATCGAAAACAGTCAACGCTATGCGAAGTATCAATGTCAATGTCAATTGATATATGACAAGGAGTGAGACCTATGGCAAACACAAAAATTAAAACTTCCGCCATTGCCGCATTTATCGACATTGGCGATAGCTCAACCTCACCGAAGTGGGCGAGAGTGAGAAAGCAAGGCGAGTTGAAGCTCAAATATGACGGCGAAACTGAGGAAGACAAGTGGGTTGACGAAAACACCCCCTCGACATCCCTCGAAAAATACGCCGTATCATTTGAAGGCGAGCTTACTTGCTACAATGATGACGAGTTATTCAAGTATCTTGATGCACTCCGTCAGAATAGAGCAACAGGCACAGACGCAGAGACACAATGCCTTGTCGTTTATAAATACGACACAACCGACAACGCAAAATACGCGGCAGAACTTAATCGTTGCACATTGCAATTCAGTGAGTTCGGCGGCGAAGGTGGCGGCGGTTCTGCGTCGTTAAATTACACCTGTTCGTTCAACGGTGACCCGACTCTCGGAACTGCTTCATTCACAGGTGCGGCCCCGACATTTACCGCTAACAGCGCAACAGAATAATTAAATTAATAGGCGGCTTTTGCCGCCTATTTTGTTTTATGAGGTGATTTTATTCATGGAAAAATTAAATCTTGACATCAAAAAAGGATTGTATGAAATCGAGGTCAACGACAAAGGCGAAAAAATCGTTTTTGATACTGAAGATATAGAACTTCCCTTCAAGTTTAATGACGCTTATCTGAAAGTCGAACAGCTTACAAAAGACCTTACACGCAAAGAGGCGTTAATCGAGAAACAGAAAGAATGCTCACACGGACTTGTCAGCAATAAGGACGAGAAAAGACGACAGCTCTATAAAGAGTTCTACAAGCAGATGCGCGAAGCTATGGACGAGTTCTTGGGAGCAGGCAGCGTTCAAAAAATCTTTGGCGACCGAAACTATCCTGATATGTATAACGACCTTTTTGATGCGTTAAAGCCTCACCTTGAAAAAATCGGAATATCAAGCAAGAAATCAATCGAAAGAATCGAGCAGAAATACAGCGAATCCGATGAGGATGTCCTTGAATGACTTACCCCGAATATGTGAGAATTCGCGGCGAAAAAGTCAAAATCAAGACAGATACCAAAACAGCCCTAAAATGCTTGAAGATAGTGAATGATAACGGCATCGGCGACTATGAGCGCGCCCTCGCTATCATTTACACGCTATACGGCTACATTCCGAGCGACAATGAGCTGTGGCAAGACTATTTAATTCAGGCGCAAAAGTTCTTATCCAAGAACGAAAACGGCGAAAACGGCGACTCAGAGCCCGATATGGACTTGATTTACGACGAGCCGTATATTGTTGCTTCGTTCATGAGCGACTACAAAATCGACTTGAACAAGGAAAATCCGCATTTTTGGCTTTTCTGCGACCTCATAGCAGGTTTGACAGAGCACAGCGTTTTATCTCGCGTTCGGTCGCTTCGCACAATGGATGTGAGCAATTGGTCGGAGAAAGACAAGCGCGAAATCCTAAAAGCAAAAGAAGCCGTCGCACTGCCTCGCCGACTCACAAAAGAGGAGCAGGAGTCAGAGGATATTTTCGAGGCGCGTTTTAAATAAGGGGGTGAGAAAATGGCAGACAACAAGATACGCATTGATGTTGCGTTCAATTCGCAAAAAGCAGAACAAAACGCAAAAAAATTGTCAAAAGCTCTTGATGAAGTCAAGAATACAATGGAGCAGACGGCAAAAACCGACCTCGATATCGACACCAAAACGGCTGAAAAAAGCGCGAAAAAGCTATCAAAGAGCTTTGATGAGGTCAAAAACTCGATGAAAGATATTTCCGGCTTAAAAATTGATGCTTCGAAAGCTGAAAAAGAATTGAAACAAGTCGAAAAAGAGCTTGAACGGTATCAAAAAAAGCTCAACGAGGCAGAAAGTGGAAAGCTCGGGGAATATAACAAGGAATATGAGCGCATCACTTCGGGATACGAAAGTGACAAAGCAGCGGCGGGCAAAACAAAGAACAGCCAAGCTCGAAACGAGCAACTTGCGAATGCGGAAGCTCTTGCCAATCAACAGATTGATAATCTCAATACAAAATATGCAAAGGTCCTTGAGGAAACTGATTCGTATTACGCCAAAATTCAGCAATGCAAAGACCGTCAGCAAGAGTTGACTCAAGCAATTGAGCAAGCAAGAGAGAAGCAAGCGCAACAGAACGCTTTGGTCAACAAGGCAAGCGGAAACTTTGACGCTGCAAAAAAATCCGCAAGCCAAACAAAAAACGAAGTAAAAAAAACAGCGAACGAGGCTCAAAGAGCGAGCCGAAAAACGCGGCAATTTTCGAGCAGTATGAAAAGCTCCGAAAGAAATGCGAGAAAGACCAAAAGTCAGACGCAGAAAATCAAAAAAGATATTTCGGCTTTTTCGAGTAAAATGAAGAAATTCGCCGGCACATTTAAAAGCTCAATAAAGCCTGCCGAAACTATGCGAAAAAAATTCACAAAAATCGGACTTGCCATGCTCGGCGCTCGTTCTGCGTTTATGTTGTTCAAACAAGTTGTTTCATCAGCAATGGAAAACAACGAAAAACTGCAAACTCAGTTAAATGCCGCCAAAGGCGTTTTGGGTGAGGCAATAAGCCCATTAATCAATGCCCTTGTGTCAATGTTAAGCAAGGCTGTGACATTTGCAGACGCGATATATCAAGCATTTACAGGCACAAGCCTTGTTGCAAAATATAACGCTAAGCAAGCAGAAAAAACAGCGTCAGCCACAGAGGACGCGGCAAAAGCTGCCAAAGAATACAAAAATCAAATGGCGAGCTTTGATGTCGCAAATAAGTTGAGTGACAACTCATCGTCAAGCAGTTCGTCCGGTGACAGTTCTTCCGGCGAAGGCGGTGCTATCTTTGATACATCAAGCCTTGATTCGTGGATGAATCAAATTATTGAGAAATTCAAAGCAGGAGATTGGGGCAGCATTGGCAGAACGATTGCCGGAACGATTAACTCTGCACTTGATGACATCAATTGGAGCGGAATTCAAACTAAAGTCAAAACATTTTGCAAGGATTTAAGCGACGCAGTTAATGGCTTTATTGATGAACTTGATTGGGGAAAAGTCGGCAACAATGTAGGCGAGGCGATAAACACCGTCACAATGGGCATCAACACCCTTGTTGACAACATTGATTGGGACGGTCTTGGCGCAGGCTTTGCTGACGGAATGAATCATCTTGTTGATACGGTTGATACGGATGAGCTCGGAAAAACCTTGTCGGCAAAAATCAAAATCATAACCGACACGCTGTACGGCTTTTTCAACGGCGATGAAAAAAAAGGTACTTCAGGATTTGATTTCAAAAATTTCGGTGGCAAAATCGCTGACACCGTCAACTCGTGGTTTAACAATATTGATTGGGGTAAAATAGCGTCCAACATGTCGGACTCGATAAGCGGCGCATTTAAAACCGTAACAGGTTTTATAAAAAATCTTGATACCGACGCAATAATCGATGATATTGTCGATTTTGTAAAAAACATCGATTGGGAAGGCATTGCAGAAAGTGCCTTTGAGGCACTTGGTGCGGCTGTCGGTAAGGTGTTCAAAATTGCCCAAAAGCTCGGAGAGATTTTCAATGACGCATTTTCAAACATCACAAGCTACTTTGACGATTCTATTGACGAAGCAGGAGGCAATGTAATTGAGGGCATTTTCAACGGCATCGTCAATTGGCTTAAGGATGTCGGGGAGTGGATGAAAGAGCACATCCTTGACCCATTCATTAACGGATTTAAAGAGGCATTTGACATTCACTCGCCGTCGAAAAATCAAGACATTATTGACCTTGGTAAAAATCTCATTGAGGGCGCATTCAACGGCATTGTGGAATGGCTCAAAGACATCAAAAAGTGGTTTCAAGACAATGTGTTCAGCAAAATCACAGAGGCTTGGGACGGCTTAAAAGAACTTACTGTTAGTATTGGCGGCAATGTTCTCCCGACATTCGATGACTTAAAAGACAAATGGGATTCGATTAAGGAAAAAGGCAAAACTGCTATGGCAACAATCAAAGGCGAAATTCACAACAAGTTCAAAAATCTCAAAACGAAATGGGATTCAATTAAGAACAAAACCAATTGGAAAACAATCAAAGGTAGCGTTCACAAAAAATTCAAAAATCTCAAAACAAAATGGGATTCGATTAAAAACAAGACAAATTGGAAAACCGTTAAAGGTTCAATCGCTAAGTCGTTTTCAAAAGCCAAAAAGAGTTGGGACGGCATAAAAAGCAAGGCTGAAACCGTTACGACCAAA
>ENA-OUQF01000844-OUQF01000844.1-human-gut-metagenome-genome-assembly--contig:-NODE-844-length-20958-cov-10.769889_pt1 | contig 20958 bp, 17 predicted proteins | sample MGYA00237947_ERZ548826 | MGnify/ENA primary metagenome ERZ548826 (study PRJEB26490, sample SAMN05194701) | human gut metagenome | biome: terrestrial biome; feature: human-associated habitat; material... | reverse complement strand
AATTGTTCTACAGTACGCTTTGTCGTATTTGTACCATGAATACCTGTATGTGTAATCTTATCTAAAGCCCCTTGCATACATCCATCGCCTGCATCACAAGCTGTAGTGACATAGAAATCACGTGGTACGGAAGTTAATAGAATAGTGTGTGTTTTAGGATTGACTGTAGCTATCATAATCACATCACTACGACCATTTTCATCAAATCCACCACGCGTATCGGATCCTGAAATCAATACATTAAATGGTTTTGAAGTAATATCACTAACGGATGTTGCAGAATCATTATTTTTTACTTTATAAGAAGTTTGATAGACAACACGCGTATTTGAATCAAAGTTAGAATAAGCTTCCATATCCAAAATTTGACTACGACTTGATTCATTAATAATAATCGAATCTACTTCTCCATTATAGAAAGCTTCTAAAAGTGCTGTCATACTATCATATTCTGTTTGACTTAAAACAATACCTTCACTACTCAATTCTTTAAGAACTTTTTTTGAACCCTGTTCATTCAATCGTAAACTACCCACACTTACACCATTCAATTGAGACTTATTCTTAATAGAACTTGATTCTTTGACAACTACACTCACTGTATTTTTGGCATGTTTGGCAACATTTGTAATACTACTTAAAACATTTTGCGTTTTAGAAATATAATACCCACCCATACAAGATGCGACACAAATAAATAGTGTTAATACAATACAAACAATTTTAGAAACCACATTCTTACTAAAATAAACAAGCAATAAGATAAAAATGGCATCCAAGACAACCACTCCAATAGTAAGTGGAAATAAGAATTTAGATGGCAATACATTCAAACGAATTACTTGATACAATAAGTAAAATGAAGAAATCACCAATACAACACTCAATAAAATACTCAATACTTTCGAAAATTTACTTTCATCTTTCATAATTAAACAGCTCCCCTTCCATATAAAACTTGTTTTACTGTCTTACAAAGCAATGTAACATCCAACCAAAACGACCAGTTACGATAATAATACTCATCCAAAATCAGACGTTGTTCAAAACTAACATCACTACGACCATGACTTTGCCACATACCCGTAATGCCAGGCTTACACGCAACCACATCCTCATAATATTCACCCATATCAATTTTTTCTTTTGGCAGATACGGTCGAGGCCCAATCAAAGACATCTGGCCAAAGAACACATTGATAAATTGAGGAAATTCATCCAAACTCTTCTCACGCAAGAAATGCCCTGCACTTGTAATACGAGGATCATTGGCCAGCTTTTTATTTTTCTGATACTCTTCACGAATCTTAGGATTACTTGCCATTAAATCCTCTAGAATCTTATCTGCACCAAGCACCATTGTACGATACTTATACATCTTAAATTCCTTGCCATTTTTACCTATACGATTTTGCGTAAAGAAGACAGGTCCTCTGTCGCCTTCCATGCGATTTTTAAAGAATACATATACCGTTAAAGGAATCAAGATCATTATGCCACAAAGCCCTGCACAAATATCCATACAACGCTTTAAAATATAAGAGCCCAATTGATTGACACCACGAGAATTTGAAATCATTAATATACCATCAAAATCCTCAACCTTCGTATCAAACGTAACTAAGCCAGTGACCTGCGGTAAATATTTAATATTCAATACCTTACCTTTAAACAACTCAAACAAACGATTTAAATTCTTTCTGTTAATTTCCGGAATCGCAATCAATACCGTATCTATATTATGCGTACGTATAAAATCATCTACCGCATCCAATTCAATCGTCTGCTTTTTAGAAACAATCTGCTCTTGGTGAATCCCATACGACTTACAACTCACATATCCCTGTACATCCAATAATGAATAACTATTTCCACGACATACAAAAGCCAATTGTGCAGCCGTATGCCCTGTACCTACAATCAAAGTATTATGTTTAAATCGTTGACGGAATATCTTATGCGAATATCTTGAGTTACAACCCGCAAACAAAAATAAGACAAGTGTTAATAATAAAAACCCATATATTTTACGAATCGTCCAAGAACTAAATGGGAAAATCAAAAAACTACCAAAGAAAAAACCCAAATGTGAAAGAATCAATAAACGAATCTCATCATACATCAATAACACTTTTCCTTGATAACGCCCAATTAAAATCTGCATTAAAAAATATAAAGCACAAAGCTTAATCGTATATTCCCCATAAAAACGCAGGACATTGATCTCCTGCAGGAAATTAATTAATATCCAATAAAATATAAATTCTATCGTTATCTTTAAAGTACCTATTTTTGACATAGTTTAAATCTCCAAATATATAACTTTAATTATTATATAAAAAAAAGAAGAAAAGCACAAATTTACGTACCTTCTTCCATTCTCTACTCATGACTTGATCCATTTTTTGTTTTTATAATCATATTTATAACCATATACAATAAGGAAAGCATTTACCATTTTAAAATAAGTCATCCTATTATTAAGACGACGAATTTCTTCGAGTTGTAAAGCCTTAGTAAATGAATCCAAGGTATATTCCTTTTGAAACTTTATACCTTGTTCAAAAGAATTATAATAATGTAAATTGTTTTGGATTATATCAAATACCTTAGTAAATAATTTTTTAATTCTTGGCAAATTCAGAATTAATAAATCAAATGCCAGAGGATTTTGTTTATAAATTTCATTTGCAGCATTATAAAATTGTTTAAGAAAATCAAGTGCTCCACCACCAATACCACCAAGTGTATCAACTAAAAATACAAGACGATCAAATTCATATCCATAATTATTCAATTCAGATATTTTTGCATCTACAGGATTAAAATTAGTCTTCAAAACTCCATCATCAAAATAATAGGACATCCATATAACAGGAGTGTACTTATCATTAAATTGTTCATTTTTAAAGCATAAGTATACGTGTAAAGGTACTTCAATACCTAAAGATTCAAATACATCCCTTGCGGTTGTGTTTTCAGTTATTAATGCAGTCCCTTCATAAATTAGCGAATAATCAGGCCAATTTATTGGATCATAATTTCGATAAACAACAACTCTCATCTCTTTTGACATAGATATTATAAAGCTCCTTCTTTAGTTTCTTTATTATAAATACGCACAAATTCCTTATATTCACTCGAATCCTTAGACATAGGCGCCTTAATTACTGTATTTTCATAAAGCGCAAAATCCGTATGAATAATATTTTTACTCTTATCCCATACATTTAATCCAGCAATCTTTATTTCTGCATTTTTAAACTCATTTTGAATCGCATCCACCACTTGTTTCATTGAATGCCCTGTATCGACAGAATCATCCACAACTAAAATACGATCAAAAGATTGTCCCTTTAACTTTTCTAAACTTTCATGAAAATGAATCTTTCTTTCCGTGTTCTTATCATGTGTATTCGATTTTAATTCCATACTTATCAAGAAATTACGCACAAAATTAGGCATTAAAGAAATAAAAGGTCCAACAATCTCCTTTAGTTTATTTCCCTCACGCGTTGCACTAATTCCTACCATTGGTACTTCAAAGACTTCACTCATCTCTTTACCAATCAAATAGCCAGCTCTAGCTACATAAATCACTAGATCTGGACAATACGTTTTCTTTAATTCTCTAGCCCAACTATTACATTCACTTTTTAATTTTTCTATTGATAATTCTGTATATTTCATTGAAGTTCCCCTTTACAATCATTTTCATTAATTTAGCTACCTTAGTCACCTTATGAGCCAACTTTATACATGGCTTGGTATGGAAAGTACAACTTTTAATAACATCCCTAAATTCAGAACTATTCAATGGTACACTCTTAACTTCCATATAGTTTCTACCAATTTCCATTAAAGTGTGTGCATCTGAACCAATCACTTTAACCAAGCCATACTTATTAGCAATCCTGGTTTGTTGAATACCATAATTCTCATCCACATTTCTACCATTATAACATTCCATACAATCAATACGATGAGAATTACTAGAAATACAATCCTCACACAATACTGTTTTAGCTCTTTTCTCATCATAAGGATGTGGTACATAGACTACACCACCCTGACCTATAATACGGTCTATTGTTTCATCACAAGATAAACCAGCTGGTATTTCTTCATTTAAATAAAGTCCAATAATTTCTCCTGATGAAGTCATAATTTCTTCACCAACAATCACAAAGACCTCATTCTTTCTTTTTTCACAATATTCCTTAAACTTTAATGCACCCAAGATATTATTATGTTCACAAATCGCAATCGCATCAATATGACACAAACGACACTTCATATACAACAAGGAATGCAGAAGTAGACTGTCTTTTGAATATCTTGTATGGCAATGTGTTTCTAAACGAATCATAAACTACTCCTTTACATATTGATTAACTAACTAATAAACACTTCTAATATTTTCTACGGATAGTTCTTTTTCTGTCAACATTTTTATGTCTTTATGATAAATTTCTGTACTTATTAAAGGTTGATCCAAAATAAATAAACCAACGACTTCCCATTCAACATCTTCAAGATTATACTGTATTTTAAAATCTTCAACATGATTACTACACCAATCAACACGACGGCTATGCTTATCATAAAAACATCTTTTCTTTTTCGTATTCTCAAACATTTTCTTATATTCTAAATACATTTCATATGGATTTCTTGATACATTAAATTCTTTGACTTCACCCGCAATAATTTTATAATGTTGTTTATCAATAATCAAAACATCTATATCACCTAATGGATTTTTATTTTCAGCTATTTTATTTCTATTTACTTTACTTACATTGGAGTATACATCAAATGCATTAAAACTTTTTAATTTTCGAAAAACTAGTTCATTAAATTCAGCACCTCTAACGTTACTAATTTCACCAATAAGTGATTTCATTTCATTAGATTTTGTCTTTAATTTACCATTATCTATTAGGTCCAATACAAATAGAATCATATGACTTAATTGACGATTACCCCAAATCATTTCATCATCACGAATAAGTATAGGGCGTCTAACAAAAGATAATTCTCTATTGAATCTCCAAGGATACACATCCTCATCTTTATATGGCTTCGGTGCAGGGAGATACGTTTCCCTTTGTTTTAAAGAGATAGATTCAAGTATTAATATGATTCTATCCTTATTTAATTCTAAATAATTTGTAGTTAAGTATTCTATGATTTCGTTAATTTTTGCCACAAAAACCGTATCGCCATTTAACGTTTTACTATATTCATTTAAACCTTCCACAAACTCAACAAGATGTTTTAAAGTATATCCATATTCTTTTTCAAACACAACATCGATATCATTTAAATAATTTTTACGTTCAACCCATTGAATTGCATCTTTATAGGTTGAGGCAGATAACAATTGATTTTTTCTGACAGTCTGATTCACAGTATACATATGTTCAAATTCACCATGTTTCAAACCCACACGATGCGATTTTAAAATTTCAACTGGTGTATCAAATATCTTATAGTAGAATAAATCATTTTTATAAGACCAATCAATAATCAAGAAGCAAATTGCCAATAAACGTTCATATTGCCCTTCTCCAATGAGAATATTCCCCTTTGGAGGAATCGCTGCAACATATTCAACAAGAAATTTTAATGCGACAGAAGTTTTATTGTTAGTATTAATTTTCTCTAAAATATATTCTTCCCTTTCAGGATAACAAGCGATATCTTGTGCATATCTTTGATGATATAACACATTTTTATATAAAAGCTTTTCTAAATCATCATAGAATATTTCTAGAAGATTCTTTGAATCTAATACCCTTACTTCATCCTGTAGTTTTTTAAACAAAATATCAACTACAGCATGCATAAGATCTGATTTTTGTTTACTGTCATGAACAACACCAATATCCCATTTACCCGAACGTATTAATTCTTCTCCTATTTCATCAAGTAACATATCTTCATCTTCACCATGTACAAAATGATTGTCTTGATTTAAAACTGGCTTAAAGCATGGATTATTTTCATAATTCAAAAAATGAAATTTCTTTCGCATAGGATTTATAAACAATGGTTCTATATTTAAGTCTAATTTATTATTTCCACTAATCATTTTATTTAAATGCTTGATAACAATTTGCATAAATTCTTTTTCTCTTGAATTGTCATTACATTTTAAATATTGAAAAGATTCAGGTGAAACCCATAACTCTAACACTGGAAATGCATCACAAATTTCTAATGTTTCTTTCAATGAACGTATGTCTTTGTCGAACAATTGATATTGATCTGCCTCATCCGTCAACACAACTTGAATCTCATAAGTTCTTTTAAAACACTTGATTTGATTTAAAACAAACCTACATTCAGAAAGCCAATATGAAAGCATGTCTAATAACATATAATATAAATTTAGTTGTTTTCCATCCTTAATATCTTTTGCTTTTATCCATAAATTAAAACAATCAAACATCAAATAATAACAAATTTCATTTCGATACACACAATTTGGTTCAATATAAATCTGTCTAATATCATCCTCAAGAACAACTTCTGCAAAAGTACTATTTTCCGTACCCTCAACACATCTTTTATCTTCCTTTTTAATAGCTCGGATAATATAATCAATGGAATCTCCTAGAGTAAAAATAGTTGTAACCTCACCAGCCGATATATCATCACTCATATAGAAAGAATGATTTTCCCGATACAACTCAATCGAATTCAATTCACTCACTAGACCCGTATCAATTGTGTTTAATTTACTTTTCGTCATTAAATATCTAGGTATAAACATAGTCGTACTTTTTTCATTTATACTGATACACATCAGTTCAAATGGATTTACTGATAATGGTGTATAATAATAAACATTTTTATTAAATCCAAAAGATATAGATCTTCCAATGGAATTTGTAATCACTGTAAAAAATACATCTTCTTTTTTTATTCCAAAATTTTCGATTTTAGAAAGGAGATAAGATAAACGACCATCAATAATTTCATTATCAACCGTTTCTCCCTTTGAATGTAATGTAAATGCAGTATAATCCTTACCGTAGTCATACACATACATCACAATCATAAGCTGATTATTATGTACACTTGCGATATATTCCTTATACCCATCACAACTAAACAATTCAACATCCATTTGAGATTCAAGTATTTTTTTATGTCCTAAATTCGACAAATAATGCTTACACTCATTAAAAATATGCTGATTATAATTTTCCATTACAACTTCATATATTCCATATTTTTTAGCTATAGTCAAAATCCAATATACTAAAGCCGTTGGTAATAATCCAGCATTTAAAAGAATGTATTGATCTAATTCCTCATTGTATAAGAATGGACACGTATAAAATGACTTATTATCTGAATCACTTTCAAATTCAACTCCAAATTCAATTGTGATAAGATCCAATAAATACTTATTATAATGAAGAAACTTTCTAAAAGTATCACCGTCTAAAACAACTAACTCAGAATAATGATTTAATACTTCAGAAGAAGGTATAATTATTTCCTTTCTTTCATCTTCTTCATGATTGTTATCTATATCTTTAATAGAACAAACAATATCTTCTGAAATATGAAGTATTGTATAAATCAATATATATACTTCGTCTAAAAATTCTTTTGGATAAGAATTAACACCGACAAATAAACTAGATATCATTTGTTGAAGATTATATGCCGGGGTCTGATCAATTCCATTTAAAACTCTATAATTACCATAAAACATTACATTTTGTGCAAACATATTTTCAGGTGGATCAATCGAATGTTTTAAGCTCGTGTTAGAAATTCCATTAATAATTCTGCGAAATTTTCCTTGACTAATCTTATATTTAGAATCGAAACAATCTAAAGATTGATGTAACAATCCATCTAAATATGTATCTAGTAAAAGTGATTTTGATTGATTTTGATGCAATAAATTTAATGCCGAAACTCTAGAAATCAAATTAAACACATCATATTTTTTCGACTCTTCAATCAATTTTAAAAACTTACCATCTGAAGCAGTCATGTCAAAAAATTTATCAACCATTTCTTCTAAAGAAAACGAATCCATTAGTTACCTCTCCATTAATATATTCATTACATCAATTTTACCATACCAACACAAAATAAAAAAACCTTCCATTTTCTGGAAGGTACAATAATTATCCTAAAATTGTAGATATTACAGTAAATGTAGCTGCATCTACAACTGCTGTAGTAGTAACATCATTTAACACAAAGGTAACTGTATATTGGTTTGTATTTGAATCTAAAGAACAAGTAATATTCGTAACATCATCTTGTTCTAAGCCAGAATTTGCCAATACCGCATTGATTGCCTGTTGTTGACCTTCATCAAATGAAGTTGAAGATTTTTCTTCTTCCTTCTTAGTCGATGTTGATTTCTCTTCTTTTTTTGTAGTTTCTTCCTTAGCTGGTTCTTCAGTTTTAGTTGTTTCTTCTTTTTCAGTTCGTTTAAAACTGCGTTCTTTTATAATCCCATCTTTACCAATCTTGTATTCATAAGATCCACCATTCGTATTAAATGAAACAATGTATGAACCTTTTTGTTCTTTGATTGATACATTTTCACATTCACTTTTTGTGGCATTCGCATCATCTCTAGCTACTTCTAAAATATCATCTTTTGTGATTTCTAAGCCTGATTTACCACAACCTGTTAGAAGTAGACCAAAAGCTGTAAGGAATATTAAACTATTTCTTTTTACCATCATCGTCTCCTCCATAACCATATCCATATCCGTAGCCATAATGGTTTTCATCACTCATATCCACTTTGTTTAATACAACACCAATTACGTGTCCACCATTACGTTTTAAGTCATTAATAGCTGTTTTAACTTTACGTTTATCTGAAGATTTCGCATCCACTACATATAATACGCCATCACTCACATTACTCAATGGAATTGTATCTGATGCTACTGCCATTGGTGGTGAGTCTATAATAATATATCCAAATTCTTTACGAGCTTGTTCTAAGAAGCGTCCCATTCTTTTAGAGCCTAATACTTCACTAGGATTTGGTACTCTATGACCTGCCGTAATTACAGTCAATGTTTGACCACCATCATATTGCACTTGTTGAACGCCCTCATAAGAATTAATACTAAGTCCTTCTTGAAATTCAGAAATAATATTCGTAAGTCCAGAACGATTTGAAATATGCAACGTTTTATGAACCGATGCATTTCTTAAATCACAATCAATCAATAATACATTTTTATATTTAGCTGCCATAATACGAGCCAAGTTGCAAGCAATCGTACTTTTCCCTTCATTTGGAACTGTACTTACACAAGTAATAACCTGCATAGCCTCATCCATTTGACTAAACTCAATATTTGTACGCAACCCACGATAAATCTCATCTACATCAAACTGATTTCTCTTTTTCTTTGCCATTTCTATCTCCTAAAGAAACTAAAACGCTTCTTTTTCTTTACAACCTCAATATTTAATATATCCATATCACTCAAGATTCGCTTAGGATTCTCAAAAAATAATATATCCGCATTCTCAGGCCCAATACGCTTACTTACTACAGAATACGCATCACTCAATTTAGAAATACGATGCCCACTTGCTCTATGCGTATCTGTACCAATCACATCACAATAGCCATCATCTAATAAAGATAAAGCATTTGATTGAATTGTCTTTCCATGCATTCCTAAAATAGACGTACGATTGATTTGTAAAACACAACCCATATCAATCCAATTATCAATAATCGAATAATCAAGTCCTGAATGAAAATAACGTTCAATATGCGCAATCACAGGAACAAAACCCTTTACCTTCAATTCATACAAGCAATCATCCCTATAATCTATTGAATGAATATCACGAAGAACATTATATTCCACAAGCATATATCTAGATCCATTTAGTGTAGGATATAAATCTAAATCCAATCCTTCAATAAACTCACTATTCATCATGACTTCTCCACCACAATAAATTGGAATCGGACTCATTTCTTTTAATTCCATTTGACGAGAAACAATCTCATTATAAATAGAAACATCTAATTGACCAGGAATAAAGTGTGGTGTACTACATATTCCTACAAAGCCATCAGCCTTAGCAGTTTCTAACGCACTTTGAGCATCCTCAATAGATGGCATACCATCATCAATACCCCAAGCGATATGTGAGTGAATATCTATAAACTTAGCCATTATAATTCAGGAATCTCGCAGAAAACAGGAATACCCAAATATTTTTCTGCCTCTTCTTTCGTACGCAAACGATTATCAAATAAGAATCTTAATACCGCATAACCACAGCCTAATACAAAACCTACCATTGTAGCTAATAATGTATTTTTCTTAATATTAGGTCCACTAGGAACATAAGATAATTTAGCACGATCCACAACCTCAATATTACGAACATTCAAATTCTTCTGCATTGTCTTCGTAAAAGTATTTACTGTATCATTTGCGATATCCTTAGATAACTTAGGATCTGTAGTTGTAGCAGTAACGGTAATAATTTCTGTATTTGATTCATTACTAACACTAACAAGCTTTTTAACACTATCAGCACTTTCTAATCCAACATCTTTAGCTACCTCAGACATAATGTTATTCTGCGTTAATAAATTAACAGCATTCGTAACCAACTTACTATTGGCCATCTGTGAATTATAATCCAAAGATCCACTCTCACTAATCTGAGGTGTTAAATAAATCGATGTACTAGCTGTATATGTTGGAGCAATCAATAACTTAGTTCCAAAGAAACCACCGACTCCAAACAATATACATAATACGATAATCAATTTAATATATTTCAAAACAGCACGAAATAACTCTAATAAATCAATCTCTTCCATTTCATTTAGATCATTACTAGGCATACGATCTAATCTACTCTTTGCCATAAAAGCCCTCCCTTTTCATTCATAAGACATACCCATTAAATATATCATAAATATGTCTTTCATTCATTAAAATATTTATAAAAAGTTATATTTATTTAATAAGTAATTATACTCTAATCTCAGTAATCACTAAATCACCTTGAACTTCTTTTTCTTCGTAAGAATATATGCCAGACCAGTCACTGTATTTATTTATATGTGATTTTTCATCATAGATTTCTTTGCTTGCATTTGAGAACCACACAAGATGATAAGCATTTTTATTCAAATATTCATCTAGAACGTCTTTGCGTATAACTAATCCTATATCGTCTGTTAAATTTGTGTCAAAGGCAACAATCTGATTCCTATCATCATAAAACACCCCATCATATTTTCCATTTACTAATTTCATCTGTTCAATTATTTTTGGACTAGGCACTTTGAAAAATATTGATTCTTTTATTGTTGCATCATATTCCGCGCACCAATTCAACATAAGATAAGAACTTTCTATTTCCCCGATTTTATCTTCATAAACATAATCATTGTATTTTACCGAATCACAACCATATTCTTTTAACAATAAATCAAGATTTGTTTCCTCTGAAGCTAACTCTTTGCTTCCTGATTTTTCACACAATGTAAAACATAAAGATTCTTTTAAGTCTTTACAACTTTTTGACCAAGGATACTCGCGATAATATATCTCATTTGTTTCAATGATATTCTTTATGCTGTCAATAATTACTTCTCGATTTTTGCCTAAATAATTCAAAATTATGTCTTTCTGATTATTATCTACAAAAAAACCGTGAAATGAATTCCACATAGAAATCGATTCATTTTTAATTTCTATATTTTTAGATAACACAACCCAATCTTTTCCGTTATTATCTTTGATTATCAAATTTGTTTTTTCAAACTGAAAAAATTTTGAATTTTCATTTAACCATTCACTTATTTTCTCTTCACAATTTGAAGAAATTTCAATTTCTTTACTAAATTCACATTGCTTAATATAAATATCATTGAAATTTGGCAATTCATTACTGTTGAAATTACTCATGTTTAAAGATGGATCAAAATCCCGCACAAAAGGATTCCACGGGCCTTCATATTCATCAAATTTTTTGTGTAACGAATATATATCAAATTTTCTTTGATGATCTGCAACTCTAGCTAAAATATGATTCATAGCAATCCATTGATATTTTTTTCCAATTCTTTCTACTTTAGGATTATTCAATCGCGTCTTATTATTACGCTCTACGTTTTGATCATATACACCAAATAACGTATTAGAATAACCTAAATGTTTAAAAATAAAATGCAAGGAATATTTAAAAACCATGTCATGATTTATTTCAAACGAATTCAATGCTCTTTCGAATACATATCGTCCAAAATCACCATACCACCCATAATTCTCAAATCTCATGGAGTAAACCAATAATAATTCTCCCTTTTCATATTTCTTGTTTTTATATTCCTTACTTACAATAGTTTGTATTGGATTGGATGTATACGGAGGATTAATTTTTTTGATATCAAAATAATTCTCATCAGGATATTCAAATAAATATCTTTCAATAATTAACCGTGCATAATCCCTTAATAATATATCTGGATAAACTTGTTTAGCTAAAAATATTGTCTTATATACATACTTTGCTAGAGCTTTATAAGTGTTTTTGTCTTTTTTTTCTCTTTTGACACAAGCTCCCCAAACAATACCATATAACCTTTGTAAAACATATGGATCATCAACATTTTGAAACTTTTCCAGCATTAACTTTGTCATATCAAAATTACTTTTTAATATTTCCACCATTGCCTTCGATACAGTATCTCTTAGCTTTCTATTTGAAGAACTTAATGTCCATCCAAATAAGGTTAATAACAATTCTATCTGTATATTATTCTTAAATACTATTTGATTACCCTCAACAATGTATTGTATAGTTGAAAAAAGTTTATTATCGAATTCTAATTCATTGATATATATTGTCCATAGGCTATCCCTTTTATTCATTCTTAAAGATAATAAATATTTGTGTAAAGTATCAGCATTAAAAATATTGTCTTGCTTTAAAGCATTTGAGATAAACATATTCCATATATTTTCTAAACACACATTATATTTTTTACAATATGTTTCAAATTCACATATCGATAAACCATATGTATTTCTTCTTTGAAATGAATCTACATACTCATCAAAAATATGTTGTTTAAGATTATCATCTTCAATTTTATCAATAACTCCAATACATTCTTGATTAAACTTTTTTGCATACAATTCACATATGTATAAAAAATAATTAACATTAGTTGTATGAAAATCAATATTTTCTATGTGACTTAAAGCAATATCTTTATCGCCAAACTGCACTAAAAATACTTTCGCACAAAAATAATCATTCATTTGATCATAAGTAAATCGAATAAATTCTTTATCTTTAAATGCATATTTATGTATCATTCCTTCTCTTTGTAAAAATGTTAAAAATGGTATTTTTTTTATTTCATACTTGTCCCAATATGTCATTTTTAAAACAGATTCAAACAAAACCACTCTCTTCTTATTTTTAGAAATTAAATTTGCTAGCTCTAGTACAAAAGGTGTAATTAAATCATCATTTTTATCATATCCAGACGATTCCATAAGATTTCTCAGATGCTTGTATAAATTCTTATTAACAACATCTAATAATCTTTCATATAGATCAGATACATCAGAATTCTCTTTTTTATATGTCTTGCAATATAAAGTTAAAAATAAAGGATTATATATTTGATAGTTAAACATTTCAACAGGTGTAAATGGAATACCATAATAATTCAAAAAAGTTTTAATAGATTCAAAATTTCCATCAAAAACGCCATTATGTGTCAACTTATACACATAATCTTTACATATAAATCCAGCTGATAATTCGTTAATATAATCCGAACGAATTGAAACAATTAATTTAACATGAGATAAATCAGTGAGTTTATTGTATATCTCTGGCAAAAACGAATCCCATAAATTTCTATAAGCTGTTTCATTAATCGCATCAATAATGACTGGTATTATTCTATTGTCAACTTCTCCAATAGTATTTAATATTTCTAGCAAATCCTCAAAGGAATAGTCTAAAGATAGACCTTTCATAATCTGATTTTTAATATTTTCATCCGACAAATAGTCTCCACCTAATAGCATTAAGGACTTGTGTTTATTTGAAATCAATTGATTCATTTCATTTGTTAACAAATGAGTTTTTCCACTACCTGCTTCTCCTTCAATAATCAAAACTTTTGATTCTGCTATTCGAAGCTCATCTTTTAAATCCAAGGACTTACTTACATCAATAAATTGTTGATACATATCTATTTTGTGATTTATTTTTCTTATATTTGAATCTTCATATAATATACTAAGACTGTCCTTTTGGTTTGAATTATAAATATCTTTAATTTGAGAATTTAACTCATCAATTTTCTTCTTAAAGTTTAAAATATAGTCATTTATCTCATTTTGTATCATGTTATCCCATTTCATTGATTCACATATTGTTTCATTAGTAATATCTGGAATTTCATTAATAATACTTATTAATTTATTAGAAGATGATAAAAGTTCACTATATTTATTTTTCAATCTTAATATTTCAGCTATAACTAGATTCTTTTTATTATTTATGTAATCAACCGCTTTAGCATCTTGAACAAATAATGATATCCTTTTAGAACTACTAGTATCAACATTTAAATTATCATTATAACGTTCTCCTACCTTATCTTTTACATTTTTAAAATGAGATTCAAACCATTCTTGACACAACATATGTCTATTAAAATAATATTTTTCTAAATCAGGATACTTTCTCACCAAATCTAAAATCATATTATCAGTAATAAGCTCATATGTCATTTTAGCATCAGCTAGTATTATACTTATTCTTTTAAAACTTTTACAATCTGATTTAAGAGGCTTGTTACAAAAAATATAAACACAATCCAACTTACCTTTATAATTATCCACCGTTTCTTGCATTGACTTCTCAATTTGTGAATAATTTACAGTATTATCAAAATGCTTGACCTGATAACCAATCCATCTTTTATTCTTCTTATCATAAACAGGCTCCGATTCAATCCCAGGATTATTCGGATTATTATGAAGATACTGATTTTCTTGAAGAAATTCATGTTCAAAAAGCTGTCTACATAAATCTTCAAATCTTAGTTTAATTCCATTATTATCATTACAACAAATTTCAAATTGACTCCAAGAAATATTATTTCTTAACATACATTTACCTTTAACCTTTTCCCTACAACAAATTTTATATTATTTCAAATTTATTATATAATTAGTGAACCTGTTGAATTTCACTAATTATATAATAAATCAAGAGCTGATAAATCAGCCCTTGAATATATTAATCTCTTCTAAACAAATCACGAGTATATACTTTATCTTGTACATCATCTAAACAACTATCATAACGATTTGCGATAATTGCTTGACTAAATGATTTGAATTCTTTCAAATCATTTACTACTTTACTACCAAAGAATGTTTCTCCATCCTTTAAAGTAGGTTCATAAATAATGACTTTAGCGCCCTTAGCCTTAATACGCTTCATAACACCCTGAATAGAACTCTGTCTAAAATTATCACTATTTGATTTCATTGTTAGACGATAAACACCTACCGTAACATCATGTTCTTTAGATTCATCCCAAGAATCATTTGCTTCATAAGCACCCGCAATCTCTAATACACGATCCGCAATAAAATCTTTACGAGTACGATTTGATTCAACAATAGCTTCAATCAAGTTTTCAGGCACATCCTGATAGTTAGCCAATAATTGTTTTGTATCTTTAGGTAAACAATAACCACCATATCCAAATGAAGGGTTATTGTAGTGAGATCCGATTCTTGGATCTAAACATACACCATTAATAATATCTTGAGTATTCAAACCTTTCATTTCAGCATATGTATCTAATTCATTAAAATAAGATACACGAAGAGCTAAATATGTATTTGCGAATAACTTAACAGCCTCTGCTTCAGTAAAGCCCATAAACAAAGTATCAATATTTTCTTTAATAGCCCCTTCTTGAAGTAAAGCAGCAAAAGTATGACTAGCTTTAACTAACTTTTCATCATTCTCATCCGTACTAACAATAATTCTAGAAGGATATAAGTTATCATATAAAGCCTTAGACTCTCTTAAAAATTCAGGACTAAAAATAATATTTTTAGTATTAAACTTCTTTCTAACACTCTCCGTATATCCAACTGGAATTGTTGATTTAATTACCATAATAGCTGATGGATTATACTTCAATACAAGTTCAATAACACTCTCTACAGCACTTGTATCAAAGAAATTCTTCTTACTATCATAGTTAGTTGGTGCTGCAATAACTACAAAATCAGCATCCGAATAAGCATATTCTGCATCTAAAGTAGCCTCTAGATTCAAATCCTTTTCAGCCAAATACTTTTCAATATACTCATCCTGAATAGGAGATTTTCTAGCATTAATTAAATCTACCTTCTCCTTAATAATATCTACTGCCTTTACCTCATTATGTTGAGATAATAAACAAGCAATACTCAATCCTACATATCCTGTTCCTGCAACTGCTATTTTCATAAAACATCATCCTTCCTTTTCATAGCATTTATTTTACCTTTCCTATCTTTATGTTTCAATAATAGAAACATTAATAGACACATTTGAAACGTTTCATCATACCATTCTATTTTACAGAATTTGATAATTTTGAAAACTTCTCGTCATATTTCTTTTCATCATTTGAATCACAATTATTGTGCCTCAAATTCATGTTATTGATTAAATAAGAATAATCACTAAATAATCTACCATTTATCCTTTTTAATTCTGGAAGTTTGGGTTCCAAAGAATTAATAATCTTTAACAAAATTGCTTTCTTCTCTTCAATATTTCCTCGTATTACACAATGATTATATTCCAAAATTGAATCTGCTAAACTAGGTGCTACAATATCAACAACTTCTGTAACCGCAACATCTTTTTGTTCTATAATCAATTTACCATCACTTTTTGTTGAAACTTTACAATTTAAAACTTCTAGATCATACTTAATAATATCTAAAATTTGAATTATTTTTCCTTCATGCTATTATATTGTGAATTGGGAATCACGTCTTTTATAAGATTCAATAGCATTTCACAATAAATAAAGAAATCATCTGCTTCATCAATTTTTCCAGTGGCATTATATACATTATTATAATACTTATAAGTAAAACCTAAATATTCTCTTAATTCATAAAAAGACAAAAAAATTCTCTTTTTCCTTCCAATCCTTAAAATAAAAATCAACACAATTATTTAAACTGTTGATAAAATCAGTACCTGAATTTAAAACTAAATATTCTATCTTTTCATACTCTTTTTGTAAATCTAATTTTCTTTCTAATACATAAAAAATTGTTTTACGCCCCACTATATCGCCTCACCTTCATTATCTATTCTTGTTTGTATTGTCTTAATTAATGATTTTAAGATTTTTATAAAATTATCCGTGTTAATCTTTGATATTTTTAAATTATTCTTTTCACATTGATTGCTATATGCTTGTATCTTTTCTTTCAAACTTTTAAAGGATTCCATTGAACTTTGATACTCAAAATTTTCATTTGAAAAATTATCTTCCCAAGCATTTTCAAAATTTTCAGCAATATATCTCTTCCTTTTGTTTGGATTTTGTATAAAACCCTTTGCGGTAGCAATAGCCATATCCATGTCAAATTTTACAAAAAAACAATGCTCCACTTTACGTATTGCATCAATTGGATTATTTTCAATTAAACAATTGTATTCTTGTTTGTTCTTTTCAAACTCTAATATTCTTTCAGATAAAAAGTCAGATATTATTTTATATGCAGATTCCTCGACTTCACTATATCCATCATTTATGTCAATACGATTTATGAGACTAGGTTGTTCTTCTCCAGATTCTATTAACTTTTCACATTGAATCTGAATTCCTTTATTCACTTTATTCCAATCAATTGTATTTGGTAAAAGATTATATATCCTTAAATTTTTACATGTGCTTATAAAAGATACATAGTCATACAAACTCAATCCACCACCATATGCTCTTTCAAGTAACTCAGAAAAGTATTTATTTAAATCAGCTTCTTTTAAATCTAAATAATAATTCTTTATAAGTTCAAGTTCTGATTTTTTTTCATTTTCCATAATAGTATCTAATTCTTTAGAAATCATTTTTAAATTCCATTTACCATTTTGAACATATTCTTTCATACCATTGGTAATATAATTCGTATCATACTCTTCAGGAAACAGAGTTTGTTCAATAGACTGCTCAAATATACCACCATATGGACTATCTTTTTTATTAAAATCAATTAAATTAGCTTTACAACACAATGAATAGCAAATAAAAGAGCTCAGCCACTCATCTATATTTTTAAAATATTTAGTATGTAGAATTTGATAAATTCTTTCAAAATCGTGTAAAGCATATTTTAAACTCCGTAAATTATGAGGTCGATTTGTTAATACTTTTTCTTTTTTTAAGATAGCAGGACTATCAAAAGCTATAAAAATATTATTAATTTTAGGTATACAAGTTAAAAGAAATGGTTTATATCCATCTGAATTACATTCATAATTATTAATTATGTTCTCAATAATGGAACAATAATCCGGATTAAATACTAAGGTTTTATAAATAATTTTTTCTTTTATTGTTTCATACTTAATACTTTTATTTGTTTCTTTGTATTCATTTTTTTTTACATATTCTTCGTTGGCAACTACTATTGTATGTATATGTAAGTTCTCACAATAATCATTTATGCATCCTAACATATCATTTGTAGATAAACTCGAACGCTCTAAATCATCAAAAACTAATACTACTTTTTTATTTCCAATAGTTGGAGCTACTTTTATAAAGTCGACTATATCAAGTGAAGAAAGTTTATTAATTATAAAACCTACTGGTCCAAATTTATTCTTTGTTTCTTCGTTTACTACATTCATTAATCCTTGAAGAGTATTAATACCTTTTTCACCTAAGCCTTTAGTTTCTGATTTTTCATCAATGTACGACTGCAACCAATTCAATTGCACTTCATTTTTAATCGACTCAATTGAGCTTAATCCAAATAAACTAATACGAATAATAACATGAGTTTTTTCTAATTCTTTTCTCAATTCATTCTCAATAAAATAAGTTTTTCCGCAACCCCATTCACCCGACAACATAATAGCTCCCACAGGTTGTTTTTCGTTACAATAATATTTTAATTCTTCTAAAGTTTTCAAAATTCTAATCCTTTCAATTTTATTTGCGAATATCCACATTACGTCCCCATTTAATAAACTAGCATTAAGAACATTAATAAACAGTTAGTAAATCAGGTAAATATGCTATAGCTAGACAGTAAGAAAATGCCTAAGGGGTATTAGATGGCTACTCACAATTTTATTTATACCACTCTTCCAATAAATCATTTATAACTAATTCACATTGGTCCATACACTCCACATTTGTTATGTTTAATGCGTCCACGTCTTTTCGAATTGTAGCATCTTTGTAATAGTCTTGTTCTAATGCTAGTTGCAGAAATAGTATATTATTACCTTTTGAATAATTTGAAAAATCGCTAGAACGTCCATACCAAATTGTCTTATGTACCTCCGTATTTTTATAATCATAATACGTTATAAAAACACGATATACTAAGGCTCCTGTAGTACTATCTTTTCTATCTAAAGTATTATTCCTACTACACAAAAACTGTAAATAATCATTATCTAAAACAACCATATTTCCATCTTCAACATAATAAGAACTATTTGTATCATTCATATCTACCCACTTATCACTAAAAGCCATTAGTTCATCATTATTTGACAAAGGCTCATCTTGATAACAATGGGGAATATAAATAAAAGCTTCATTTGTAACATGACCATCCTCTGCACGATGAATTACATCTAAATAAGGTGAAATCTGAATATCACTATATCGAACTTCTCCACCTGTGTTAACAATTTTATAAATATATTGATTTCTTTGTTTATTAAAATCTTGTCGAATAGAGAAAAATGGTTGTTTTTCCATATTCTTTTCTTCGATTTCTAAATTGGTTAATTCAATCTGTTTAAAATCAGCTTGGCATGAAGCAATTCCTGCACCTGCTACACCTATTGAAATAAACATAGGTATAACGGCCGTAAACCAAATTTTATTTCTTTCTAAAAATTTTGTAGCTTTGCTCTGTTTTTCCTTTTTCTTTTTCATAATTTTCCTATAGTAAAATGGATAGAAAACATCTATCCATTCGTAGTACAATCTGAGTAAATAAACCAAACAATATCTTTATTTATCTACATAATCATATGCATCTAAAAAATAAAAATTATCATGAAATGCTTTCAATATTGGTTTATCAGACATAGTTATGACTCTCCCATTATCAACTTGTATTCGAACACATTGTTCGAATTTATCTCCAAATTCGTTTTCGTAAGAAAAAAACACAAGATATTAACCATTGTTAGAATAAATTCCTTTATTTCCCTGCTCAAAAGTTAATCTATATAATAACTCACTATTAACACATAAATTAATAGAAAAATCAAAATAATCTATTGGAATTATTCCAAATGGTATGTTGTCTTGAGACTTTTCTTCATTAACTTTCAAATTAAATAAAGTCCCTTTTCCATTATTTCTAATACCAATCTCACAACTACCTCTCTTCTTTTGTTCTATAAAAAGATATGGTTTGCTTTGATACATATCATTAATTATCTTATTATCTCTAGCATCCATATCTGCCCGTATGGCACTCCACAATGAATTTGTTAGAGCAAATAACAAAGAAATAATTGAAACAAATAATGATTCTGATGAAATTTTATCTGATTCAGTGGCAAGAGTATCCACTAACATTATAAGCTCTATACCAATTAAAAAAATAACAACAAAGTAACCAACCTTCCTATAATCATGTTTTAGTTTCATAA
>ENA-OUQF01000839-OUQF01000839.1-human-gut-metagenome-genome-assembly--contig:-NODE-839-length-20996-cov-5.923452_pt1 | contig 20996 bp, 19 predicted proteins | sample MGYA00237947_ERZ548826 | MGnify/ENA primary metagenome ERZ548826 (study PRJEB26490, sample SAMN05194701) | human gut metagenome | biome: terrestrial biome; feature: human-associated habitat; material... | reverse complement strand
ATCTTTACGGGCTCGGACTTTTGGTTTTTGCGGCATTTTGCGGCTATCTTTTCAAAACGCTTCGGGGCAAACGAAATTTTCGCATTGAAAGCTTCGACGCGATGATGCTGCTCTTTGTCCTCATTCTCTTTACGGGATGCTTTAATGCGACCGACCGCGAAAGCGTGTGCCGTGAAGGGCTTTTCAAGATCCTGATCCTTTTGGCTTATTTCATTTTCCGCAACTGTCTTCGCAGCGAAAAAATGCTGCGGAAGTGCGCCTTCTGCCTTCTTCTTTCGGGCGGGATCGGCGGCGTGCTTTATTTGTGGGAAAGGCTCAATTCGGCGGGGTATATCCGTGTTTTGGAGGAAAAATTCAATCTTGTTTTCGGTTTTTCTCCCGCACGCCTTTTCGAAAGCAACGTTTCTTTCGGCGAATTTTTGCTTCTTTGCATTCCTTTCGGCGTGATGTGCTTTTCCGTCGCGAAAAACAAAAACGAGGGACTGTTTTCTCTGATCTGCCTTGCCGCGTGCGTTGCGCCGCTTTTGCTGCTTCGCTCCAAGGGCGTACTTTTGGCGCTTGCGGTCGGCGTTCTGATCTATATCGTGGCATCGTTCCACAACCCCATCGCCTCGGTGTTGACGCTGATTTTGGTTTACTTTGCTTTTTCGGTCTTTATCACACAGTCGGCTTTTCTCGGAAACGACCGCTTCTTTAACGTAAACGACTACAAAGAGAGCATTCTCGCGACGACCGCCGACATGGTTCTGGAAAATCCGCTCTCGGGGATCGGGCTTGGCAAAGAAAATTTCGCGCACGTTTTCCGCGTGTTTGCCCATTTCGGCGACAGCCGCATTTCCGATTGCTATAACGTTTATCTGCAGCTGCTTTTGCAACTCGGCGTATTCGGTGCTTTGTTTGCGGCGGTAATGGCGGTGCATCTTTATAAAATGATGTTCTCGACGCTCTCGGCACAGCGTCGGCGCAGCGCCTTTTTGCAGGTTTCCGCCATCACGTGCATAAGCGCGGTTTCGTCGCTGCTGATGCGCGGCTTTACAAGTTCGGTCTTCGGCGATCATCGCGTATTGCTTTTGTTTGCGGCGATCGTCGGAATTGCCGCGGCGGCTTATCGGCTCAGCCGCGAGGAGGATGCCGTTACGATGGGAGGGGAGCTTTCGTGAAAAAGAAAAAAGGACTGAATATCATCGATATTCTGATTCTTCTCATGCTGGCGGCGGCGCTTTTGTCGATCGGATATTTCTTTCTCAACCGCGGCGGCATGTTTACAAAATACAAGTACGATATCGAATATACCGTCCGCGTCGAAAACATCGACGCCTCGTTCGCCGCGGGTATAGCCGAGGGCGACACGATCTGCGATAAATATACGGCGCTTTCGATCGGAACGGTGGAAAAGGTGACGGTCGACGCGCGCTATGTTCATGAAGGTGCGGAGGACACGGTGCACATGAGCATCCGTGTGCGCACCCGCGCCGAGGAGCACGACGGACTGCTGAGTGTAAACGGCGTGACCGTCGCGAAGGGACAGAATATTTATTTCCGCACGCCGAATCTTGAATATCTCGGACAGTGCGTGGAGGTATCGATCTTAAACGGAGAGGAGGGCTTGTATGGCAAAGCGGGACGGGACGAAAAAGCGCCTCTTTAATTCCGCCGATGTGATTTTGATCCTGGCGCTCCTTTGTATACTTTGCGGCGCCGTCTTCCGCCGCCCGGTCGAGAGCATGATCGCCGACCGATTCAGCTCGGTGGAGGTTCGCTATACGCTGACGATTCACGGCGTTTCGCAGGATCAGGCGGATTTTCTGAAAGAAGGAGATCGGATCTATAGCAGCGACGGTGAGGATATCGGACGGATCGAGAGCGTTTCGGCGGAGATTCCGGCGGAAAACGCAGCCGATCGGCGGGTGAGCCTTGTCTGCACGGTCCTTTCCCCCGGACTTTCGGACAGCAGCGGACTGTATGTCGGACAGCGCGAGCCGATGTTTATCGCCCCCGGAAAAACCGTCGAGGCGCACAGCTCGGATTACACCTCCTTTACCGGCATCGTGAAAAAAACCGAAACGGTGGGATAAATCGTGAAAAAGCTGTGAAATCTGTACAGAATTGCACCGAAATTCAAAAAAACACTTGATTTTGAAAACAAACCTTGCTATAATAAAGTAAAATCGTATATCTTCAAGGAGAGATGGAAATGACATCTAAAGAAATCACCATAAAGAACAGCGTCGGGCTTCACGCAAGACCCGCTACGTTTTTTATTCAGAAGGCGAATACCTACAAAAGCTCGATTTGGGTCGAAAGCGGTGACAGACGTGCCAATGCCAAGAGTCTTCTCGGTGTTCTTTCTCTCGCAATCGTGAAAGATATGAAGGTGACTCTGATCGCGGACGGTCCCGACGAGGCGGAAGCACTTCAGGGTCTTTCGGAACTCGTGGACAGCGGTTTTGCCGAATAATTTTGAAAAGCAAGTCGAAAGGAGTCGTAGCAGTACGGCTTCTTTGTTGTTTCGGGGCGTTTTTGTCGTATTCCGAAAGTCTGAGAAGGGAAAGAAAGGCGTTTTATGACCCGCGAAGAACTGATTGAAAAAGTAAAGCTCCTTCCGTATTCTCCCGGCGTATACATGATGAAGGACGAAAAAGAAAACATTTTGTACGTCGGAAAATCCAAATCCCTGCGCAACCGCGTCGGGTCGTATTTTCAGGATTCCGAGCGGCTGAACATCAAGACGCAAAAGCTCGTTTCGCACATCCGTGATTTCACGTGCGTTTATACCGACACCGAGACCGAAGCGCTGATTTTGGAAAACGAGCTGATCAAGCGTCACAAACCGAAATACAACATTCTTCTCAAGGATTCCAAAAGTTATCCGTATGTAAAGATCACCAACGCGCGCTTTCCGAACATCGTCCTTTCCCGCACCCGAAAAGACGACAAATGCCGCTATTACGGACCGTATACCTCGGCAAAGGCGGTCAAGGACATTATCGAGACGGTACACCGAACCTTCAAGACCGCCTCCTGCGGAAAGAAATTCGAAGAGGGAAAAAGCGTCTGCCGTCCGTGTCTGAATTACCATATCGGAAAATGCATCGCCCCCTGCACGGGAAAGATCACGGCGGAGGAATACGCCGCGACCTTTTCGGAGATCGGCGACTTTTTGAAGGGCGACTACAAAAAAGTGATCGAACAGCTGAAGAACCGCATGGAGGAGGCGTCGGAAAACCTCATGTTTGAGGCGGCGGCGCAGTACCGCGACCGTCTGACGGCGCTGAAAAGACTGGAGGAAAACCAAAAAATCCTTTCCGACATGCACACCGACCGCGATGTGTTCGGGCTGTATGAGAGTGAAACGTTGTGCGTGATCGCCGTTTTGTTCATCCGCACGGGAAGACTGATCGACAAAGAGCTGATCTTCTTTTCTCCCGACGAGTTGACCGACGAGGGAGCGCTTTCCGATCTGGTTCTGCGCTATTACAGCGCACGGGAATATATCCCGAAAAGCGTTCTTTTGGCTTTTTCGGTCGAGGAGCAAAGCGAAGAGGAAATTTCCGAATTTCTGTCGGGCAAGGCGGGACACAAGGTCGAGGTGCGAACGCCGCGTAAGGGCATGGCAAAGGATATCGCCGCTCTCGCGTGCGAAAATGCGCGGCAGGCGACGGTGCAGTACGATCGGGATGTCAACCGCAGCATGAAGGTGCTGACGCATTTGTATCAAGTATTGTCGCTCGACTGTATTCCCATGCGCATCGAGGCATACGATATTTCCAATCACGGAACCGAGAGCATGTATGCCGGCATGATCGTTTTGGAAAACGGGAATTTTAAAAAGAGCGATTATCGCTGTTTCTCGATCAAAACGGTGGACGGACAGGATGACTACGCCGCCATGCGCGAGGCGCTCACCCGCCGCATGGAAAAGCTGCGCGAGTATCGCGAATCGGGCGAAAACAGCGAAGAATCGTTTGCCAAAATGCCCGATCTTATTTTACTTGACGGCGGAAAAGGGCACATGTCGGCGGTAAAGCCGATCATCGACGGCTACGGCTATCCCATCGCCGCTTTCGGCATGATCAAGGATTCCTTCCACAAGACCCGCACTCTTACCGACGGCGAAAACGAGATCGGAATCGCGCATCTGCAGGATATTTTTACGTTCATTTACAAGATACAGGAAGAAGTCCACCGCTATACCTTCTCGCGCATGGACGCGTCGCGCCGCGAAAAAGTCAAGCATTCGTCGCTCGAGGACATCGAAGGGATCGGAAAGGCAAAAGCCGCTCTCCTCTTAAAGCATTTCAAAACGCTTGCGGCGGTAAAGCGCGCGACGGTCGAGGAACTTATGCAGGTAAAGGGCGTGAGCCGCGCCGTTGCGGAAAACATCGTCTCGCATTATGCGCAGGATGCGCGCAGTGCGAACAAAGAGAAAAATGCGGGTAAACCGAACGAAAGAACCGACGAAAAACCGATGAAATAAAGGAGAAACGTCATGAGAATCATAACCGGAAAAGCACGCGGCGTTAAGCTATCGGCGCTCGAGGGCGAAGACATCACCCGCCCGACGGGCGACCGTGTAAAAGAAGGTCTGTTCAGCGCGATCCAGTTTGAGCTGGAGGGAAAGCGCGTGCTGGATCTCTTCTCGGGAAGCGGACAGCTGGCGCTGGAGGCGTTGAGCCGCGGAGCGGAAAGCGCCGTTTTGATCGACGAGAGCGAAAAAGCGGTTGAGATCATCAAAGAAAACGCCAAGAAAACGGGGCTTATGAAGCAGTGCCGCATCGCGCGCCAGGATTACAGCGAATATTTAAAAAGCGCGTCGGGGCGTGAAAAATTCGGACTGGTTTTTCTCGATCCGCCGTATGCAAAGGATATCCCGAACGAGGTGCTGAAAAAACTTTGCCGTGCGGATATTGTCGCGCCGGGCGGTCTTGTCGTGTGCGAATCCGACCGAGACGACATGAGGGGCGATCTTTACGATCTTACCTACCGCAAGACCTATAAATACGGAAGAGTTTATATCACGATATTCGAAAAAAATGTCGAGAATTTCGGAAAGGAAGAGGAACATGAGTGAAAAGCGCCTGTGCGTCGTTTCGGGAAGCTTTGATCCGATCACAAACGGACATCTGTCCCTGATCCGAAAGGCTGCCCGTCTTTTTGACAACGTGCGCGTCGTCGTTTGCGTAAACTCCGCAAAGGGCGGACTTTTGCCGCCCGAAAAGCGTCTTTTGCTGATAGAAGACGCCGTAAAGGATCTTCCGAACGTGACGGCGGATCGGAGCACGGGTTTGTTTGCCGACTATTGCCACGAAAACGGGGTTGCGGCGACCGTGAAGGGGATTCGAAACGCGGCGGATCTGATGTACGAAATGAGCCTTGCGAAAATGAACGAGGCGATCGCCCTCGCAAAAGGACATACCTTCCCCGAGACGGTTTATCTTTCCGCCGAGCCGAAATACGAATATTGCAGCTCGAGCTTTGTGCGCGAAATGCTTCGCTACGGCGAGGAGGTAACGCCGCATGTCCCGAATGCCGCTTTGCTGCAGACTTTTCTCGAAGAGGAAAGAGAAAAAGAAAAAACGGAAGAAAAATCGAAAAAATTGTAAACATTTTCCCCTTTTTGAATATTTCCGCGGCTATCGCTTGAAAATATAGGGAAAATATGCTATACTCATGATGTTTGTGAAAAAATTATTTTGAATGAGGTGATCCGTATGTTTACTCCCAATAAGAAAACCATTGAAGATGTAGACGTTTCCGGTAAGAAGGTACTGGTTCGCTGTGACTTTAACGTACCGCTTAAAGACGGCGAAATTACAAGCGACAAGAGAATCGTCGAAGCTCTTCCCACCATCAAGTATCTTCTCGAAAAAGGTGCAAAGGTGATTCTTTGCTCGCATATGGGCAAGCCCCACGGCATTTTCACCGAGGGCTTCGGTCTGAACAAGAAGGAAAAGGCAAAGGTAGAAGCCCTTCCCGAAGCGGAAAGAGCCGCTGCCAAGGCAGAACTTCTCAAGAAGGCAAAGGAAGACGATATCAAGAAGTTCACCTTAAAGCCCGTTGCCGACCGTCTGAACAAGTATCTTGACGGCAAAGTAACCTTCGCTTCCGACATCATCGGCGACGATGCCAAGGCAAAGATTGCTGCTCTCGAAAACGGCAAAGCCGTTCTTCTCGAAAACGTTCGTTTCGATGAGAGAGAGACCAAGAACGATCCTTCGCTCTCCAAGGAATTCGCTTCTCTTTGCGATATTTATGTAAACGACGCATTCGGTTCGGCTCACCGTGCTCACTGCTCGACCGCCGGCGTTACCGAATTTGTCGACACCGCAGTCTGCGGCTATCTGATTCAGAAGGAAATCACCGTTATGGGCGGCGCTCTTGCCGATCCCAAGCGTCCTTTCGTTGCTATTCTCGGCGGCGCCAAGGTTTCCGACAAGATCGGTGTTATCAACAACCTCATCGATAAGGTTGACACCCTCATCATCGGCGGCGGTATGGCGTATACCTTCTTCCGCGCTCTCGGCAACAACGTCGGCACGTCCATCTGCGAAGAGGACAAGCTCGATCTTGCCAAGGAAATGATGGATAAAGCACGCGCCAAGGGCGTAAACTTCGTTATCCCGGTCGACAACGTGATCGGTCGCGAATACGACGAGAACACCACGTTCATGGAGATCTATTCCGATTCCATTCCGGACGGCTGGATGGGTCTCGATATCGGTTCCAAGACGCAGGAGCTTTTTGCCAAGACCATTAAGGGTGCGGGTACCGTTGTTTGGAACGGACCGATGGGTGTTTCCGAATGGAAGAACTTCGCGGCAGGTACTGTTGCCGTTGCAACGGCGGTAGCCGACAGCGGCGCCGTATCGATCATCGGCGGCGGCGACTCGGCGGCAGCGGTCGAAAAGCTCGGCTTTGCTTCCAAGATGACCCACATTTCCACCGGCGGCGGAGCTTCGCTCGAATTCCTTGAAGGCAAGGAACTTCCCGGCATCGCATGCCTGAACAACAAGTAAGATATTTTTGCGGCGGGCGGACTTTTTCGCCCGCTGAAAACTGTTTTTTATAATTTTTCAAAGGAGAATCCGTCATGAATCGTGAACTCAGAAAAACCGTTATTGCCGGCAACTGGAAGATGAACAAGACTCCTGCCGAAGCCGTAAAGCTGATCGAAGAGCTCAAGGGCGTTGCCGAAAACAAGAAGAACTGCGATATTATCATCTGCGTTCCTTTCGTTGATCTTCCCGCCGCAGTGGAAGCAACCAAGGGTACCGACATCAAGGTCGGCGCACAGAACGTACATTTTGAAAAGAGCGGCGCTTTCACCGGCGAAATTTCCGCCGATATGCTTCTCGACCTCGGTGTACACTATGTTATCATCGGTCACAGCGAACGCCGTCAGTATTTCGGCGAGACCGACGAGACCGTAAACCTCCGCGTTAAGGCGGCTCTCGAGGCAGGTCTTACCGTTATCCTTTGCATCGGCGAGCTTCTTGCCCAGAGAGAGGACGGCATTACCGCCGAGATCCTTTCCATGCAGACCAAGAAGGCGCTTAAGGGTCTTACCGCAGAGCAGATGAAGAAGGTCATTATCGCATACGAGCCGGTTTGGGCGATCGGAACCGGCAAGACCGCAACCGCCGAACAGGCAGACGAAGCTTGCGGACTTGTCCGTGAGACCGTAGCCGGCATTTTCGGAAAAGACGTTGCCGACGCAACGACCATTCAGTACGGCGGATCGATGAACGCGAAGAACGCGGCAGAGCTTCTCTCGATGGCAAACGTCGACGGCGGACTCATCGGCGGAGCTTCGCTGAAGGCTCCCGATTTCGGTGTCATCATCGACGCGGCTCAGTAAAAAAACAAAAACGTGTAAAAGAGAGAGCGAAGGCTCTCTCTTTTTCTTTTAAATTTTCATTATAACACACTGCGCGAAAAGCGCGGTGTATTTGTTTTTGACAACGAAGAAGTAAAAAAGCAATATTGAAAAACGCGCCGCCTCTTGCTATAATCAAAGAAAAAAACGCAAAACACAGGAGGTTTTCGCTATGTTAAAACTGAACCGTGCGGAGCTGCGCGATAAAATTCACGGCTGCTGGCTCGGAAAAAATATCGGCGGTACGATGGGAACTCCGTATGAGGCAAGACAGGAAATGCAGGATATCACGGGGTTTGTAACAAAGCCCGGAGAGGTTTTGCCGAACGACGATCTGGACCTTCAGCTCATCTGGCTTCTTGCCGCCGAAAAGGAAGGGCTTGAACATCTGAATTCCGCCATGCTTGCGGAATACTGGGTCAGCTACATTCCCGCGCACTGGAACGAATACGGCGTGGGAAAATGCAATCTGAAAAACGGACTTTTGCCGCCGCTTTCGGGTGAATTTGAAAACGATGACTGGAAAAATTCCAACGGAGCGTGGATCCGCTCGGAAATTTGGGCGACCATGGCGCCGGGACTTCCGAATGTCGCCGCAAAGTATGCCTTTGCCGACGCGTCGGTCGATCACGGACTTTCCGAAGGCACCTACGGCGAGGTCTTTACCGCGACGATCGAAAGCTATGCCTTTGTCGAAAAGGACATTCGAAAGATCATCGAATTCGGACTTACCCGTATTCCCGAGACCTGCCGTGTGGCGCGCAGTGTAAGACTGGTGCTGAAATCCTATGACGAAGGGGTCGACTACCGCACGACGCGTGAGCTTTTGGTAGAGGATTCCCGCGATCTCGGCTGGTTCCAGGCGCCCGCCAATATCGCCTTTACGGTTTTGGGTCTTATCTACGGCGAGGGCGATTTCAAAAAGTCGATGATCTATGCCATCAACTGCGGCGACGACACCGACTGCACCGGCGCAACGGTCGGCGCTTTTCTCGGAATTTTGTACGGAAGAAGCGGAATTCCGCAGGATTGGGCTTCCTATCTCGGCGATTCGATCACGACTGTTGCGATCGACCGCACTGCCATTTCGGGCGATCTTCCCAAAACCTGCACCGAGCTTACCGACCGCGTTATCAATATGATCCCCGTTATGTGCCGCGCCAACGGGATTCGCGTCGAATTTACCGAGGAACATTCGGACTTTTCGGACGGGAACGATCAGAAGGTGCTGGCGGGTATCGAAAAGACTTTGTTTGATCGTCTTCCTTATTCCTATGACGGTCCCGAATGTGTAATTCTGCGTTCAATGGTCGAGTTTTACGACAAACCCGTTATCGAGCCGAACGGCAGTCTCCGTTTTCGCGTCCGCTTCTTTAACAAATTGCCCGATCAGCGCCATTTGCATATCCGTCTTTATCTGCCCGAGGGCTGGACGGCTTCGTATCGGCACGACATGCATCTGCCGCGGGCAAGCTTCCAGGAGACCGGAGAGGGTTACGCCTTGGAGGTGACGGTCACGGCGGGCGAAAAAGTCGAGGCGGTCAATCGCGCCGCCGTTGAGGTCACGTCGCCCGGACGTCCCACCGCGCATCTTATTCCGATCATCCTGATCGGCTGATCGGTCGATCCAATGACAGCAAGAGGGAAACGCTTTCACGGCGTTTCCTTTTTTTGCGCGTCGCTCCTTCAATGAGTCGAAAAACGAGAAAAAGAGGAAAAAAGCAAAAGACGTTTGATAAAAATACCTAAATACTCCTTGACTTTTTCCCATAATAATTGTAAAATATATTCGATACCCCTTGCGGTAACAGAAGGAGGAACTATGGAGGATTATATCAGTTTGGACATCGGCGCGGTCGCAAAACGATGGAAGTTCATCGTCGTTTTTGCCGTCGTATTCGCCGTTCTTTTCTACAGCTATGCGTCGTTTTTTCAGCGGCCTTCCTATAAGAATTCCAAGGTGTACGTCATCGTAAACAATGTTTATGCCGCCGATCAGTCGGCGTCCATGAGCGATATTACCGTTTCCCGCTCGCTTGCCGAAACCTATTGCGGCATGATCCGCATGAGCGAGATGATGCAGCAGCTGGCGGATTATCTGTCGGCGGAAAAAGAAATGGATATAAGCTATCAGGCGCTCCGTTCGTGCGTCAGCGTCGATATCGTCGACCAGACCGAGTCGATTCGCATTTCGGTCACAACGGGCGACATCGACAAGACTCGCATCGTTTCCGAAGCCGTCGAAAGCTTTCTTATTCCGACGGTCAGCCGTGCATACGGTTCGGCGGAGATCAAGCGCTTCGGCGACGAGATCGATTCGGTAAACACGCCGAATGTCGTACGCACAAGTCTTGTCGGCTTTGTTTTGGGCGCAATCTTAAGCGTTGCGGTTCTGCTTCTTTTCCAGATCGTATATAACCGCGTTACCGATGAGGATGATTTTTCGAAAAAGACCGATCTTCCGCTTTTGGGCGTGATACCGGACCCGACCTCTGTTGCGAAAGGCGATAAATATGAAGGATAACAAAACGGCGCGCAAAGCGCCCGCAAATAAACCGTGGGGCGGGGCGAGGAGCACCCGACGCTCCGCATCCGACCGCGCGGCGTATATTCTCGATAAAAACACCGATTTTGCCTATGTGGAGGCATACAATCATCTGCGCACCAACGTGATGTTTGCGCTTGCCGCCGCCGATACCGGCAAAAAAACCGTCGTGATATCAAGCGCCAACGCTTCGGAATGCAAATCGACGCTGAGCGCCAATCTTGCCATTTCACTTGCCAAGCTTCAGCACAAAGTGCTGATCATCGATGCGGATATGCGCAAGCCGCGCCTGCACCGCATTTTCGGCATCCGCAACGAATGCGGACTGTCGGACGTTTTGCTGAATGCGCCCGCCGGTCAGGCGATCGTCGGAGTAAATGGGCTGAATCTCGATTTTCTCCCTGCCGGAACGCTTCCGCCCAATCCCTCGGAGCTTTTGGCTTCCGCCGCATTTTCCGATCTGATCGCACAGCTCGAAAAAATCTATGATTATATCATCGTCGACACACCGCCGCTTTTGGTGGTTTCGGACGCCCTTATGCTCTCCGAGGTCGCGGCGGGAATTTTGCTTTCCTGCCGTTATCGAAAGACTCCGTTTAAGGATTTGAACAAAGCACTTTCGGCACTCAAATTTGCGAAATTCAATGTTCTCGGCGCCGTCATTGTCGGAAGTAAAAATTCCTACAGCGCGGTGAAAATGCGCTATTGTTACGGAAATGCGTGACAGACCGTGAAAAGAAAAAATATCCTTTGTGCGGTGCTTCTTCTTTTGATTTTCGGACAGCTTTTCTTTATCTTTTCCAATTCGCATAAAAACGCAGAGAAATCCGGAAAGCAGAGCGCGGTTTTCGTGCGCTTTTATCTTGAACATGTCGAAGGAAGAACGTATGAGGCGACGCCGCAGACACACATTGACGGCGTGACGCACATTATCCGCAAGACGGCACATTTTACCGAATACGCCGTTTTGTGCTTTTTGGTCGCCCTTTTTCTGCACTCGCTCGGCGCGGAGCGCGCTTCCTTTATTGCCGCGGTGTCCTCGGCGGCGGGCTTTGCGGTCGGGGGACTGGATGAGTTTTTGCAAAGCTTCTCGGTCGGCCGCGGAACGCGCTTCACCGATGTTTTGATCGACACATCGGGCGGCGTTTTCGGTTGTCTCTGCGCACTTTTGCTTTTGCATATCGTATCCCGTATCCGAAAAAGGTCGGCGCAAAAAAGGCAGAAAAACACAAGTACATGAGGTGAAAATGAGCATCTATAAAATCGCCGGCGTGACGGTGGAAATGACACCGCATCACCCGACGCTTACCCGTCAAAGCGAGGCATATCGGATCGATTCCGAAAAGGAAGCGCAGGAGCATGTGCAAATGAAGCTTCTTTTGCCCGAGGAATATCTTAAAATGAAACAGGAGCAGAACCCGCATCTTTCGCCCGACGACTGCGAATATATCTGGTACGGGTTCGAATTCTATCGGCGTCTTCCGTTTTTCGGCGGGATCATGCTGCATTCCTCCTGCATCGCCGTAGACGGAGAAGCCTATCTTTTTTCCGCCCCGTGCGGAACGGGAAAAAGCACGCATACGACGCTTTGGAAGAAGTATTTCGGCGATCGCGCCGTTTACGTAAACGACGATAAACCCGCCCTTTGCGTGCGGGACGGCAAAGTTCTTGCCTGCGGGACACCCTTTTCGGGCAAGACCGATCTCAACACCAACATCTGCGTTCCCGCCCGTGGAATCTGCATTTTGGAGCGGGGAGAGAAAAACGAAATTCACCGAATTTCGGCAAAGGAGGCGCTTCCGCGCTTCATGAATCAGACCTTCCGTCCGTTTGACGCGGCGGGAATGGAAAAGACGCTCGCGCTTTTGGATATTCTGTTCTCGAGCGTCCCCGTGTATGAACTGCACTGCGATATGAGTGAGGACGCCGTTTTGACTTCGTATAACGGCATGAAAAATAAGGAGTAAGAATTATGAAAATCAAAGAAGGTTTTATGAAGCGAAAAGTGGGCGGCACCGAAATTGTCGTCGCGGTCGGAGAAAAGGCAGCCGAATTCAAGGCGATGATCTCGCTGAACGGAAGCGGCTCTTTTCTTTGGGATCTTCTCGAAAAAGGAACCGATGAGCCGTCGCTCGTTGCCGCCATGCTCGAAAAGTATGACATAAGCGAAGATGTTGCCAAGAAAGATGTACACGCTTTTCTCGAAAAAGCGCGCTCGGTCGGGCTTTTGGATGAAGCGTAAAAAAATCGATCCGTTCGGAGCCGAAGAAAAAAGCGCCGTCCGTGCGTCGATGAAGACTCTTGTGCCGCTGATTCGCGATACGGTGCAAAACGGCGGAACGTTTCGTCTTATTACGGCGGGAACCAGCATGAAGCCGCTTTTGCGCGACCGCACCGATACGGTCGTTTTGAAAAAAGCGCTTCTTCCGCTCAAACGGTACGATATAGCTCTCTATCGCCGCCCGAACGGGCAATATGTTCTTCATCGCGTGATAAAATGTGAGAAAAACGGAACGTATACTCTTTGCGGCGACAATCAGCTCTTGCCCGAAAAAGGAGTGCGCGACGATGCGGTCATTGCCGTCGTGTCCCACATCGAACGGGGCGAAAGAACGGTCCGCCTTGACGGAGCGGGATACAAAATTTATGTGTTTTTTTGGTGCAGATGCTTTTTTATCCGCCGTTTTGTTTTGAAACTGCGGGCTGCATACGAAAAGATAAAAAAACATGGAAAGTAAAAAAGAGGGAAAAACATGTCTGAAAGAAAGATCGCCGACGCTGCCGTTATGCAGTCGATCGATGAGAAAGCACAGGCGTACAAAAACGCCATTTTGAATTCCGAAAACAAGACCGATTTTACGGGAACGGTCTATTATGTTTCGGGCAGCGGAAACGATGAAAACGACGGGAAGTCGCCCGAAAGCGCGTTTGCGACCATTGCCAAGGTACAGTCGCTCACTCTTTGCCCCGGCGATGCCGTTTTGTTTGAGCGCGGCTGTGAATTTCGCGGAAAGCTTATGTGTACGACCGACGGCGTAACCTATTCCGCTTACGGCAAAGGACCAAAGCCGATCATCAACGGTTCGCGCATGAATTATGCAAAAATCAGATGGGATAAAGTCGAAGGACTTGAAAACGTATACCTCTGCTCGGAAAAGATGGACAACGTCGGCATTATCGCCTTCGATATCGAAAAAGTTCCCGGAAATTATAAGGGAAAGGTCGGCGTTTTCAAAAGCCCCGACGAGATTATGCGATTCCATCATTCCTATCAGTTTGACGGAATCGAGGATCTTTGCGAAAACGGACAGTTCTACAACAATATTCACGATTATTCGCTGTATCTTTACTGCGACCTCGGCAACCCCGCGGATGTGTACAAATCGATCGAGATCGGCGAGGCGGGCAACTGCTTCGGCGTTCGTGCCAACAATGTGACGGTCGACAATCTGTTCATCATGTATACGGGTTCGCACGGCGTCGGCTCGGGCGGAGTTAAAAATCTTACCGTTACCAACAATATTTTTGCGTGGATCGGCGGATCGGTGCTCAAGGGCTACGGCGGAGGAAACCACACCCGTTACGGAAACGCCGTCGAGATTTACGGTTCGGTGGACGGTTATCACGTTTGCAATAACTGGATCTATCAGATCTACGACACGGGTATCACGCATCAGTGCTCGCATTCCGCAGACGGAAACTGTACGATGAAGAACGTCGAATACAAGGACAATCTGATCGAATACTGTAACTGGTCGATCGAATATTACAACCGTTTTGACGATCCCAAGGCGATCCGTCTTGTGGAAAATTCCCATATTCACGACAACATCTGCCGCCTTGCCGGCTTCGGATGGGGTGAACAGCGACCCGACAAGTGCGCGACCCACTGCAACAGCTTCGGTCTTACCGACAATGTTGTAAACTTCGTCATCGAAAACAACATTTTCGACCGAAGCAACCATTTTCTTATCCGTATCGAGGATGACGGCGGCGACCGCAAGGTGGTTTACCGTCACAACACCTACATTCAGAACCCTTATAAGTACCTCGGCTGGATCTTCGGCAAGGAATACACCTATGATGAATGCGTCGCCGAAAATATAGAGGAGCTGTATCACGAGGAAAACCCCATCATTTATTATACCAAATAATCAAGTGATCTCTTTTTGGGCACATTTGACTTGAAAGGAATAAGCCGATGAAAAAACTGATTTGCCTTGCCCTTGCCGTCCTTTTGACGGCGGGAACGCTTGCCTCCTGCGGGAAGAAATCCGACAAAAAGGTTTTTCGTTACACCGTCGATGAGAACCTTTTCAACGTGATCGAGGCGGACGGAACGTCCAAGTTCGATATCGTCCGCGCCGAAAATGCGCCGGCAGAGGTGCTTTCCGCGTGTATCGCACTCAAAAACGCCATTCTCGAAAACACGGGTGTGGAGCTGGAAGTAAAATCCGACTTTGAAAAAGCGGGATATGCCGAATATCAAAGGCAGGACAACGAGATTTTGGTCGGACACACCAACCGTGAGGAAAGCGGACTTGCGGCAGGCGAACTTTCCAAAGCACGCGACACGGCGATCATGCAATCCGGCACGCGCATTGCGATCCTCGCCGGAGACGACCGCTACATCGGCGATGCCGTGCAGACATTTATCGATGAATTTATTCATCCCGACACCTGCACCGTATCGGCAGAACCCTCGCAAAAGGTCGTTTCGCATTATGACTATCCCGTCAAGAGCTTTACGATCAACGGCGCGGACATAAGCGAATATGCCGTGACCTATTCGAGCGACGAGTATAAGTCGATCGCGGACGGGATCCGCAGCTTTGTCTACGATCAGTACGGCATTTCGATGGCGACGGGCAAGAGCATTCCGAAAAAGTCGGGCGCGACCCGCGAGATCATGCTCGAGCGCGAGGACAAGGAACCCTTCCTTTCGTTGCTCGACAGCAGTCTTTCTCCCATGCAGACGGCGGTCCGCGTCGATGAGGCGGGCAATATCGCGCTTTGCAGCGGCATTTTTTTGGACAGAATTACCGAAGCCGAAAATTTTGCAAAAGAGTATTTCGACGAGTCGCTTGTAAAAGAAAACATCGAATATACCATCGAAAACGAAACCTTCACGCGCGAGATGAAATATGCCCGTTTTGACGATACCGAGCTTTTGAACGAGATCGACGAAAAGGCAAAAGAATACCGCGCGGCGGTGGTCAATTCGACCTCGGAGTATACCTCCCTGCCCGAAGGATCGCACAACACAATCTATTACATATCCAACGACGGAAACGATCAGAACGACGGAAAATCGCCGCAGACGGCGTGGGCGTCGATCGATAGACTGAATATTTCGGGGCTTGCTTTCGGCGATATCGTTTTGTTCCGCCGCGGCGACGAATTCCGCGGCAAGATCAAGGGTATGCCCGGCGTTACTTATTCCGCTTACGGCGAAGGTGCAAAACCGATCATCAACGGTTCGCGCCGCAACTATGCCGATCCGTCCTTCTGGAACGAGACCGACGTGGAAAACGTTTACCGCTGTTATTACGCGCTCGAGAATGTCGGGAATATCGTGTTTGATTATTCCGGCGAGGTCGGACGGTACGACGAGACCATCGGCGAGCTTCAGATCGTAGGGAAAAATGATTTTTCCGACTATCATGACCTCAGCGCCGATCTGCAATTCTGCTCGAATCTCGACACGGGCGATCTGTACCTCTACTGCGAGGGCGGAAACCCCGGCAGGCGCTTCAAATCGATTGAGATCTGCGAATCGGGCAATCTGTTCCAGGGAAGCACAAAGGACAATACCGTCGACAATCTGATGTTTATCTTCGGCGGCTCGCACGGTGTCGGATCGGGAACCGTCGAAAACCGCACGGTTACCAACTGTATCTTCGCATGGATCGGCGGCTCGATCTTAAAGGGCTTTGACGGCGGCAACACGACCCGTTACGGCAACGCGGTCGAGGTATACGGCGGCTGTGACGGCTATCATGTCGCCAACAACTGGATCTATCAGATCTACGACACGGGTATCACGCACCAGTATTCCACAAACGATCAGGTGATCGTGATGAAAAACATCGAATATGATCGCAATATCATCGAGCTGTGCCACTGGTCGATCGAATATTATAACCGCGGCGCAACCCCCGGAAGCAAGCTTGAAAACGTGCATGTTCACGACAACATCACTTTGAACGGCTGTTACGGTTGGGGCAGTGTCGGACGTGAGGGCGGCGGCGCTTTGCACAACAGCTTCCAAATCGTGGACGATGTGACGAATTATGTGGTCGAGGATAATATTTTCGCCTATTCCAAGGGCAATATAGTTCGCTACAACGAGGGAGGCGATTTGAAGATTACCTTCCGCCATAACACCTATGTGCAGTATTTTGATCGCGCTTTGGGCTATGTACTGGGAAAGAACGAGCCGTTTAACAGCAGAGCAATCACGATTCTTGCCGGAACCTTCCATGAGGAAGACCCGATCATCGTATTCCTTATGAACGATGAGGAAAAGAAAGCCGAGGAAGCGGCAAAAGAAGCCGCCAAAGCGGCAGCCGAAGCCGAAGCCGAAGAACAGGCGGCATAACCGAATTTATAATTTACAGAACGAAAACCTCCTGCTGTCTCGAAAAGAGACGGCGGGAGGCTTTTTGCGCTTTCTTGCCCCGTATGCGCAAAAAAGAGGGGCGAATTCGAAAAGAATTCGCCCCAAAAAGTATTTGCGGTCAAATACGGTCAAATACCATAACGGCGGAGGAAGCGTCGGGCAGATCGTTTCCGAGGTTGAGTCCCGCGTTCATCAGCGTGTCGCCGTAATAAACTTTTCCGCTTGCCTTTTCGCGATAACGCGCGTCGGGAATCAGTCCCTTGAGACGGACAAAATAGCGTCCCTTAATGGTCGTGCGTGTTACGACATAGGTGAGAACTGCCTGCGACCTGTCCTCCGAAACGCTCTCCCATGCGCAGAAGCGAGGGTTTTCAAACGGACTTACCAAACGGTAAAAGTCGCCGTTCGCAATCGTGTCGTGCAGCGCCTTGTAACGCTCGACCTGCATTTTGACCTGCTCTTTTTCTTTGTCCGAAAGAATGCTCAGATCCAGTTCATAGCCGAAGCTTCCGCTTGTCGCCACGTCGCCGCGCGTCGAAAAAGGCATGGCGCGGTGTGTCTGATGATTCGGAGATGCCGAAACGTGCGCGGACATAGCGCTTACGGGATAAAGGAATGATGTGCCGTACTGAATGCGCGTGCGCTCGAATGCGTCGGTGTCGTCACTTGTCCAGATCTGCGGGAAATAGTAAAGCATTCCGACGTCAAAACGTCCGCCGCCGCCCGAACAGCCTTCAAACAGCACGTCGGGAAAAGCGCTCGTCAGGCGCTCGGCAAGATCGTAAACGCCCAATACATAACGGTGGAACACCTCCTTCTGCTGTTCGGAAGGAAGCGCCGCCGAGCCGACCTCGGTCAAGTTGCGGTTGAAATCCCATTTGACATACGAAATGTCCGCCGAGCGGAGAATATTTGAAACCGTCGTGAAAACATGATCGACGACTTCTTTGCGTGAAAAATCCAAAACCGCCGTTTCTCGTCCGACCGAACGGTCGCGCCCCGCAACGTGCAGAACCCAGTCGGGATGGGCGCGGTAAATGTCACTGTCGAAGGAAGCAATTTCCGGCTCAAACCAAAGACCGAATTTCATGCCGAGCTTTTTCAATTCGTCGGTCAGCCGCGAAAGACCGCCGGGCAGCTTTTCTTCGTTGACCACCCAGTCGCCGATCGAGCACGCGTCGCTGTTGCGCTTGCCGAACCAGCCGTCGTCCATGACCAGCATCTCAATGCCGAGCGGAGCGGCGGCACGGGCGATTTTTATAAGCTTTTCGGTGTCGAAATCAAAGTAGGTCGCCTCCCAGTTGTTGATCAGGATCGGGCGGCGAATATCGCGGTATTTGCCGCGGCAGATGCGCTTGCGGATCAATTTGTGAAAACGGCGGGACATTTCGCCGAGACCTTCGGCGGAATAGACCATGATCGCCTCGGGCGATGTGAAGGTCTCGCCGGGGGCGAGATGCCAACGAAAATCCTCGGGATTGATGCCCATCAAAACGCGGGTCTGCTCAAAACCGTCGACCTCGACCTTCGCCGAAAAATTGCCGCTGTAGCAAAGCGCAAAGCCGTATGCCTCGCCTGAGTCCTCGGTCGTATCGTGCGAACAAAGCGCGATAAAGGGGTTGTGATTGTGGCTTGAGGAGCCGCGCTTGCTGGCGATCTCCGAAATGCCGCGGATAAGCGGCTTTCTGTCTTCACTGCGCTCGGCAGCCCAAACACCGTAGAAATGAATAAGATCAAAATCACAACGGTTAAAATCGACGCAGGCACTGTAGACTTTTTCGATGTTGAAGAACCGATCGGAAGTGTTTTTGACGCGGACATGCCGCATGATGGCGTCGAAACCCTCCACAACCGAATACGAAAGGATCACCTCTGCTCCCGAAAGGGAATCGAGCATGGTAATTTCAAGTGTTTTCGCGCGGTCGCCCGATTCGATATAGACCGAAGGCATACCGGGAAGCGCCGGCTTTCCGTCCAAAATGCGGTGCGATACATATTTCAGTGCCGTTGCCGAGCTGCCGCACGGCATCTCGACCGAAAAGGCGGAAATGCGGTAGTCACCCGTACCGTTGCAAGAGTATTCCTGCGGCTGTGTGTCGAGCGCAAAAAACTTTTCGCCGGCAGAAGGCGCCCAGGGGCTGAAGGATTCGTTGACGACGTTGGAAAGCATGTATTCCAGATCGTCGTCGTGAATCGGCGCGCCGTAATAAAGGTGCTGCAAATAGCCGTTCTTGCGTACCGCCATAATATAGGCGGAATGTTCTGTATCCAAACGGAAGATCTGTTTTTCGGAATCAAATCGGATGTTCATGTGAAACCCCTTTCATTATGTTGTGCATCTTACAGTAATGTTTCGTCGTAAACCGCACGCGGACCGCCGATGTAACGAAGTCTTGTCCGCGCAAGCGTCAAGTGAGCCGAACCGATCGAAGAGACCGAAACGCGGACCGGAACCGCCACTTCTTTCAAATGCATGCCGATAAAGGTGTCGCCGATGTCAATGCCTGCGTCGGCACGGATGTGCTCGACCGCGCACGGTTCGGCAAAAGAACGGTAAGCGGCGGCGGCAAAGGAGCCGCCCGCGTGCGGCATCGGAACAACATTGACACGGTTCGCTGAAAGCTGTGCGTCACAACTGCTTTTGTCCAGAATCAGCGCGCGATTGAGATGCTCACAGCATTGCGCGGCGAGAAATAACGAATGCTCACGACAAAAATCGTAAAGCGTGCGAAAAATCACGTCTGCCGTTTCTTCGCTTCCGTGTGTGCCGATCTTTTCACCCAAAACTTCACTTGTCGAACAGCCGACGACGAGAAGCGAACGGGGTGAAAGCTTTGCGATCGGAAAAAATTCGTTCAGCGCGAGCGAAAGATCGCTTTGAACTTTTTTGAGAAAATCGGATTGCTGCATATAAATCTCCTTTTTTCGGCTTTCGGGAAATAACTTCCATTATTGTAACACAGAACTCGCGCTTTTGCAAGAAAAAATCACTTTTTCACGCGATCTGCACGGTTTTTTGAAAAAATAAGGAAAAAGTTGTATAACAGCGAAGGGAAAGGGTATACTCAAGAGTGTTCGATTCGCGTTTCTCAGTACCGAAAAGTGCTTAACCGCATGAGAATCGAGGAAAAAATCAAAGAAACTCGATTTTTTTCGAAAAAAATCAAAAAAATGTGAAAAAAGGGCTTGACAAACGGATTTGGATGTGGTATTCTATTAAAGCTGTCAGCGAGAGCGGCGCGAGCGAAAGCGAGCGGGGCTTTGCTGAGAGTGATCGGACTTTGAAAATTGAACAACGAATAGACGAGAAAGAAAAACTTGTCAATTCCTAAAAAGTAGTAGAAACACTACCCAAGGAAAAAGTAAGAGAGCAGAAAGCTCAAACTTCTAAGAACGTTCGGTGTCTAGGGACACTGAGATATTTTTTAGAGAGTTTGATCCTGGCTCAGGATAAACGCTGGCGGCGTGCATAACACATTCAAGTCGAACGGACTGATACGAAAGCTTGCTTTTGTTGAAAGTTAGTGGCGGACGGGTGAGTAACGCGTGAGCAACCTGCCTATTTGAGCGGAATAACACCCGGAAACAGGTGCTAATACCGCATGAAGCACACGGATCGCATGGTTTGTGTGTCAAAGATTTATCGCAAATAGATGGGCTCGCGTCTGATTAGCTGGTTGGTGAGGTAACGGCTCACCAAGGCGACGATCAGTAGCCGGACTGAGAGGTTGAACGGCCACATTGGAACTGAGATACGGTCCAGACTCCTACGGGAGGCAGCAGTGGGGAATATTGGGCAATGGGGGCAACCCTGACCCAGCGACGCCGCGTGAGGGAAGAAGGTCTTCGGATTGTAAACCTTTGTTAACGGGGACGAAAAAAATGACGGTACCCGAATAGAAAGCCACGGCTAACTACGTGCCAGCAGCCGCGGTAATACGTAGGTGGCGAGC
>ENA-OUQF01000838-OUQF01000838.1-human-gut-metagenome-genome-assembly--contig:-NODE-838-length-21008-cov-5.290746_pt1 | contig 21008 bp, 16 predicted proteins | sample MGYA00237947_ERZ548826 | MGnify/ENA primary metagenome ERZ548826 (study PRJEB26490, sample SAMN05194701) | human gut metagenome | biome: terrestrial biome; feature: human-associated habitat; material... | reverse complement strand
TGACCAAGGCAAAATCTGTGTTTCCGACGGATGACAGCCTGCTGAAAATGCTGTATCTGGCCATGATGGATATTACGAAGAAATGGACTGGCAGACGGCAGGACTGGAGCGTGATCCACGCGCAACTGGCTGTATTCTTCGCGGATCGTATGCCGGACTGAGCGGCTGCATACCGTCACGTCAAGTGTCAAGATGAACGGAGGCTAAGGCCTCCGCACTTGACATGCCCTCAGACTGCTGTTATTTTGTAGACAAGGCGGCAGCAGCTGGCGCCGCTCCCGCCTTAAATTATTTTGGCTCTATTGTGCACTGCCCGGCAGTGTTTACACAAAATTTGGGACAGACCCGCAAATGGAATCCTTGGATACTTAATATTTGTACTCAATTTAGCGATTGGGGGGGTAGAAGATAAGTTCTGCATGGGCTACTCACAGTGGATCTTTAAAGATGCTCTTGATAGGTCTCCCAGGAGCTATCGCCTGCAAATCAGGTAACTATTTTGGATAAATGAAGACCTCCTTTTCACAGGCCTACCGTGATACGCTGTTCGGGTCCGGCGGAAATCGCCAATTAGGGGTCAGATAAATTGACCAATCTCAGCTCAATAGAAAAAGCCATTACTTTTTCTTTCAAATCCTTTATACTGGAAAGTGCCAACAACCCAGGAAAGGAGCTACATGAAAGAAATCAAAAAGTAATGGCTTGGAAGATATTATATCACAAGCCATAGAGAAAATGAAGTCTGAGCAGGGACATGATTTCTCCCTGGAAAAGATCAATCTGGCGGAGTTGGAACGCCGCACCGGCGTGTCCCGAGCAAGGCTCAGAAGACTCAAAGCAAATAACTTCAACCAGAAGCCCCACGGTCTTGTGGGTCAAAAACAGCAGAGCACTCTTGAAGCAGCAGTTGACCACCCATGATGTGACATGGAGCAAACGGGATCGCTATTGTGCCGACCAGTATGCCGCATTGGAACAGCCAGAAGAGTTCCCCACTATGCCGGTAAGAACGGAGATGTCCCGGCTCCCCGAGCCGGAACCCAGCCTTTCCTTTGAGAAGTTCAACTTTGACAGGGAGGTGAACTGGGATGAATGATTCTGTATTTGAGGCTGTGGAAAAGAGCAGCCGGATTCTGCGTTTGGACTTTTCCTCTATTGAGTTTGCCAAACTGGCGGAGGAACAGGATTTCTCCGAGACACCTACTCTGTAAATATCTAACATACCAATCTGGGTTGTTGGCGATTTCTTTTTGGCTAGGATTGGCTGTTTCTGCCTGTCTCTAGGTTGCTAATTCCGCCCGACCCGAACAACATTCACATATGATTGATATAATAATAGGTCAATACCAATACCAATGCGCATGTAGATAGCAGTACTGATAAATACATAGAATACTTGCTGTATTAAATTAAGAAATTCATCTACAGAGGTAATATATTGTTTATCTGATATTACTTATCTGTGGCGGGAAAGAACCTACCAGCTTTGGATTATAGTCTAATTCCATGTGTTTTTTATTTATCAATTAACCTTAAAATTAAGCTGAACGTTCTATTCATCAACCTGTGCTTTTGTATGCAATTTTTGATATTCACTAGCAGTGATTCCCATGTATTTCTTAAAAGTACGTGCAAATGTAATTGGACTATAACCAACGGATAAAGCAACAACTTTTATAGGAATATTATCATGCCGCAAAAAATCACATGCTGCCTCAATTCTAACTTGAATAATATAATCGCAAACAGAAATACCAGCATATTCCTGAAACAGACTATATAAATAGCTTCTATGGAGGCCGATATTTTGGGCCACACTATCCACAGAAATATCGTCTTTGAAGTTAGCTTTAATGAACCTCATCGCTTTTTTAACATATTCATGTTTACTTGTTTGAGCAGTATCATATTTTGCCTGTTCGCCATGATCGTGCAGGAGTTGAGAAATAAACAATGAAAATAGACCTATTTGTCGTAGTTCTGCTTCATTAGGAACTCGACTAGAATAGGTATTTCCTTTACTATAATTGGAAATAGAAATTCCCCCTTTATGTTCTTCATAAGTACGGTATTGTTCCGCAGAATCAATTGCATCTTCTAGGTATTTTATAGTCTTTTCAGAAGGTCTGCAAACGAATAAAGCTTCTTTAGGGGATAAATTAACCATATATCTTTTCAGCTTAGGAATTTGTACAGCTAAATAACTCGTTGAAGATCCTTCTTCTAAAGCAACTTTACGTCTTGCTGTGTGAGGAGGGACAATATATAGGTCACCACTTTGGACTTCAATGACACCGCCATCAACATATAAAAGAAATTTTCCACGCGTAACTAACTCAAAATCATAGAAAGTACAACTATAAACATCTGTAGAAAAACCCTCGTGTAGATATAAGTTTCTTCCGCTTGCAAAAGTGGTATCAATATTTTGATGTGGTTGCGCTTCGCTTTTTGTGTACATCTTCCTCGTCCCTTCTTGCATATATGTCTTGTTTAGCTAAAGTAATCACTTTACTTAATGTTGATTTAGTATATCATATTTACAATTATTTTTCTATGAATAATTACCAGGAATTGAATTCTATCGTATGTTTTCTGAAAAGTTTATTATAGCTACAGCGAAGGATAGTGTGGGAGAAAAAGGATGGGGACACATTATACCAGCATCAATGTTTCACAGAGAATTTGTTTGCGGCGATATTAAACAGTGATAATTAAACGGTCAGTCGAATTGGCTTAAAATCAATAAAAATGAGAAAGGAATCTAGTTATGAAATCAATTTGGGCAAAGAATATGTCACACGAAAAGAATGTGCATGTGGCTTACCTTTATACATTAAAGCCGAATGCCGATACTTATCTGGAACTAGCTGCATCTAATCTATATCGGTTGTTTGTCGATGGTGCTTTTGTTGGCTATGGCCCTGCGAGAGCTGCCCATGGATACTCTCGGTTAGATAAATACGCTCTTGCTGATTGGGCAGGAAAGGAGATCGTTATTGCTGTAGAAGTGTATTCTGCCAATGTCAATTCCTACTATACGGTCTTTGAACAGCCTTTCTTTGCGGCTCAAATAAAATGTGGGGAGAATATTATTGCGCAATCACATGATTTTACCGCATATCATTTGCACCAGCGTGTGCAAAAAGTTCGTCGTTTTAGTTTTCAGCGTGCTTTTTCTGAGATTTACCACATGGAGCGTAATCCAGCTGCACTCTTTGCTGGTGATACTACTGGGTGGGATCCAGTTGATATCGAACCGGTTGCGATGAACAAGCTTCTGCCACGGTATGTTAGTTATCCGAAATTGGATAAGCTTCCCGCATTGGAAATTGCCCACGGGTGGATTTCCTTGGATCATAGCGTGGAACCCTGGCATGACCGTGCGTATTCGGAGGTCGACAACATTGCGTACAGAGGTTTTCTCCCCTGTGAGCTAGAGGAGGACATCGGGGATGTCAGCCAGTTTGTTTATCATGAGGTTGAAGAGAGCACACATGAGATTATCGGCGCAATGTCCTATAAAACCTATGATTTTGGCCGTACGCTGACGGGCTTTTTCAGCATGGACATAACGGTAGAGACCGATACAACGCTGTACATTGTTTTCAATGAGGTCATAGAAAATACGTCAACAGGAAAATGTGTACCAGCTTTTCGCGATTCATGTAGTAACGTCATTAAATACACTTTGTCAGCTGGATATTATCATTTACAGAACTTTGAAGCAAATAGCGCGCGATTTGCATCGTTGGTTGTAATAACAGGAAAAGCTGATATTAAAAATTTTGCCATGATTGTTTATGAGAATCCTGATACAGCAGCCTATAAATATGACTTTGGTGATCCGGATCTCAATCGGATTTTCCGGGCAGCAATCAATACCTTCGCTCAGAATGCGGTGGATGTGCTGACAGACTGCCCTTCCAGAGAGCGTGCTGGCTGGCTTTGCGACAGCTATTTTTCCGCACGGACTGAGGCTTTACTCACTGGCGATAACCTTGTTGAGAAGAGCTTTTTGGAAAACTATGCCCTTTGCCACCAAGCGCCATGTCTGCCGGAGGGTATGATACCAATGTGCTATCCAGCAGATCACTTTGATGGAATTTACATTCCTAATTGGAGTATGTGGTATATTCTGGAGCTACGTAAATATTTCAACCGTACCGGTGATAAACGGATGCGGGAGATATCCAAAGAAAAAGTACTGGGACTAGTAGAATTTTTCAAAAAATACGAAAATGATTATGGCCTTCTGGAAAATCTGGAAAGTTGCGTATATGTCGAATGTAGTAAGTGCAACGACCCGGAATACACTGCCGGGGTCAATTATCCGTCCAATATGCTATGGGCATCAGCGTTGGAGGCAGCAGCAGAATTGTATGACCTTCCGGAGCTGTCCGAGAAGGCAAAGACAATGCGCAGAACCATTCGAGATCTTGCCTGGAACGGAAGCTTCTTTGAGGAGAATGCCATTCGGGATCAGGATGGGAAGCTTGTGAGAACCGGTCATACTACCGAGACGGGCCAGTACTATGCGTTCTACTTCGATGTAGCATCGCCTGAAACGGATGCGGAACTCTTTGAAAAGATGCGCGTAGTCTTTGGGCCTAAACGGGATGTTGAGCAGGTTTATCCGCAGGTATATCCCTCCAATGCGATTGTCGGCAACTATTTGCGTCTAGAGCTTTTGCTGCGATATAGCTACAAGACACAGGTGCTGCAGGAATGCAAGGACTTCTTCCTTTACATGGCAGACCTTACAGGAACCCTGTGGGAATATGTAAAGGATACCGCAAGCCTGAATCACGGTTTTGCCTCTATAGCAGCCGTGTACATTGAACAGGCTACGAATGAAAACGCACGGTGGTGGCTTTAAGTAGAGCTATGGATACAATTCGCTCTGCTGAAGAGAAAATAAATTGTGGAATTAGAGTTAGGACTCACAACATACGTTTTGCACCCTTAAAATAGTCATCTATATAAAATGGTAGTACAAAAAGCGGCTTAAATCTATCTTGTTTGATTATCTTGGGAAATGCAATGTTTTTGAAATTGAGTTTGATGTGTGTTGTTTAGTTAAAAAGTTATCTTCAGAATGACATCCACATAAAAAGCGGAGGATCTCTTTTGTGGAATCCTCCGCTTTTTTGTGGACAGTCATTTATAGCCTTATAATTACACTGTAGTACACGTTCTATTATAAGAGAAAAACCTAACGACGGCTTGAAGTGAACATTTAGCTGCAATTTCAAAAAAATACTGGGAGGCAGAGGTCGCTAACTAGAAAATGCGGTTTAAAGTGAGGCTTTAATAGCATGTATATTGAATGCAAGTCGAGGTAAAAGTAAGCATTATCCAGTTAACATTTAAGAGCGTGTGATGCTGGATTTGATATAATTACTATAGCGTCAGTTGACAAGGGCACACACGGTTTTTCACGGGGCAAAACGACGTCTGGCGTCGTTATCCTCGTTGGCGGGCGACAGCCCGCCTGCCTCGTCTGCCTGGCCAGCCGCCGTTTATCCTCCGTGAAAAACTCCGAAGGACTTGCCGGCCGGTCTGGGGCGTTGTCTGCAAGGCAGAGGACGCAGGCATACCGTCGTATGTCAAGGACGATAACGCGGCAGACGGCGGCCCAGTCCGGCCCGCAAGCGTGCGTGCCCTTGTCAACTGACGCTAACAATATCGTTGATTAAAATATTACCCTGCAGTAAAATCACACGGTGCAATCATTCTCACCTTGCATCATAATAAAACACGCAGAAATTTCAGTAGAATGCAATTATTTAAATGCATTAATAGTTAACAAAATGTCTTCTGCTTCTACGGTCTTGTTTTGACCTGCTAGAAAAAAATCCAACATAATTCGTTTTATATTCGTTTTATAATGTCCAAATATATTTCGAATTGTTTTGAGGTGATTCATTAAGGCCAATTCGTTTTCACGATAGGTAAACTTAAATCTTTGGCTATTAAGACTAGATTAATATGCATTATATTGTGAAGACTGCACAAAACCACGCTGGATATGCTTCTGTTGTATATAGATACATACACAAGACGTGCCAACGATCTTTAAATCCGCAATATGATGGAAGAAATAATTTAGAACATATATATGAATAGTTATGCAGTAAATATGCATAATGGCCGCTTCGCTCGACGCAATTTGAGGCTCTTGACAAAAGAGAAATCAAAGGCTACTATAAACATAATGTTAGCTGAAACACAGCGAACATTTGAAAGGTTGTCGCAGAATCATTCTTGCGACGGATACAATTTACGTAAAAGAAAGGAAAGAAAGTATGAAAAAAACGTTTGTAAGAATCCTCGCATTTCTCCTCGTTTTGTGCATGTTTTTTAGCATGATCGCTTGCGGTGCAAAAGATCAGCCTGAAGACACACCGGCAGCTCCTTCTGAGGAAGTTTCCGCAAATCCCCCTGCACAACCTGAGTCCGGTTCTGAAGAGCGTGAACATGTAGAACTGATCTTCTACACACATGCCAATGCTATTTTTGCAGGTTTCGACAAGACTATGGCTGCTGTTAATGAGTACCTGAAGGAAAAGCTTAACACCACTGTTGATTTCCGAATCTACGAGCAGAGCACTTATAAGGATACTGTTAACCCCGCTTTTATGTCTGGTGATGAAATGGACTGCTTGCTTGTTGGCAGTACCGGTATTGATTTTGCCACCAATGTTTCTAAGAACGCTTTTATCGACATCTCCAGCTACATTGACACCTACCTGCCCGGTACCAAGGCTAGATTGCCTGAAGCTGCTTGGGACGCTTATTCTTACCAGGGTGGTATTTACGGCATCTGCTCCATTAAGGATCTGGCTAATCAGTTGGGCATTTATACCAACGACACCCTGCTGAATGATCTGGGTATTGAGTTCCCTGCCGACACATACTACACTTGGAAGGATCTGGTTCCCTTCTTCTATGAAGTACAGGCAGCAAGAGACGCTAAGTATCCCGAAAAGGCTGGTAAGCCCATGCTGGCTGCTAACGAAGCAGGCCAGTGCATTTTCTATGACTTCTACGACTTCTTAGTAGGCAGCTATAGCACTCCTCTGGTTATTACTGGCATTCCCGGTCTGCAGGACTATGAAGGTGTTAAGTCCGGCGAGGAAGTTACCTCTTACTTCTATACTGATGAGTTCCGTGAGTACTGTGAGATTATTAAGGGATTCCGCGACAACGGTCTGATCCAGTTTGAATTCAATCCTGAAGAATATACCTCTCTGTACGATGGCGATGCTATCGGCGGCATTGTTTGGGGCGACCTGTCTGTTGATGCTGCACAAAGAGGATATCCTTTTGAAACTACCATGCATTATGCAAACGCTTCTACTATGATGACCTCTGGCATGCTGGCTGCTGGTTTCGCACTTCCTGTGCAGTGCAGCAACGTGGAGCGTACTTTGGAAGTTATTGAACTGTTGAATACTGACCAGTATCTTGCTACTATGATGCACTTCGGTCCTGAGGGCATCGGCTGGACTGACGCTGATAACGACGGTGTTCTGGAGTTTGAAGGCACAGAGAACGATCCTTCTATTGAATGGCTTGAGAAATGTTGGTACCAGTGGTACGGCTTCGGTTTAGGTGCTATGACTGCTTCCAAGGCACCCGAAGGCTATCCTGCTGACTTTGCTGATAGAGTTTTCGAGATGAACAAAAACGGTAAGGACTCTGGCAACCTGGGCTTTACATTTGATGCTACCAACGTTCAGACTGAACTGGCTGCATGTAACGCTGTTATGGATGAGTACATGTCTACATTCAATTATGGTACTGCTTCCGATCTGGATGCAACCATTGATGAGTTTGTCAACAAACTGAAGGCAAATGGTCTGGATACCATTATTGCAGAGTGCCAGACTCAGCTGACCGAATGGAGAGCTGCTAACGGCAAGTAATGCTTAGTACTCTTTAAGAAACTTACTAGCAGATAGCCTCAATGGCGGGGAAAGATATATCCAGCCGTTGAGGCTATTTTCAAATTTCTCATAATAAACAGTTTTTCTTTTACCTGTTTTATTTTATATTTGGTATAAAGTATATAGTAATTCAACTATAGAAACTTAATCATATGTTAATTTTAAAAATTTACTTTGGTTTTATCTTTCCTATAGAAGACAGGAGTGATTTTATTGTTTAAGAGCAATAAGTTAGGACAGCATCTGCAGAAGAACTGGCAACGATATCTGATGATATCACCAGCTGTGATTGCAGTATTCTTTTTTGGATATCTTCCTCTCACCGGTCTAGTTATGGCTTTTCAGCGGCAAAACTTTGGCAAAGGTATATTTAATGGTGAGTGGATTGGCTTTAAAAATTTTGAGTTCCTATTTAGAACAACAGATGCCTGGGTTATTACCAGAAATACTGTGCTGTACAATGTTGTGTTTATTATTCTTGGCCTCTTTCTCTCTGTTTCACTGGCATTAATCATGAATGAACTGCGCTGGAAGCGTTATGCCAAAACGCTTCAGACGATTTATATTATGCCCTATTTCCTATCTATGGTAGTAGTGGGCACGATCGTTTTTGCTTTCTTGAAAGCAGAAAATGGTTTTGTTAATAGTCTCTTTGGAATAAAGGTGCAATGGTATCAAGAAAAAAAGATTTGGCCGTTCTTGCTTACCTTTATTAAAATGTATTGCATAGTTGGCTTCGATTCTGTCATATATATGGCGGTTATTTCTGGTATTTCTTCTGAATATTATGAATCAGCATGCCTAGATGGTGCTACTAGATGGCAGCAGATTCGGCATATCACACTGCCGCAGCTTCGCCCCATAATTTGTATCAACTTAATCCGTGCCGTTGGTGGTATGTTCTATTCTGACTTTGGTTTGTTCTACAACGTACCGCAAAATACAGGCGCGCTGTTCTCTGTGACAGACACGTTGGATACATATATTTACCGCGGCCTAGCTTCTTTGAACAATGCCGGTATGTCTACCGCTGCTGGCCTGTACCAGTCTGTGGTTGGACTTATCTTGGTTCTGGTTGCCAACAAGATCATTTCTAAGATTTATCCTGATGGTGCAATGTTTTAATCCGAAAGAGGAAAAGGTGGTTGTTGAACTATGAAAATAGCGTTTCCTTTGAGAATGCCTACTCGAAAAAAGCGGGCTTATCGCATCAATGAAATATCTAATACCTCTAACCTTGTCCTCACGATTGTGATGACTATTCTGGCAATTTGTACTTTAATTCCTGTACTGCTGGTTGTGAGTGTTTCATTATCCAGCGAAGAGGCATTATCACATGGTTATAAACTTATTCCAGAAGAATTTTCTTTGGAGGCCTATACCGTTCTGTTTAAGACAGGTCAAAGTATGGCAAGAGCCTATGCCAATACAGTTTTCTATTCTTTCACAGGAACTGCGATGGCTCTAATTGTTATGTCACTTTTTGCTTATGTTTTGAGTCTGAAGGACTTTAAGGCTAGAAACAAATTTGCATTTTATGCATTCTTTACAACAATGTTCAGCGCCGGACTCGTTCCCGCTTATTTCGTCAATGTTCGTTTGTTGCACCTAGGTGATACGATCTGGATATTCTTGTTACCCGGATTGGTAGCACCTTTTAATGTGATCATTCTTAGAACCTTCATGAAGACTAGTATCCCAGATTCTCTAATGGAAGCAGCTCGATTGGATGGAGCCAGTGATTGGAGAATCTACTGGCAAATTGTTATGCCGTTGTCTAAAGCGGGACTTGCAACTGTTGGTTTGACAACGCTTGTTGCCAAGTGGAATGACTGGTTTACCGGACTTCTCTACGTTCGAAACCCAGATTTGATTCCCCTTATGACTTATTTGGAAAAGATGCAAAAAAATTTGGACTTCTTAAAGGCAAATTCCCAATTAGCAGGAACACCAGACGGAAATGCTCTGCTGGCTAGTATTCCGACACAGAGTACACGAATGGCAATTCTGGTACTTGGTATTCTGCCTATCATGCTTGCATATCCATTTTTCCAAAAGTATTTTGTCAAGGGACTCACTGTTGGCTCTGTCAAGGGTTGATGAACTTACATTTCCGAAATATGTGGTATTTTCTAGAAAAAACTACTACGATCTATTTTGCATTAGTTTTAATGCTCGCAAATTATTCAACGGCTGATAAGAAGTTTTAGTTTGATTTCTATGGAATCTCTGAATAAATGACTCCGTATTCCGTCATTTTGATATTTACGCTATATAAACATTTCTTTACAAAATAATGGACGCAAAAATGCTTCATTGCGCACCAAGCATTTTGAATCCATATTTCCTGAAAAAGGGCAGACTGCCCCTATCTCAGGTTGTGGAAAGTTTTCGCCCGGCAATCGCAAGCGAATATAAATTGGCGCAGGCGAACATCGCGTACAGACGATTCTCGTTTTTCCTCAAGCCTTTGTATACCACTTTTCGAAAGCCAAACTGGCACTTTATAATTCGGAATGCATGTTCTACTTTACAACGGACGGAGGATTTGCGTTTTTCGATGTATCGTTCCCAATCAATTGTGTTGTCACTGACCTGCGGAAGGCTGCTGGGGTGGCGGTTGATACGGAAATCTATTTTGGAAAAGTGCTCGTTGCTTGTAATTTCCGGACGTTTCTGGACGCCGAGATACCCGGAATCCCCATACACAACCCTATCGTCTTCATGCAGTAATTTGGCTGTTTCGGTTATGTCATGTTCGTTTGCCGCGGTGACCGTCATGGTATGGACCAGACCGCTTCCGGCGTCTACACCGATGTGGCACTTCATCCCAAAACGCCATTCATTGCCCTTTTTTGTCTGCTGCATCTCCGGATCACGCGCTTTTTGCGCGTTCTTTGTGGAGCTGGGAGCGTTGATGATCGTTGCATCTACGATGGTTCCGCCCTTCATCATATGCCCAGTCTGTACCATGACACGGTTGATGGCGTCGAAAAACAGCTTGTTCAGTTCGTTTTTCTCCAGAAGATGGCGGAACTTGCACAGCGTCGTTTCATCCGGAACTGCTTCGGTCATGAAGTCAATCTCCGTAAATTTCCGCATGGCGTAGCTGTCATAGATTGCATCCTCCGTTGCCGGGTCAGATAGGTTGAACCAGATCTGAAGCAGATACATCCGCAGCCTTTTTTCAATTCCAATGGGCGGACGTCCGCGTTTTCCCTGCGGATAGTACGGTTCAATGACGCTGACCCATTCATCCCAGGGGATGATCTCATCCATGATCTCCAGAAATTCCTCTCGCCTGGTTTTCTTCCTGCGGAAGCTGTATTCCATGTCGGTGAAAGTTTCTTGCTTCATTTCCCGCACCACCTTTGCTTGATGGAGCAATTATACCATGCCCAGCTGCATGCTGCTAGCTCGGATTAAATCAGAGGTTCCCTATCTTAATGTAACATAAATAGTGGTGTGCCAATAGTGTTGCTGTACTCCTTGAGCCTATTGATCACATTACCATGAATGAAAGGACAAACTGTATGAGCAGGAAAGTAAACGTAGCAATTATTGGATTAGGACCACGAGCAGAGACGCTGCTCGCTTCCTTCAATTACATTCCCGACTTGGAAGTAGTTGCTGTGTGCGACCTGTCTGTTGAGCGAATTAATTTGATTACATGCATTCTTGCAGAAAACGGTAAGCCAGCACCAAAGGTGTTCTTTGACTATCATGAGATGCTGAAATGTGAAGAAATAGATGCTGTGCTTGTACCTACATCTTGGAATTCTCATCTGGCGATTGCAACTGATTGTATGAACGCAGGTAAGTATGTTGCTATTGAGGTTGGCGGTGCGTCATCTTTAGAAGAATTGTGGAAACTTGTACATGCATCTGAACGCTCTGGAAAACCGTGCATGATGCTCGAGAACTGTTGCTATGCTCGTAATGAGCTTATGGTCTTGAATATGGTTCGTCAAGGATTATTCGGTGAGCTGGTTTATTGCGAGGGAGGATATGAGCACTGCCTCCTAGATGATCACCTTGGTAAACTTGAAACCGATTTTAGAGAGCGTAACTATCATAATTTGCGCCGTAATGGTGAACTATATCCTACCCATGAACTGGGTCCTATTGCAAAGATTCTGCGCATAAATCGAGGAAATCGCTTTATCTCTCTCACATCTACTGCTTCTAAAGCGCGTTCTGCACAAGTTTATCGCAAGAAGCTTGCCGAACAGGGAGCACCTGTGAATCCTACTTTAGCATTCAACGAAGGAGATATGGTTACGACGGTGATCAAATGTGCCAACGGCGAAACCATCACGCTGAAGCACAGTATCAGTTTGCCTCGTCCTTACTCTCGCAATGGACGCGTGCAGGGAACAAATGGTATTTGGCTGGAAGACACCAATGGCATTTATATTGCTGGAAAATCACGAGAAGAGGAACTTATTGATGTAGCCGGAAACCCCTATCTGACTCATTATTGGGATAGGGTGGAAGATTACTACGATGATTATGATCACCCTATTTGGAGGGAATACAAAGACAAACAGTTTGGCGGGCATAACGGAATTGATGCGTTGGCGATTCTTGCGTTCGTTGATGCCGTCCGCAACCAAACAAATACGCCGATTGATGTGTATGATGTTGCAGCTTGGATGGCAGTCACTTGTCTTTCCGAGCAGTCAATCGCCATTGGCAGTGCGCCAGTACCGTTCCCGGATTTCACCAATGGTAAATGGGTATATAGAGAGCCGGAACCCAAGAGCCGCTGGGCACTTGATGAGGTTTATGAAGAGTGCTTTGATTAAGTCAGGCAAAGGATTGTATGTTTTTTGATATACAATCAACCTTTCCTTTTGGTGTAGCATCGTAAAAACAGTTAAATTTCCAGCCTTAATTAGGAGAATAGAACCATGAATTTCTTGAAATATGACAGTCCTTTCATGAAAAAATTGAATATGATAGTGGACTATTTTTTGCTAGGTCTTTTGTGGTTGGTTACTTCAATACCTGTAATAACTTTCGGCGCTGCGACCACAGCTGCGTTCTTCACAGCTGAGAAGTCAATCCACAAAGAGAACGGTAAAATGCTGTCTACATTCAGGAAAAGCTTTTGCAAGGAGTTTAAGCAGGCAACATTATTATGGGTGATTGAATTAGTCCTTATTGTAGTATGGGTAGTAAATGCATTTTTGCTTCGTAATATAGAGGTAAATGATTTCATCTATGTTCTTCTCCTGTTGGCTTTATTGATAGAATTGGGCTGGATACAGCTTTGGTTTGCTTATCTGAGTAAATTTAATGACTGTATAAATGTGCTGCTTGGCAACACATTTCGTATTACAATAGGGAAGTTCCCCATTGTACTATTGTTAACGCTTATTTGCGTAATCGCTATTGTAGGATTTGTTGTAGCTTTAATCTATATATCACCACTCCCGTTATTTATTCCGGGAATCTATTTGTTTTTAGTTGGTAGTGTGTTTCGTAAAATATTCAAAGAGTATCTCCCATTGGACACGACGGAAGACACTTAGTCTTGATCGCATAAGTTTGCTGTAATCCAGTATGCATCAAATGCCTTTGATTTGGTATTGGGCGATAGCGTCCCAAAGCCAGGTATACCCGAATTGTCAGTTCGCTCGGTTTAAAGTCCGTCTAGTCCGCCGGCAGTAATCCGGATGTCATCTCGACCTTTGCTGCTTGCACACTATATGAATCAGATGGTCGGTAGATCTTTATGGATGGTATTGAATTTCATTTTCTTTCCTCCCTATAGCAAGAAGGAACAGGATATTTAGCCACCTGTTCCTTCTTGCAAAGAGTAATAAGATTATGAGATTGGGATTATTTTGATTTCACTATTTCCCACAGATTTCCCCAATCACAAAGAGCAAATAAAGAATCATTTTGATAGAACAATGTAAATAGTAACTACAAAGGAGTATTTTATGAACACATTACAGGTTGGTTTTTCCAGAGTCAATATAACGCCTCGAATGGGTATTTTTGTTCGAGGTTACTATAAGGCTCGTTACGCCGACGGTGTTTTGGATGATTTGGAGCTGAACGTCTTAGCTCTGGCTTGCGGTGACAGCAAGGTGCTTCTGTTAAGTGTTGACCACTGTGGCCTGGACAAAGATACCTGTGCCGCTTACCGCAAGCGTATTTCTGAGTGTACCGGCGTGCCTACCGAGTGCATCTTCATTTCTTCTACCCATACACATACCGGCCCACAGCTTGTCTACACATCTACCGATCCACTTGAAAAGGAATATTTCCAGTTCCTTTACGGCAGAATGGCTGATGCAGCCCAATTCGCGCTGGAAGATCTGAAACCAGCCCGGATGGGTTACGGCATCGGCAACGCCCCTAATGTTTCCTTTATCCGCCGCTTCCGTATGAAGGACGGCTCTGTGCGCACCAACCCCGGTGTGGACAATCCCGATATTCTACATCCCGTCAGCGATGTGGACGAGCGGGTCAATGTGCTGCGCTTCGATCAGGAAAACGGTGCCTCTCTGGTGCTGGTTAACTTTGGCAACCATCCCGATGTGGTGGGCGGCACCAAGATCTCTGCCGACTGGCCCGGCTTCCTGCGAAAAACCGTGGAGAAGGTACTGGATAACACCAAGTGTGTGTTCTTCAACGGTGCCCAGGGCGATGTGAACCATGTAAATGTCCATCCCAAAGGTGGATATCTCAACGATATGTTCATGGACTTTGATGATGTGGCCAGAGGCTACAAGCATGCCCAGTACATCGGCCGTGTTGTCGCTGCCGGCGTTCTACAAGCATACGATAAGGTGAAGTACACCGATGTTGATAACCTGCAGGGTCTGCAGCGGACTATATCAATTCCTTCCAATATGCCCACCCCTGAGGAAATTCCGGAAGCCCATCGCATCAACGATCTGCATAATGCCGGCAAGGACAACGAGCTGCCTTACGAGGGTATGATGCTGACCACCGTGGTGGCTGAAGCCAGCAGAATGGTCCGCCTAGAAAACGGCCCCGCTACCTTTGATATGGATCTGATCGGCCTGGCCATCGGCCCCGTGGCTATGATCGGCATCCCCGGCGAGCCCTTTAACGGCATCGGTCTGGGTCTTAAGGAAGCCAAGGATTGGGAGTTGGTTCTGCCTTGCTGTCTGACCAACGGCAACCAGGGTTATTTCCCCATGCAGGACGCTTATGACGAAGGCGGTTATGAGGCCAGAAGCTCCAACTTCAAGGCCGGTGTCGCAGAACTGATTATTCAGGAAGGAATTGCACTTTTGGATAAGTTACACTGATTTAAATATGACAGTTAAATTATCTTACTATTCTCACAGATTAATTTTGCGCAAACACTTAAGGGGGATTCGGTTACACGGTGATAGGTGGTAAAATGTTGACTCATCGCCTGAATGTATCTGTAGAACATCACCGCCTATGAGGTCCTTTCCAAGTGTCCCTCTTAGATGGAGGAACCGAAAAACTATGTAGCCAACTACTGGAAAATATCAATGTGCATATATTCAGCATTGTGGAGAATAATGGAGCACATTTTCAGGGCATAGCAGATATCGCAAAGTCTTTTAAGAGGATTTTTGACATAGAGATTGAACCATATCATTCTTTTGGCAATGATAAATATGTAAAGCTCAGCAAAACAGATGCAATTCATTGTTATTCTATATTCTCTTAAAACCAAGCTGTAGGTTGTACCGCACAAATTCAAAAGCAAGCTGACGTTATCGTTAAATTGGCATAATTCTGCTACATATTAGCTTTGTAGGTTATGTGCGGATTTTAAATGAATAACATATCTAACCATAGTTAAATCAATAGTAATGCTTCCGTATGCTTCTTGAACATTATTTAATATATAAGATAGATTATTGATTTATTATAACCAAGGAGGGATACCTATGGAAACTTCTCAGTATATTAATAATCTTATGCCCCCAAAGGGACAGGTTGATGTCATTCTGGACACAGATGCGTTCAATGAAATCGACGATCAGTATGCGATTGCCTATCTGCTAGCCTGCGGTGAGAAGCTAAATATCAAAGGTTTTTGCGCCGCCCCCTTCTATATTAACGGCCGTTCCGCTTCTCCAGCGGATGGTATGGAACGCAGTTATCAGGAAATACTGAAAATTCTGAAATTAGCAGAACGGACGGAGTTTCTGGATAAGGTTTATCGTGGCTCGCTAACTTATCTGCCAAACGAAAATACACCGGTGGAATCTGATTCTGCAGACTTTATGGCAACTCTGGCAGATTGTTATAGCCCGCAAAAACCCTTATATATTGTGGCTATCGGAGCCATTACCAATGTAGCCTCTGCAATTTTGAAGAATCCGCAGATGGTGGAAAATACAGTTATTATCTGGCTTGGAGGTAGAGGCCTCCATATGCCCCGTGGCGCGCAGGAATTCAATATGCAGCAGGACATTGCCGCGGCTAGAGTGGTGATGGGATGTGGCGTACCCGTTGTGCAGTTGCCCTGTACTGGCGTTGTAGATCACTTTATTACTACCGGCCCGGAATTAAACTACTGGCTGGTAGATAAGAATCCTCTGGCAGATTATCTTGCTAGAAATACTATTCAAGAGGCTGCGTCCTACGCACGGGGAAAGCCTTGGAGTCGAGTAATCTGGGATGTAACCGCAGTAGCATGGCTGATGAATGATGATTACCGGTTTATGCATGGTAGACTCTGCCCCAGTCCCATTCCGGAATACGATGGCCATTATGCCATCGATCCAAACCGACATTTTATCACGTATGTCTATGAAATCTATAGGGATGCGTTGATGGAGGAACTGTTCCGCAGACTGGGAGGCATGAAATAAATATCTACAATCTTGGTTCCATGAATATCGACTATGTCTACCAGGTGGATCATTTTCTACAACCCGGAGAGACGCTATCTTCCGAAGCTATGCAGATTTTTCCGGGTGGAAAAGGATTGAATCAGTCTGTTGCTTTGGGTAGAGCGGGTGCGTATGTGTTCCATGGTGGTTTCTCAGGTAACGGCAGCGAGTTTTTGATTGAGACGATGGAATCTTCAGGTGTGAACACTGGAAGAATCTGTAAGCTGCCAGAGTCTCCGGGGCATGCCATTATTCAGGTGGATAAAACAGGGCAGAACTGTATTATGTTATATCCAGGTACGAATCACATGTTTACGGCAGACTATATCGAGACTTTTTTGGGAGATGCCCAACCAGGAGATATTTTACTGCTACAGAATGAGTGTGATTGCCTTGAGGATGCGTTTATAATTGCTCACGGTAAGAAATTGCAAATTGCCTTCAATCCATCGCCATTTCATGAAAAAATACGTGATCTGCCGTTGGAATATGTTAGCTGGTGGTTCTGTAATGAGATCGAAGGTGCTGCATTATTTGGCAGTACGGAACCAGACTTTATTGCTGATAATTTTGCACGGATGTACCCCGAAAGCAATCTGATTTTGACCTTAGGAGAGGAAGGAAGTATGTATCAAAGGGGGAGGAAACGTATATATCAGGCAATCCATCCTGCACAGGTGGTGGATACTACTGCCGCTGGAGACACTTTCACAGGGTATTTCCTTTCAGCTATTGCATCTGAAAAGTCTGTTGAAGAAGCACTTGAGATTGCTTCCTGCGCATCCTCCATCACTGTATCTCGTCCTGGTGCAGCTTCATCTATTCCCTTTCTCAATGAGGTAGAAGAAAGGATGCGTTTCAAAATATGTCAAGTATAAACATAGGCTAACTATACATTTGCAGATAGAATTTGAAACCTAGATAAAGTATGAGTGCTTGCCTAGAATTTGTGTCCCCACATGAGTGTTTTCTAGAAGATGACGATTATGAATTCGATGGATTTTTGCTTTTAAGAATTGAAAAATAACGATGCAACGATAAACTCAAAAACCTTACGCTTGCGGATCATATAATGAAATCGAATATTTTTAGTAGACAGCGGGCAAAATCCGCCACAGATTCTTTTACCAATGTCTTTGATGTTGATTACGGAACCAATATGAATGGTCTGAAACTTTCGGTATTGATGAATTCGTATTCTTTAAAAGAACAGGAGCGTAATTATGCGGAAAATTAGTTTAAATGGAATTTGGCAAATGTGCGGTGCAGGCTATGAATGCGAAGGCACCGTACCGGGAAGTGTATATTCCTTTTTGCTGGATAAAGGGCTGATGGAGGATCCCTTCTATGGGATGAATGAGCTGGATGCCCTGAAGCTGCTGGACAATGAATTTACTTTCACGAAAACCTTTGATTTTACCCCCACAGGCGATACAGTCCTGCTGCATTGTGATGGCTTGGATACCTTGTGCGATATATATATTAACGGGGAGCATCTTGCATATACCGACAATATGCATCGGACTTATGAATTTGATGTGACCGCACAGTTGAAAGCAGGGGAGAATGTGATCTCGATCCTGTTCCACCCGCCGATTCCTTACATTACCGAAAAGCAAAAGGAGGAGACTGTGTACGAACCCTGGCACTGCACAGTGGGTGCCGGACATATTCGCAAGGCCCACTGTATGATGGGTTGGGACTGGGGTCCCAGACTGCCCGATGCAGGCATTTGGAAGGATATTTCGCTGCTTGTGCTGAACAGCGCAAGAATTACGGATTTCCATATCGTCCAGCGCCATGAGGGCGGTAAGGTTTTTGTAACACCCTTTGTCACCACCGATAAGGAAGCCAACGTGAATGTAACTGTGGTGACCCCGGATGGTGAATCCTATTCCATTGCCGCAAATGAGCAAACCGAGATCCGAAATCCCCGGCTTTGGTGGCCCAACGGCTTGGGTGAACAGCCGCTGTACACCGTGATCGCGGAATGTGCCGGATGGAAAGAGGAAAAACGCATTGGTTTACGTACTTTGAAGCTGATCCGGGAAAAGGATAAGTACGGTGAATGCTTCTGCCATGAGGTCAACGGTGTTCGCTTCTTTGCTATGGGTGCCGACTATATCCCGGAGGATAATGTTCTGAGCCGTGTCAAGTCGGAAAAGACATATAAGCTGATCAAGCAGTGCCGGGATGCAAATTTCAACGCCATCCGCGTCTGGGGCGGGGGTGTGTATCCCCGGGATGCCTTCTTCGATGCCTGTGATGAACTGGGCATCGTGGTCTTTGAGGATATGATGGTTGCCTGTGTACTCCTCAGCACCACAGATCAGATGAAGGCCAACTTTAAGGCAGAGCTTTTCGATAATCTCAGAAGAATACGTCACCACGCCTCCCTTGCCCTGATCAGCGGCAACAATGAGGTGGAGGAGATGTATATCAACTGGCTGGACAAGCATCCCCATCTTGTGGAGAGCTATCTTGCTATTTATGAAGACATGGTACCTGAGTTGGTGAAGGAACTGTGTCCTTATATTCCCTATGTTCCTTCTTCTCCAAGTTCCTGCGGACACTTTTTGGATCCGGGAAATGAAAACTATGGCGATTCCCACTATTGGCAAGTTTGGCACGGTGATAAGCCCTTTACTGAATACAGAAAAAAGTTCTTCCGTTATTTGAGTGAGTTTGGCTTCCAGTCCTTCCCCAGCGAGAAGACGATTAACGCTGTCACCCCGGAAGAGGACAGAAATGTTTTCAGCCGTGTGATGGAAATGCACCAGAGAAACGGCGTGGCAAACGGCAAGATCCTCAACTACCTGTCTCAGACCTACAAGTATCCCAGTGAGTTTGGAACGCTTTTGTACGCATCCCAGCTTCTGCAGGCAGAGGCGATGCGCTATGGTGTGGAGCATCTGAGAAGACACCGAGGAAGATGTATGGGCACGCTGTATTGGCAGCTCAATGACATTTGGCCAACCGCATCCTGGTCCAGCATTGACTATTACGGAAGATTCAAAGCCCTGCACTATGTGGCAAAGCGCTTCTATAACCCCACTATGATCAGCTGCAAGGAGACCGGCGAAGGTGATACCCGCTATTTCCCCACCCTGGATCCCCGAATCGACTATGAAACCAAGGCACAGCTGTGCGTTACCAATGAAACTCGCAGTGATGTGACCGGCGTGGCAGTATGGGCGCTGAGAGACAATACCGGCAAGGTTCTTAAGGAAGGCAGCACGGATATGACCGTGCCGGCACTGTCTTCCGTATGGCTGGAGGAAATGGATTTCTGCAAGACCGACGTGGATCACACCTATATGAGCTTTGCGTTCCTGGTGGATGGAGCATCCGTATCTGAGGGAACGGTGCTGTTTACTCTGCCCAAGTACTTCCGCTTCCTGGATCCCAAGCTGCGCTGCGAGGTTCACAGCGACGAGATTACGGTATATGCCGATGCGTATGCCCAGTATGTGGAGATCGATTCTCCGGATTCCGACTTTGTTCTGAGTGATAACTATTTTGATATGAATGCCGGTACAAAGACCGTTAAGATCCTGGAGGGAGACCCGAAGACCATCCGCCTGCGTTCCGTATTCGACATTCAGTAAAAATACTACGGGGCAGAATGGGCTGTCTCAAAAGAGATGTCCCGACTGAATACCAAATGAAGTGAGCAGCAATACCGACTCCGAAGGCAATCCTGTAGTCGGCATTGCGGTTCATTTCCAAACTGTGCGTCTTTGTTCTTCACATAAGTACATACTTGATACAGATTGTTGGAATGAAGCGTATGCTTGTCACACTGTACCTGTGTTGAGTTGGATTAGTGCCTGGCAGCAATAAGCAGCGCCCTATTTCCGACGGAAAATCCACACAGTGGCGGTCCTGCTCATGTGGATGCGCAGGAACCGGATGCCGATCGGTTTCGGACCTGTCGGATTTGTCCCGAAGGCAGACTGGAAGAAACAGACGCATATAAACTGGAGGTAGAATTTTATGAAGAGATCTGACATTAACAAAGCCTTAAAAGAGCTCGAAGCCATGTGTGCGCGGGAGCATTGCTACCTGCCGCCGTTCTGCCATTTTACACCGGAAGAATGGCAGTCCAAGGGCCATGAATACGACGAGGTGCGCGATTGTATGCTCGGCTGGGATATCACCGACTACGGTCTTGGCGACTTTGACAAGGTCG
>ENA-OUQF01000835-OUQF01000835.1-human-gut-metagenome-genome-assembly--contig:-NODE-835-length-21048-cov-4.142667_pt1 | contig 21048 bp, 19 predicted proteins | sample MGYA00237947_ERZ548826 | MGnify/ENA primary metagenome ERZ548826 (study PRJEB26490, sample SAMN05194701) | human gut metagenome | biome: terrestrial biome; feature: human-associated habitat; material... | reverse complement strand
ATCCAAGGTTATGCACACATAGAGGAGGAAATCAACCATGAACGTCAAGAACGTAGAGAAAAAAGAAAATAACTCCGCATCATTTCAGGTAGAGACCGACAAGGCTGAATTTGAAGCCGCTGTAAACAAGGCATACCTGAAGGCCAAAAGCGATATATATATTCCCGGCTTCCGCAAGGGCAAGGCGCCCCGCGCAGTCGTCGAGGGCATGTACGGCGCAGAGGTTTTCTATCAGGACGCTATTGATGAGCTCGCCCCCCAGGCCTTTGAAAGCGGCCTGAATGAGAGCGGCCTTAAGATAGTCGGCGCGCCCGCCATTTCCGATGTCAAGGTCACGGATGAGCGCACCGTGGAGTTCACCTTTGCCGTCACCCTCTACCCCGAGGTCACTCTCGGCCAGTATAAGGGCCTTGAGGCCGAGAAGGACGCCGTCAGCGTCTCCGATGAGCAGGTCGATAGCGAGATCGACGCCACCCGCCGCCGCAACGCCCGTATGCTCAGTGTTGAGGACCGCGCCGCAGAGATGGGCGACACCGCCAACATCGACTTCGACGGCTACCTCGACGGTGAGCGCTTCGACGGCGGCAAGGCAGAGGGTTATGACCTCGTCCTCGGCTCCAACTCCTTCGTTCCCGGCTTTGAAGAGCAGGTTGCCGGTATGACCATCGGCGAGGAGAAGGACGTCAACATCACCTTCCCCGAGAACTACACGCCTGAGCTTGCCGGTAAGGCCGTCGTTTTCAGGGTCAAGCTCAACAGCATCACCACGCCTGAGCTTCCCGAGCTGGATGATGAGTTCGCCAAGGACGTTTCCGAGTTCGACACTCTTGAAGAGTACAAGGCCGACGTGCGCGCCAAGCTGGAGAAGTCCGCCTCCGAGCAGGCCGAGAACCGCTTCCGCACCGACATTCTCCGTCAGGCGTGCGACAATATCACCGCCGACATTCCTGCCGTCATGATCGACGACAAGCTGGAAGAGATGATTCGCGGCTATGCCGCCAACTACGGCATGACCGACCGCAGCGTCTCCCTTGACAAGCTCAAGGAGATGATGGGGCTTGACGAGGCCACGCTGAATAACAGCCTCCGCCCCGCGGCAGAGTTCCAGGTCAAGAATGAGCTTCTTGTTGACGCCATCGTCAAGGCTGAGAACATCGAAGTCACCGATGAGGATACCGACGAGTATCTCAAGAAGGTCGGCGAGGACGTCAATGCCAAGCCCGAGGATCTCATCCAGTACTTCGGCATGGACTTCATCCGTGAGGAGTGCAAGAAGGACAAGGCCAACTCCATAATCTTCGACTCCGCAGTCGCCGTTGCGCCCAAGCCCGCGGCTGAGAAGGCAGAGAACGAGGAAGCCGCGCCCGCCGAGGGCGAAGAAGCCAAGCCCAAGGCCAAGAAGAGCACCAAGGCCAAGAAGGCAGAGGCCGCCGAGGGGGAGGAAGCCCCGGCCAAGCCCAAGACGAGGAAAAAGGCGGCCGCCAAGACCGAGGAGACCGCTGAATAATTCCCCGGAATAAAGGATATGCTCTCTTGGATGCAAATATTTTAAAGGAGAGTTTAATAAAATGAGTTTAGTACCGTACGTTGTAGAACAGACCAGCCGCGGTGAGCGTTCATATGACATCTTCTCCCGCCTGCTCAACGACAGGATCGTCATGCTCTCGGAAGAGGTCAACGATACCACGGCCAGCCTGATAGTCGCCCAGCTTCTGTATCTTGAGGCGCAGGATCCCGATAAGGACATACAGTTTTATATCAACAGCCCCGGCGGCAGTGTCAGCTCGGGCCTTGCGATATATGACACCATGCAGTATATCAAGCCGGATGTGTCCACCATCTGCATCGGCATGGCGGCTTCCATGGGCGCGTTCCTCCTGTCCAGCGGCGCGAAGGGCAAGCGCATCGCGCTTCCTAATGCCGAGATCATGATCCACCAGCCCTCCGGCGGCAGCCGCGGCCAGTGCACCGATATCCAGATACAGGCGGAGCAGATTTTGAAGATAAAGAAAAAGCTCAATGCCATACTTGCCGCCAACACCGGCAAGAGCGTCGAGACCATCGAGGCCGACTGTGAGCGCGACCATTTCATGTCCGCTGAGGAAGCGCAGGAGTACGGACTTATTGACAAGGTCATATACAAACGCTGAAAATCGCTTTCTATGGGGGAACAGTCGTTCCCCCATAGCTTTAAAAAGCAACAACAGGACAGGGGGAGAGTAAACATGGGCAAGCTGGATGACAGAAGAGCCATAAGATGCTCATTTTGCGGCCGGCCGCAGTCCGCGGTCAACCGCCTTATTGCCGGCAACGGCAGTTATATATGCGATGAGTGCGTGCGCATGTGCGCAAGCATAATTGATGAAGGCGCGCCCGGCGCGCCCACGGTGAACGGATTTGACGGGCTTCCGCTTGTTTTTGAAAAGCTGCCGTAGCCCATGCAGATAAAGGCCCGTCTTGATGAGTATGTCATCGGGCAGGACAGGGCGAAGATAGCGCTGTCCGTCGCGGTCTACAACCACTATAAGCGCATCCTCCACGCCAGTGCGGATGATGTTGAGTTACAGAAGAGCAACATTCTTCTCATCGGCCCCACCGGCAGCGGCAAAACGCTTTTTGCCCAGACGCTGGCGAAGATGCTGGATGTGCCCTTTGCCATTGCGGACGCAACCACGCTCACAGAGGCCGGCTACGTCGGCGAGGACGTGGAAAACGTCATCCTCAAGCTCCTGCAGGCCGCGGATTTTGACGTTGAGCGCGCCCAGCGCGGCATCATCTATATCGACGAGATAGACAAGATCGCCCGCAAGAGCGAGAACACCTCCATCACGCGCGATGTCTCCGGCGAGGGCGTGCAGCAGGCGCTCTTGAAGCTCCTTGAGGGCACCGTCGCCAACGTTCCGCCCCAGGGCGGCCGCAAGCACCCGCATCAGGAGTTCATTCAGGTGGACACCACCAACATCCTCTTCATCTGCGGCGGCGCGTTCGACGGGCTTGATAAAATAATCGAAAAGCGCACGAATAAAAAGACCATGGGCTTCGGCGCGGATATAGTCAGCTCGAAGGAGCGCGACGTCGGCGAGATCCTTGCCAACGTCCAGCAGCACGACCTTTTGAAGTTCGGCATCATTCCTGAGCTCGTCGGCCGCCTGCCCGTCATCGCGTCGCTGGATTCCCTCACGCGCGCAGACCTCGTCCGCATCCTGACGGAGCCGAAGAACGCCATGACCAAGCAGTATAAGGCGCTTTTCTCCTACGATAAGGTGCAGCTTGAGTTTGAGCCTGCCGCGCTTGAGGCCGTGGCCGACAAGGCCATTGAAATGAAGATAGGCGCGCGCGGTCTGAGAAGCGTTATGGAGGGCGTCATGACCAACATAATGTATACCGTTCCCTCCGACCCGACGGTCGGAAAGGTCATCGTCACGGCGGCCAGCGTCAACGGGCTTGAGCAGCCGCGCGTGGAGAAGATAAACCAGTAAAACCTTAGTCCTCCTGAAAGGAGAAAAACGTGAGCGATAATCTTAATGACGTGAGGACGATGCCCCTGCTCGCCCTGCGCGGGCTGAGCGTATTCCCGGGCATGCTCCTCACCTTTGATGTGGAGCGCAGCGCCTCCGCCGCGGCGCTGGATGCCGCCGTCAGGACGGATCAGATGATCTTCCTCGCGGCGCAGAAGGACCCCATCGCGGACGCGCCCGACGAAAGTGAGATATACCATACCGGCACTGTCTGCCGTATCCGGCAGCAGCTCCGCCAGCCGCGCGGCGGCTTTACACGCGTCATGGTGGAGGGTGTGCGCCGCGCACAGGCGGAGTCCGTCGATATGGACGGCAAGTATTATACCGCGCAGGTGCGCATGCTCGACGACCGGAAGGACCGCGTCAGCGAGGCGCGCCGCGAAGCGCTGCTGAGAAGCTGCTTTACGCTGTTTGAGGAATATATCCACGCAAACCCCGACATGGTGAACGAGCAGATATTGAACCTTCTGGCAAACCCCAGCCCGTCCTATGTCTCCGATTACATAGCGCATAATGTCCGCCTCAGTGTTGAGAATAAGCAGGAGCTGCTTGAAGAGCTGTCTCCCTGCCGCCGCCTTGCCATGCTCGCAAAGCTTTTGACGAATGAGCTGAATATCATCAGCATCGAGAAGGAGATAAGCGACGCCGCGCAGGAGGCCATGAACCAGAACCAGCGCGAGTATTATCTGCGCGAGGAGCTCAAGGCCATTCAGGCCGAGCTTGGCGACGATGGCCAGACGGACGATATCGGCGATTACCGCGCGAAGATAAACGCCCTTCCCGTGCCGGAAGAGGTGCGCGCAAAGCTCCTCAAGGAGCTGGGCCGCCTTTCAAAGCAGCCCTTCGGCTCGTCTGAGGCCGCCGTGCTGCGCGGCTATCTCGACGTCTGCCTTGAAATCCCATGGGGCGTCACAACAAAAGAGACGGTGGACGTCGCAAAGGCGCGCCGCCTGCTGGATGAGGAGCACTTCGGCCTTGACAAGGTCAAGGAGCGCGTGCTTGAATATCTCTCCGTAAGGCAGCTCACGCCCGATGTGAAGGGCGGCCTCATCTGCCTCGTCGGCCCTCCTGGAACGGGCAAGACCAGCATAGCTATGAGCATCGCGCGCGCCACCAACAGAAAGCTGTGCCGCGTCTCTCTCGGCGGCGTGCATGACGAGGCCGAGATCCGCGGCCACCGCAAGACGTATATCGGCTCCATGCCGGGCCGCATCGTCAGCGGCATCATACAAAGCGGCAGCATGAATCCGCTCATGGTGCTCGACGAGATAGACAAGCTCGGCTCCGATTACCGGGGCGACCCCTCCGCGGCGCTGCTGGAAGCGCTTGACGGAGAGCAGAACAGCACCTTCCGCGATAACTTCCTTGAAATACCCATCGACCTCTCCGGCGTGTTCTTCATCACCACCGCCAATACGACCGACACCATTCCCCGCGCCCTGCTCGACCGTATGGAGGTCATAGAGCTGCACAGCTATACCGACGAGGAAAAGCTCCAGATCGCCAAGCGCCATCTTCTGCCCAAGCAGAGGAAAAAGCACGGCCTCAAGGCCGCGCAGCTCAAGGTAGACGACGCGGCCCTGCGCGAAATGATCGCGCTCTATACGCGTGAATCCGGCGTGCGCCTGCTTGAAAGGGAGCTTGCCTCCGTCTGCCGCAAGGCGGCCGGCGGCATTGCTGAGGGGCGCTTCAAGAGCATGACGCTCAAGCCCGGCAGACTTCAGGACGTGCTCGGCCCCGCCCGCTACAAGCCGGAGCCTTTCCGGTTTTATGACGAGGTCGGCCTTGTGCACGGCCTTGCCTATACCTCTGTCGGCGGCGAAATGCTGGATGTCGAGGCGCTTGTCACCGATGGCTCAGGTAAGCTTGAGCTTACGGGCAATCTGGGTGACGTGATGAAGGAATCCGCCCGCGCGGCGGTCAGCTTTATCCGCAGCCGCGCCGCGAAGCTCGGCATCGACCCGGAATTCTATAAAAACCGCGATATACATATCCATTACCCCGAAGGGGCGATACCCAAGGACGGCCCGTCCGCCGGCGTCACCACCTGCGTGGCGCTCGTCTCGGCACTGACGGGGCGGCCCGTGCGGCATGACGTCGCCATGACCGGTGAGATCACGCTTCGCGGCCGCGTGCTGCCCATCGGCGGCCTGCGGGAAAAGACCATGGCCGCACTGCGCAGCGGCGTCAAAACTGTCATCATCCCCGCTGAGAATCAGCCCGACCTTGAAGAGATAGACCAGACGGTGCGCGCCGCGCTCAGCTTCATCCCAGTCAGCTATGCCGACGAGGCGCTTGAGACCGCGCTCGTTCCGGAAAGAAGCGAGGGCGTTATCCGCACAGGCATCATGCCCCCGGCCTCCGAAAAGCCGAAGGTGAGGCAGTAACCATGGCAGCTTTGAACGTCAACAAGGCGGAGTTCATCAAATCTGCCGCGGCCCCCGCGCAATTCGTGCAGAGCTCCGTTCCGGCGGTGGTTTTCGCGGGCAAGTCCAACGTGGGCAAATCCTCCGTCATAAACCGCCTGCTCAACCGCAGAAATTTTGCCCGCGTCGGTTCCGCGCCGGGAAAGACAGTGCACGTCAATTATTTTCTCATTGACGGGCGGCTCTATCTCGTCGATCTGCCCGGCTACGGCTATGCCAAGGTCTCTCAGGCTGAGCGCGACCGCTGGGGAAAGCTGATGGAGCAGTTCTTCGCCGCGCAGTTATTCCAGCTCGGCGTCATGATAGTTGACGCCCGCCATAAGCCCACGGCGGACGATGTCACCATGGCGCAGTGGTTCAAGGCCTCCGGATGCGCGCTCGTCGTCGTGGCAAATAAGCTCGACAAGCTCAAAAAAAGCGAGGTCGAGCCGAACATGGCCCTCATCCGCCGGACGCTTGAGCTTGATGAGAGCGTGCGGATCATACCCTTCTCCGCCGAAAAAGGGCAGGGCAGGGAAGAGCTTATCAGCGAGATAACCAAAATAATTTAACTAAATCCACGGGCAAGGCAATTTCCTGTTGCCTTGCTCTTGTATTTTGTGGTATGATTTGATAAAATAACTAAAGCTTGTTTTATGACCGGCGGCAAATTCCGGGGTGAGTACGATAGACGCGTTGAGATCCATATGGGATGGCTTTGATTTTTCATATCTGCTCGGTATAATTCTGGGGCTTGTTCCGGCGCTGCTGTGCGTGACGCTGCATGAGTTCAGCCACGGCTACGCTGCCTATAAGCTGGGGGACGATGCGGCGAAGCGCGCCGGGCGGCTGACGCTCAATCCCCTGCGCAGTCTTGACCCGCTTGGCCTTGTGATGCTGCTGGTGTTCCACTTCGGCTGGGCGAAGCCCGTGCCGGTGAATATGTTCAGGTTCAAAAACCCCAAGCGCGGCATGGCGCTGACGGCGCTTGCCGGCCCCATGTGCAATCTCGTGCTGGCCGTTGTTTTCATGTTCTTTTACGGCCTCGCGTTCATCCCCCTCGGCCGATCCGCCGTGGGCGGGTACTTTCTTGAAATGATACAGATAACGGCGGTCATAAGCCTTGGCTATGCCGTTTTCAATCTCATTCCCATCTCCCCGCTGGACGGGTCGAAGGTGCTGTACGCGTTTATGCGTGACGAGGCGTACTATAAGCTCATGCGCTATGAGAAATACGGCTCCATCGTGCTCTTCGCGCTCGTCGCCACGGGTGTCCTCGGCCGGCCGCTCTCCACGGCGGTGAACTGGCTTTACGCGCGCCTTGTGCCCGTGGCGCAGGCCGGGTGCGACCTTGTATATTATCTTTTTTATAAGTGAGCTTTTAATGGAAAATCCCAGCTTTCATCTGGAGGGCGTCGTGCGCGACAAGGATGAGCTTCAGGACTTTGAAGGTCCGCTCAGCCTTATCCTCATGCTGCTTTCCAAAAATAAAATAGAGATCCGCGATATCAAGATCGCCGATATCCTTGACCAGTATCTCGCCTACCTTGCCGAAATGCAGAGCATGGATCTTGAGATCGCAAGCGAGTTCATCCAGATGGCCTCGCATCTGCTGTATATCAAGACAAAGACGCTGCTCACCTCCGAGGAGGAGGTGTCCGAGCTTGAAGTGCTCATGGCGTCGCTGGAGCAGCTTAAATGCAAGGACGCTTTTGCCGCCGTGCAGAAGGTCACGCCGCAGCTTAAAAAAGCGTCGGAGCTGGGTCTGCTCTACTTTGCCAAGCTGCCGGAACCGCCCCTCAGGCTCAGCCGCGAATACGCCTATAAGCATGAACCGGCGGAGCTTTTAAAAGCGCTCAAGGCCATATATTCCCGCGGCGGCAAAGCGCCGGAGGCCGAAAGCTTCGTTTCGGCCATCCCGCAGCGGATAGTTTATTCCGTCCGCGATAAAAGCCGCCAGATACTCCAGCTCCTCCGCACGGGCGGCGTGACGCTCAATGAGCTTTACAAGGGCTGCGCCACGCGGTCAGAGGTTGTCGCGGCGTTCATTTCCGTGCTGGAGCTATGCAGCATGGGCAGCGTCAAGGTCGAGCGCTGCGGCGAGGACTATTCCCTCAGCTTTTCCGGCGGCGACGTCGATGAAATAATTGAAAAGATAATTGAGTAATATGTTTGATATTTCTTCCGCCATTGAGGCTATACTTTTTGCATCGGGCGACAGCGTGCCCATTGCGCGCCTTTCCCTCATCCTCGGCGCTTACGAGGGCGAGATAGAACATGCCGCCGCCGTGCTTGCAGAAAAATATGAAAACGAGGGGCGCGGTATGCGCATTCTGAAGCTGGAGGATAAGCTTCAGATGTGTTCCGCCCCGGAATACGCCCCATTCATCACCAAGGCACTGGAGCAGCGCAAGCCCCCCATGCTCAGCCAGAGCGCGCTGGAGGCGTTGGCGATAGTTGCGTATTTTCAGCCCGTCACGCGGGCTTATATAGACCAGGTGCGCGGGGTGGACAGCTCCTACACCGTCGGCATCCTGCTTGAGCGCGGCCTTATCGAGCCGTGCGGCAAGCTCGACGTGCCGGGGCGGCCCTCCATCTTCAAAACAACGGACGTTTTCCTGCGTACAATGGGTATAAGCGAGCTTTCGCAGCTTCCGCCCCTGCCGGACATGACGAACGGCGAAGGGATAGAAAAGCTGCAAAACGCGATAGACCTTTTGCAGAACAAGGATTCCCAGCAGATATCTTTCAGCGAAGTTACAGGAGATGCGCACGAGGAGTGATATAATTGCTTGCCCTTAAGATCATCGGCATAATCGTCGCGGTCATCGCCGCCATCATGCTCATCCCCGTCGGCGCGGATATCGCCTACGAGGGTGGCAGCTTCAGCCTGTCGGCGAAGGTGTGCGGCGTGCTTCTTCAGCTCTTCCCCCGCCCGCCGGAGGATGAGTCGAAGCCGAAGAAGGAAAAAAAGCCGAAAAAAGAGAAGCCCAAAAAGGAAGCCCCCGAGGAGGCCGCACCAAAGGAGAAGAAAAAGCTCAAGCTCAGCTTCTCCAAGGATGAGATACTCTCCCTTGTGAAGAAGGTGCTGAAAAAATTCGGCCGCTTCAACCGCAAGTTCAAGGTCGATCGCTTCCTCCTGCACTATACCGCCGCCGGGGATGACCCGTACAATACGGCCGTCACCTTCGGATACGTCAACGCCGCGCTCTCGTCTCTCGCCCCCCTGTGCCGGGAGCGGTTCGACGTGAAGGACTGCGACGTGCGCACGGATATCGACTTTGCGAAGGACTCGATGGAGATAGACTTCGGCCTTGCGTTCAGCATCCGCATCGGCGCGTTTTTCGGTCTGATATTCGGTATAGCTTTCAGCGCGCTGGGTATTCTTATAAGGAATAAGCTGCGCCTGCTGGTGGAGCGCATCCGCAGCGGCAGGGGAGATAAGCCCGATGAAGATAAGGTTAATGATGACATCGTCATTAATATAGATGCAGAAAAAGATAAAGAAAATATACAGGCAGAGGAAAGGATGGACTCAAATGGATAACAACCCTATCAGCGAACTCATGCAGACCACGATGGAGAACGTCAAGAACGTTCTCAAGGTCGATACCGTCGTCGGCGACCCGATAGTCACGCCTGACGGTATAACGCTCGTTCCCATCTCCAAGATAAGCCTCGGCTTCGGCGGCGGCGGAGTTGAATTCACCAGCAAGAAGGCCGGGGAGGCCAGACCCTACGGCGGCGGCAACGCCACCGGCGTCAAGATCGAGCCTATCGGCTTCCTCGTCATCAAAGAGGGCACAGTCAGAATGATAAACGTCACTCCTCCTGCCAGCAACACCGTGGACAGGATAATCGACATGGTCCCGCAGGTCATGGACCGCGTGGACAATTTCATCGAAAAGCAGAAGAACAAGTAATCCAAACGCGTAATAAAATCATACATCCTGTCAATAATAAGCACTGCCCATATAAAAAAGGGTGGTGCATATTATTAGGGTGATGAAGAAAACGGCGGCGCTGCTTGCGGCGCTTGCGCTGTGCCTTTCCGTGCGCGGCGCTGCGTCTGCCGCGTCCGCGCCGTCTGTCAGCGCGAAAAGCGCCGTTGTTCTGTCCGGCGGCTGCGCCGTCTATGAAAAGAATGCGGATATGAAGCTGCCCATTGCCAGCACGACGAAGCTCATGACTGCGATCCTCGCGCTTGAGAACTGCCGCGGCGATGAGTGCGTCTATATCCGCCCTGAATACTGCAATGTTGAAGGCTCGTCCATGTACCTTGCGCCGGGTGAACGCCGCACGGTGAAGGAGCTCGTCACGGGGCTGCTTCTCGTGTCCGGGAACGACGCGGCGCTTGCGCTCGCCGGGCATATTGCGGGCGACAGCGCGCGCTTTGCCGCGCTCATGAACGCCAAGGCCGAGACTCTCGGTATGGCGGACACGCATTTTGTCAATCCGCACGGGCTGAACGCCTCCGGCCATTATTCCACCGCGCGCGACATGGCGCGGCTCATGGAATACTGCATGGATAACGCCGCCTTCGCGGAGCTGGACGGCATGACGAGCTGCACCGTGGACGGGAAGCTCCTCGTCAACCATAACCGCCTGCTCGGCACGTGCCCCGGATGCATCGGCGGCAAAACGGGCTTCACCGAGGCCGCAGGGCGCTGCCTCGTCTCCTGCTGTGTGCGGGATGGCGCGCGCCTCGTCTGTGTCACGCTCAGCGCGCCGGACGACTGGAATGACCATATCGCTCTCTACAACTGGGCGTATTCGCGCTGCGCCATGCGCAGCGTTACCGGCGGTCTCAGCTTCTGCGTGCCCGTTATCTCCGGGGAGCGGCGCTGGGTCTATCTCGTTCCGGAGAAGGAGCTTGCGCTGTTTCTCCCCACGGATGCGGAGATAGTCCTGCGCGCGGAGCTGCCGTGGTTCGAGTTTGCGCCCGTCACGGCGGGCGAAGCGAAGGGGAGGGTCGCGGCCTCCGTCAACGGCGTTCAGCTTGCAGAGTATGACCTTGTTTATAAAGAAAGCGTTGGCCCGGCCGCGCGTGATTGAAGGAACGGAGGCAGTAATGCCCGAACGCATACAGAAGATAATATCGGCCTCGGGGCTGATGTCGCGCCGCGCGGCGGAGGAATGTATCTCCGCCGGGCGCGTCACGGTCAACGGGTGCACCGCAGCCCTCGGCGACAGGGCAGAGCCGGGCGAAGATGTGATACTCATCGACGGCGCGCCGCTTCCGGCCGCCGGGGAGAAGATATACATAATGCTCAATAAGCCCAAGGCATACGTCACCACCATGAGCGACGAAAAGGGCCGCCATAATGTGACGGAGCTTGTCCGCGGCCTCGGGCGGGTCTACCCCGTCGGCCGGCTGGACATGTATTCCGAGGGGCTGCTGATAATGACGAACGACGGGGATTTTGCAAATACCCTCATGCACCCGTCGCACAACTTCAAAAAGACCTACCGCACATGGGTGCATGGTGAGGATGTTGGCCTCTCGGCCGAGTGCCTGCGTGCGGAGATCGACATAGACGGCTGCACCGTCCTTGCGGACAGTGTGGAGATAGAAGCGCTCATCCCCGGCGGGGCCGTGCTGCTCATCACCATCAGCGAGGGGCGGAACCGCCAGGTCAGGAAAATGTGCGCCGCCTGTGGGCTCAGGGTCACGCGCCTTGTGCGCATCAGCGAAGGCCCGCTTGAGCTGGGCACGCTTGCCCCCGGCCGCTGGCGGCACTTGACGGCGGCGGAGGTCCGCGCCGTCACGGGGGAGCAGCATCAAGCATTGGAGCATGAAATATGATAAACGAAACTGAACTTGTCGTCATCGGCGGCGGCGCGGCCGGAATGATGTGCGCGTATACCGCGGCGTCGCGCGGCGTGGCCACCGTCCTGCTTGAGCCGAACCGCCAGCTTGGACGCAAGGTGCGCATCACCGGCAAGGGCCGCTGCAATCTCACAAATAACTGCGACGTGAAGGAGTTCATGCGCAATATCCCCGGCGACGGGCGCTTCCTGTACAGTGCGCTCAGCCGCTTTGCCCCGGCGGACACCATTGCCTTTTTCGAGTCGCACGGCCTGCCCGTAAAGACGGAGCGCGGCAATCGCGTCTTTCCCGTCTCCGACAACGCAAACGATGTTGCCGGAACCATGACGCACCTGTGTGAACGCGCCGGTGTCCAGATAATACATACCTCGGCAAAGGCCATCCTCACGCGCGACGGGGCCGTCTGCGGCGTCAAGACTGATGAGGGCACCATCGCCTGCCGCGCCGCCGCCGTTTGCACAGGCGGGCTTTCATATCCCCTCACGGGCTCCAACGGCGCGGGCTATACCTTTGCCCGCACCTTCGGCCATACCGTTTCTGAGCTTCGTCCATCCCTAGTCCCGCTTGAAAGCCCGGATGGGTACTGCGCGGAGATGCAGGGCTTTTCGCTGAGGAATGTTGCCCTGTCCGTGTTTGAGGACAGCAAGCTCATTTATAAGGAGCAGGGGGAGATGCTCTTCACGCATTTCGGCGTGTCCGGGCCGCTCGTCCTGTCCGCCAGCGCGCATATGCGCCGCTTCGACCAGGCGGAATACCGCATGGAGATCGACCTCAAGCCCGCGCTGGACGAAAAGAAGCTGGACGCGCGCATCCTGCGCGATTTTGAGAAGTATTCAAACCGGGAATTCAAAAACGCGCTGTGCGACCTCGCGGGATATACAATGATCCCCGTGCTCGTGCGCCTTTCCGGCATCCCGGAGGATGAGAAGGTCAACAGCATCACGCGCGCGCAGCGTCAGGCGCTGCTGCATCTTTTCAAGGCCTTCCCCGTCAGAATATCCGGCACGCGCCCCATTGACGAGGCCATCGTCACCTCCGGCGGCGTCTGCACTAGGGAGATAAATCCCCGCACGATGGAATCAAAGCTCGTGCCGGGGCTGTACTTCGCCGGTGAGGTGCTGGATGTGGACGGGTACACGGGCGGCTTCAATCTGCAGATCGCGTGGTCTACCGGCTTCGTTGCCGGAAGCTCAGTGTGAAAAGGAGAGAATAATGAACGGACATTATGCCATAGCTATAGACGGTCCCAGCGGCGCAGGAAAAAGCAGCCTTGCGCGTGCCGCCGCGGCCAGATTCGGCTTCATATACGTGGACACCGGCGCAATATACAGGACAGTGGGCCTCGCCGCATACCGCCACGGCGTTGACCGGCGCGATGAATCAGCCGTCGCGGCCATCCTGCCGGAGCTTGATATATCCATGCACTACAGCGCCGCGGGCGAACAGCGCATGTTTCTCAACGGCGAGGACGTCTCCACAGAGATACGCAGTCCTGAGATATCCATCTGCGCCTCCGACGTGGCGGCGCTTCCGGTCGTGCGCGCATTTCTGATGGAGCTCCAGCGCCGCATGGCGCGCGAGAACAGCGTCATCATGGATGGGCGCGATATCGGCACCGTCGTCCTCCCGGACGCGGAGCTCAAGGTATTCCTCACGGCAAGCGCCGAGGCGCGCGCACAGCGCCGCCTGCTCGAGCTTGAGCATAAGGGCGTCGCCGTCAGCTTTGCCGAGGTGCTGCGCGATATAGAATACCGCGACGAGCAGGACACCTCCCGCGCCGCCGCGCCGCTTAAAAGGGCGGAGGACGCCGTGCTGCTCGACACAAGCTCCATCGACTTTGACGAAAGCCTCTCTGCCCTGTCGGATATCATCACGCGCCGCCTCGGCGTAAAGGCGGTGGACGCGGAATGAAGGAGCTCAGACTTGCCGAGAGCGCCGGCTTCTGCTTCGGCGTGCGCCGGTCCGTGGAAATGGCCGAAAGGCTTATGGCGGAGCGCGGAAGCTGCTGTAGTCTGGGTGAGCTTATACATAATGAGGACGTTGTGGAAAGGCTCAAGGCGCAGGGGCTTCGCGTCATACAGTCGCCCGAGGAGGCGCAGCGCGGCGAGCAGGTGCTCATCCGCGCGCACGGCGTCGCGCGCGAAGTGTATGAAAGGCTTGCCGAACGCGGCGCGGTCGTCACGGATGCAAGCTGCCCAAAGGTCAAGGCCATCCATGCCATCGTCAGCCGTGCCGCCGGTGAGGGGCGCTTCGTCATCATCATCGGAATGCGCGCGCATCCCGAGGTGGAGGGCATCTGCGGCTGGTGCGGCGGCCATGCCGTGTTTGAAAATGCACGTGAGCTTTCCGCATGGTTGGACGCAAATCGTGACTACTGGACAAAACCTATAACTGTCGTGGTGCAAACCACGCAAACGCGCAGTAATTTTAACGAATGTTGCGATATCATAAAAAAAAGGTGTACAAACGCGAAAATATCTGATACAATATGTCTTGCTACGTTCACGCGACAGGAAGAGGCGGCAAGGCTTGCCGCTGAATGTGACGCGATGGTGGTCATCGGCGGAAGGCACAGCGCAAACAGCGTGCATTTGGCGCAGTTATGTTCGGAAAGCTGCGGCAATGTCCAGTTTATAGAACGGCTGGACGAGCTGGACATGGGCAGACTGAAACCGGCGGCTATCGTTGGCCTCACGGCAGGGGCGTCTACGCCTGCGTGGATAATTAAGGAGGTAAGAAACAAAATGTCTGACGAAATCAAAGTTGAAGAATCCAAGCTTGAGAATGAAAAATCCTTTGACGAAATGTTGGAGGAAACTCTCAAAACTATATATAATGGAGATAAGGTAACTGGCGTTGTCGTTGCGATCACCGGCACTGAGATCAGTGTCGATCTCGGCACCAAGTACTCCGGCTTCATCCCCACGTCCGAGTTTACCGACGACGGCATCAAGGTCGAAGACGTTGTCAAGGTCGGCGACACCATCGAGGCTGTTGTTGTCAGAGTCAATGACGTTGAGGGTACCGCACAGCTCTCCAAGAAGCGTCTTGACGCGGCGAAGATGTGGAATGACGTCGAGGCCGCAGTTGACGACGGCACCGTTCTCGAAGGCGTTGTCACCGAAGAGAACAAGGGCGGCGTTGTCGTCATGGTCAAGGGCGTGCGCGTGTTCGTTCCCGCCTCTCAGACCGATCTCCCGCGTGAGGCCGATCTGGCGCAGCTCCTCAAGAAGACTGTCCGCCTCAAGATCACTGAGGTCAACAAGGCCCGCAAACGCGTTGTCGGCTCCATCCGCCGCGTCGCGCAGGCTGAGCGCCGTGAGCGCACTGAGGCCATCTGGAACGAAATCGAGATCGGCAAGAAGTACAAGGGCGTTGTCAAGTCCCTCACCAGCTACGGCGCATTCGTCGATATCGGCGGCATTGACGGTATGGTCCATGTCTCTGAGCTGAGCTGGGGCCGCATCCACCAGCCCTCTGAGGTCCTCTCCGTCGGTGACGAGGTCGAGGTTTATGTTATCAACTTCGATAAGGACAAGCGCAAGATCTCTCTCGGCTACAAGGATCCCGAGGCCAACCCCTGGACGCTGTTCACCAACAAGTACTCCGTCGGCGACGTGGCGCAGGTCAAGGTCGTCAAGCTCATGCCCTTCGGCGCATTTGCTGAGATTATCGACGGTGTTGACGGTCTCATCCACATCTCCCAGATCGCAAACCGCCGCATCGGCAAGCCCGAGGATGTCCTCACCGTCGGCGATGTTGTCGAGGCGAAGATTACCGCGATAGACGATGATAAGCACAAGATATCCCTCTCCATCCGCGCTCTTTCCGAGCCTGCACCCGCAGCCGTCAAGGAAGAGGTCGAGGAGTATGGCGATGAGCCGTCCGAGGACGCGCTTGTCTATGAGGTCTCCGAGTCCGGCGAAGCCACCGGCATCGCCCCCGAGGAGGATCCCACCGACGCCGAGTAATATCGCGCCGGATATACTGGATCAGCGAATATATTGAATCAAATGACGCCGCCGCCCATATCGGGCGGCGGCGTTTATAGACGGTTATGCCTGCCAGCAGTAAACTTTTTTCTATGAAAGGGGCTGCACTTTTTGAAAGAATCACTCGGAAAGAACATGGATCGTTATTAACATCCTCCGTGATTTTTATATACCATACACTTATCTACAATTGAATCACGGAGGTTTTATTATGAAACTTGATAAAAACTGCGCTCTGCTGGTAATCGACATCCAGCAGGAGGACTTTATGGAAATGAACGAAAGTAATATGGACGAGCCGCGATGCGATTGCATCCGCAACGGTAGGCGCGTGCTGGATGTGTTCCGCGCGCTGAACCTGCCGGTCATTCAGATCAAGGAGTGCCACCGCCCCGATATGGCTCTCCAAGCTCGCGGTGGAGCACGGCAATGAGCCATTCGGCGCAGTGCTGGTGAAGGACGGTAAGATTGTGTTCACCAATGAAAATCAGATATACACTAGGCATGACCCAACCTCCCATGCGGAAGCGGGATTGATTAGGGAGTTCTGCGCACAAACCGGCATCACCGATCTGCGCGAGCATACGCTTTACTCAAGCTGCGAGTCCTGCTTCATGTGCAGCGGCGCGATGGTGTGGGTGAAGCTTGACCGTCTGGTGTATGGCGCAAGCAATACCGACTTGAGGGCCGTTCTCGGGAAAAAGGGCTGCAACTGCTCCAGAATTGTATTTGACAATTCTTCTTGGCAGCTGCGTGTCACTGGGGGCGTTCTGCGTAAGGAAGCATTGCAGATCCTGCGTGACTATTTCAGGAAGAACGGGAAAGACTGAATGCTGTATTTCCTGTTCCGCGGGCTCTATCTGCTGGCGAAAGTGAGAGATGACTTTTCCTTTTAATAAAGGCTCAGCTTGAACGGCAGCCCCCGATAATTATCCACACATATTCAACTGCCGCCATATGCGCCGGCAGTTGAATATGCCACCTTAAACCAAACGGCGTGACCATGAAAGGTCACGCCGTTTTTGCCGGTATGTGTTACGCAGCGCGCTTTATGCGCCCGTTTTCTCGTTTATCCAATCAAGAATGTCCTTGTACACGTCGGCTTTGTTCGTCTCGTTCAGCATTTCATGCCGCCCATCGGGGTAAAGGCGCATCTTTACGTCGTGCAGCCCGGCGTCGCAGAAGGCCTTGTACGCCCTCTCCACGCCCTTGCCGTACTCGCCCACGGGATCGCAGTCGCCGGACATGAAGTAAACGGGCTTTTCCTTGTCCATCGCGGCGATGTTGTTCTTGCTCGTGACGAACCATATGCCGCCCATCATGTCTCTGTAGAGACTTGCTTTTGCCACAAAGCCGCACATCGGGTCGACGATGTATTTGTCCACGCTCTCCGCGTCGCGCGACAGCCAATCGAATTCGGTGCGCGGCGCTTCGATTTTGTTCAGATAGGTGCCGAACGCAATGTCGTTGAGCTTCTGCCCGTCCGCGCGCGGCCCCTTGGCCTTTACAATGGCTTCCGCCAGAAGATACCCGCCGACGACCATGGCCTTGCTCTGGTGACCCGTGCCGCTGAGAATGACCGCGTCGTACTTGTCCGGGTGGGAGATGATGAACGTGCGCGTAAGGAAGCTTCCCATGCTGTGGCCGAACATGATGTACGGTATCCCTGAATATTCTTCAGCCATTATGTCGTGCAGATGCTCCACATCCATCACAACCTTGCCCCAGCCCAGCTCGTCGCTGAAAAAGCCGAGGTCGTCCTCCTGCGTGACGGACTTGCCGTGGCCGAGGTGATCCTCACCGACGGCGACGATGCCGTTTTCCGCAAGGAAGCGCATGAAATCGTCGTATCTTTCGATGTGCTCTGCTATGCCGTGCACTATCTGCACCACGGCGCGCGGCGCGCCGTCCGGCACGCACTTGCGCGCGTGTATCGTGTTCACTGCTGTGCTTGATCTGAACTCAAAATCCTGAAAGCTTGGCATATTTATCCTCCATAGCGTTTTTGTTTTAATTTTACCCTCCCCGCGGCCTTTCGTCAATAAATAATGTGTGCCCTGTGTGTCAAATGCGCATAAAATTCTCATTTGAGGTCATCACGGGTGTAGATGCGCACTGCGCGGAGCTGCTTAACAGATTGTTGGTGTTTTGGGTCAAGCTGTATCGACATGGTTATTTCCGACCCAATAATGTCGGAAATATCTATGTGCCCTTATAAATACCTCCCGGTAATACTGCCCTCGCTGCTTTGTATCTCCTGCGGAGTTCCGCACGCCGCGATCCTGCCGCCTGCGTCGCCGCCGCCCGGCCCCATGTCAATGACATAGTCGGCATTGCGTATCACATCAAGGTCGTGCTCGATTACGATGACGGTCGCGCCGTTGTCCAGAAGCGCCTGAAAAACGCCCAGCAGCACCCGCACGTCCAGCGGATGCAGGCCGATGGACGGCTCGTCGAACACGAAAACAGAGTCCTCCTGCGTTTTGCCGATCTCGCTTGCCAGCTTCAAACGCTGCGCCTCGCCGCCGGAGAGGCTTGGCGTCTCCTCGCCCAGCGTGAGGTAGCCAAGGCCAAGCTGCTTCAGAATATTCAGCCGCTGACTAACGGTTTTCATATCCCTGCAAAACTCGATGGCGGAGTTTACGTCCATATCCATCAGCTCCGGCAGGGAAACGCCTGCGCCGGTCCTTCCTGCAAGCTTGACGCCGTATGCCGCCCTCGCGTAACGGGAGCCGCGGCAGTCCGGGCAGGGGATGTTGACGTCCGGCAGGAATTGCACGTCCAGACTGACGACGCCTGTTCCGTCGCAGCCGGGACAGCGCAGGGAACCGGTGTTGTATGAAAAGTCGCTTGCCTTATAGCCCTTTTCCCGTGCACCGGCAGACCTTGCGTACAGCTTCCGCAGCTCGTCATGCACGCCCGCATAGGTGGCGACGGTGGAACGGACGTTGATGCCGATGGGCGTGGCGTCAATGAGCTTGACATGCGCGATGCCCCCGGCGTTTATCGCGCGGATGTGCGCGGGCAGAGTGCGGCCGTTTATGCTTGCCTCAAGCGCGGGAACAAGGCTTTCCAGCACCATCGTGGTCTTGCCGGAGCCGGACACGCCTGTGACAACGGTGAGCCGCCCCTTTGGAATGTCCACCTCCAGCGGCTTGACGGTGTGAATTTCAGAAGTGGACAGGTGAATGACACCGTCTGAAAACAGCTTATCCTTTGCGGTACAGTTGCGCAGCTTCGTCTCTGCCTTGCCGGAGAGAAACGGCCCTATCTGCGACGCCGGGTTTTCCTCAACGGCGGGGATCGTTCCCTGCGCAATAACGTGCCCGCCGTTTGCGCCGGCCTCCGGCCCCATCTCCACTATCCAGTCGGCTTCTTTCAATATCTGCGTGTCGTGATCGACCAGGATAACGGAGTTGCCGTCGGCGACAAGGTCGTGCATCACGCCGGTCAGCCCCACAATGTTGGATGGGTGCAGACCGATGGACGGCTCATCCAGCACGTACAGAACGCCGGTCGTGCGGTTGCGGACGGCGCGGGCAAGCTGCATCCGCTGGCGCTCCCCGGTGGAGAGTGTGGCCGCCGAACGGTCAAGCGTCAGATAGCCCAGCCCCAGATCCATAAGCCGCCTTGCCGTGCTCTGAAAAGCATCGCATATGCTTTCCGCCATGGGGCGCATTTCCTCCGGCAGACTGCCGGGAACGCCCTGCACCCAGTCCACCAGCTCGGAAAGCGTCATGGCGCAGGCCCCGTCCAACGAAATACCCCGCAGCTTCGGCGCGCGTGCGGCGGCGGAAAGGCGTGTGCCGCGGCACTCCGGGCAGATATCCTCCTTCAGGAACTTCTCCACCCGCTTCATGCCCTTTTCATCCTTGACCTTGGCAAGCGCGTTCTCCACGGTGTACACAGCGTTGAAATAGGTGAAGTCCAGCTCGCCCGCCTGATTGGAGTTCTTCGCGTGGTAGAAGATGTGCTTTTTCTCCGCCGGGCCGTGATAGACTGTCTCTTTTTCCTCTGCGGTCAGGTCGCGGAACGGCACATCGGTGCGCACGCCCATTTCACGGCATACATCGGTCATAAGCGACCACATCAGGCTGTTCCACGGGGCGACTGCGCCCTCGTCGATGCTGAGTGAGTCGTCCGGCACAAGGCTTGCCATATCCACGGTGCGGACGCTGCCAGTGCCGCCGCACTTGTGACATGCGCCCTGGGAATTGAACGCAAGCTCCTCCGCGGACGGGGCGTAAAAACGCGCGCCGCATTCCGGGCAGACAAGCTCCTTCCCCGCGGCGACAGCCAAGGACGGCTCCAGATAATGTCCGTTCGGGCAGCGGTGGCTTGCAAGGCGGGAATACATCAGCCGCAGACTGTTCAGCAGCTCCGTTCCCGTGCCGAATGTGCTGCGTATGCCCGGCACGCCGGGGCGCTGATGGAGCGCCAGTGCGGCGGGAACATACAGCACCTCATCCACGCTGGCTTTCGCGGCCTGCGTCATCCTGCGGCGGGTGTAGGTTGACAGCGCCTCAAGATAGCGGCGCGAACCCTCCGCGTACAGCACGCCCAGCGCCAGCGACGACTTTCCGGAGCCGGAAACCCCGGCGACGCCCACGATTTTATTGAGCGGAATGTCCACGTCCACATTTTTCAGATTATGAACCCTCGCCCCGCGAATCTGCATTTTATCGATCATGTTTCGCTCCTATCCCCTCTGCGCCCCGTCCTGAAACTGCTTCTTCAGCAGCTCCGCGAACTCCGCCACATAGGGATTCCCGTTTTTCTTCTGCCAGAACGCGCAATAATTGCGCAGAATCGGTTCATTCCCGCGCACCAGCGGAACACGGGTGATGGACGCGCCCATCATGAGCCGCGCGCCCGTGCCCTCCACGGGCATGAAGCCCTTGCGGCCGATTACCATCAGCCGGGCTTCCTCCAAATTTTCCGCGAACAGAAAGTCGCCCTGAAAGCCCACAACCTGCTGGTAATACGCCTGCTCCGTTTCCCGCTGCGACGGCGAAGCCACCAGAATGCACGGGAAATTCTTCAATTTCCGCGGCGAAATCCGCTCCATCTGCGCGAGCGGGCTGTGCGCGGAAACCTCCACCAGACTGCGGCAGGCCGTCAGGATGAGGTTGACGTATTCGTCCGAAAACACGCGCCGCTGATCGTTGAGCACCAGATCCGCCTGCCCCGTGCGCAGCAGGACGTACAGATCCTCGTGATTGCCGTATTCCACCGACACCGCCACATCCGGGTGCCGCGCGGAAAATCCTCCAGCGCGCCGTGAAACTCGTCGCCGGCATAGC
>ENA-OUQF01000833-OUQF01000833.1-human-gut-metagenome-genome-assembly--contig:-NODE-833-length-21062-cov-4.211549_pt1 | contig 21062 bp, 10 predicted proteins | sample MGYA00237947_ERZ548826 | MGnify/ENA primary metagenome ERZ548826 (study PRJEB26490, sample SAMN05194701) | human gut metagenome | biome: terrestrial biome; feature: human-associated habitat; material... | reverse complement strand
GGAAATCACAGGGGATGAATATGACATCAATGAAAAGGGAAAGTATGTTAAAATTCATTGTGCAGATAAGAATTGTATGTTTTCGTTAAAAACAGGAAGAACCATACCGGTTTATCTTGTTGATGAGGAAATTTATGCAAAGTGTCCTACTGTGATTATTTCGACTGTAGATAAATTTGCGAGACTTCCATGGTCTGAACGAGTTGGTTTGCTATTTGGCAGAACAGATAGATATTGTAGTAGATGTGGACATATTGCTATTGGAGAAAAGCATGCAGGAAGACATAATGCAGATGTCGCAGCGGGATTGGAAAGGGCTGAAACGGTTGCATGTAAACCATTCTATCCTCCTGAGCTAATTATACAGGATGAGCTTCATTTAATTACTGGTCCTCTTGGAACGATTTATGGTGGATATGAAACTGTTGTAGAAGAGATGTGTTGTATTGAGAAGAATGGAAAGAAGATTCGACCTAAGTATATTGTTTCAACAGCAACTATTAGAAATGCTGGGGAACAGATTAAGTTCCTTTATGGGAGAAATGAATTTGCACAATTTCCGCCAAGTGGCTTTGATATAAGAGATTCATTTTTTATTAAGGAAGTACCGCTTCCAACTGAAAATTTAGTTGATGCTTCAGAAGAAAAGATTAGTAAAATGATTAGTGATGGAAAAAAGCCATTTCGTCAATATGCTGGTATATGTGCGAGCGGACAATCTGTAAAAACAACGCTTATTCGTTTGTATTCGATTATTTTGCAAACAGCACTAGATATAGCAAAGGAACCGGAATATGAGGATTATATTGATCCATATTACACATTGATTGGGTACTTTAATAGTATTCGAGAATTGGGTGGTGCAGTGCGCCTTCTTGACGACGATATAGCAAGCCGTATTCGTGTTGTAAAGAATAAATATAATAGCTCAGAACAGAGGTATCTCAGTTTTGAGGGAAAGAAGGAAATTACATCCCGCATACCTTCATGGGATATTGCGCAGGTTCTTGAAAAGTTAGCAATTTCTTATGATAAAAACAAGGAGAAGCAAGGCTGTTATGATGTTGTTATTGCAACTAATATGATAGCGGTAGGTATGGATGTTGACCGTTTAGGACTTATGTCAGTTGTAGGTCAGCCAAAGCAGAACTCTGAATATATTCAGGCAACAAGCCGTGTGGGTCGACAGCATCCTGGAATTATTTTTACTGTTTATAATCCTTACAGACCAAGGGATTTGTCTAATTATGAGAATTTTGTTGGTTTCCACTCACAGATGTATAGATATGTAGAAGGAACTACAGCAACGCCATTTGCGGCTAGAGCTAGAGACAGAGTATTACATGCATTGGTAGTTTCTTTACTAAGATTACAGGTAGAGATGATGGCTGATAATGGTGGGGCATCAAACATTAATGATATTTCTGATGAACAAATCAAAGATATAAAAGACAAAATTCTTGAGCGAGTTAAGATAACTGCACCATCGTCTTATGTAGATACAGAGAAAGAAATGGATGAGTTTATCAATACTTGGAAGAACATTGCAAAAGACGAAAAGCTATATTATTTTGTTCCAGCAGTAGCTGATGATAAGAAGAGGCTGCTTACATACTATGGTGAATATTATGGAGACAAAGAAAAACCAACACTAAGTTCTATGCGTGATGTTGAGCAATCATCAACAGTTTTTTATTGGGAGGGTGTCTGATGAATTTTTATAAAAAATTGGGCGAGATTCGTCCGAATCAGTTAATAACTACATATGGACCAGGCTCGATAATGGATGCTGTAAATGATTCATTGACAGTTTTAGATATAGAGTACTGGGATACTAACAATATTGGTAAAGAAATTAGAGATGCAAGATTGGCTAGTTATATGAATGTTCGACGATTCTTTATGCCAAAGACAGGTGGAAAAGAGGATATTCCCGTTGTGTCATTTCCATACTACCATGTGTGTTCAAAGGGAACATGTAAATTCTTATTTGATATGAGAGATTACTTTGATATGGACCAGTACAAAAAGAATCAAGGTGAAGTGAAATGCCCTAAGTGTGGATTTCCAGCATACCCTTCGAGATTTATAACAGTATGCGAAGATGGGCATATGGACGATTTCCCTTGGAGATGGTGGGTACATCATGGAGAAACAAGTTGTAAAGAAGATATGTACCTAAAATCAATGGGCAATACTTCATCACTTGCAGAACTCCGTGTTGAGTGTAATTGCGGTGCAAGGAGAGTTATGTCTGGAGCAATGCAGAAGGAAAAATTTGCTGGTCTATGCTGTTCAGGAAACCATCCGCATAGACCAGGAGCAAAGGTGAAAATTTGTAAGAAGAGTGTAATACCTAGCCAGCGTGGTGCATCTAATGTGTATTTTACAGTCACAAGAAATGCAATATCAATTCCACCTTGGACAAATCCTATTAATGATATCATGGGTGCACAAAGAGCAACTATTGAAACATTGGTAGAGGCTATGGGAGAAGAGGCAGGTCTTTCATTTGCTTATCAGAAGTATTTTGGAGATAAATATTCTTATGAAGACTTTAAAGCGGCCTATGATAGATTAAGCCAAAATATCAAAGAGTTTACTGAACTTAAAGAAATGGAGTATGCAGCTATTACGCATCATGAGGATGTCGAGTATCAACATGATGTTAAATATTTCAAAGCAGAAGAAGTAGCCTTGAGTGAAAGCTTAAAAGAGTATATTTCTAGGATTATTAAAATACATAGATTACGTGAAGTACGAGTTTTGACAGGTTTTACAAGATTGGAAGCACCAGAACCAGAAGTGGATGAGCAGTCACATATCGTAAAATTGAAGTGCTCTTCGGGAGAAAAATGGCTTCCGGCAGTCGAAATCAATGGTGAAGGTGTATTTATTGAATTAAATAAGGAAAAAATAAACCAGTGGATGCAGATAGAGACTGTGAAATCTCGTTCTGATAAATATGAGGAATGTTATGCAGCATATTGTCAGAAAAAAGGATGGGAGAATTTTAAACCAAGAAATGCAGAGTATGTGTTGTTACATACGCTTTCACATATGTTGATTAAGGAAATGTCTATGCAGTCAGGATATTCATCATCTGCATTACATGAACGCATTTATAGTAGTGAAAATATGTGTGGAATTTTAATTTACACAGGTGCGGCGGATAAGGAAGGTTCACTAGGTGGACTTGTTGAACTTGGCGGAATGAATAAGTTTTTACCGCTTTTAAAAGGGGCACTGGAGAATGGATTAACATGTACAACAGACCCAGAATGCTTTATGAAGAATCCGACGAGTGAGAGATTAAATGGGGCTGCCTGTCATTCTTGTACTATGATATCAGAAACTGCATGTGAAAATGGTAACCGCCTACTTGATAGAGCATTAGTTGTACCGGTACCGGAGCATGAGGAAATGGGATATTTCAGAGAATTGGTGAGAGATTTATGTGGAATACAAGTGTAAAAATCGAATATATCGCAGGTCTGATTGTAGATGCACTTGAAAATTATTCTGTTAATGGAGAGAGTGCACAGTTTTATAGTGTGATTGAAGAACTTAGAAAACATTTTACTAATTGTTCGGAAGAGGAGATAACAGATATAATCAGCCTTTGCATGAAAATGTATTCGTCAAAGAAAATTGAACACGCAGAGCTTGTCCTTACTGCACCAGATTCATTCCGTGTGAAAGCATTAAGAACCAAAGATACAATGCGTAATCTGATAGAGAATACAGAAAAGAGTCTTACTATAACTGGTTATTCAATCTCAGATTATTTTGCCGAAATGCTTGATGTTATTATTAAAAAAAGCCAGCAAGGAGTATATGTTCGTATATATGTAAATGATATAGAAAAGCAGAAAAAGCAGCTTATGGAGGAGTATGGAATAGATCCGGATTCCGATGAACAAAAAGATCTGGAACTTTTGGAAAAATATCAGATTCCGGTTTTTATTTTTGTAAATAAAATGGACCAGCCCGGAACGAACCGGCTACAGCGGATGCAGGAGCTGCAGGAGCAATTAGGGGATGCCTGTCAGGATTTTACGGCAGAAAGAACAAACGAGTGGCTGGAGGGACTTGCGTTATGTGAGGAGTCACTTATGAATGAATATCTGGCAACTGTTGACCTGACGGATAACTCCATTCAGGCGGCAATCCGTTCTCGTAAAATTGTACCTTGTTTCTTTGGTTCTGCATTAAAGCTGGAGGGGGTAGAGGAATTTTTAAAGGGAGTCGAGCACTATGCAGTACCGCCACAGTATGATGCGGCATTCGGAGCCAGAGTCTATAAGATTTCAAGAGATGCTGCCGGCAACCGGCTTACTCATTTAAAGATTACCGGAGGCTGCCTGAATGTAAGGGATACGATACAGCACAACGCTCAGACCGAGAAGGTAACGCAGCTCCGGATTTATTCGGGTGATACCTTCCAGCCGGTATCTGTGGCAGAGGCAGGAAGAATCTGTGCTGTAACCGGACTGGAAGCCAGTTATTCCGGTGAGGGCTTAGGGATAGAAGCGGATATGGGCTTGCCGCTGCTGGAGCCGGTATTACAATACCGGATGATACTTCCGGAGGACTGTGTAGCCCAGACGGCATGGAGCCAGATACAGCAGTTGGAGGAAGAAGACCCGCTGTTACATCTGGAATGGCAGGAGCAGTCCGGTGAAATTCTGATTCAGGTTATGGGCGAAGTGGAATTGGAGATTTTGCAGCAAATGATAGAAGACCGCTTTGGTTTATCCGTAACCTTTGGAGAAGGCTCTCTGGTATATAAAGAAACGATAGAAGCACCGGTAGAAGGAATCGGACACTTTGAACCGTTACGACATTATGCAGAGGTACACCTACTGTTAGAGCCGGGTGAAGCAGGAAGCGGAATACAGGTAGAGACTGTCTGTAGTGAGGATATGCTGAACAAAAACTGGCAGCGTCTGATATTAAGTCATGTAACCGAATGCACGCATCCTGGAGTACTGACCGGTTCTGAAATTACAGATATGAAGCTTACACTGGTTGCAGGCCGGGCAAGTGTGAAGCATACAGAGGGCGGAGATTTCCGACAGGCAACCTACCGGGCAATTCGACAGGGGCTAAGAAAAGCAAAGAGTATACTGCTGGAACCTTATTATGAATATCAGTTGACCGTACCGACAGAGAATACAGGAAGGGCAATGGCGGACATTCTTAAAATGAGCGGCAGCTTTGCCCCCCCGGATACAACAGGAAGTCAGACCGTTATTCAAGGTCTGGCACCGGTTGCAACCATGTCCGGCTATCAGAAAGAGGTGCATGCATATACACATGGAGAGGGCAGACTGGTCTGCACATTTAAGGCATATATGCCATGCCATAATGCGGAAGAGGTGATTGCAGATAAGAATTATCAGCCGGACGAGGACAGAGAGCATCCGACCGGTTCGGTATTCTGCTCGCATGGTGCAGGCTTTCTTGTACCTTGGAATCAGGTGGAGCAGTATATGCACGTAACATCGGGGTTACAGCTTGCGGAGGAGGAAGCACCGGACGATACAGCAGAAGTCCTTAAGTCTACAACCTATGTCTCTGAAACCGTAGCGGATGAAGACGAGTTAGAACGAATTTTCCAGAGAACATATGGCACAAGTATCCGACAGCCACACAAGAAATGGGAAAGCAGGGATGACTTTGAAGGGAATGCTTATGAAAACGATAATTCCACTTCCGAATCAAAGACCTCACAGGCTGGAATGAATAAGTATAAGAGCCGGAAAGAGACAAAGAAGGATTCTTATCTTCTGGTAGACGGATATAATATTATATTCGCATGGGAGGAGCTAAAGCAGCTATCAAAGGTGAATCTGGAAGCAGCAAGAGGCAAATTGATGGATATTCTCTGTAATTATCAGGGCTATACAGGCGTGAATCTGATTCTGGTCTTTGATGCCTATAAGGTATCCGGAAATTTGGGAGAAATGTTTGACTATCATAATATACACGTTGTATATACGAAGGAGGCAGAGACCGCAGACCAGTATATCGAGAAGCTGGCACACCGGATGGCAGGGCAGCAGGATGTTACGGTGGCAACCTCGGACGGCTTGGAGCAGTTGATTATCTGGGGAGCCGGAGCAAAACGGATGTCAGCCATGGGGCTGTGGGAGGAGGTACAAAAGACACAGCAGGCAATTAAAGAACAGATAATGAAGAAAAAATGAAGCTGATGATGCATATTCTGTAAGAATTGATTCAGAAAAGCTTCATTGCCTCGCAACGGCATCGTCATATTTATCGGATATAGTAAAAGACAGGATAAGCAACGTCCTGTCTTTTTATTATGGCAGCAAGAAACATACAGCAGGTTTGCATTTGACGGATGCTAATCAGATTTGAAATGAGATGAATGGAGGCAAAAAATGAAAATAGCAGTTTTATTTGGTGGATGTTCTTCGGAATACAGCGTGTCTTTACAGTCTGCATATGCAGTAATGGAGGAATTAAAAAAGCTGGAATATGAGGTGCTTCCGATTGGAATTACGAACTATGGCGAGTGGTATCTGTATACCGGAGACTGGAAACGGATACCGGAGGATGCATGGCAGGGAGCGGCGTGCATTCCCGCATATATCAGTCCGAGCCGGGATACACATGGCATTTTGATTTTGCCGGAAAACGGCAGCGTACAGACCGAAACCGTTGATGTGGTATTTCCGGTACTGCATGGCAAAAACGGAGAAGATGGTACAGTACAGGGCTTATGTGAATTGGCAGGGCTTCCGTTTGTCGGCTGCGGTACGCTAAGCTCGGCACTGTGTATGGATAAGGATTTGGCACATATAATAGCAAAGGCTGCCGGTATCGAGGTACCGGAATATGTTGTATTACAGTCCTATATGAGTAAGGAGGAACAGCAGACAGTCTGTGCCGGTATTACCTATCCGGCATTTGTAAAGCCAGCCAGAGCAGGCTCGTCCTACGGAATTACCCGGATAGAGGAGGCAGGACAATTAGAGGCAGCTGTTCAGGAGGCATTCCGGTATGATACAAAGGTTGTAATTGAAGCAGCGGTATCCGGCTTTGAGGTTGGCTGTGCGGTGCTTGGAACCGAGACCCTGACGGTAGGTGAGGTAGACGAAATCGAATTGCACACAGGAGTATTTGATTTCCATGAAAAATATACACTGGAAACCTCCAAGATTCACGTTCCGGCAAGAATTTCACCGGAAACAGCCGGACGCATAAAGGAAGCGGCAAAGAAACTGTATCGGGCATTGGAATGTAAGGGAATGGCAAGAGTCGATATGTTTCTGACGGAGGATGAACGGATTGTATTTAATGAAGTAAATACCATACCGGGATTCACGATGCACAGCCGTTATCCGAATATGATGAAAGCATATGGTTATACATTTGCAGATGTGTTGGAGCATCTGATTCAGGAAGCACAGAGATAAAGAAGAGAGCGGGGAGAGAAACATGAATCAAAAGAGAAGCTATGGAGGACTGGACTGGTTCCGGGTAATCAGTGCCGTCTTAGTAATTACAATCCATACATCACCGCTGCTATGCTTTGGTGAGGTTCCGGATATGATATTGACGAGAATAATAGCCAGAGTGGCAGTTCCGTTCTTTTTAATGATAAGCGGATTCTTTTTGCTGCCGGAGCTTCGTTGGAATGAGGACAGTCAGGCACGCATATTCAGACAGGTGAAGAAGCTGTTGCTGTTGGATTTAGCAGCATCTTTATTATATGTGCCGGTTATGATATATAGCGGATATTTCGGAGAAGGATTCCGGGTGGTTCAGTTGATAAAGGATATTCTGATTAACGGAACCTTTTATCATCTGTGGTATTTGCCGGCAGCCATATTCGGACTGCTTCTGGTAAATCTGCTTTTGAAGCATTGCAGAGACTGGGTGGTATTGGCAATCAGCATCTGCCTGTATTTAATCGGGCTGTTTGGTGACAGCTACTATGGAGCAGTTGCGGCAATACCATGGATAAGCACAGCCTACAGTAAGCTGTTTCAGGTATCCGAGTATACCAGAAACGGACTGTTTTATGTACCGTTGTTTTTAGTGCTGGGGTATCTGATAGGCAAAACTGCACATAAGAAATGGCTGTCTGTGCAGAAGGCAGGCATCGGATTTCTGTGCAGTATGCTGCTTATGCTGGCAGAAGGCATCACCATTCATTTTCTGAATTGGCAGCGGCATGACAGTATGTATGTCATGCTTCCGGTTGTAATGATATTTTTATTTCTTTGGGTAGTACAGTGGAAAGGAGGAGGCAGCAGGCGTTGGAACCGGATTGCAATGATTGTGTATATCATACATCCGGCAGTTATTGTTGCAGTTCGTCTGGCAGGAAAAGTAACCGGAACGACATGGCTTGTTACAGAGCAGAGCCTTGTTCATTTTCTTCTGGTTACAGTGATTTCCATCCTGATTGCCTACGGTTTGACTATGATTCGATTTCGTGGAAGAAAAAAACAGAATACAGAACCGCATAAGCGGGCGTGGACCGAGATTTCCATAGAGAATCTCTATCATAACGTAAATGAAATACAGAAGCTTTTACCGCCACAGACAAAGTTCATGGCAGTCGTCAAAGCAAACGGATATGGAAGCGGAGATATTCGGATTGCAGGAAATCTGAACAAAATGGGAATTGATGCATTTGCGGTTGCCACACTGGATGAAGGGATTCATCTGCGGAAAAACGGTATTACGGGTATGATTCTGATTCTCGGCTATACCGAACCGGAACGCATTGGAGAAATAGAACGGTATCATTTGACGCAGACCATCACAGACTATGATTATGCGACCCGCTTAGATGCATACGGAAAGAAAATAGCGGTACACATTAAGCTGGATACCGGTATGCACCGGCTGGGAGAAGATTATCATGACATGGAGCATATACGAAGTATGTATCAGCTCAGGCATTTACAGGTAGAAGGAATATATACCCACCTGTGTGTTGCAGACAGCATGGAGCCGGACGATATTGCATTTACCCATCAGCAGATTCGGCATTACTATGATGTGCTGGAGTATCTGAAGGGAAAGGGCATTCATCCCGGAAAGACGCATATCCAGAGCAGCTATGGAGTGCTGAATTATCCGGAGCTTCGTTGTGATTATGCAAGAATCGGAATTGCTATGTACGGCGTATTAAGTAATCTGGATTCGGTTAAGACCCCGGTGGATTTACGCCCGGTATTAACCGTAAAATCCAAGGTGATTTCCATTCGTCAGATTAAAGCAGGAGAAGCAGTCGGCTACGGCAGAGCCTATGTTGCCACAAAAGATGCCTGTGTTGCGGTTGTGGCGATTGGGTATGCGGACGGTATTCCGAGAGAATTATCCTGTGGAAAGGGTGTCGTGCTGGTACATGGAGAGGAAGCCCAAATCATCGGAAGAATCTGTATGGACCAGATGATGATTGACATAACCGGAATCCGTCGGGTTCAAATTGGGGATGTAGTCACGGTAATCGGCTCGGATATGGAAGAAGATATATCGGCAGAGAAGGTGGCGATAGAATCCGATACGATTACCAATGAACTGCTAAGCCGCTTAGGAGAGCGGTTGGAACGGGTGTATCTATAGTAAACAGACCGTCGGGATTACGGATGCCGGGAAATAACGCAGGTATCCATATCCCATACAGTTTGTGCAGTGAAATCTCCGTTTGCGGTAAGGGTCAGACCGTCCTCCTCCGGAAAGAAATGGCTGGTCATAACAATGGCACCGTCATTTACAAAGATTTCCAATACGGAGCGGTCTGCCAGAATCCGCAGATTTTGAAGCTCTGCACAACGGGCTTTGCGGGTGGTTCGTCCGCCTCCGGCAGCTCCGCGGAAGGTAAGGCTCAGAATCTCCTCTCGATAAGAAAGCTCGATGTCCGAACCGATGGTAATTACAACCGGATTTCGGGATGCAGTTCTTGTCAGCTCCCAATCAAAAGCCGCACAGGTTACACGATAGGAACCGTCTGCTGCGGGAGAGTAGGTGTCACCGCGAAGGGAAGTAAGCTCCGGTATCGGTGTCTGCAGCAGTTGCCCGTTCCGATAGGTGATAACACGAGGAACCGTCAGCTTATGAATCCAGTGCTCACTGGCAAGACCTGGCTCATCATAGGACATATCCGGTCCGCCAACCCAGCCAATTAAAATTCTGCGGCCCTTATCATCCAGAAAGGTTTCCGGGGCGTAAAAATCAAAACCATAATCCCATTCCTGAAACGTTTCTTCCTCAATCAGAACACGTTCTCCGGTATCCCCTTCCCTCAGGGCAAGGGCATCCTGCGAAAGCGGAAGATAGCCGGAAAGATGATAATTCTGGTAACGGAGGGCTTCCGGTGCAACCCCCTGCGGACAGAAGGACAAAAAGGTATGTCCCTCTATGGAAAATACATCCGGACATTCCCACATGAAGCCGAAAGGCTGCTTAGAGGTTGCTGTATGGGAAAGCTGCCACCGGATACCGTCTGTAGAGTGGTAGAATAAGACCGCACCACTGTCATCATTTTTTCTTCCGCCCAATACCATGCGATAGAGCTGTCCCTCCTTCCATACCTTCGGGTCACGGATGTGGCAGGTATAATCGGATGGATAGTCCGGGTTACTTAGAACACATTCCTTATCCGAAAAATGCAGACCGTCCTTTGAAGTGACACGGATGGTATTGGATTCCCTGCCGGAGTGGGTATAATCGTGGTCGCCCTCCTGTTCCACATTTCCGGTATAGTAAATAATCATAGTATCGTCTTCAATCAGTGCATTTCCTGAAAAAGCACCGTTTCGGTCATAGCGGCAGTCGGGAAAAAAAGTGGTTCCGACAAAGCTCCAGTGCAGACAGTCAGAGGAAATGTAATGTCCCCATGACTTGTTATCATCAGCCGGATAATCCGGTGCATATTGAAAAAATACATGGTAGGTTCCTTTATACTGGCAGATGCCATTTGGGTCATTCATCCATCCGGTCGGCGGAGTCAGATGAAACTGACAACGGAAATGTTCGGTCTGGCTCAAGGCGTAAATCCTCCTTTTATAAAAAATGTTATAAAAAATACTAGAATACGCACTGAGATTTGTCAAGACGATTCACAAATCCTACAAAGTATAGTACAATACAGGTAATAGTTGCCTGACAGGCAAAATAAAGAGAAGGAGATACACAAGATGCAGACAAGAATTGAAACAAAATGTATTCAGGAAGGGTATAAGCCTACAAAGGGAGAACCAAGACAGTTACCGATTATACAAAGCACCACCTTCAAATATGATACCAGTGATGAGATGGGAAAGCTCTTTGATTTGGAGGCAGACGGATACTTCTATACAAGACTGCAGAATCCCACGAATGATGCGGTTGCGGCAAAGATTTGTGCATTAGAGGGTGGAGTAGCTGCGATGCTTACCTCCTCCGGACAGGCTGCAAATTTTTATGCCATGTTTAATATCTGCGAAGCGGGCGACCACTTTATCGCATCCAGCTCCATTTACGGAGGTACGTATAATCTGTTTGGAGTAACGATGAAGAAGATGGGAATTGAATGTACATTTATCGACCAGAATCTTCCGGAGGAAGAGTTAGAGCAGTATTTTAAGCCAAATACCAAAGCAGTATTCGGAGAAACCATTACCAATCCAACTGTATCGGTATTTGATATTGAAAAATTTGCAAGACTGGCACATAAGCATGGAGTACCGTTAATTATTGATAATACCTTTGCAACTCCGGTGAACTGCAGACCGTTTGAGTGGGGAGCAGATATAGTGACACATTCTACGACAAAATACATGGACGGACACGCAGTTGGAGTCGGCGGCTGTATTGTGGACAGCGGTAACTTTGACTGGCTGGCACATAAGGAGAAATTTCCGGGACTGACAACACCGGACGAATCTTACCATGGTATCGTATATGCAGAGCGGTTTGGAAAGGCAGCATATATTACCAAGGCAACCTCACAGCTTATGCGTGACTTTGGTTCCATTCAATCTCCGCAGAATGCATTTTACCTTAACATGGGTCTGGAAACATTACCGCTACGGATGCGTCAGCATTGCAGCAATGCATTGGCGGTTGCTAAGTATTTACAAAATAATGAGAAGGTGGCATGGGTGAAGTATCCGGATTTGGAAACAGACGAATACCATGCACTAGCAGAGAAATATCTTCCAAATGGCTCCTGCGGCGTACTTGCATTTGGCTTAAAGGGAGGAAGGGATACCTCCATTGCCTTTATGGACCGTCTGAAGCTGGCATCCATTGTGACCCATGTTGCGGACAGTAAGACCTGCCTGCTGCATCCGGCAAGCCATACACACCGTCAAATGACAGACGAACAGCTTCGGGAGGCAGGGGTTGCTCCGGATTTGATTCGGTTATCGGTCGGAATTGAAAATGCAGAGGATATTATTGCAGATTTGGAGCAGGCATTGGCACAGATATAATATATGAGGAATGAGCGGTATGGAATCAAAGGATAAAAACCAGATAGAATTGTTACCGGTTGCGGCTGTAAAGTGCATATTCTGGCTGATTCTGATTGCATGGGCGGTAATATGCAGTGTTACTGCGGTAAAATATCAGGAGGAGCTGCGCCTTAATGATGATCGATGCGAAGAATTTCACGAAGGCTGGGTAGTCAGTGATACGGTAGTTCCTGTTACGATTCCCGGAAAGCTGGAGGGAAACGGTACAGTTGTGCGGATTCAGAATACAATTCCGCAGGATATAGATGACCGAACGACCATTATCGTAAAGGGTCTTCATCAGAGTATGCGGGTCTGGATTGACGGAAATTTGGTCAGCAGTCTGGACAATGCACAGACACGTCCGTTTGGCAGGTATACATCTTCCGGGTATATCCGGATTCCATTACAGGCAGACGATGCCGGAAAAATCATAGAGATAGAATATTCGGCACCCAATGCAGAGACCGCGGGACAATTAAATGACATTCGAATCGGGTCGGATATGGGAATCCTGTTCTGGATGATGGAATCCTATGGGAATGACCTGTTGTTTGCGGTGCTGCTGTTATATACCGGAGTCGTTATAGTTCTTTTGGGAATTGTCATGCGGTTTGGTGTGGCAGAAAATCCCAATGCTAACATTATTTATCTGGGCGTATCTGCCATTTGCATTGCAACGTGGATGTTATTTGAAAGCCGGCTGCGGCAGTTTTATATGGGGAATCTAGCTGTCTGCGATATGATAATGTGGGTGGCTATGTTTCTGTCACCGGTTCCAATCCTCTTTTACATCAGCCGCTTGCAGGAGCGGAGATATAGTAAGCTTTATACAGTTGGAGTTGCAATTGCATTGTTGATAAATTCGGTGATGATGTTACTGGAGATTACGAACCGGATGGACTTTTATGATTTGTATCCGATCGGATGGCTGATGATTTTGGGAGAAGCTATCCTGGTCTTATACACCATTACACAGGACTGGTATCGGGGGAAGCATCAGTGGAGACTGCTGATAGGAATTTTGATAATTCTGATAGGAGCCTTGCTGCAGATGTGGAAATACACCCATGCATCCACCGGAGTTGTGACAAATGGCTACATCAGTATCGGAATGATGCTGTTTATGCTGATAATGGGAATTTCAGCCGTATCCAGCATGATTAAGCAGAAGCAGGAGCAGGAGCTGGCAATTAAAGCAAATGAAACCAAGACAGACTTCTTAGCCAATATGTCCCATGAGATTCGGACTCCGATTAATGCCATGCTTGGTTTTGATGAAATGATTCTGCGGGAGGAAACGGACGAGCAGATTATAGATTATGCCACGAATATCAAAAAGGCAGGTGGCAATCTGCTTTCCCTAATTAATGATATTCTGGATTTCTCAAAGGTTGAATCCGGAAAAATGGAAATTATTAAGGATTCCTATAAGACCAGTAATATGCTAACCGATGTAATTACCATGACCTACATGAAGGCACAGGAAAAGGGGCTTTCCTTTGATATATTTATCGGTAAAAATATTCCACGGGTTCTTTACGGGGATGAAATGCGGGTAAAGCAGATTCTGACAAATGTGTTGAATAATGCGGTAAAGTATACCGAACAGGGAAGCATTGCACTCAGCGTGAACTTTGACAAGCTGGGAGAAGGGATAGGCCGTCTGCGAATATCGGTGGCAGACACCGGAATTGGAATCGAACAGGAGAACATCAGTAAAATAACGGAATCCTTTCAGAGATTTGATTTGCAGAAGAACCGGAGTATTGAAGGAACCGGACTGGGAATGAGTATTGTGGCAGGTCTTTTAAAAGAAATGGAAGGAAAGCTTCAGGTTTACAGTACATATGGTAAGGGTTCGGATTTCCGTATCCTGATTCCGCAGGAGATTCGGGATGAGACACCGATAGGAAATTATCAGGAGGATTACCGGAAGGGGCTGTTAGCACAAAAGCCGTACCGGGCATTGTTTACCGCTCCGCAGGCAAGAATCCTCTTTGTGGATGACAATATTATGAATCTTTCGGTTGCAAAGGGGCTGCTTAAGAAGACCAAGATTCAGATTGATACGGCAGACAGCGGTATGGGCTGTCTGGAATTAACCAGAAAGAATCATTATGATTTGATATTTATGGACCACCTGATGCCGGAAATGGATGGCGTGGAAACCCTGCATCGCTTACGGAGAGAAGAGGGTAACCCGAATCAATATACACATGTAATTGCATTAACGGCAAATGCCATTAAAGGCTCTGAGGAATATTATCTCTCAGAGGGCTTTCACGCATATCTGACAAAGCCAATCGAAGGAGAACGTCTGGAGGAGGTACTGTTCCGGATGCTGCCGGAGACCTATATTATTCCGGCAGAGGAATCGGCAGAGCATGTATTAGACCGGTTACAGGCTGAAAACGGCAGTATGACTGAGGAACCGGAGGTAGTTACGGTACAGGGCTGCATGAAGGAAATCGAGAATATGTTAAAGGAAGCACACATTCATGTGGAGGAGGGGTATCATTTTGCAGGAAATTCAATGGGACAGTTCCATTGGATGATTCACTTATTTGCAGACAGTTTTTCCGTTAAATATCCGAAGCTTCTTGAACTGTACGAGACCGGAAATGAAGAAATGTATACCATTGAAGTCCATGCCTTGAAATCAAATGCAAAAGGAATCGGTGCCAGACAGTTATACCAGTTGGCATGGGAGCATGAACAGCAGTCCAGAGCCGGTAATTGGAATTATATAAAAATGCATTGGGAAGAATTATGCCTGGAATGGACTTGTGTTGTGAACGGAATTTTGAATTATATTGGAGAAGAACCGATAGATTTAAAAGAGGTTGCCATTGCCGTAGAAACCGCAGATAACAGTACGTTGACAGCGGAACAGCATATGCTTCTGGATAATTGTATAGAATTTGTAGAAGAGTATGAAACAGATTCTGCAAGTGCAATATTGGATAATCTGTTGCGGGAGGAGCTTGCAGAGGATGTAAGATGTACCTTCTTAGAGGCAAAGCAGGCATTAGAGGACTTGGATTATGAGACTGCTATTCATAAATTAAAGCAGTTGTAGGTCAAAAGTATGCTGTGAGTGTCTTGACAAGCAGATGTGAAATACATACAATAGATAACATTGAAATTGTTATAATTCTGTAATCTTTACGGTCAAAGCCATTTGGCTTTGTTAAAAGGAACTCGGTGAAAAGCCGGACTGTTTATCCCAGCCGTAATGGGGACGAAGGAATCAGAAAACCACTGGAGCGGAATGCTCTGGGAAGGGGATTTTAGTAGGAAGAACCAGAGTCGGAACACAATACGTGAAGAAAGGACATCTAAAATATCTTTAGGCATGGAGATGTTTATTTTTGTTGCCATGAGTTTTTAGTGATTACATACGTTAAGGTTCATGTCAGCCGGAATGAGACAAGATTCAAATAAAATAAAAAGGAGAAAACACATGGCAAAGAAAGCAAAGCAAATGCTGGCAGTTATGTTGACAGCAGTAATGGTGATACTTCTGGCACCGTCAGGAGTATTTGCAGCAAATCCACATGAGAATCAGGTGCATATTATTGTGGAGAATAATACCTATCCGACAAGTAACGGTGCTGCATGGGATGGCGAATTAGTAAATATGTGGGTGGATATTGATGCGAGCAATCCAACCGCATTGCAGGCATTGAAAACAGCTGTAGGAGGAAGCTCGAATCTGAATGTGACAAGTAGCGGTTGGGGAGATTACATTGCAGGTATCGGTAACGGTTCGGGAATGGTGTCAGAGCATGATGGTGGTACAAGTGCAGGCTGGATGTTTTCCGTTAATGGTGCATATGCATCGGCTGGAATTACGGGTTATACATCGATACAGTCCGGCGATGAATTTACATTTTCATATAGTCTGAATTATGGTGAAGACTTAGGACAAAAGTGGGATTTAACGAAGAACAAGTTAAAGACGCTGGTGGTAAGTGAAGGCGTGCTTTCTCCGGCATTTACACCGGAAACAACCGAATATACGCTGACGGTTCCGGCAGGGACCTCTGGTGTAATCGTAAAGCCGGAGCTGGAAAACACGGCATGTACAATGGAAATTAAATCAGGCGGTGGGTCTTATAATCGAAATACAGAGATTCCGATTGTGAATGGTACACAGATTTCGATAGAAAACACAATCAGTGTATATAATTATGTAACCAGTACCAATGATACAGCAACCTCTGTCTATACCATTTATGTCAAGGAAGCCTCCGATGTAAGTGTAGATACTATGCTGCAGGATGTGACTACGATGTATACGGGAACTGCAGACATCTATAAATACGGCAATGAATGGGTAGTATTATCCTTAGCAAGAGCCGGTAAGCTTTCCGAAGAAGGCAAAGAAGCCTATTATCAGGATTTGGTAAGAGAAGTAACGACATTAAAGAGTGCGAAGCTGGATAATACTTATGCAACTACGAATGAGCGTGTCATTCTTACCTTGAGTGCCATCGGTAAGAATCCGGAGAATGTTGCCGGATATAATTTATTGGCACCACTTGCAGACATGTCTTACATTACGACACAGGGACAGAATGCGGCAATTTATGCATTGCTGGCATTTGATTCAAAGCAGTATACGATTCCGACTGCACCGGAGGGTACAACACAGACAACCAGAGACGGATTAATTGAATATTTATTGTCAAAGGAACTGGCAGCCGGTGGCTGGGACTGGTCTTCTGCAAATGCAGACCCGGATTTAACAGCTATGGCAATTCAGGCATTGGCACCGTATTATGCAACGAAGCCGGAAGTAAAGGCATCTGTAGACCGGGCACTAGCAGTATTATCTGCGATGCAGAATCCGGACGGAAGCTATGCAAGCTGGGGAACCACAAATTCAAACAGTACGGCACAGGTAGTTCTGGCATTAACCAGTATGAATATCAATCCGGCTACAGATAGCCGGTTCGTGAAAAACGGCTATTCGGTATTACAGAGTCTCGGAGACTTTTATATTCCAAACAGCGGGTTTAAATATATAGTCAGTGATGCTGCTGAAAACGGATACGCAACGATACAGGTATATGAAACATTGGTAGCAAGTCAGCGGTTTACGAATCAGAAGCCTGCCTTCTTTGATATGAAGGATGTTGAAATGGAACAGCCGACAACAGAAGAAGCGTCAACAACAGCTACAACAGCTACAACCGCAACGACAGCTACAACGACAACAACTGCGGCAACAGCGACCACCACAGCCGCAGGAGCAGCAACCACGACTTCAACTCCGAAGACCGGGGATACAGTACCGGTTATGGTACTTGCAGTATTGGGTCTTCTGGCAGCAGCCGGAAGTGTTGCAGCAATGCGTAAGACAAAATAATAAAAAATGAAAAAGGAAGGTGACAGTCATGGAATGGATGAAGAAACATAAATACCAATTATTGGGAGGTATTGTGGTTCTGCTCCTACTGGCGGTTGCCTTCTTTTTTGATGAGCGAAATGCAAAGGCACCTGCATTGCAGGAGAGTGAAGCACAGACAGAAAGCAATATCTCGTCCGATGTGTTCCGTGACACATCAACGGAAAAAGATTCAAAAAGCACCGGACAGACGGATGGACAGACGGATGCAACGGCTACCACACAGACGGTGCCGGCAACGCAGACCACAAGGTCAGGGAATGCGGCAACGGTAACGGAAGCGGGAACAGCAGCGGGAACGACAGCAGGAGCAACAAACAGAACAGAATCTCCTTCGACAGTCACAACACAGACAACCGCCATCACACAGGATACAACGGAAGCAGCAACACAGACAACCGCTACCACACAGGACACAACGGAAGCTGAAACGGTCACCTGCACAATTGCAATATCCTGTGCAACGATTCTTGATAATATGGACTCTCTTGTGGACTCTAAAAAGGATATAATTCCGTCAGACGGCACGATTTTAGCAACAACCACCGTAACCGTAGAGGAGGGACAGTCGGTTTATGATGCTCTCAGAAAGGCTTGCCAGCAGGCAGGAATCCCCTTAGATGCATCGGGTGCAAATGCATACGGAACCACATATGTAAAAGGAATTAATAATATATATGAATTTGATTGCGGCAGCTTGTCCGGTTGGAAATACTGTGTAAACGGTGTTTATCCGAATTATGGTTGTTCTTCTTATATCCTGAAAGAGGGAGATAGAATTGTTTGGAATTATACCTGTACGATGAATGACTTATAAATGGAAGAACCTGTAGTCCGAATAAGCTGTAATCGGATTAAGGTTATAGCAGACGAACCAAAATTAGAAATGCAAACAGTTGCACCGTATTTTTAATTGGTATATCATAAAATAACTATATCAATGAAATTGAGGACTCTAATATGACCGAATTACTGATACATATGTTTGTGAAGGATTACGAAGAGACACAAAACATAAGGGTGCGGACTGCCTACGGAAAAATGGCAGGCTGGGTAGGCATTGCCTGTAACATCCTGCTTATGACCGGAAAGATTTTGACCGGAATCCTCTCCGGCAGTGTTTCTATTCTGGCAGACGGTATTAACAATATGTCGGATGCCGCATCGAACATTATAACCCTGCTTGGTTTTAAGATGGGAAGTAAGCCGGCAGACCAGGACCATCCGTATGGGCATGCCCGGTATGAATATCTGGCGGGGCTTTTGGTGTCGGTTCTGATTATGATTATCGGTATTGAACTTTTAAAGACCGGGATTCAGAAGATACGCAATCCGGAGCCGGTGGAAATGAGCTGGGTTCTGGTTGGGGTATTACTGGGTTCTATTTTAGTGAAACTCTGGATGGCGGTATTTAATCGTTCCATCGGCAAGAAAATAGCGTCAGAAACGCTAATGGCAACCGCAGCAGACAGTCGGAATGATGTAATTAGCACCGCCGCAGTATTGCTTGCCAGTCTGATTTCCGAGTGGACCTCTTTAGAGCTGGATGGCTGGATGGCAGTGCTGGTAGCCTTATTTATCCTATATAGTGGTGTCGGTCTGGTTAAGGATACCTTAGACCCTTTGTTAGGTAAGGCTCCGGACCCGGCACTGGTAGAGCATATCCGGGAAAAGATAATGACCTATCCCGGCATATTGGGAACCCATGATTTAATGGTGCATGATTACGGACCTGGGCGTTTATTTGCCAGTGTCCATGTAGAAATGGCAGCAGAAGAAGAATCATTAAAATGTCATGATGTGATTGATACCATAGAGAAGGATTTTCTGGAGCAGGAAAATCTGAATCTGGTAATTCATTTTGACCCGATAGTAACCTCGGATGAGCTAGTAGGCAATCTGCGTCGATGGCTGGGGGAAGCGGTAACCCGGATAGACAAACGATTAACGGTTCATGATTTGCGAATGGTTCCCGGAGAAACACATACGAATATGATATTTGATTGCGTAGTTCCGCATAACTTTTCAATGACGGATAAGGAATTGCGGCAGCAGATACAGGCACTGGTTACGGAGGAGTATCCGGGGTATCAATGTGTAATTACGGTGGACAAAAGCTATGCGGCAATGCCGCATTCCAGAGAAGAGGAAAGATAGAAGATGAAGGTAAGAAAGCCTAACTATTATCAGGAATTTCAGTGTATCGGTTCGGACTGTAAGGACACCTGCTGTGCCGGCTGGGAGATAGAAATTGATGAAGAAACATTGGAAAAATATCATAAGGTCAGCGGCACAATCGGAACGAAGCTGTCAACCATGATTGTTGAGACACCGGAGGAGAACTACTTTCAGCTTCAGGAGAGAAAACGGTGTCCGTTTTTGACGAAGGAAAACTTGTGCCAGTTAATTCTGGAACTGGGAGAGGGTTCCTTGTGTAATATTTGCCGGGAGCATCCCAGACATTATACTTGGTTTGGAGAATATACGGAGATAGGACTGGGGCTGTGCTGTGAAGAAGCAGGAAGATTATTGTTTCAGTCCTCCGAAGCGGTAACATTTACATTAGAAGAAACGCAGGAACCTGACGAAGCAGAAGATATGGAGGAGGAAGACCGCAACTATATTGAGCGGATGCTGCATGCGAGAGAAACCACCTACCGTATCCTGCAAAACCGGTTAATGAAGCTGCCGGAACGATTGATTCTGCTTCTGGAATATGGCGAAGAGCTGCAACAGGCATTGGATACAGACGATTATGAAGAACTGGAGCGAAATATTCAAAGCTACCGGAATCAGGCTTCTGCATTGGCGGCATGGAGACAGTATCAACAGATACAAAGAAGTCTGGAAACTGACCGGCAGCAGGCAGAACGGAAAGCAGCCGGAGTAGAGTGTGCGAAGGAGAGAATCGCACTGTATGCGAGTATGGAAGCCTTGGATGGGCATTGGAAGGAATATTTGTTGCAAATAAGAGCTGATTGGGAGAAACAATTGAAAATCACCAGAGACTATCAGCTTCAGTATCCCGCATCGGAATATGAATACGAGCATTTTGCTGTGTATCTGTGTTATCGCTATTTTATGGAAGCCTTGTTTGACGGAGACATTCTGGGCAAGCTGCGGTTTCTGGTATCCGCAGTACTGACGGTACACGATATGAA